>Ga0210405_10004446_pt1 | contig 13162 bp, 13 predicted proteins | sample IncBWH11MmetaG_FD_155492 | JGI IMG/M metagenome (GOLD analysis project Ga0210405, IMG submission 155492) | Forest soil microbial communities from Barre Woods Harvard Forest LTER site, Petersham, Massachusetts, United States - Inc-BW-H-11-M | ecosystem: Environmental > Terrestrial > Soil >... | reverse complement strand
CTCGGGAACGGCATCGCCTTCGTCCTGCGTCTCCTCGCCGTGATCTGCGAATTCTGGCTCCACGGCATCAGGCTCGGTAGTTGCTTCGCGCAAGGTTTCAAGCTTTAAAGCTTCAAAGACCGCTTCCAGAACATCGTCCACGCCACGGCCATGCTCGGCGGAAACAGGAAATATCTTTCTGATCCCCAGGCGATGGAATTCGTCGGTAAGCGATTGCTGTTTTTCGCTATCGATCTTATTAACCGCCAGAAACAGCGGCTTTCCGCCACGGATCAAAAGCCGCGCGAGGTCGAGATCAGGCGCCGTGAGTTCGCTGCGTCCGTCCACCACCAGAATGATCGCGTCAGCCTCTTCTAGCGCGACCTTGGCCTGGCGAAAGATTTCCGCCGGGATGAAGTCTTTTTCGTCAGGTTCGATTCCTCCGGTATCGACGATGCGCAGGCGATGCCCGCGGAAGTGAGCTTCGCCATAGAGCCGGTCGCGCGTGATCCCAGGCTCATCGCCGACAATGGCGCGCCGTGAGCCGACAATGCGATTGAACAGCGTGGATTTTCCGACGTTGGGGCGGCCAACGATAGCGATTGTGGGCACGCCAACCGTGACTGGGGCGCTCATCGAGTTGGAATTGATTCGTGTCAAGCGTGTTCGAGATTGTGTAGGCACGGGTCTCTGACCCGTGATGGCCGAGTTTGTTGGCGGCCCTGAGACGTAGCAAGCTGAGTCTCTACAGAGGGATAACTGTAGAGACATTGCTTGCAACGTCTCTCTCCACCTGCAGTGGCTTATTATAGAGACTCCGTGGCCCTAACCTCTCAGCCCGCCTCTAGCGGTATTCCTAGTGTCAAAAAACAGGGAGTCTCGCTCTACCAATTCTTCGCGCCCGGAGGCGTGCTTTCCCGCACCCATCCTGCCTACGAATTTCGCCGCGGACAGCTTCAGATGGCGCAGGCGGTCGAGCAGGCTCTAGAAGAAAAGCGTCATCTCATCGTCGAGGCCGGCACTGGCACGGGCAAAACGCTGGCCTATCTTGTCCCAGTGATTCGTTCCGGCAAGCGCGTGATCATTTCGACTGGCACCAAGAACTTGCAGGAGCAACTCTTCCACAAGGATATTCCTTTTCTCGAGCAAGCGTTGTTTCCCGACGGCGCTAGCCGGTTGAACGTCTGCTACATGAAGGGGCGCAACAATTATTTGTGCCGAAAAAAGCTCTATGACCTTACCGACCAGCCCGTGCTGAGTGGTCTCGAAGAGATTGAGCACTATCGCGCCATCGCCGCGTGGGAGAAGACAACGCAGACCGGAGACCGAGCGGAATTGGCAGAACTGCCTGAGGCAAGTGCGCTCTGGCACAAGATTGACGCGCGCTCCGACGCTTGCATTGGGCAGAAATGCAGTTCGTGGGATAAATGCTTCATCACGGGAATGCATCGGCGGGCGATGGAAAGCGACATCATCATCGTCAATCACCATCTGTTCTTTGCCGACCTCTCGATCAAGCAGCAATCAGAGTACGCGCCCGACGCTGGCATTTTGCCGGAGGTGGGCGCAGTCATTTTCGATGAGGCGCACGAACTGGAAGATGTGGCTGGCAGCTACTTTGGCGTTTCCGTCAGTAACGGGCGGGTGGAAGAGCTATGCCGCGACGTGGAAGCGTCACTGCAGCGGAACCACATGCTTTCAGTGTCCATTTCAAGCGCGGTCAAGAGCCTGAGGGAGCGCTCGATGTTTTTCTTTGCCTTACTGCCCCAAGGCGAAGGACGTTTTTCCTTTGAGAATCGCCGTGACTTCCTGGAGGAAAACGGGGAAGAGTTCATGTCGTTGCAGCAATCGTTTACTCGCTTGAACTCGGAGCTGGGAAATCTGCCATCGAAGCCCGAGGAAGTTTTCAACTTTGCCAGACGCGCGCAGGAGTTGCAGGTGCAATTCGGTTTTCTGATGGAATCGGAAGACCACAATACCGTGTTCTGGATCGAGCGCCGCCGCGGAGGACGCGACAAATTCAACGTCTACCTGCAAGCTACGCCGATTGACGTGGCGCCGATTCTGAAGAGTTGCCTGTTCGATACTCTGGAGTGCGCCGTACTGACATCGGCCACACTTGCCGTCGGCGGCGGCTTCGAGTACATGCGCCGCCGGCTCGGGCTCGAGCACACCAGAGAATCTGTACTGCCTTCGCATTTTGACTACGAAAACCAGGCGCTGCTCTACGTGCCGCCCGATCTGCCCGATCCGCGCACACCCCAGTTCGCAGCCAAAGCCGCGGACCGGATCCGGCGACTCCTCGAAATCACCCGAGGCCGGGCGTTCGTATTGTTTACCAGCTACGCGCAGATGAATGATGTTTACCAGCGACTGCTTGGGGAACTCGACTTTCCCATGCTGTTGCAAGGGGACGCGCCGAAGAGTGCCCTGCTGGAAGAGTTCCGCTTGACCCCGAATGCTGTGCTGTTCGCGACTTCTTCATTCTGGCAGGGCGTAGACGTGCAAGGAGAACAACTCAGTTGCGTGATCATCGATCGGCTGCCGTTTGCCGTCCCCAGCGATCCGGTGGTCGCGGCGCGAGTGCGGTCTATCGACGCCGATGGCGGCAATGCGTTCTTTCAATATCAGGTGCCGGCGGCCGTCATCACACTGAAACAGGGTTTCGGGCGGCTTATCCGTTCGCTCCATGACCGTGGCCTATTGGTATTGTTGGACAATCGCATCTTAAAGAAGGCCTACGGGAAAGTTTTTGTGGAGAGCCTTCCAAATTATCGCAAGACGACGGAACTGGCCGTGGTTGAGGAGTTCTTTGGAATTGTGTAACAGAAGAACCGGATGCATTAACATGGCTGGACTCGGCATCAAACCATTTGAGAGGACACTGGATGTTCAAGAAAGCGGCACTGGTAGTTGCAGCACTATTCTTATTCACGTCACTGGCGCTAAGCCAGAACCAAGGCCATTTCGACGCGAGCTTCAACAGCGCGCTTATATTCACTTACGCGGGTAGCGCAAATGGCATTCAACAAAGCGCAACCATCGCGCCGAACTATTTCGGCACTTTCCGATTCCGATTCAAGACCAAGTCCAAGAGTTCGTGGGTGTTCAATTATGGTTACGCCAAGAACTCACAGGTGTACCAGAGCAACTTCGATTACCACCAACTGGATACGATTCACGAGTATACCGGGGCCTACGTCCGCAACTTCCATGAAACGGAAAAATTCCAGCCATTCTTTCTGGTAGGAGCCGGGCTGCTCCGCTTTAATCCTCGCAGCACTTGGGTCTACTTTCCTGATCTACCCAACAATATTCCGAATCGTCTGCAGATCAACGTAAACGCCCAGTCGCAGAACGAAGCCGCACTCCTGTATGGCGGGGGAGTAGATTACAAGCTGCCTTACAACTTCGCTTTCCGCTTGCAATATCGTGGACTTTACTACAACAACCCGAATTTCAAAGTGAATAACCTGAACGGAAGCGCGATTAGTTTCGTCGCGGGAAACCGGGGGCACTTGGCAGAGCCTTCGATGGGGCTGGTGTTCAGGTTCTAGCTTTTGAGCAAAGACGCGACGGATCTCACGGATCAAATCGATAGGTGTGCCTTAATCCGTGAAATCCGCGGTTGATTTTAGGAGTTGAGCGCCGCCTTGCGCAACTTGCGGCTTTCCGCCAGTAACGCCATGGAGTGCATCAGGTTTTGCAGGGTGACGATGCCAATCAGGCGCTCGTCCTCAACCACGGGGATAATGCTGAGATTGCGCGCGGTCAACTTCCGGAATGCCGATGCCAGCGATTCCTTCTTCTGCGCTACTTCAAACAGACGGTTCATCACGGCCTGCACATATCCGTTTCCCTCAGCGCGCAGTGCCGCCAGGATCTTCTGTTTCGAGATGACTCCAACCATGTCGCTGCCGCGAATGACCGGGAAATCGTCCTGCAGGGAATGGACGGCTTTCTCCAATGCGTCTTCCAAAGTATCGGCAGGAGAGAGCGTGGCGAAATCGGTCAGCATTATGTCTTCGAGCCGTACAGTTTCGAGCACTGACTGAAACACGGCCGAGCGTTCCTCTAGTTGCGCGGCAACGAAGAGGAAAAAGCCAATCATGGTCAGCGAGACATAGGCAGGCTCAATCATGCCGACCAGCATGAACAGAGTTGCGAAGACCCGGCCAATCGAAACCGCGCGTCGCGTGGCCCGGACGGAATCCATGCGGCGGCTGAACACCGCTCGCAGCACCCGCCCGCCGTCCATCGGATACGCGGGCAACAGGTTGAACAGCGCCAGGCCGAGGTTCGACCAGACCAGGCTGCGAGGCAGATTTCCCGAGTAAACGTAAGGCTTTGTCCAGAGATGAACCTGAGGCGCGAAAGCAAGCAGCACGGCACCGGCGATTACCGCAATCAGGATGTTGACTACCGGTCCGGCTACGGCGATGCGGACATCCCGCTTCCAGGTCAGCATTCCCGGCTCGAGAGGACGCTGGGTCTCATCGAGCAGCGTAACCCCGCCGATGGGTAGCAGGATGATGGCTTTGGCTGGAATGCCGGCACGCGTGCTCACCAGAGCATGCCCTAGTTCGTGAAGCACCACGCTGCCGAAAATAATTCCCACTAGAGCCAGACCGCGGCCGGGGTTGGCCGGACCGTGCGCTGTTGCCTCGGTCAGCCACACAAAGATAAGAAGAAAAAAGAATGTCAGATGAACACGAAGTTCGACCCCAAATATCCGACCTGCCGGAATAGACCAGTTCCTCACCTGAAAACCAACCTCTCTTACCTCTTATTCTATATAGTTTAGACGCCGCTGCGAGCTTAGGAGATTCGGTCGCATAATCGAAGGTGCTGGGACTGGAGTTGACCGCCTAGGGACAACCGCCCTCGGCGGTCCGTTGAGCGAAACTCAGCCGGCATCTGTTTTGCAGACTGCGGTAGCCGTCGCCACGTGATCATGAGAGTGATCGCAGGAAAATATCGGAGCCGACAGCTAAAATCGCTGCCCAGTCTGGACGTTCGTCCTACAGCTGATCGGCTGCGCGAGACCCTGTTCAACGTGCTCACGGCGGGAAACCCGTCGGCACTGGAGGGAACGCTTTGGGTTGATCTGTTCGCCGGAACGGGAGCCGTGGGTATCGAAGCCATAAGTCGCGGCGCGGGTATGGTTCATTTTGTGGAATCGTCGGAAGGCGCGGCCGAGCTGATAAAACGAAATCTCGCCTCATTGCGAATTGGAACAGGTTTTCAAATCCTGAAGCAGGATTCGATTCGTGCCCTGCGCGCGCTGGAGTCGAGCGGTACGATCGCGGATTTTGTTTTCCTTGATCCTCCTTACGGCATGGAAGGCGCGTATCGACAAACGTTGGAGACACTTTCGAATTCGCGGCTGCTGAAACCTGAAAGCATCGTTGTCGCCGAGCACCAGAAAAAATTCGATCCAGGAGAATCGTTCGAATCGCTGGTTCGATACAGGAAGCTGGAGCAAGGGGATGCGGCACTGAGTTTTTATCGCAGGGTTTCGACCTAATAGAAGACCCCGGACGAGACGTCCGGGGCTACGTTTACATCAGAAGTTCATTCGTCCGTCGCACAATCGGGTGCTGCATCTCTTGCAGATCGTTCTTCACCTGGTTGAGTCCGTAAACGCACTGCTCGAAATGGCTCGACAGGCTGGCGAACAATGGCGCCACCTTCGTGTATTCAAAATGCTCGAATTTGGAGACGATGTAGTAGCTTTCCTTGCCGGCCTTGATCCAGTCCACGAAATTTTCCGTGCGGTTGCGGCGCAGGCGGAAGTGATTGATGCTTTCCGGGAACATCCCAGTAAAGAAGAGTGTGTAATCCCCGATGTGCTTGCGAACCTGGCGCTCGCGATCGAACGAAGGCGCGGGACCGTACACGGGATTGGACTCGATCAGCATTTCACCGACATCAGTGAGGGGCTTGTCCGCGCTGTTGTGAATCTTGAACAGCTGCTCGACTTCGCAGAATTCGGCCATGAGATGGGCGACGTAGTTCACGATCTGAGGGTCGCGGATCCCAATCTCCTCAGCATAGTGCCGGCCAATGAGTTCGACAAACAACTGCTGCAGCGGGTGCGATTCCGAAATCATCGTTCAGGGCCCCCGAACTCCGCCTCCAAAGCGGAGTTCCATCTGTTGCGTGATGTTTTATCGCGATCACGCCAAGAACGCAAGTGATTTTTGTAAGTCACAGCTATCTACTTTTCTTATGGTGCGCAATTGCTGCAAAAGGTTTCTTTGGAATTATTAGCAGCCGTGCAGATCGACTGCTGATCGCCCGCGTTAGCCTCAAGTTACAATCACCGTACAGGAGGAAATTTCGCTTTATGGAACGACAGAACATTTCCAGCGGCACACCCTGGGAACCGATCGTGGGTTACTCTCGTGCGGTCAAGGTTGGTTCGTATGTGCATGTGGCCGGGACAACTGCTACCGGCGCAGACGGTAAAATCGTCGGGTTGGGTGATGCTTACGCACAAGCTATACAGACTCTAAAGAACATTGAGTCTGCCCTACGGAAAGCTGGCGCTTCATTGAAGGATGTGGTGCGCACGCGGATGTTCGTGATCGACATCGCCGATTGGGAGAAGATTGGCAAGGCCCACGGGGAGTTCTTCCGCGACATCCGGCCGGCCACTTCGATGGTACAGGTGAGCGCTCTGGTTTCTCCGGACATGTTGGTCGAGATTGAAGCCGATGCTGTGATTGACGCCTCCCAGGCGTAGAATGCGCTGGACATTGTCGGACATTTGATCCAACGCGTCTGACCACGATTCATGGAGCGTGCGAATGAGAAACTCTTGTTGCGTGTTCCTCTTTGTTCTCGCAGCTGTGATTTACAGCGGCGCCCAGGAGAGCAACAGCAATCCGGTCCTGCATCCGTTTACCATCATCCGCGCGGGCTCGGTCATTGACGGCAAGTCCGATTCTGTTCGCCGCAACCAGATCATCATCATCCGCGGCAACCGAATCGAAAGCATCTCCGATGCTGCCACCGCAAACGTTCCCGCCGGCTCGGATGTGATCGATCTCACCCACGCAACCGTGCTGCCGGGCTTGATCGATTCCCATACCCACATTTTCCTTCAAGGAGAAGATCCGGCGCAGGGCGGATACGACGTCAACATTCTGAAGTATCCGTTGGCGCTGCGGGCGGCCCGGGCAACGGTTTCAGTACGACGCGCGTTGGAGCAGGGTTTCACCACGCTGCGCGACCTGGAGACCGAAGGCGCGGGCTATGGCGATATCGGCATCAAGCAAGCCATCGAGGGCGGATACATTCCCGGACCTCGGCTGTTCGTCTCGACCCGCGCCGTTTCCACAACTGGGGGCTATCCGCTCGAAGGCTACGCGCCCGAGCTTGACATGCCCACCGGCGCGCAACTCATCGATGGCCCGGTCGAGGCGCGAAAAGCCGCCCGCGAGCAATTGTCCCACGGCGCCGACTGGATCAAGGTCTACATGACGCATCGCTCGTGGGTGGGAAAGAACGGCGAGTTGGTTTCCCAACCGACGCTGACGGTCGAAGAATTGAAGGCGATCGTCGATGAAACCCACGGATGGGGAAAGAAAGTCGCCTGCCACGCCTACGGCGGAATTGGATTGCACCGCGCACTCGATGGCGGTTGCGACTCAATCGAACATGGACTCGACCTCGATGAGGCTGCCATTGCCCAGATGCTCAAGCAGGGAACGTGGTACTGCCCGACCATTAGCGCGTACTACCACGATTGGGCTCCGCCAGATACTCCCGAGGGTCAGCGTGATCGAAAGCGGGCATCGGTGCACGAAGTGTCGTTCCCCAAGGCGCTGCACGCGGGCGTAAAGATCGTCTTCGGTACCGACATCGGAGGCATTTCGTGGAGCGAGCCTATCGCACAGGAATTTCCCCACATGGTCAATCTCGGCATGCCGCCCATGGACGCGATCAAGAGCGCCACCTCGCGCGCCGCCGAGATGCTCGACATGCAGGGGCAAATTGGCGTGATCACACCGGGAGCCTGGGCGGATATTGTCGCGGTAAACGGTGATCCACTGGCTGACATCAAGATCCTGCAAAACGTCCAGTTCGTCATGAAGGACGGCAAGGTCTTCAAAAACGAGATCAAATAGGGCGGTTGGAGCTGACCGCACCACCGATCACGCGACTAGTAATTAAACTACTTGACACGGATTCCGCACGCGTCATAATGCCCGAATCGTTTTTATCCCCCTGAACTCGACAGGGGCAGCGCGGGTACTCCCCCAGGAGGCGAGTATGAATGTGCTTGAACTTTGTGATCCCGAAGCAGCAGCGGTCCCGGTAGAAGCCACGGTAGCCGACGCGATCTCCAAGATGCTCGACTTCCACGTCGGCGCGGTCGCCGTCATTGATGGCGAGAGGCGGGTGGCCGGCATCTTCACCGAACGCGACGTCTTGCGCAAGTTTTCGTTGAGCGGACGCGATCCCGCCCAAACCCCGGTTCGAGAACTGATGACCACCCCAGTCGAGCTGGCCACTTCACAAACCGGCCCGGGTGAGGCTCTGGTTACGATGGTCGAGCGCCACTTCCGGCACCTACCCGTGGTGGATAACAATGGCAAGCTGCTTGGGATGCTCTCGATTCGCAATGTGCTGGAGTGGCGGATCGAAGATCTGAGCCGCGAGGTGGGCTCGCTCGAACAGTACGTCAGCAACGACGCGCCGGGCGGAGATTAGGAAATCTCGTCCTCACCCGCCACTCCTGTCGACCGAAGAGTGCGCGAGAATTGCAATCGGCCTTGGACGCTACCAGACTCCCCACGGTGAACCCGGACCCCAACCCGGCAGTGTGCGAGCCACCGCTCAGGCGATTCGTAGGATATTTCCTCTGGCTCGGAACCGTGGGTTTTGGCGGACCGATTGCTCTTGCCGGACACATGCAGCAAGATCTTGTTGAGGATCGGGGATGGGTTCGCAAGGAAGACTACGTGGAGGGTCTGGCACTTGCGCAGCTGGCACCGGGCCCGCTGGCTGCTCAGCTCGCGATTTATCTGGGTTACATTCGTGCGGGGATGATCGGAGCCACGGCAGTCGGAGTGGCGTTCGTTCTACCGTCCTTCCTGATGGTGTTAGGTCTATCGGCAGCTTACGTTCGCTTCGGCGGCTTACCCTGGATGCAGGGGATATTTTATGGAATCGGCGCGGCCGTGATCGGGATCATCGGCCGATCAGCATTCAGGCTGACCAGGCTCACCCTTGGGAAAGACAAGTTGCTGTGGGGAATATTCGCGGTCCTGGCGATCTCCACCGCATGGACCTCTCAGGAAATCATCTGGCTTTTTCTGTTGGGCGGAGTCGTAAACTTGGGGCTCAGAGCCTTACCAGTTCGGCTGAAGGCCGAAAGCGCTTTGTGTTCCCTATTCGGTGCGACCCTGGGCATGTTCGGCACAAGCGGCACGCTATTGCAGATTTTCATTTACTTTGCCAAAGCTGGGATGTTCGTGTTCGGCAGCGGACTCGCTGTGGTGCCGTTTCTTTATGGCGGCGTGGTGCAAGGGCATCATTGGCTGACCGACCGTCAGTTCGTCGACGCGGTTGCGGTGGCCATGATTACCCCTGGACCGGTTGTCATCACGGTCGCTTTTATCGGTTATCTGATCGCCGGGGTTGCCGGAGCGACGGCAGCGGCTCTGGGCATCTTTCTTCCCGTTTATCTTGTGGTCGTTTTACTTGTTCCGTCCTATAAACGGTGGGCGAAGAATCCGCAGTTGAACGCTTTCGTCCGTGGCGTCACCGCAGCTGCGACGGGTGCAATAGCTGGGGCGGTTGTAGTTCTCGCCCGGCGCTCGGTTTACGATCTGCCAACCATTCTGATCTGCGCCGCCAGTATTGCCGTTCTATTTCGCTGGAAGATCCCCGAGCCGGTTCTTATTGCGTGTGCTGCGGTTGCGGGTTTGCTGCTGCACCAGTGATGCGACTACCTCTCCTGCCTTATCTCTCGTCTACGGCAAACCGGACTGGTGTGATTCTCCTACTCTTGGCGTAACATCGTCATTCACCAGCAATGCGGCCGCGACTATAAGATTTCTCTTTCCCGCCAACAATGAGCCGGTGACGCGGGTGTGCAATTCTGCAAGATTGGGGGAGGGCGTTTTGGATTTGTACAGATCGAAAATGGGTGCGGCAGTCTCGGCGTCGAAGACCATTGCCGTGGTACGCATGGCCACGGCTGTGTTTTTCATCCTGTTCGGGCAATACAAACTCTTTGGCTCGGGCTTTGCTAATGGCGGATTTCAGGAATATCTGCGCGGCTATATTGCGGGCAGCGCCGTCAGTTTCTGCCGGCCCATTCTTGCCGACCTGGTGCTTCCTCACGCGGTATTCCTCGGATATGCGGTAGGCGCGGTCGAAATGTTTATCGGAGTGTCGTTGCTGCTGGGAATATGGGTCCGGCCCGCGTCCGTGCTGGGTGCGCTCCACATGCTGAGCTTGACGCTAGCCACCTGGTGGGATCCTGGCCACAGCGTTCCCGTATGGCGCTATTTTGGCAACGAACTCGATCATCTGCCCGTCCTCTTTCTCTTCATCATCTTCTTTGTTTCCGACGCCGGGCGGCAATGGGGGTTAGATGGATACCGGCAAAAATAGACGAGAGCAAGTTGACGCCCCGACCTACCTCCTTCATACTTAGCGCCGGAAAACACGCGATCCAGTCAAATACTTCCGCCGTTTAAAAGGAGATTTTAAATGTTGAGATCATTCGCGCCGTTGCTGGCGCTTTTCGCATTGCTTGCCTCTGCCTCATTCATGCAGGCACAAGCCCCAAGCCAAGCACAGTCGCAATATCCCATCGCCGACAAGCTCGCCGACAAAATCATTGCCAAATACCAGACTTCAAGCTGCGATCAGCTGAAAGCTCAAAAACAAGCACCCCCAAATGCCCAGCACGAGGAGATGGAAACCAAAGTGATTGATCTTCTCAAGCAAAATCCACCGATGCGACAACACTTCCTCAACCGGATCGCCGGCCCCATCGTCAACAAGATGTTCGAATGCGGAATGATTCCCTGATTTGCCGGCGTTATCCTTTCGTAGGAGAAGTAAAAGATGACTACTCGAACAATGCAGTTTCGTAAGTTAGCGAACCTGGCGTTGCTGCTGGTTGCGACCTCGGCATCGGCGCAGTGGGTCATGGTGGCGCGAGCGGTATCTGGCAGAGTGCAGCAGATGAGCCACAAACCCGCTAACGGTCCGGGTTATGACGTGGCCACCGTTGTGCTTGAGGCCAAGGCCGACAAGGTGTATACGACGGCTCTGAGTTCACTGAAAGCGCATCCCGGCATTATGGTTACGAAAAACAACGACCAGCAGCGAAAGATCGAATTTACCAACGGGCAGCAGTACGCCAGCCTGCAAGCGACACCCTTGGGCGACAAAATTACCCAACTCGTGATCGCTTCCACCCTGACGTCTTCGGAGCCGAGCGCAACCTCCCTCGTGGTGCAGGGCGTAATGAAAGTCTGCGGCGAGCTGAAGGTCGAGTGCAAGTTGGTGGGAGATTAGCCGGGAAAGGTACCTTTACCAATTTCGGCCTTCGTCTGCGTCCGGCACTCGATGGTTTGCCTGTGGCAGGGCCCGCGAGTGCTATCATGACAAAATCCTCGGCACTTCGGCGTCATTGAACAAGGACCTTTCGCCGGACGGGCCGCGCTTACATGCGAATACGACGACGCCTCCCCATCATCCTGGCCGTCCTGCTGATTGCAGGAGCGGTTGCCTTGGCCGTCGTGCTGCGAAAACATGCCCCGCCCGAGCCGGCGCGTCTGCTGCCAGGAGCGGATGGATTCGTTTATGTAAACCTCGGCTGGATGCGGCGCGCCAATATCACCGGAGAATTGCCGGCCGTACCACACGATCCCGACTACGAGAAGTTCATCCAGGCGACGGGATTTCAGTTCGAGCGCGATCTGGACGAGGCCGCGCTGGCAATTCACTATCCTACAAAGTCAGCCGGCACCCAGCCGGATAGCGGTCAGCAGTCCCGCTTTTCGGAAGTATTTGTCGGCAAAATCGATGGCGAACGCCTGCGGCAGTACCTGCGCCAGATCTGCAGCTCTGTCGAAAGTTACCAGACTCGCGACATCTATAGCATCCCGCTCGAAGGACGCACGGTGCGCGTTGCCGTCCTGGGCGTGGACACGGTCGCAGCATCGAATCTTGACGACCCGCTGGTCATCCGCGGAATCATTGAGCGGTCGCGAAAGCTGGCATCGCCTTTCGGCGGACCGGCACTACTGCGCCAGTATTACAAGGAAGTTCCTTTTGCCAGCCTGGGCTGGGCGGTTTTCAAGATTCAACCTTCCGGAGACTTCTCCGCCTCCGGCCCGGTCGGATGGTCATTTCTGTTCCCAAGACCGGCGACGGTCGTGGCCTCGGTGCGCTATCTGGGGGCGGTTCATTTCAGGGCTCAGGCGTTCGCCGGGAGTGACGAGGAGGCCAATCAGCTTGTCCAAAGAGTTGACACTTTCCTCAACGTTTTTCGCACCGCTGAGGCCACAGTTTCCACGCCGGGGCCCGATCCCGATATAAAAGCATTTCTGGATAGCTTGAAAATTCAACCAGAAAAAAGCCGTGCCGTGTTGACCGCGACGGTGCCTTTGGGCATTATACGCAAGGCCCTGGCAGAGGCTCCCATGTCCGTAAGCCCGGAGTCCCAACCATCGCAAAGCCCTGCGCCTGCATCCCCGGGAAGCAATAGTAAAACGAAGAAAGAAAAGGCGCCCAATTAGGAGACCACCGTTCCGTGACAGAAGTTTTACATAGTTCCCGCAACTTTATGGGCGTGGCACAGTCCAATAGACACGCATGAATGAGCCCGTAGCCTCATTAATTCGCAGTTGTAAATGCTTCCGGCAGGTAGAATAACCCTGTAATGACTAGCCTCCCTCTTCCAATTGCAGCCTTTCTGGCGGGCTTGGTATCGTTCCTTTCGCCATGCGTGCTGCCGCTGGTGCCGGGATACGTATCGCTGATCTCCGGTGCGGGCGTCGAGCAACTTAAGACGCATGAATCGCAACTGCTGCGGAAAGTCATGCTGAATTCGGTCGCATTCATTCTGGGATTCAGCGTTGTGTTCATCACTCTGGGAGCGGTCGCGACTGAAGTCAGCCAGATGCTGTCGCGTTACCGGTCAACTCTG
>Ga0210405_10004445_pt1 | contig 13166 bp, 13 predicted proteins | sample IncBWH11MmetaG_FD_155492 | JGI IMG/M metagenome (GOLD analysis project Ga0210405, IMG submission 155492) | Forest soil microbial communities from Barre Woods Harvard Forest LTER site, Petersham, Massachusetts, United States - Inc-BW-H-11-M | ecosystem: Environmental > Terrestrial > Soil >... | reverse complement strand
GGCCGACGTTTTGAGCTCCTTGGACTTGCTGATGGTCCGAGAAGTTCCGACTACGCCATAGCCGTGTTCGAGAAGTGCCAGCGTGATTCCGAGGCCGATTCCACTGGAAGCACCCGTTACAATTGCAACCGGCTTTTGTCTGCTGTTCATCCTATTTTCTTTCTGATTGCGATGTTTCCGGAATGAGAGCGGCGGCTGCGGCAAAACAGTTTCTGAAGCGACGAAGCTTGGTCATACGCAGCTTTCAACGCTGCCGGCCTCCTAAACCAAATTGCGTGCCAACGAGTTCCTCCTTGGCTGGCGCGAGCACAAGAACCTGCGATAAATCTTCCCATCCTGTTCGGAAAGGGTCCAGAAATCATTCTAAAATCCGCACTTCCGACCTCAGATTTTTGTTCTGATGCCACATGCCCGGAGTGCACACCACCCTCGAAGCGCCTCAAACAAAACAAATAATCCTGAGACCAGCAACAGTAGTCTTGGCAAGACCGAAAAATGGAAGAAAACAATCGCGGTTACAAGCAAAACAACCCCAGCGAGGCCCCGCACGATCCGTCCTTTGGTTTCTATGTTGCGAGAGAAATACCTCTTCATTTCCTTCGGGTCTGTTTTGCTGCGGTTCTATTAACGCCTTGTTGCGTAGTACCGATGTCTGATAACGTGCGGTCCACGCCCTCCCGTTATCTTTACAACGACAAACAATGTTTCGCCAAGACACATGAAGGATCTCGCCGCCCTACCGCGTGAAGCATGTCATTCAAGAGACCGATGGAAGCGCCGGCATCGACGACGGCGTCATTTGGGGCTCGAAACCGATCTCAACCCCAGCCGAGACAATTTTTTTGGCTGAATGATCGATCCGTGTCTGTTCTACTCGAGTCCGTACCGGCTTAAGACCTACGAATGTGAACCATCAATCGAACCGAGAATGGCGTTGCGGCGTTGCTGTCGCGCGCGGAACAAGTGATGTATGGTGCCAAAACCCGTGGTCGAATATGTTTGAATCATCCGGGCTGCGGCCTGCAGCGGAGGAGCGGTAGCTTTTGCGGATCGCGATCAACCGGGACTCGGCTAAGATCGGCTATGGCGGAAGAGCAGAAAGCGTCTTACAAAATCTTCATCAACTACAGGCGTGATGAGGATCACTTCGATTTCGTGCACCACATTTATTCATGGTTTGTTCACCACTACGGCCGCGAGAACGTCTTCATGGATTTTGAGAGCATCCCTTCCGGTGCGCGATTTGCAGATGTGATCTCTAACGAGATCAGAAAATGCGATGCGCTTGTAGTCGTCATCGGTCCGAAATGGACAACCCTCATGCGCAAAAAGGCATTCGTTGACGATTACGTGCGATCGGAGATCTCGCTGGCGCTCGAAGAAAAAAAGCTGGTGGTCCCCGTTCGTATCAAAGGCGCAAAACTCCCCACAGAGGATGAACTGCCCAAAGAATGTAAGTCACTGGGTGCCCATCAAGATTCCGTGCTGGCGGAGAAAGAAGGTTTCATCGACAGCATCAAGGGCCTCATCGACTCAATCGATCGAATACTTCAACCGCACGTGGCGCGGCGACAAGAGGCGGAGGACCTCGATAAGTTTTCCCCGACTTCCGGTCTGGCCTTGGGTTACTATGTGAACTTCCTGAAGCCCGTTCTCGAAAGTCTGACGAAGATCGACAAAGATCGACCAGCTGAGTATCTTAATAGTTTCGACATTACGGAAAGAGAACCTCCACACCAGTTAATTTTTACGTTCCCTAAAACCGCACCGACGCGGGAAAAACTCCCATTTTACATTATCATTCCACCTCGCGTTAAAAAGAATTTCCTGGAGCCGGTCAAACGTGACCTGAAGCGGGCCGCAATCGGCGTGGGCGATTCTAAACGACCCTACTCTTACTACCTCGATGCGCGCGAGACGACCTCTGGCTATCAATTGATCGATTTTCCCAATGCACTCACCGTGCTGGAGAATTGGATTCAGCGCAGAATAAAGCACGAATCGCTGTGGCGAGACTCCGATCAAGCTAACGAACTGGAACAAATCGAATTAGGTCGTTTCGAGCGTATGCTCAAGTGGTGGGCAGAGCCTGATCTTGAGGCACCCGAATTCAAGGGGCGGGTGCAAATCACCCGGTTCAGTCCGGAGACACCTGAGCTGGAATGGCTCCGCCCAATATGGGCAGATTAGCTCCAGGCCTAACGTCTGCCAAGTGCGGCATTTATTCACCGCACGAGCAGCGTCTCGTATCGTGGGGTTCCCGAGTGCCAAATGTAGCAAAAGCTCTACATTCCGACCGAGTTTCTTCTTGCTGATGGTGCCATCCTTCCGGTGTGATTTACCCCATGAAGCCATCGATTTTCATCGGATCATCGTCTGAAGGGCTGAAGTATGCGCAAAGCATCAAAGCCCAACTGAGCAATGATGCTGAGCTCACCATTTGGAATGAGGGCCTTTTTCTTCTCGGCAATGTCACGCTGGAAGCGCTGCAGACCTTTGGCTGTCGCTTCGATTTCGCCATCCTGGTGCTGACGCCAGACGACACCGCTGTTAGCCGTGGCGACCAAACGAAGTCTCCCCGGGACAATGTGCTGTTCGAGCTGGGAGTCTTCATGAGCATTCTCGGGCCGAAGAAAACCTTTGTGGTGACCACCAAAGGCGACGTTAAGCTCCCTTCGGACCTGCAGGGATTGACGGTGGCGAAAATCGAAAGCGATCGTACCGATGACAATGTTGAGGCCATGGTCAGCAATGCCTGCCACCAAGTTCGTAATGCTGTCGCGGCGGTATATCCCCAATCAACGTTCGGCCTGCTTCCTTCAACCGCGCTCGCAATCGGCTATTACAACGGCTTGGTGGACAAGGTTTGCCTGGCTTTTTCCGATCGTAACACCGAGATCACCCTGAAAGGTGAGCAGGGCGAACCCGATCAGCGAATCGATGTTTTCAGAAAGAATGCACGGCTGATCATTGTCATTCCAGACAAATTCAGGGACTTAGGGCACGACAGAATCCAGCAACTCCGCGGAGAAGTGCAAGGCATGCGGCAGGTCGAGATAAAAACGACCTCCCGCACAATTCCCCTGTATATTTGTCAGCGAGACGGTACGGCGAATGAAATCGAGTTCTTCGATATTCCGACGACATTGACCACCTCCTTTGAGGCGATCAATGCCATACTCGGCACGGTAATCGGCGACGATAAGGTGCGCGATCAAATCGAGCACCGCGAAATCGGTAACTTTAAACGAACCATCGAGCGGCTGAGCAAGGGCAAACCGAGCGGCAAGCTCATACGCATTGAGTCGCTGGCTTATCTCGGGTTGTAGGGCGGCGGTCATCTCTATGAACAAAGAGGTTGAGTGACGCTCAATAGAGCCTATACCCCTAAAGTTCAAATCACCATGCCGGATCCGGACTTTTACCTTCGAGAAGAGCCCGTTTGCGCTCTCGATCCTCTGCTTCTGATACCTCGTATCGAGTATGCGCAGTCTATTTTCTCCTGTATCCGTGGATCATCTGTCTCTTATAGCCTTATAATCTTGGATATGATCAACTTTCACAGAATCAATGATGTCTTTGGATACGACGTTGGTGATTCTGTACTGTTACAATTTATCTCCTTAGTCCGGTCGGTGCTGCCCCTCGGTTCGATAGCTATGCGCTTTCGCCACGGGGACGAGTTCTTATTCTTTTTGCCGATCTCAGAAGTTCACGCCCAACTTCTGTTTGACGAGATACGAGTTCGTTCGCATCAGGTTGATTACCCGCAGCTTGCTCGTGAGAAACACTTCAATATATCGTTTCGTTATGCAGTCGTAGCGTTAGATGACGCTCGCAAAGGCCATCGCGAGTGGCTACGCGACGCGGAGGCACGACTTCGTGCAGTAAAAGGACAGGGGACACCCCGTCAATCCTGATTCCCCACGCAACGCGGGCAATCGGCTTCGATCTCGGCGATTTGTAAGTCGAGTCTTACATTTTCCCAGTCGAAAATATCTTTGTCGACCTTTGCCTCGATGAGCCAGGTGTTCGGGTCTTTATCAGGCTACGATGCAGAATCTTCCTTTCTGTTTTCTTCAATTTTAGCTTCAACTCTTTTCATATGTCCTACAGAGCATTTGTTCGGCAGTTCAACAAGTTCGAATGGAAAGCGTGGAGCCAGGTCAACCGTGCCAAACGGGACGAGCTGGCGGTTCTGCACCTGGCGGCCACTGCTTATGAGCTCACCGCTTTGCGCACTGGCCAGGGTCGGTTGCGCCCGATCGAAGAGGTCGAACTTGGGCCAGTGCAGGGCCTTCGGTTCCTACACCCCCACCGGCGTTCTCTTTAAAGGCGCGGAAACCGCACGGTCCGAGAGCTAGGGATTGATGAATGCCGAAAGATTCTAGATCTGACAAACCCTTCGATGCTGCTGGATGTTCGGTGCCAACCGTGCGTGCTGCCCGCCGTGCAACCTATACGATGTTCTTCGCTGACGGGATCGGATTCGGCATCTGGGCCGGCCACATTCCCGCGTTCAAACAGAAGTTTCAGCTGAGTGATTCATCGCTGAGTATCGTGCTGCTCGCCGTCGCTGCTGGATCGATCATCTCGATGCCGCTCGCGGGCCAAACGGTGCGACATTTTGGGAGTAGACGTTGCATCGCCGTTAGCATTGCTTGCCTTGGGTTGTGCCTTGTCGCAATCGCACTGGCGCCGAGTCTGATCCTGTTTGTTGTCGCAGCTCTCCTGTTCGGCGCGGCTAAAGGCGGTGTCGACGTTGGGATCAACGCCCAAGCTGTGGTCGTTGAGCAGTCTTATGGACGACCGATTATGTCTTCGTTCCAGGCACTCTGGAGCGTCGGCGGTCTTGCCGGGGGTTTTTTGACAAGCGCGGCCCTCGGTCTGGGCTCTACAGCCCCAATTAATCTGACGTGTGTCGGCTTGCTGATACTGCTGCTTGACCTGCTCTGTTACTATCATTTGATGCGCGACGACACATCGTCGCGGGAGCCGGAGAGCGGGAAGCGCTTTCGCCTGCCTGGCAAAGAATTGCTCTTCGTGGCCATCCTCACTTTCATCGCCTTATTCAGCGAAGGTGTTCTGCAGGACTGGGCGGCGGTCTACATGCGGCAGGTGGTTATCGTTCCCATCTGGATGGCGGCGGTGGCCTACGCCAGCTACTCCTCCGCAATGGCTTTGGGCCGGTTCGTCGGAGACCGCGTCGTGGTCGTCCTCGGCGAACGCTCTGTGATGCGCTTAAGCGGCGCGTTGATGATTATCGGCTTGGCAGCCGCTCTTTTGGTGCCAAGTCCCCTCTTGGCCATTGCCGGCTTTGCTCTGGCTGGACTGGGCAATTCCAACCTCGTGCCCATCCTCTTTAGCGCGGCTGGACGCGATCCGGTCTTGGGGCCTGGGCCCGGCATAGCCACCGTTACCACGGTGGGCTTTTGTGGTTTTCTGGTCGGACCGGCGGTGATTGGGCTGATGTCGAAGTTTTTTGGTCTTTCAGTGGCGCTAAGCCTCGTGGTGCTCTTGGGTCTGGTCACTGCAGTTTGCGGTCCGGCGATTATCCAGTCGCACGCTTTGTCCCGAATGAAAGTCTAACATCCCTCTCTTCCGCGCTCTTTGTGATCTTTGAGATTCTGCGCTAACGCATTCGGAAAGCGGCTGACGAATCGCTCGCGCGATTGAAGACTGACCATATTGACTTGTTCTACCAACACCGAGTCGATCCCAATGTGCCCATCGAGGACGTGGCGGCGACTGTCAAGGAACTCATTCAGGAAGGGAAGGTGAAGCATTTCGGAATGTCCGAAGCTGGAGTGCAGACCATCCGCCGGGCTCACGTCGTTCAGCCCGTCGCGGCGTTGCAGAGCGAGTACTCACTCTGGTGGCGCGAACCGGAGAAGGAGATTCTGCCGACGCTCGAGGAACTGGGTATCGAAGTGCAGGGTGAGCGCTACCCGGTGGAGATGCAGGCAATGGTCAACAGGTAATTCTTCTCCCAGTTGTGGTCCAATATATCATTCCGATAATGATTGGCGCCGCGAGTATCTTGTGAGCGTTGACAAAGCAAATGGCTCTAATTTCCGGTCTCATGGGCGTATCAACGAGCAGGCTCTTGAATAACTCCGAAACATCCTTTCACGATGTTGCCGGCTAGAGCGAGCCCATTGGTCTTGCTAAACTTGCGCGCGTTTTCACGATAGATTGAGCAGTTCAGTACCTCATCCAAAAGCGTTGAAAGGTGCTCGGATGAGCTCATCTAACCAAGCCCGAGGTGCCTCAATCGATCAACTGCTTCCTGCACCACTTTGAGCGTGCGCTCCCTTGCCGGCATTTCTCTTGCCAACGGCGAGGCTTGACCTGACCAGAAAGGTGTGAAATCGCTGCTGCCCAGCTGTTCGGCCTTTGCCCGCAATGGTGCCAACGCTCCCATAGGCAAAGGAAAATCGGGCAAGGCATCGAGGATTGGGCCAATCTCAAGCGCCAACCGGCTAGATATGGCGCGCGCAGGCCGGCCCGTGAAAACGTTGGTAACAAACGTCGCGTCCGAATACGCCTGCCGCAAAGCTTCCCGATGTAATTCCGATGTCGCTGCTTCAGGACAAAGAAGATAGGCAGTTCCGAGTTGTGTTCCGGCGGCTCCAAGGGCAAACGCTGCGGCGATACCACGACCGTCTGCAATGCCTCCAGCGGCTATGACCGGCACTTTGACAGCATCAACAACTTGTGGGACGAGCGCCAAAGTCCCTGGTTGCGAGAAGCTGGCAGAGTTCAAGCTTTGTGCCAGGAACGTTCCCCGATGACCGCCAGCCTCATAGCCTTGAGCGATGACGATATCCACGCCACGCTCCTCCAGCCAGACCGCTTCAGCCACAGTCGTCGCGGACGCCATGATGCGACAACCAACGGCCTTCACCCGAGCTAAAAGCGTCGAGTCTGGCAGGCCAAAATGAAAACTCACTACCTCCGGCTTGGTAGCCTCGACGATCCTACATCTGACGTCATCAAACGATGGAATATTTACCTGTGGTACCGGAATCTCAGGATCGATGCCGAGTTCACGATAGTAAGGCAACAGGCGATCTCGCCAAGCCTCTTCGCGACCAGTAGCGGTCTTTGCCTGGACATGACAGAAGAAGTTGACATTAATCGGCTTGTCAGTCAGCCCGCGCAGCGCGCGGATTGTCTTGACTGCGAGCTCGGGTTCCATCGCGGCGCAGCCGATCGAACCGAGGCCTCCAGCGGCAGAAACGGCTGCGGCGAGATCAACTGTACCAAGGCCTGCCATTGGCGATAAGACAATTGGGTGCTCAATTTGCAGAACGTCGATGACTCGACGGTCCGACCACATAGTGCGATGGGCTAACATATGACTCGAAATTCAGGAATGTGACTGTTGGCTTCCGTACTCCAGTTGTGGACCAATACATCATTCCGATGATGATTGGCGCCGCGAGTATCTTGTGAGCGTTGACAAAGTAATTGGCTCTAATTTCCGATTTCATGGGCGGATCAACGAGCAGGCTCTTGAATAACTCCGAAACATCGTTCCACGATGTTGGCGGCTAGAGCGAGCCCATTGGTCTTGCTGATTATCTCCTGAAACTTGCGCGCGTTTTCACGATAGATTGAGCAGTTCAGTACCTCACCCAAAAGCGTTGAAAGGTGCTCGGATGTCAGATCAGCAAACGACATGGTTACACCTGTTTTTTTGGCGGCTATTCTTGCGGCAATTCCGGGTTGTTCAAAAGTTACTGGTATCGCCAGCTGGGGCACACCCTGAGCAAGAGATTCCAGCACAGTGTTTAAACCTGCATGAGTGATGCAGACCGAGGCTCGCTTCAGCAATTCCAATTGTGGTGCCTGGTTAACAATAATCGCGTTGCTGGGTACCGGTCCGATCTGTTTAGGGTCCAGCCGATCCCCTATCGAAAGAACCAGCTGCGTGCCCCTATGATTCGCCGCCCCGGCTGCAATGGTACGGAATACATCAGCCCGGCCATTCATGATGGTGCCCATTGATGCATAAATCAGCGGTTCACCGGTCAATCGGTCCCAAGGAAAATCCACTGGGTGCCGTCCGTTGCCATCATGAAACGGACCGGTGTAATGAAACTGTGGAGGTAGTAAAGGGTGTTCGAAATCGAACTCTTGCGGAAGCTGAGTAATATAAGCCAGCTCGGAAAAAACCCACGAGGGATGATCCAAATCGGTTTTGAAACCGAGTTCTTTAGCGTAAGACTTGGTGCCCTCGTTATAACAGAATCTAACCGCTTGAGTGACAGCTTGTAGATTCCTGGCCAGTGCACTCGGTGTGGTCTCGTGCGGCCAACCGAAAATGCCGGCGGGAGTATAACCGGAGAAGTCGATGTAAAGCGCGTTGGCTACCGTCACGTACGGTATCCGCAATTTCATCGCTGCTAATTCAACAAAGAATTGGATGGGATCAAGAACGAGGGCTTCGACTCCAGTCTTTTCCAACATTCCTGGCAAAGATTTGAAGATTGCCTCCGTCTCTTTCGCTGCTACACCGCAATAGAATGCTAGAGCCTCGTTTCCTTCCAGCTTGCTCATTTCGGGCCGATTCGCGTTCATGTCGTCACGCTTATCTCCGGGTATACATGGCAAGCCATTGGCACTCGATGAATAGAGGAACACCACGTCATGACCGCGAGCCTGGAGTTGTCGCGCCAGCGCGCTCATTGGATTAATGTGACCGGGTAAGTTGGGACAGATAAAACCTATTTTCATTGTCGGACAAAATAGAGGAACGACCGCTTCTTGTATTGGTGGAAACCGCTCTCTTTTAAGCGATTCTCGACCCTCGAAAATGTCCTGGGGTCACCCCGGCAATTCTTTTGAAGTGTAAACAGAGCTGGCTTTGGTCCGAGAAACCAGCAGCGATTGCTACTTCGGCAAGGCTAAGTTCCTGCCGTCCGCACAGGAGTTCTTGCGCTCGTTCAACTCGTCGCGCAATAACAAATTGGTATGGTGCCAGACCGGTGGCGGCTTTAAATTGGCGGGCGAAATGATCAGGGCTGAGATGGACCAGCTCTGCCATTCGTTCCAATGTCGGTCTATTGTCTAGGTTCGCCATGATGTAGTCGATAGTTGCGGCGAGCTTTCGGCGGGACAGCACTCCACGCGCGCGAGCTGCTGCTCGGCGGAATCCGAAGAGATGACGGATCAAGTGAACAGCCATAATGTGGGCTAGCGACTCAATCATCAGCGGTCCGCCAAGGGCTCCTGCCTCTGACTCGGCGCCTATGGCCAGCATGGCAGAGCGTAGCTCAGGTGCGATGAAAGCGTCGAGCGGCGGGATTGCCGCAGACGATAGGTCTCGCTCGAACGATTTTGCCGCTACTCGCTGAACCAAGTTCGGCTCCACGGAAACCTGCAGGCAGTCTTTGTTACCTCGCCAACTCACATCAGCTACCGCCCCGACTGGCACCAGCGCAAGAGAGCCGACAGGAGGCGGCGCATTTCTTTTCACCCCCTCGCACCTGACATTCATCTCACGAGGAGGTTTGGTGAATAGGATGATCAAATGCTGCGGAAGCCCACCGATACGAATTTCATCACTGCCGATATTGCGCTGGTGAGTTGCCTGTACCTCACTTGCTCCCAAATTCCAGCTTGTCATCTCCGGTCGACCCATCGAAAGATCGTCCTGTAAGCCTGTTGAAGACGCCTGAGCGAGCCGCTGCCCCTGCAGATCATCCGCTAATCTTTGGCTGACTTTCATCTTTAACGGCTTCCGCGTGAGTCGGGCGCAGCAAACGCGGTAATGGATTTTGGCGTTTTGTTCCTAAACTTCATACGTGCGAAGAAAAAGAATATGGCGTCACATTGAGGAACTCGCAGTTTTCTGTCTCAGCTGCCGTTATCGGTAGCCCAATAGAAGGGGGGAGGAGCCCCAATCACTTCTTACTCCTCACCTCTGCATTCGTTGGTTTGAACTGCACGGCGATAACCGTACATTAGTGAATAAGAATCCGGTATGACGATCCTCGGCAATACTTGGAGAATTCTCCAACTGAGTCGACCAACCCTTCAATCGAAGGCAATTTTCCCCCATGAGTAGCAAATCACAGTCCCGAGTGGCACGGCCGATGGACCGGTCGGAGATCGAGCGGCAGGAACTCGCGGGGGCAATCCGGCGCGTGCTGCCGCGGGACGGACGTGTCGAGATGCAGCCTGGAATTACGCTTTTCCGGGCTTCAACTCCAACCGAACCGATCTATGGAATCTCCGAATCAAGCTTTTGTGTCATCGCACAGGGAGCTAAACACGTCATGCTCGGCGAAGATCGCTTTCGCTACGACCCTAACCACTATTTGATCAACACAGTCGGCCTCCCCACCATCAGCCAGATCGACCTGGCCTCGTCCCAGGTCCCCTACCTAGGACTGCGCCTTATCCTCGATCCCGCCGTGGTGACCTCGACGATGGTTGAGGCAGGTCTCGTGCATCGCCAAAATGACAGCAGCGTCAAGGCCATTGCTGTCAGCGCGCTTGATCCGGATTTGCTCAATGCCTGCCTGCGCTTGGCACGGCTGCTTCAAATGCCCGAACAATATCGGGTACTTGGTCCTCTGGTTATTCGGGAAATTGTCTATCGCCTGCTGATCGGCGAACAGGGTCATCGCATGGGCCATCTCACCACGATTGGAGGACACGCTCATCGCATAGTCAGAGCCGTCAAGAAACTGCGTGAGGATTTCGCCAAGCCATTGCGCATCGAAGACGTCGCGCGAGAGATTGGCATGAGCGTTTCGGGATTCCATGCCCACTTCAAGGCGGTCACGGCTATGAGCCCCCTTCAGTTTCAGAAACGATTGCGTCTACAAGAGGCACGACGGCTGATGTTGACCGAGAGCTTGGACGCGGCCGAGGCGGGCTTTCAGGTTGGCTATGACGACGCCTCTCATTTCAGTCGGGAGTACAAGCGACATTTCGGCGATCCTCCGCTCCGCGACATACAAAGCTTGCGTGAACTGACGCTCGTCAGCGAAGCAGCGTGACAGCTGGAGGAATCGCGGCCAGCGATCACACCGACCATGACGGGATGGAGGCATTCCGGCGTATATCCGAAATATCCGAAACGGATTCACGGCGGCCTTTACTGCTAGCGAGAGGGGCAAGGCCCACAAAATCACCATCCGGCACCGAACCCTGGCATGAGCAAAGTCACAAATTCTCGAATGGATTCTCGGTCAAGCCGCATCCTCGCATCCTTCACCGGTTTGTCATTCCCGTTTCCGAACTCGAAACGTCGTCCTGATCGGGCGAATGGAGACACGACGCCGAAAGCGGCACATCCGACGCCGAAATTGTCCGTCGTGAGTAAGGCTGAAATTCCCCGGGCTCTGACCTTTCTTGCAGCGAAAAGAATCGAACGGGGCGCCTCCCTCATTCGTTACGGGGCGTTCCTTCATCAAGAAATGCCTGGATAAGATCTGCCACTATGATTCCGGCACGACTGTTGAGGTGCACGCCATCCGTATGAAAGTTCCAGCCATTCATCTGTGACACTTCGTCCGGACTCTTGTGCAGAATGATGACGCGGAAGGCATCTCGATAGAAAGGCAAGAACCGAAAAGAGGCGAATGCACGGCCCGGCAACGCCCGGATTCTCGCCGCTATCTCTTCGTAGACCGGGACGTAGCCGACTCTTTCATTCAAAGCTACGTCCCGGATGATTGAGCTGTATTCCTCGATCCGACGGTTCAGCTCGACTTGAAACGGGTTCTCGGACGACAAATCCTCTCCTATCGGCGAAAGGGAGCAAAGCGCAACCCTGGCTGAAGCTTCCTGTTTTAGCCGACTGGCAATGCGGCGGATGTTTTCGCCGAACCATTCGGGTGATGGTTCAACCGGTAATCGCTTCCAGAATCGAAAGAATTTTCCTACCTTTGCCGAAACGGAGGCGAGGACGTCATTGCCGCCAACCCACACCACTATAATCGCGGGGCGGCAAGCGAGTACTTGTGGTAGACGCTGAAGAGCGTTAAAGGCAAGATCTCCGCCAACCCCGAAATTCCGGAAACAAAATCGGCTGTTCTGGACTCGTTGCCGGAGCTCGCTGATCCAATCATAAGCTTGGCCTTTACCGGCTGTACTGCTCGAGCCAAGAAACGCTGCAACTATTCTATTCATTTAGAGCTTTTGCTTCATATAACCGAATAATCGCGCGGTGAGGACCGAATGAATAAGTCGCCTAGCCTAGTACGACGATATATTAGATTATTTCCTTAGGGTTCTATTGTCCGCGAACCAAGACATTCACCTCAGAGTTGCTCTCCTGAGATCATGTCCCGCGTTTTTGGTCAAACGAACCGCGAGATGATCAGCACGAGGCTCCACACCACCAGGATGGTGAATATCAACATCTCGCGCCAGGGCCGGTTTGGTTTAGCCTGAATTGCATAAGACATCATTTTGATCGGCGAGACCACAGGTGGCGGTGCCTGTTTATCGTCCAGCGGTTCGTGAAACCGATGAAAGTAGAGCTGTATTAAGGTGCCACCAATCCAGAGCCCGCCGAGAAAGCTCGTGGGTTCCACTCCTCTGTATGCGAGCAGCGCCGCCAGAACGACAGCCACTATTAGGAGTACGATGTCAGCTCGCCGCGTTGCGGTCGATCTGTTGCCGTACGCCCGATCAAGCGCGGCGCGGCGCCGGACATACGGCAGCACCAGAAAAAAGCGAACTTGAGGAGCGTATGGACACCGAGAACGACGATAATGATATCTACGATGTTTCTGAGCACGGGTAGATCTTTCGACAAACACCATCAGCCGGCAAGTCAGGTATTCAACCACATCCGGAAAACTACACGGTTCTTGGCGATCGTTGTGGTTAATGCCAGAAGAACTTCTAAAGAAAGTTGGGATGCAGTGGGTACCGTTCGGGAAGGAGCGGCGCCTGTCAGGCAAAGTCTTTGAGATGCTATTTGTGAATGCTGGGATTACAAACAACCAAAAAGAAACGATCGGTGAAGTAACGACGGGCGATTACGAACGCATACCGACCTTGACCTGCGTCCCGTCATCTTTACCGCCAGCAGGAAAAAACAGAAGGCCAAATTCTATGTGAGTTGCTAACTGCCGCGCGCTTCTTTTTGCTTTCATCTTTCATCATATATCATATGGCCCGGCATTTTCTTGATCACA
>Ga0210405_10004444_pt1 | contig 13168 bp, 8 predicted proteins | sample IncBWH11MmetaG_FD_155492 | JGI IMG/M metagenome (GOLD analysis project Ga0210405, IMG submission 155492) | Forest soil microbial communities from Barre Woods Harvard Forest LTER site, Petersham, Massachusetts, United States - Inc-BW-H-11-M | ecosystem: Environmental > Terrestrial > Soil >... | reverse complement strand
CAGCCCAAGAGTCACTAACCAGGCGAGGGCGTACCAGAAGTTGAGGTCTTTCAGAGCGGCCGCTGCAGTCGCCGGGCTGGCGAGGCTCGATTTCAACATGCCGGCGTACGTCCAAGGAAAAACCAGATATCCATTGGTGCTAGTCAACACAGCCGATAGCGAGGCGATGCCTGCTAATCCAGTTGCCACAAGCCACATGATCAGCTTCCCTAGCTAGCGGTCTCTGCTGACTGTTCATCAACATCCAAGTTGCAGCAAATACGAGTGCAAAGGGAACGAATGTTTCTTTTACGAGCGACCCCAGTACGGCGGCGAGAGGGAGGAGAAAGAACCACTGGGCGGACAATATGCCCACCAAAGCCATCAAGAAAAATGCTTCTCCTGAGTCCACAAGACCCGCTAGCAGGAGATTCGGAACGGCGAAATTTAGCGAAAACAGCAGAGTTTCCGGATTCTGATTGTCCAGGTTAGCTCCAGCGAGAAAGTCCGCGCAGATCATCTCCAGGCAGTATCCGCGCGATTTGTCGGAGTCTAGCATGAAGGCCGCCGTTTCGATCGCCTGCTCGACAAGAGAATCTCGCTCTTGTACAACTTGAAGTAAACGAGCTCCGACGCTTCGTTTTCTCTCGCGGTCAGGTCATTCTGCACCTCCCGCCGAAATTGTTCCGCCGCTGTTCCCGGGCTTTGTGCAACCAGGTTGCACAATCGACCTCCTGGCCGTCCCATCCCCCCAAGTCTGCAATCGAGGACCGCTTCGGGCAACCTGTTTGAATGCGGGTTTAGACATTTAAGTGAGAGGAAAACTAAGTGCCTCTAACAAAACTGCCCGTTCCTCAGCGCGGCACTTCAGCAGTAGGTATTTTTTTCGGCCCTGGAGGATTGTTCAATGGCTGCTGCACTCCTGCCTAACAAGTTATGGGAGCTCATAGAACCCTTCATCCTAGTCCGAAGGCAAAGCCCAACGGTGGAAGACCGCGTTTGGCAGACCGGGCGTGTCTTGCTGGCATCATGTTCGTACTGCGGAGCGGCATCCCTTGGGAAATGCTGCCGCAGGAACTGGGGTTTGGCTCCGGCATGAGCTGCTGGCGTCGTTTGCGCGACTGGCAAGAAGCGGGGATCTGGCAATTGATCCATTTCGTAACATTAGATTGGCTCGCTCGCCACGAGAAAATTGATTGGTCACGTGGACGGGAGTTCAATTCGAGCGGTTTTTGGGGGCAAAAAACCGGTCCGAATCCCACAGATCGGGCTAAGCTCGGTACTAAACGTCATCTAATCTGCGATGGCCATGGCATTCCACTTGTCATTCAACTCACCGGGGCCAATCGCAATGATTCTCAACAGGCACTGGCACTCATCGACGCAATTCCGCCGCTGCAGGGAGTGCGGGGACGCCCGCGCAATCGTCCTGATTGCGTGTTAGGCGACCGTGGTTACGATGCTCACTCAATCCGGCGAGGTCTGCGTAAACGCCGCATTGTGCACTTTCTTGCGATGCGTAACACCGAGCATGGCAGTGGTTTGGGGCGTTTTCGTTGGGTCGTGGAACGGACGTTCGCGTGGCTCAATCAATTTCGCCGACTATGAGTCCGCTACGAGAAGCGGGCGGATATTCATGAGGCCTTCCTAGCACTGGGATGCATTCTGATATGTTGGAAATTTCTCGCCGTTTAGTGTCCCCAATTAAGCAGCAGTTCTAAAGAGGCACTAACAAACCCCCGGCTTCCCGCAAGCATTTTCTCAGCAGCGTGGAAACTGTATTGCCCGTCAGCTTGCGTGGCGCTACCGCCTAATGCCTCAACGTCATTCTGAAAAAAATTAATATCAAGTAACCATGAAAATCGCGCTGCTGGTGGCAGGGGTGCACCTAGCGTGGTTACGCTGATCTTTTCCCATCTTTGCTCCACTGGGAGTAGTGGTCGTGATCTTTGTATATGAGTTCACCGTGAAACTTGTGGCCTTGACTCCTCCGAAGGTCAAACTCGTAACACTGTGAAGCTCTCGCCGTTTAATGACGACGCCCGTGCCCGGAGGGCCGTTCGTGGGTGTGAAGCTCGAGATCGTCGGCGTCACGCGGAAGTTCACGTTGCCGGTTAACGTGCGGTTGGGCGGGATCGAGCGATATTCGTGTTGGCTTTAGGGCGAACGCCATTTACCGAACATGATCCGTTCGATGGAAAACGGAGATTTCAGGAACACCGCCGATGCCGGTTCTTCCAGAGCCGTGAGCTCGGTGTCATAGGGAAAGCGGTACACTCCGATCAGCGTGAACTCTGCCTGTGGAATGTGGTTTATCGAATGCCAGCTCAAGACTCTGCCTTTGCCGCCGGAACACACAGAAAAAGCCCCGCATTGCTGCGGGGCTCATTTAACAAGGCCGCCAACCGCTCAATCACCCGTACCGGATAGACTCGAGGTCTGCGGGCTGTTGTTGGCGCTATCACTCACGATCAGGGAGCCGGTCCTCGTTCCGGTCGCCTTGGGAGTGAAGGTCACGCTGATGGTGCAGCTCTTATAGGCCGCTAGAGTCGTCGAGCACGTTGTCGCCGACACGGCGAAATTTCCAGACGTCGAGATCATAATGTTGCTTAGCATTGCGTTCTGGTTGTTGGCTAAAGTAAAGGTCTTCGGTGCGCTGGTTGTGCCGACCTTCTGATTGCCATAGTCGGCACTGGCTGGGGTTACAGTTGCCGGCTCGACACCAGTGCCCGACAGCGACGCCTTCTGCGGGCTGTTCGGAGCATTATCGGTAAAGCTCAGTGTCCCCTTCACTGCGCCCAGCGCCGTGGGCGTGAAGGTGACGCTTACCGTGCAGGTCTTACCAGCAGCCAAGGTGGAGCCGCAGGTGGTTGAGGAAATCGCGAAGGGCGTGCTCGCGGCGATGTTGCTTATCGTCAGCGGGCCCGTAACGGCGTTTGTCAGCGTAACCGTCTTGGCTGCGCTAGTCTCGTTGATTCCCTGATTGCCGAAGTTCAGCGAGGTCGGCGAGACGCTGGGCGGCGGGTTCACCGTGATCTGCACGGAGTCCTCCGCCGTCGAGTACGTAGTTGTATCGGTTGGCGTAAAGACGACGGACAAATTCTTCGGTCCCACGCCAAGAACGGTTCCAGATGTCGGTGTATACGCAAACGTCCCCCAGACCGCAGACGTGGCATTGAGCTGCTTTGCGCTCAACGGCGTGCCGAACGTGATGCTCGCCGGCCTCGCCCAATGAATTGCAGGCATTGCCGGGCACGTCCCGAAGCACTGGCCGGATAGGTTGTAGTTGCCGGTGTTGGTGTCAGAACAATCAGCCACCATCACTGTGTAGATGCCGCTCTGCGTCAGCGTGATGGAGTTCAGCCCGATCGTAGCTCCGCCGGCGCAGGCCCCGTTGGCGAAACGATTGGCCACATCGGCCACAAGAGTTCCGTCGGGATTGTAGAGGCGGATTCGCGGGCTGAGGCTTCCGCTCGTGGTCACCATCGTCATGTCGATGCTGTTGTTGGCCGTGCCCCCGAACGTGTACGTATTATTCTGCGTCGCCGAGGTGATACTTCTCGGCAGCGTAGTTCCGCCCCACACCATCGGAGAAAACCCGAACGGACTGTTCGTGCGCTGGCCGTAGATCACGTAGCTGCCCGTGCCCATGTCGGAGCAGTCGCCCACGAGCAAGGTGTACGTGCCGGTTGCTGAAAGTTGGATGGTATCGCCCTCCAAGGTCGTGCCGCCGGCGCACGCGCCATTAGCAAACCGGTTGGCAATGTCGACCACTACCGTTCCTTTGGGATTGTATAAGCGTATCCTCGGACTGAAGCCCGTTGCCTGCATCGTGAAATCGAACCTGTCATTCGCGCTGGCAGCCAGAACGTAGGAATTGTCCTGGGCTGACAACGCCACCTTTCCGCTCTGGGTTTGACCCAACAGGATCATGGACGCACCCGACGGACTGTTGGTGCGCTGCATATAGATGTTGTAGTTGCCAGTGTTCAGGTCGGAACAATCTCCGAGTAGAACGGTGTATGTGCCAGTTAGCGCAAGCAGGACCGTGTTCGCCTCCACCACTTTGCCGCCTGCACAGGCTCCGTTGGCAAAGCGGTTCGCTGCATCGATCACCAGCGTTCCGGTCGGATCGTATACGCGGATCCTGGGACTCATGTTGCCGCTCGTGATCGTCATGGAGAAATCTACGCGATCGCTGGCGTTGGCATGGAAGGTATAGGTGTTACTCTGCGCTGCCTCCGTGATGCTGCCTGCAGCTGTTTTCCCGAAGGCCAGAGTTGTGGGATTAGAAGGATTCTCCGTGCGTTGAAAATAAACGTCGTAGGTGCCAGTGTTCACATCGCCACAGTCGCCGAGCAGAACAAGATAAGTTCCGGCCATAGAAAGCTTTTTCCCATTCGCTTCCGCCACCGAACCACCCGCACATGCGCCGTTGGCAAAGCGGTTAGCGACATCAAAGACCAGCTTTCCCGTGGGGTCGTAGAGACGAATTCGTGGACTCATCGACCCGCCGGTGATCGACATTGTGAAATCGACCACATCGTTGGCCTTGGCGTCGAATTCGTAGGTGTTGCTCTGCGCCGAGCTGCTGATTGTTCCGCTCGTCGTTTGCCCGATTGGAAGAGGCACCGCTCCAGTCGGATTGTTCGTCCGCTGCGTATAAATGTTGTAACTGCCCACAAGCGTGTCGGAGCAGTCGCCGACGAGCAGGACATATCTGCCGCTGAGCGAGAGCGGCCCTGCGGTCGCCTCCGCCACCGAGCCGCCCGCACAAGCTCCATTGGCGAAGCGGTTGGCGATGTCGAAGACCGGATTCCCCTGCGGGTCATACAGCCGAATTCTGGGGCTAATGCCACTGGTCGTCATAGTGAAAACGATAGAGTCATTGGCATTGGCGCTGAAGGTGTACGTGTTCTCTTGCGCAGCCAGACTGATAGTTCCGCTCTGCACGGTCCCGAAGGGCAGATTCTTAGCTCCCAGTGGATTGAGGACACTCTGGGACCAAAGGTCGTAATTTCCCGTATTCGTCCCTGAGCAGTCGGCCACGATGAGCGTGTAGGTGTCTGTCGCGGGCAGCAGAACGGTATTCATCTCGACCACGGCACCCCCGGCACAGGCCCCGTTCGCGAAGCGGTTCGCCGCTGCCCTGATCAGCTTTCCCGACGAATTAAACAGCTGGAGGAATGGGCTCAGGTTTCCACTCGTAACCGTCATCGTCCAGTCGATCACATCATTCGCATTCCCGCTAAACGTGCAGGAAACACTCTGCCCGGCGGTGGTGATCATGCCGGTGCCTGTCTGGCCGAATGGGGCGCAGGCAGCCGCTGCCCAGACATGTGTAGACAAGCACACAAAAATGCAGCTGATAACGAATAAATACCACTTCAAAGTTTTCATTGGAGTTCCTCCTTTTCATTCCCCGCGCACAATTGTTGCGACTCTGCCCGGATGGCGCATGCTATTCGTAACTGCTATTTCTTCTTTGCGACGGCGGTGTAGCCGCCGATCTTGATTTTCTTGAACTCGCGATCGAGGGCCTTCCCGTACGCCTTTTCGGGGTTCTTTTCGAAGCGGTCGCCCTCTCTCTGAATCCGGATGAGAGCCAGAACGTCGCCGGTCTTGGCGTCCACAAAACTGATGCGAAGGTTAGCTTCTTGTACAGTCTTGACAAGGAGAGCAAATGCCTTCTTGCCGCCAGTGAGCACATCGCCCTCAGCGTGAAAGAAGACGAGGGCATCTGATTTAGCGGAGCAGGGCAGGATGGCGACCTCGTCGCCGAGGCTGAACCGATCCTTTTTGATGTCCTTGGGATGCTTCTCCAGTTGTGCGGCGACGCCGTCGTAGCTCTTCTGGACCTGGAGCACAAGTTGCTGAGCGTCGGGGTTGGCGTCGAGTTGGTCTGGGCTTATGGCGGAGCTAACAACTTCGACTTGGGCCGCCTTGAGGTGGGACTCAACGATCCTCTGGAGAGCATTCGCCCACTCCTCCGATTCCTTCTCCATGCCTTCTTTGCCCTTCATTCCGAGCTTGGTAAGTTGCATTTCGCCTGGAACAACACAGACAGAGTGGATAGCTTCGTCTGCTGAAGCGAGTTTGGAGCTGACGTAGTAAAGGTTCTCGTTCTTGTGGCTAGCAAACGCAGCGATCACGAACACAACGACAACCAGTGCGAGCGAGGCAGAAACTCGAAAGCAACGCATGTCATCTCCTTTTCGAATAGAATTGACCTTCGTGTATTTCGTCACGGATGAACCGGGTCAACGCTAGAAAGTTGGTGCCGACGACAAACTCTTTTGAAGGTTCTCCGATCGACGCTGGATACGAAGCCGCTGATAGTTATCCGACGGCGCAACCTTGAGAAATTGCTGATACTGCTGTGCGGCCTCTGCCTTACGGTCCTCTTCTTCGTAAAGGAATCCCAGACCGAGATAGGCTTCGAACTTGGATGGGTCTTTGCTGATGACGGAAAGATAAGTCTGCTCCGCGCTTTGCCGATTTAACTTCAGTTGTGCTTGGCCGTCGGCCTTGGAGCGAAGAGTATGTTGTTCTTCGGCCTCGGTGTGCTGGAAGTAGAGCTTCCGGTCTTCGGCCACGCCGTGTCGCGTGAGTTCCTCGGTGTTCGGCTCGGGGGATTTAGCGCCTAAGCTGCGGTAGCAGTCGGCCATCAATATCTGATAGGAAAGGTCATCGGGATTCCAGGCGAGCAGGCGCTTGGTGCGAGCCAGCGCGGTACGCTCGCGCCGACTGCTAAGATCGGCGCGAATGTTGTAGACGATGACCGGCGCGAACTTGGCAAGATAGTCGGATTCAGAAAAAGTTGCAAAGACACTTGCGGGTGGCGCATCGGCAAGCTTGGTGGTTTCGGCGATACGGTCGCTGATCTTGGGGTGATCGCGATAAAAGGTAATGATGGGCTCGTACTCCAGGTGCTCGTCAAGGAGGCCGAGAGCCTGCGGGATGGCATGCGGGTCGTATCCGGCCTTCATCATGCGGCCGATGCCGCTGTCGTCGGCTTCCCGCTCCTGCTCGCGGCTATAGCCGAAGATACTGGCGACCATGACCGCCTGGCCCAACTGTCCGGCAGCCTGAAGGGACATTCCCACGAGCTCCTGTTTGAGAAGAGCAGCGGATTGCGCCGCACTCATGGCAGCATTGCTGGCGTTGGCAGCTCCTTGGGCCATGGCGCCACCGACGGCTGCCGCGCCCTGGAAGATGTCAATGACCACCATTTTCTTGCGCATGTCCCGGTTATGGAGATAGCCGTGGCGACGGCTTACGTGCGTGATCTCATGGCTGAGCACTCCGGCAAGCTGTGCTTCATTCTGCAAACGGGCGATAAGGCCGGAAGTGACGTAGACGGACCCATTGGGCAAGGCGAAGGCATTGACGACAGGATCGCGTATAACGCGGAACTTGAACGTGACGTTTTCCAGCGGAGGCTGGTTGGCCAGAAGCTTGTTACCGACAGACTCGACGTAGCCAGTGATTTCGGGATCAGTGACGATGAGACCCTTGCGTGCATAGATCTGATCAATCTGATTGGCTTCCTCAAGCAGAGTGAAATCCGGCTTGCCGAAATGAAGTTCGGGCTCCGTGACTGCCCACAAGGACAGGCTCAGACAAACCGAAAGGCAACGGATCGCACATCGAAACAGCGGTCGTAGAAGTGAGGAATGGTTCATGGTCCACCTGCTCCACTCATTTGCGCAAAGCTAAGCCTTGCAAAGTAAGGTCAACTAGGGCTGCACATTTAGCTTTCGTTTTGTTCAATCCCAGGAACCCGACGCCGACGGCGACGCCTGCGAGCGATTTCCTTCATTTGACCTCCGATTCACGGAATTCTCCCCCCTACGATTTACGTTCTGAGGCACATCAGCCTCTAGTGGTCTCCGTGTTACAAGTCAGGCCAGGGGAGACTCTGGTATTTGCCTCTACCTGTAAATGCGAAAATTTCTACCTAAAGCGGGACACGCTATCGGCAAGAATTTTCCTCCGGGGGCTTACGTGCCGCTGTGAGGTAGAATTCCATCAGCTCGCCATGTGGAGAGGAATCTATGCAACCCTCGTCCGCGGAGGTGACGCGCCTGCTGGTTGAGCTCAGGAGTGGGAATCTTGAGGCTGAGGCCAAGCTGATTCCTCTGGTATACCAGCATCTTCACCGCTTGGCCGCAAATTACATGCGTCGCGAGCGGCCCGACCACACTCTGCAGACCACCGCCCTGGTGAATGAGGCATACCTGCGATTGGTTCCTCAGAAGGAGATAGGTTGGCGAGACCGGGCGCACTTCTTCGGTGTCGCCGCGCGCTTGATGCGCGAGATTCTGGTGGAGCACGCGCGGGCCCGGCACGCGGGGAAGCGGGGTGGCAGAGTCGAAAAGCTTTCGCTAGACCAAGCGCTGGAGTTTTCGCCAGCGAGGTCACGAGAGCTGATCGAGTTGGACGATGCTCTGGAGTGTTTGGGGAGGCTCGATCCTCAGCAAGCACGGGTGGTGGAGTTGCGTTTTTTTGGAGGGCTTACGGTAGAGGAAACTGCCGAGGTGCTTGGCATTTCGCCGCGCACAGTGAAGCGCGACTGGGCTGTGGCCCGCGCTTGGTTGCATGGAGAACTTTCGGGGAAGGGAGAGAAGTAAGTCGGGATGGACGTGAGCAAGTCAGGGAGATATTCGAAAACGCTCCGGAACGGTCGCTGCGAACCGGTTGCTTTCGTGGCTGAGGCATTCGGGAGAAACGATTTCCTGCCGGAGAATACACGGCCTCTCTGAACTTTGCATGCTTGCACGAGCCAGTTGGGCTGCGGTTGCCAAGACCCGGCCGCGGGAGAAACGCTGGCACGAAAATCGGCTTCATGATCCGATCGGACTCCAATCGTCCCATTTGTGTCACGGTTGCCTAGTTCAATGGATTGGAACAGCTCCCTGGCGCTTCTGGAGCTCCCTGCATTCGGCCTTGGCTTGCTTCAGGAACGGCGCTGGTTTGGTGGCACGGAACACGCGAACATACTCATCCACCTGTGTCTTAATGAACATTACTATTTCTATTTCTCGTCAGGGGCGGCCGAGATTGCCGGTTCCTTGGTGGAGGTTCACGGTGCCGAGACTTGCTCCGCTCCCGTTCGGAGCGGTTATCGCCCCGTCGTAGTTGTCGGGCTACCCAATGCGCGCGAGACCCAATTACGAGCCGGAGACTGAGTGCCACCGGTCAGCAGCTCGCATTATGTCGGCGGAGATGGTTTCAAGTTCATGGCTGAACGAGAGAGCCATACGATCTCTCCGAAGTGGGCTCGTGGTTATCCCAGCGATCCGGATTGCGGGAAAACACCTTTAGTTTGGACTGATGAAATCGGCTCCCTCTTAAGCCGCTGCTGACAATCTTGCAAGAGCGACGGCAACTTAAGGTCGCACGAGAAATTCAAGCGGTCACCAGAGTCAACCTGAACAGTTGTCGGAGAGATTCATATGGATCGCAGCAACTAAGCGTCTTCTTCATCGAACGGTGCACAGTGCAGACCACGAGGCTAATTAGAAGCCTTTCACCATCCAGACATTGCTGCTGATGAGCGCACTCTGTATGGCAAGGTAGCGACCGTCCGGTGAAGGCACGCCCCCAAGTACACCGAGCATTGACTTAGACTGCCACAGTACCCGGGCATCCCCCTTCAGGTCCACATAGAGCAGGGTAGAGCCTTGAGGCGCGTAAGAACTGCAAAAAAGCCCCTTTCCGTTAGGCGACCAGTTAAGGCCTGTGAGTCGTGGCCGACCTTTCACCGCAATTTCGCGGTCGGAGCCGCCCGTGAGTGAAAGCAAGCGAATGTGAGTCTCCGCCTCGTATTCTCTCGAAATCGCAAAGGTAGTTCCGTCCGGAGAGATATCCGTCCCGGCGAAGGAAGCCGTAGGGTCCTTCTGCATAGTCCTGAGCACCTTGCCTCTGCCCTTCAAGGGATCGAATTCTGTAAACGTCAAGTGTCTTTTATCCTGGCTCGCCTCGACGATTAGGCAGACGCTTGCCGGGGCTCGAGAGCACCGAAAGTCCAAATTATTCCGCGTCTCCAGCACAAACTGAGGCGTCCCTCCGCTCACAGGCACGCGCATCAGGCGACGCGGGGTGGAGGCGCCAATCGCTGTTTTCGGAACTTCCAGGTAAAGTATCCGGGCCCCATCGGGGCTGAGCCGCGGAGAGCCCGCGCCTTGCTGTCCTGTGACCAGGGGCTCGGCGGTGTCCTGGCTGAGTCCCTGCTTGAAGATGCTTTGTGTGCCGTTACGGTCTGATGCGAACAGTACAGCTTGGCTGTCCGGCGTCCACGCAGAGGGCGAGTCGTCGGCTTCGTCATTCGTCAGCCGGCGAGGGGGATTCATGCGCGAGCCCCCTGCCGCGAGCTCGCCCACGTAGACCTGCCCCTGAAACGACACCTTTTCGAGCGCCAGATGCTTCCCGTCCGCGCTGGCGCTCAATTGCGAAAGGGAAGATCCCGCCCACTGGGTGATACGTTTCGGTTTACCGGTGGGCGTGCCCGCCTGGCCGTCAATGCCGATTTGCCAAAGATTGTCGTCAGGGGAGTCCGGAGATTCTCGGCGTGAGTAGATGATCCGCCCGTCCGGAAGCCAGCAAAAACCTTCCAACTGTACGTTCGGGTCGGCGGACACAACCAGCGTCCGGTTTGCCCCCTTCAGGTCAGAGGTTTCGATCGACGACTGTTGGTAACTTTCAAGAGTGCCCTGCGCCCTTAAGTAGGCCAGGCGCTGTCCGTTCGGCGACCAATGGACAGCCGAAAGCCATTCGTTTTCTCCGAGCGCGAGGACCTTCTGCGGGTTATCTCCCTCCCTGCCCATCACCCAGATTTCTCGCCAACCCGGTTCTACGAATGGGCCAAAGACAATGCGCGTCCCATCCGGCGAGACCTCCATCGCCGTTACACCTTCGCGAAGCTCCCGTGGAGACTGTCCGAGCATCGAAAAGACCCAGATGCTCTTGTGGCCGCCGGGTTCGAATGCCTCGACGAGCAATTGGGTGCCATCGGGAAACCAAGAAGTGGCATTCCAGAAAGCACTGGCGGGCACTCCGGCAGGCCTTGGGATAATCCGCTCTTCACTGGTCGAAAGCAGCTTGACGTGAATGCCGGCCGGGTCGGAGTAAGCGAGATATCTGCCATCGGGCGAAATGACACTGTCGTGGACGAAGTTCTCGCTGGAGTTGAACGTCAGGCGTTTCTGGGTTAACTCGGCTGAAGGCCGGGGAGGGCGGTGTAGGAGGGACCACGCCAGGGCAACCAGCGCAATCAACACCGCAACGATCCCAATGGCAGCTTTCTTGTGCCGCTTAAGGAGGCCGGCGATGATGACAGAATCCGACGCCGGTTCTTGCGTGGCTTCGGGCATTGCCATCGCGGCCGGCGGCAAGGGTGGCACTGCCTCGGACCGGCTAGAGCTCGTGTCGCGCTTGAGGCGCTTCAGATCCGTGCGCATGTCTGAGGCGTGCTGATAGCGCAGGTCGCGATCCTTTTCCAGTGCCCTGCTGATAATCTCGTCCAGTCTTTCGGACAGCTGTGGATTCAATTGCAGAGGCGACGTGGGAGCCAGATGCAGAATGGCGCCGAAGATCGCGGCCGAAGTGCTGCCCTCAAACGGCAAACGTCCCGTTGCCATCTCATAGAGCACTACACCAAAGCTGAACAGGTCTGTGCGGACGTCAAGCCTTTCCCCACGGGCCTGTTCAGGGGACATATAGGCGACAGTACCCATGGTTGTGCCGGGGCTGGTGAGGTGCTCCTCCGCAGTTGCTGTCGGTAGACTGGAAGCTCCGATTTCGTGCACCACATCTAATCGGGGAGCGACCTTAGCGAGGCCGAAATCGAGGATCTTCACCTGGCCCCGCTGCGTAACAAAGATATTGGCCGGCTTGATATCCCGATGGATGATTGCTTTCGAGTGCGCCGCGTCGAGCCCCTCAGCAATCTGAATTGCCGATTCCAGAACCTGGTCTGTCTTGAGGGGCGTCTGTTGGATGAGGTGTTTGAGGGTACGGCCTCCCAGCAGCTCCATCGCGATAAAGGGCTGACCCTCCTGCTCATCAATGTCATAGATCACGCAGATGTTTGGGTGGTTGAGAGCGGAAGCAGCCTGTGCTTCACGTTGGAAGCGCTCCAGTGCCTGATGATCCTTGGCGAGGTCTTCCGGCAAGAATTTCAGGGCGACAAAGCGGCGCAATTTGGTGTCTTCGGCCTTATAGACCACACCCATTCCGCCTTCGCCGAGAAAACTCACGATTCGATAATGCCCGGCAATGACTTGATTGGTTTCGAGGGTGCGCCGGCCGTTGACCAAGCTCCGGAGGGAGGCGATTGGGCTGAAAGGAGTCTCGAGGAATCCATCCGCGCGATCATGCTCGGCAAGCAAGCGCTCCACTTCGCGACGAAGAGCCTCATCGCCAGCGCAGGTTCCCGCAAGGAACTCAGATCGCCTCTCTGGCGATTGTTCCACAGCGCCGTAAAATATTTCTTTGATTTGTTCCAGTCGAGCCGGGGTCATTTCGCCTCTTTTCCCCGGAGGAGTTCGCACTCTTTAGGACGCCCAGGCGTAGTTCACCAGGTTACACGCGTCACACCAGCACTTCCATTTTGTTCCTAGTCCGAGGAGTATAGCCCCCACCGGCTCGTTTGCAACCGGAATCTTGTAGCGGATTGTAGCGGAGAGGCAGGCCGCCCTCCGTTTCGATGCTTCAGGGTCATCGCACGTGCTCGAAAGATTTGGACATGACACGCGTGCTGCCTCGGCTCTGAACTATCTGAACATCTGGACGATCCACGGGATTGAAGAGCAGGACGGCAAGGAACGCATCGGCTGAGTTCGGCTCCGACAGGACTGCATTGGGCCAAGGACAGTGGTTTTGTATCCACGTTGCGGGACAGACTACCTTCGGGGCAGCTGACTTGGGTTTTGTTAGGCGCTCTAAGAAACCGAGTATTTAAGAGTATGGGAGGATAACCGATCGACATCTTCTCGAGCGGCCGGATCTAGAGGGCATCACATTCACTTCCACCTAGCCATGTGGCGGATGCGCCTTCCGTGGCTATCCTCGATCCTGTTCTCACAGTTCCAGAAAGGGGTTTTGCTAGACATGGCCAATTCAATGCTAGAAACAATTTCAAGCGAATTTGCGTCTGCTGCGGAGAAGGTGGGCAGTAGCGTGGTTG
>Ga0210405_10004443_pt1 | contig 13168 bp, 12 predicted proteins | sample IncBWH11MmetaG_FD_155492 | JGI IMG/M metagenome (GOLD analysis project Ga0210405, IMG submission 155492) | Forest soil microbial communities from Barre Woods Harvard Forest LTER site, Petersham, Massachusetts, United States - Inc-BW-H-11-M | ecosystem: Environmental > Terrestrial > Soil >... | reverse complement strand
CATTCGGCGACGGGAAACGCGGCGGGATTTGGTGCGCAACCAGATTTTCTAGCGACGTTTTGGACAACGACGGCGGGCTCCTGGGCGCCGGGCGAGTTAAGCAGATTCCTCAGGCAAGAACCGCCCGGGAATGACATTCGCGCTAGGCCTCGCCCCACTTCAATTTATTTCGCAAAATTTCGAAATAGGATTTTTGGGCGGGCTGAATCAGGCGGAGGCGCTCGGCGGCGCGGCGCATGCGGACTACGTCGGCGGCTTGCATGGGGATGCCGGTCTGGCCGTCGAGGGGGAGGAAGACGGATTCAGTGTCGCCGGACAAATGGACTTCGATCAGACTCGAGTCGCGGACGACTACGGGACGGTCGGACAAAGTGTGTGGGCAGATGGGCGTGATGATCCAGGATTCGACAGCGGGATGGACGATGGGACCGCCGGCGGAGAGGGAGTAGGCGGTTGAGCCGGTGGGGGTGGCGACGATCAGCCCGTCGGCGCGGTAGCGGCAGACGAAGTCGGCGTCGATGGTGAGTTGCAGGTCGATCATGCGCGCGAGGGCACCTTTGTTGATGACGGCTTCGTTGACCACGCTCTGGCGTTCGATGATCTCGGCGTTGCGATGGAGCTCGACGTCGAGCATCACGCGCTCGCTGCAAGAAAATCGGCCGGCGAGGACTTGTTCTAATGAGGGATACATTTCTTCGAGCTTGAAGCTGGTGAGAAAGCCGAGGCTGCCCATGTTGATGGGAAGAATCGGAATGCCGAGGGGGGCGGCGACGCGGGCCGCGGCCAAGAGCGTGCCATCGCCGCCGAGAACGAGGAGGAGTTGAGATTGCTCGGCGACTTCTTCGCGCTCCAAGCCATGCGTGGAATCATGCAGCGCTCCCGCGGTTTCCTTGTCATACAGGGTCTGAATGCCGCGGGCGGCGAACCACTGGAGGAGCGGGGACGACGGCCTCCAGATTGGAACGGCGAGGCCGGGAGATTATTCCGATAGTGTGAAACGCGGCAGATGGCTGCATGCAGGGGCGATTCTACCGCACGGGTTTGCGAGCGTGCAGAAAATACTCTTGGTTGCCTTCGGCGCCGGGGAGGCGGCTGGGGCGCGTGCCGAGGAGCTCGAGGCCGAGCTTGATGGTAGCCTCGCGGACGGTGGCGATAGCTTTTTGGTGCAAGGCGGGGTCGGAGACGACGCCTCCCGGGCCGACTTCTTCGCGGGGCAATTCGAATTGGGGCTTTACGAGGATTAGGAAATCAGCGCCCGGTTTTGCGACGGCGACGCCGGGCGGCAAGACTTTGCTGACGGAGATAAAGGAAACATCTAAGACGACGAGATCGATAGGTTCGGGGATTTCGGCGGGTCGCAGATCGCGAGCGTTGCGGGAGATGCGGATGACGCGGGAATCTTGGCGCAGCTTCCAGGCTAGCTGATCTACATTGACGTCGATAGCGTAGACGCGCGCAGCTCCGCGTTGGAGGAGGCAATCGGTGAATCCGCCGGTGGAGGAGCCAATGTCGAGGCAGACGCGAGCGTTTGGATCGACGGCGAAATCGTCGAGGGCGCCCTCGAGCTTGAATCCGCCGCGGCTGACAAATTTTGCGGAGCGGCTGCTGACTTCGATGCGGGCTTGCTGTGGGAAGAGCGTGCCGGCTTTGTCGACGCGCGCGCCGTCTACGGAGACTTCGCCGGCGAGAATCATGGCTTGGGCTTTTGCGATGGAGTCGGCCAAGCCGTGCTCGAGAACTAGCGCATCGAGCCGTTTTGGAGTTGATTTGCCTGCCATGGAACGTGGAGTGATTAAGTTCGACGTATGACCAGGTACTTGGCGATTTCTTTCAGTCGGCTCGCGGCTTCGCGGTAGGGAGCGAGCTCTGCGACTGCTTTGCTGGCGAGATCGTTGGCAATTTCGTGGGAGCGCTGCAAACCGTGAATTGCCGGGTAGGTTGCTTTCTGCTGCGCCATATCCTTTCCCGCGGTCTTGCCCAACGCCGCGGAGGATTCTTCCACGTCCAAAATGTCGTCGGTGACCTGGAAAGCCCAGCCGATGGTTTCGCCGAAGCGGCGGAGTCGCACGACGTCGTCATCGGGCGCGCCCGCGCTAAGTGCGCCGGCTGTCACGGCTGCGCGAATCAGCGCTGCGGTCTTCGAGCGATGAATGTATTCGAGCATTTCCGGGTCGACGCGATGGCCTTCGGCCTCTAGATCTGCAACCTGGCCGCCGACCATGCCATTGATGGTGCCGGCGGCGCTGGCCACTTCTTTCACTATGGCCACGCACTGGGCGGGGGCGACTGGCGTCGCGGCGATGGTTTCGAAGGCGAGGGTTAGCAGGGCGTCTCCTGCCAGAATCGCCGTGGCTTCGCCAAATTTTTTGTGGCAGGTTGGTTTGCCGCGACGGAGATCATCGTTGTCGAGCGCCGGAAGATCGTCGTGGATCAGCGAATAGGTGTGAATCATTTCGACGGCGCAGGCAGGATGCAGAGCGGCGGTGACGTCAGCGGCAAAGATCCGCGCCGTCTCGAGGCAGAGGATTGGGCGAATGCGCTTGCCGCCGGCGAAGACGCTATAGCGCACGGCTTGGTGAATCGAAGCGGGGCGTGTGGATTCCTGTGGCAGCAGCCGCTCGAGCGCGGCATCCACGGCGATGCGGTCTTCTTCAAAAAATGTGGGGAGTTTCATCGCGGCGGAGGTGGGATGGGCCATTTGCGTCGCGTTGCGCTCAACCTTCGTTCTCTTTTCCCGATTCTTTTTCGGGTTCGAACGGCTCGGCCACGAGCTTTCCGTCGGCTTTCTTTAGTAAAATCTCGACGCGGCCTTCCGCTTCTTCGAGCTGCTTTTGGCACTCTCGTGAAAGCTCGACCCCTTCCTCAAATAGCTTCATGGCTTCGTCGAGTGCAAGCTGGGGACTCTCCAATCGGCGCACGACTTCCTCGAGACGCGCGAGAGATTTCTCAAAGTCCGGTTTCTTCGGCGGCTCTGCTTTTTTTACAGGTGTTGAGTTCACTCGGGTAAACTTTCTTGCTGCGGATAGCAGCCAGCATTCTAAGTTACGTCCAAGACAGCAAACAATCCCTAAACTTAAGGAATCAAGGCGCGGGCTTTAGCGTCAAAGTATGTTTCCGCGAGCTTGCTTCCGCTATATCGCTGAAGCCTTGATAGATGGGGCGGCCCTCGTACCAATAGGGAAATTGATCGGTGTAATGCGCGCTGCCGGGCTGGCCGGATTGGCCGCCGGGGATGAGCATTATCGATTCGTCCCAATTCGCCAGGTTGGCGACAAAACGCATAGCAGGACCGTGGTGTTTGGTTGCGGCACGAGGGCTATAGGCCGTGCCGGATTGCGGCTTATTGGTGATGCTGAGAAAATACTTCAAGAAACCGGTGCGCCCAATGGGATGCACCATATCGAGCGCGTCAAATTGTTTCCAGGCCCAGTCATCGATGCGCGATTTGTTGCTCAGCTGCGCGAGTTGCGCCACGGCGTGGTCTGCGGCCGCCGCAAGAAGTTCATCATAATTCTTGTAGCCAACCGGCAGCCACTTGGCGGGGCGCTCGGTCAGAATTTTCTGCAGGAACGCTGTGCGCCTCCACGAATACATACCGGTATCCTTGGCGAGATATGGCTCCAGAAGAAGCACGATGGCTGCGCGGCGGGTTTCCTCCAGGAAGGAAACCTCGGGTGAATCGGCATTGGCAATACCGTTCCAATCCTTTAATCCTTGGATCAGTTTCCTGGCGCGGTCGTCCTTGGGTTGGCTGGTCAGAACCGCGGCGGACAATTGATCGGCCAAAAAAGCATGGGGATAGCTATACGTATCGGTCTGCACCCTGAGCATGTCCTCGGGCCGCAAGCCGGCTTTGTCGCGCAATAGTTCATAAATGCGCGCGGTGCGGTAGGGTTCCTCCCAGCGGTCGGTTAAATAGGGCTTGTAGCTCGGGCCGACGACGCGCGCGTTGGCGGTGACGATCAAGCCACTGTCAGGATTCAGGGCCTGCGGAAGCTGCTCAAACGGAAGGTATCCTGTCCATTCGTAGTCATCGGAGTCTCCGGGAACAGGAATTTCTCCGTGGCCTTTCTTTCGAATGGGGACGCGCGCGGCCATCACGTATCCGATATTGCCATCGACGTCCGCATACACCGCGTTTTGTGCCGGCCCCCAAACGCCCTTCATCACGTTTCGAAATTCTTCCCAATTGCGGGCTTTGCCCATCCCGCTGTAACTGTTCGCAAGGCCTCCGGGCTCGGTGGCGGTCCAGCGCAACGCGTACCCTTTGTCTCCGTCGCGCCGCATCACCGGACCATGCCGGGTCACCGTCACGTTCCAGTGCTCATCCGGAGCGTCTTTTATGCGAATCGTTTCGTCGTAGACTTGCGCTTTGGTCCAAGCGCCGCGCACGCGATATTCATCGGGCGCAGCGGGATTAAATGCTTCGATGTACAGGTCCTGCACATCGGCGCCATTGTTGGTGAATCCCCAGGCAATGCGGTCGTTGTGGCCAATAATCACGAGCGGCGCGCCGGGCAAAGTGAAGCCTTTGACGTTCCATCCGGGTGCGGTGACGTGGACTTCGTACCAAATTGGCGGCAGATTGAGCTCGAGATGCGTGTCGTTCGCAAGTAACGGCTTACCCGTGGCGGTATGGGCGCCGTTGACTACCCAATTGTTACTCCCGAGGCCGTGACGAATTTCCTGCTGGATATCGAGCAACGAATCGCGGACATCCGTGGCCAGAGCGGAGGCCAAGTCGGGAAATCGACCTGCTGTGTCGCCGCCGCCGCTGGCTTTGATCACGGTGTCCGACTCCGTATCGTCATCATCGTCCTGATCGGTTTGCACGCGCGTGCGCTGCGAGCCGTCATTCGGGACATTGGGGTCGCCAATAACAAAGTGGTCTATGGAGGCTTCTGGGGAAAACAGTTCCTTGGCGCGCTCTGGGCCGACGCGTGCTTCGACGGTGGCGCGGTCCAATTCCTCTCCCCAAGTATTTGTCAGCGTGCGATACATATAACCGGTGATGGCCAAGCTGTCGGTGGCCTGCCAGGGCTGGGGTTTGTACCCCAGCAAAGTAAATTCCAGGGGCAACTGTTGGCCATGCTGCTCGATGAAGCGATTCACGCCGCGCGCGTAGGCCTCCAAGATTGCGCGCGAATCTTTGTCCATTAGCCCTAACTCACGTTCTGCAACTCGTGAGAATCCTAAGGTGCGGAAATCTTTATCAATCGGCAGCGTCGTCTTACCCAATATTTCGGAAAGTTGTCCGCGAGCGACACGGCGGAGCAAGTCCATCTGCCAGAGACGGTCCTGGGCCACAACGTAGCCCTGCGCCTCAGCCAAGTCTTCCACAGAACTTGCGCGAATGTTCGGCACGCCCCAGCTGTCGCGTGCGACGGTTACTTCGTTCTGCAGACCCGGCAGCAAAACGTTTCCGTTCAGCTGCGGGAGGGGACGGTAGACCAGCCACCAGATAGCGGCGCCACCGACGACCACAATAATTCCGAAGATCCAAGACACGACCCGCAAAATGGCTCGCAAACCGACCCCTTAGTAATGACCTCTGTGAGTTTAGAAGAGCGGAGTGGGGCACGCAACACGCGTGCCGTCCTTTTTAGTCGGAGGCCGCGGCTATGGGAGTGTCCTGGCCGCCCGGCGAAGGCAGGGCAATCAATTGCGCGGGCGCCGCGGGTTTCAGGATTAGCGGCTTGCCCAGGTAGGAGTCAAGGAGATGTTTCGCGGCGGCAAGAAGCGCGGCGTTGTCCGCGGAATCAACCAGTCCGGGAATGTGCAGGAGGACCGCGGCGGCGGTTTTCTCCGCGCGAAATCCGTTACAGTGTTCGATGCCGCATTTGCGCAGGCCACGCGCCAAGCGGATCACCCCGGCGAGGGCCCGTACGTTCGTCTGCTGGTCTTCGTGCAATCTGGCAAAGGCGTTGCTGGCTTTGTCGGGTTGGATTTTGGGTTCCGCGCCGCGATGATAACGAACCGTCCAGGCCAGAAGCTCCCATTCTTTGCGGGTCCAGGAAGGTGGAACCGGGCGCTCTAAGAGAAAGCGGCGTGCCGCTTTTCGCGAAGGCTTGCCGGCAGCTCGCAGAGTCAGGCCGCAGAGACGCGCGGATGCGCGCAAAACGCGCCGCATATCGGCGTCGTTAAACGCCGGGGCAGTATGCGCACGGCCTAGGGCATCGAACAATGCCATCGAGAGACGAGAGATTTGCGCGGCGCGGCGCGGATGTGCGTCTGTGGCACGCGCTGTGGCGCGCAGCCGGGCGATCGCGGCTGTTTGCAGGCGCTTGTGATGCGGCAGAGCTAACTGCCATTCGCGCCAGACGCTGTTTTTGCCAATGGCCAACTCTCGATACTCCTGCAAGCGCGCGCTGCGCTGGCGCTCGATGGTGCGCTCCCATTCGGGCTGCAACTCGGCGGCATCGCCAGTGACCTTCTGCTTGATAATCACGCGCAGCACGTCCAGGTCATGCACTTCGCCGAGAATGTCCTGGAGTTGCTTCAGATTGGGGCTCCACGCTTCATACTGCTGTGGAAGAAAGCTCTCGACGGTATAGCGGAATTTCTTTAAGCCGATGCGAAGTCCGTGCCAGGCGGCCGGTTTGTCCGCTTTCAACGCCTTGGCGTGCAAATCCTTTGCTTCCATTAGCCGTTCGACGGCAAGGCATTGCGCCGCGAGGCTTCCGGCAGGGACCAGGCGAATGCGCTTGTGCAGCTTGCGTTCCAGACGCTGCCAGCTTTTCTCATCAAATTTATTTGCCAACCGAAGCGCTTCCTGGAGTAGCTTCGGCTCCCGTTCCTGGAAGAAATTGTGAAGCGCTACGCGAAGCTTGTCGTTTTCGGCGCCGTGTTCCGCGACCCATTCGTCCATGATTTGCGTGTCGCGTAGCTCCCCGAGCTTGCGGAAGAGCTTCTTGGGCAGGCGGCGCATTTCATGCCAGGCAGGGTCGGGATCAACTTCCCGGGTTACGGCCGCCACGGAGCGGCAGCGGCGGATCGCCACGCGCAGATCGTGGACGGCGTCCTTGTCGGGGGAGTTCCGCAACGCGTCCAGTTCCTTCACGACGCGCTGCATCCAATGGGTGAGACCCCGATGCTCCGGGGGAGCCCCGGGAACGAGAGTAGCGGTAGCCATTCAAGCCTCGTAGAGCCGTTCGGCACCGCAGTGGGATGCGGCCCCGACCGAACGGAACCTAGTAGCCTATGCCTGTGTATGGGCGCAGTCCAGTGGGGCTGTGGAAAACTCAAGTGGCGGGCGGGCCAGCCTCGTGCTATTTTTCTTACAGGCCCGGAGTGGCGGAACTGGCAGACGCAGCAGACTCAAAATCTGCCGGAGCTTTGCTCTGTGTGGGTTCGACTCCCTCCTCCGGGACCATCCTTTTAGAATCAATGAGATAGAAACCTCCCTAAGAGTCGTCCTAGGAACTTTCAGATCGCACTGGTGCGGGGCAGGAGTTGCATTGGGTTTAACGCGACAACTCTGCCAGAGTCTCGGCGAGAATAAGCGTTCCCCGGGTGATGTCGTCGGGCGAAGCAAACTCGTCAGGGCGGTGGCTGTAGCCATTACGACAGGGGATGAAGAGCATGCCTGTAGGAGTGATGCGAGACATGAAGAGTGAGTCGTGATACGCACGGCTTACCATCTTCTGGAAAGGCAAGTCATGCTTACCACAGGAGCGAATCAAGGCGTCGGTAACGATGGAGGAACATATCGCGGGCGCGTCGGCATTTACGATATGAAATTGTAGGTCGACGCCACGTTTCTGAGAGACCTGCTGGGATTTGTTCTCGATAGCTTGCATCACTCGGTCACGCCTGGAGAGATCCGTATCGCGAAGGTCGAGCGTCAGCTTTACGCGGCTGGGGATGCTGTTCACGGCTCCGGGAAAGACGTCGCAGATTCCGACGGTGGCCACCGTGTCGGAGGAACCACTAGCCAGCGCAGCTTCTTCGACCGCCAAAATGACCTCCGCCGCGGCACAGAGCGCGTCTTTTCGCCCGAGCATCAGGACTCCTCCCGCGTGGCCCCTTGCACCTTCTATCACCAACTGGTAGCTTGCCGGGGCGGCGATACTTTCCACGATGCCCAATGGCACGTGTGCTCGCTCCAAGAGAGGGCCTTGCTCAATGTGTAGTTCCACGAAGGCACCGTAATGGCCTGCGTCGAGTCGAACCGATTCGAGATCGCCGTTCATACCTGCTTCTTGGCGGACGTGCTCCAAGGGTCGGCCCGAGGTGTCTTTCAACCGGCGCGCGGCGTCCGCAGATAAAGTTCCGGAGAGCATGCGACTGCCCAAACAGCCAATGCCAAACCGGGTTGGCTCCTCCGATGTGAAAAGAATCAATTCAATAGAACGCTTTGGACTGAAACCATTTTGTTGTAATGCGCGAATGGCCTCCAGGCCGCCTAGCACGCCCACGACTCCATCATATTTTCCAGCGTTAGGAATTGCGTCGAAATGTGAGCCAGTAGCAATCGGAGGAGCGGAATGGTCGGTACCGTTCCAGCGGGCAAACATGTTGCCGATGGCGTCTTGCCGCACGGCAAGGCCTTGCTCTAAACATTTTGCACGGAACCATTTGCGCGCTTCCAGATCTATTGGGGTAAAGACAATGCGCGTTACCGCAGGAGGGTCCGCGTCGGAGATTCGGGCAAGGGTTTCGATCTCGGATAGAAGGCGGTCCTGATCGATCGCGAGATTCACCTTTGGGGACCTGCCAGAGGATGCCGGTTCCAGTCCTTATATATGAGGTACTTGGCCGGCGCCTTTCCGATTGCGCCGAACCACTGCGGGCACCAGGGACCCATCCAAATAAAATCGCCGGCGGTAACCGGATACCAAGCGTCTCCTAACCTGTAAATTCCGCCACCTTCGAGCATGACTAAGCCGTGCTCCATTACGTGCATTTCGACCATGTTCAGTGCGGTGCCCGGCTGGTAAGTCATGGTGTTCACGGCGAAATCGAACGACGAAGCGTCTGGAAGGAGATGTTTCACCTGGAGTGCGGGATCATCGTCCAAAGGTGCCGAAGCAACAGTGTCTTCGCTACTGACGATCATGCCTGAAGCATTTACGGAGGGGTGGGGCACGTACACCTTCTCGATGAGAATGGCCCGGCTTTTTCCGCGTGACGTGATGCGGTGTGCTGCGCCTTGTGGCAAATAGGCATATCCGCGCGGGCCAAGAAGATGATCTTTGCCCGCGGCGTGAACGTGCACCGCGCCGTCGACGACATATAGGAAGCGTTGTGCGAGCGTCTCACCGAGCTCTCCTGCGCTCTCGAATTCGGCTGTGTACTCGGTGAACCCGGCTCCAAGTGAAGGGCTGATGTGAACGATGGCGGAGGCGGCTTTCATCCCTGGCAAGCTGGTCCTGACGAAAGTATCGGGAGTTAGCAGGAGATGATTGCGGTGGTGAGCGCTACGTGTGTGTCCGAGGTTATGCACGATTGGCCCTCGTTTGAAATTTGGGTGAGACAGCAAGCTGATGCAACAAATGGAGACCGCATTCTATGGCCTTGGCGACATCGTTCACCAGCACGGATTCGTCAGGATTGTGGCTGATTCCACCGGGAGATCGAAGGAAAACCATGGCGGAGGGCACTTTTTCGGCAAGGATCATGGCATCGTGCCCTGCTCCACTGACCATGCGATACGGTGTGACGCGTGCTTTTGACACGGCTATCTCGATTTCGTGGACCAAGAAGGGGTCCATCCGTGTCGCGGCTTGCACTAATTTTGTGGACGAAGTCAGCGAAATGTTTCGACGCGTGGCAATTTCCGACGCACTGTTGAGAAAAGCGCTCATGGCTTCGGTGCGAGTGGTATCCGACGCATGGCGAACGTCTAGAGTCGCGCGGCATTGTCCGGCAATCACGTTCGTTGCGCCTGGCTTCGCTTCCAAGACTCCCACGGTCGCGACCAATCCAGCAACTTCGTGTGCTCCCTTTTCGACAGTGAGGGCCCACTCCGCAGCGGCAACGAGCGCATCGCGGCGCAAAGCCATAGGCGTTGTGCCGGCATGGTTCGCCAGCCCAGTGAATACGAGTTCCATCCGCGTCTGGCCGGCTATCGCTTCGACGATGCCGAGCGGGAGTTGCCGATGCTCCAACACAGGCCCTTGCTCGATGTGGAACTCGAGATATCCGAGCATTTCCTGGGGCACCATGGCAGCGGGAATCTCGCTTGGTTTCAAGCCATAGGACAGAATTGCTTCTTGGACAGAAACATCCTTGGAATCACGCAGGCCCAACAATTCTTCGTCCAGCCTTCCGACAAGCGCCCGGCTTCCTATGAACGGAACTCCAAAGCGCACACCTTCTTCTTCTGAAAAACCGACGACTTCGATCGCGAAAGGCAACCGGTGTCCTTCGAGAGACTCGATAAGGGAGATCGCCAGTACTACGCCGAGGATGCCATCATACGCGCCGGCGTCGCGGACGGTGTCGAGGTGCGAACCAATCAGCAGCGTCCGAGCGGCGCCATCTGTGCCGGGATAGAGGCCGTGCAGATTTCCCGCCGCGTCAACGGTTACGGTCATTCCGAGTGGGCGCATCCAGTCTTCAATTTGCCGGTGACAGACGCGCATCGACGGTGAAAGAAACGTCCTGAAGATGCGCGGCGGGTCTTCGGTGAAGCGCGCCAGACTCTGGCATCGCGAAACCACGTCGTGTGCGCGCGAGAGGTGATCCGCTATCCGCGTCACGATCTCTAATTCTCCCGGCAGACGCGCGCTTCGATGGTTCCGTGCGGCTCGTCTATCGGCACAAAAATGCGATTCGGATTGTCCTGACCGAAGCGGGATAGGTCTACCAGCAGGCAGTGTTTATTGGGCATGGTCAGGGTGATCTCTGAGATTTGCGGGGCGGTTGCGAGAGCGCATTCTGCCATCGCATATAAGGTGTGCTGCACGGATTTGCTTTGGTGTGTTGCGAACGTGGCCACCAGAGATTCGCGAATTGATTTGCGCAAGGAAGGGAACGGGAGTGTACGGGAAAAAAACTTCCAGGTAGCGCGAAGGCTGGTGCCGAAGAGCCGATCGCTGGTTTCCGGCAAGGTCGTCAGCGGGTCATGCACGTACCCTTCAAAAGCAGAACCTGCTGTTTTCACGAGAACGAGATCTGACAAACCGGATTCAATCTGGATGTTCTCCCCCCGCTTCTGATCGACGCGCGTAATTTGCACTTCGCTTCCGGTTTGGCTGAAGGTCGTGGGATGCGGCTTTCCCGCTACGTTCAAGTGCTGCCAGGCTTTTTCTTGGACGGTGACTTCGGCAGCGGAAACCTGCGGATTATGAGTCAGAAAATGGTCGATCAACTCTTCGGAAAACTCTTCGATGCAGGTGGCGGAAGACTTTCGCGCCAGGGAGTACACGGTATTCTTCATCGTGTCGGTCGGAAGGATTTTGCTGTTGTCCCCCTCGGCGAAACAGCTGAGAAAATCGCCGCGCAGCAGGATTTCGACGCTCCATTCCTCAAATTCGTGGATGGCAGCTTGGCGATTCAGGCGGACCAGGCGCACGCGGGATTTCCCGTAGCGGTTCTCAGCTAATTGCGCCATGGCGTCAGCTTCCTCGATACGTCGTGTAGCCGTTGGGGCTCAACAATAACGGGATATGGCAATGGGATTCACCCTTGCGCACTTCAAATGTAATCTCCACGACAGGATAAAGACCCGATACGTTGTGCGCCGCATAGTAAGTTGCGGTGTCGAAAACAAGACGATAGTGTCCCTCTGCAGCGGACGGCGATTCCGCGAGCATCTGGGCGCATCGGCCATCGGCATCGGTGGAAGCGGACCCCAAAGGTGTCCAGCGGCCATCCTTCTCCCGTTGTTCGAGGCGCACCGGAACACTGGCAGCCGGCTTGCCAAGCGCGGTGTCCAAGACATGCGTTGAAATGCGATTTATTCCGCCAGCCATTTTCTCAATCGAACTTGCGTAATCTGCCGCTGCTGCTCGGCCGCTTCCCGTAGTTCCGTGACTTCGTCATTGTTCAGCCTATTGCGTAGATTCGTCAGAATTTCGGCGGCGGCCTTTCCTGTCGCGCAAATGATGAAAATCCGACCAAATTTTTCCTCGTATTCTAGATTCCCTTCCACAATAGCTTGTTTTAGCGAATCGTCGCTTTTCACGGCCTGACTCTGTTCCTGCGCCGACCAATGGAGAGATCGCGCCGAAGTCTCAAGAGAACCCCGAGTCTCGCCGATCTTCGGATGGCTGTGAAACGCCTCCAGCCAATCGGCAGCAGTCACCCCACGCCAGATTCTATCGGAAGTCGCAAGGAGAGTGGCTACATCTCGCAGCGGACGGCCGGAAGCCATGCCGTTTGCCCAAGCCCGCGACCCGCAACACGGCAGTATCTCCTTCACCGCTTCGTGCGCTGGCAACAGATTCCAGCGCGAAAGAACCTGGCTCACGAAGCAATCCTCGCGCCCGGCAGTCCTCGCAAGAATTCTCCGAGAAGATTGCGCAACACCGCAGTGCGATAATTGGCTGTCGAGCGGATGTCGTCGATTGGCTGAATCTCTTTGGCCATAACCTCACCTGCCATCTCGAGCAGAGAGTCATCGATCGTTCGACCTGCCAAGGCACGTTCGGTCTCAGCCAATCGCATTGGGATCGGTCCAACACTGCCCGCGGCAAGCCGCACATCTTCGATCGCTGTGTTTGAGATGCGCGCCATCGCCGCCAGAAATACTTTCGAGATTGCTTGTGCGTTGCGCGCTCCGACTTTCTTTGCATACGGGATATAGCCCTGCAGGGTCCGACTAACGCAAATGCGGTGAATCAATTCGTCGGGGGCGAGCAAAGTCTTCTTGTAACCAGTGTGAAAGGTCCGGTAGGGAATTCGTCTCTCGCCCCTTGCCGATACCAAGATGAGGTCGGCGTCATAAACGAGCAACACGGGTAGGGAATCGCCGGCGGGTGAGGCGTTCGCAATGTTGCCGCCCAACGTTCCGCGGTTTTGATTCGCGATTCCGCCGGTCCACGCACCTGCGCGCGCCAGCAAGGGAAACTCCTTTGCGATGACCGAATGCTGTCGGAGGTCGGTGTACGTGCATCCGGCACCAATGCGCGCCTCCGCGGAGGTGACCTCGATATTTCGCAACTCGCGCAGGCCACCGATGCTGACCAACTTGCGCGCCTGCAATTTGCCGGCGGCATAAAGC
>Ga0210405_10004442_pt1 | contig 13171 bp, 15 predicted proteins | sample IncBWH11MmetaG_FD_155492 | JGI IMG/M metagenome (GOLD analysis project Ga0210405, IMG submission 155492) | Forest soil microbial communities from Barre Woods Harvard Forest LTER site, Petersham, Massachusetts, United States - Inc-BW-H-11-M | ecosystem: Environmental > Terrestrial > Soil >... | reverse complement strand
TCGCTGTTCGGCTCTTTGTCTCCGAACACACGGTAAAGACTCACCTCAAGCACATCCTGGGAAAGCTAGGCGCGAGCGATCGGACACATGCCATCACGATCGCTGCGCGCCGCGGAATCATTCAGATTTAAACGGTGGTCAAGATGCCAGCACCGCGAGATGAGGAATGGGCGCCGTTATCCTTTACGAAGGCGAGCAGATCGGCATTGATCTGATCCGCATTGGAAGCTTCTTCAGTGATGGACGGCGTCAAGGTGAACATACACGAAACCCGCGCAGCGGCTATGCCGAACTAACACGATGGAGTGATGATTTCACGGCTTCCATCACGCATACTTAAGTAACGCCTAAGCCGCGACGACACGCGGCCCGACGAATAAAGGAGCGACTCGATGAAAAGCACTGACGCAAAAAAAATCGACGGCCTCAAGCATAGGCAGGAGGCGCCACTTCTCACGCCTACCGGCTTAACGGCCGCGGCAACCAAAGACATTGCCGGAGCGATGAACGCCATCCTGGCCGATGTGTTCGCACTGTACCTGAAGACTAAGAATTTTCACTGGCACATGAGCGGACCGCACTTTCGGGATTACCATCTGCTATTGGATGAGCAGGGCGACCAGCTTTTCGCGATGACCGATCCAATCGCTGAGCGCATCCGTAAGATCGGCGGCACGACGATGAGGTCGATCGGCCACATCGCCCGGAACCAGCGGGTATTGGACAACGATGCGGAGTACGTGGAACCCGAGGATATGCTCGCCGAGCTAATGGACGACAGTAAGGCCCTCGTCGCCCGCCTTCGCGAGGCTCATAACGTCTGCGAGGACCATAATGACGTGGCCACGACGAGTCTCATAGAAGTGTGGATTGACGAAACTGAGCGACGGATCTGGTTTCTGTTTGAGGCCAGCCGCCGAGGCGATTCCAGCGGCCATTAATCCGCTCGGTAAGCTAGGCACAATGACTACAGGAAAACTCGGGGCATCGGCCGCTCCGCCGTAGTGTCGCACGACATCTGGATCATGGTCGCGTACGCCTATGCGGCGCGCTATCCCGATTAAGTTGACCGGCTGGTTGTCATGGACGCGCCTATTCCAGGCATCGCGCCTTGGGATGACATTGTACGAAGCTGCCGGTGCTGGCTGTCGCCGATGAGAAATCCTTCGACGCTACCGAAGCGGTAGTTATGCGTAACGGGGCAAGCAATGTCCGAGAAGCAGTTGTACCGGGCGCCGGCCACTGACTGATAGAAGAGAGTCCCGCCTACCCTCGCGTTGATCCAGGATTTTCTCAACGGCCGGCTTCCCGCCGGCAATACCTCGAAAGAGGTATTGCAACACCCTGCAGCAGAGGGATTCGCTCTGCCATCCAACTAAGCTAATATTTACGAACAGCCTTGTAGTACAAGCGCAAAACTCGAATCATGTGGGAAATTCTCCAGAAGTTCGGATGGCTGCTTAGCGCTTCCCTTATTCTGGGACTGGTACCTGAGGTTCGCGGCGCTTCTGTAGCCCCGTCCGGCGCGCCCGCAGACTTCCACCACACGGAGTGGAACGATGTCGGCGCGGTTTTAGACATCAAGCAGTCTTCTGAGGGATATCTTTGGCTTACGACATCGAACGGGGTCTTGCGCTTCGACGGAGTTCGGTTTCAGTCTGTAGCTGAAGCGACGCTCGGAGCCGCGCGCAGTAACGAGATCGACTCAGTTTTCCTCTCGTCCTCCGGCGGACTTTGGCTGACCACGGAAGGGGCTGGTTTGCTTTTCTGGAAGGACGGGCGGCTCACCGAATTTCAAGACCGGCGCTGTACTCCGACGCGGAAGATGGGAAAGTTGGTCGAGGACCGCGATGGTTCGCTCTGGGTGCAAGGAGCGGGCGGCCTGTTCCATTTGCGAGGGTCGGTATGTGAAACGGTTGGGCCGAAACAGGGATACCCGGGGGGCTTCGCCGCGGGACTCTTCGAGGATAGCGATGGAACCTTATGGGTGAAGACTCGCAAGGGTCCGCTCTTGTTTCTTCCAAGCGGCCAGTCGAAGTTTCAGGAAAGCGAGTATGGCAACGGCCCGTCGACCAGTTATGCGTTCCTGCATCCGGCGCCGGATGGGACGATCTGGCTTTCGGACGATCAGGGGCTTCGCCGGGTCACGAGCAAGTTGAATGCACACGCCTACTCGCCGCCATCCGGCCAAGCGCACAAACGGAATCCTCAATTCGGCGATTTCACCTTCGCTCCGGACGGCTCTTTGTGGGCGGTGACCGACAAGGGTGTGCAACGGTTTGACCATGTAGAGCAATGGCCAACACCCCTAGCGACGGAAACTGCTGCAAGCGAGAGCTTCACACCGGGCAAAGGGCTCAGTTCAGATGCGGCCTGGAAAGTGCTGATCGATCGAGAGGGCAGCGTGTGGGTGGGAACGAACTCCGGTCTCGACCGGCTGCGGCGCAACGTGCTTTTCGCGGTTGCGCTTCCGCCAGCGCAAGAGCGTGAGTTTAACATCGCGGCTGGAGATCGGGCTTCTGTATGGACCGGAAACAGCAGCTTGCCGCTTACTCAGGTCACCGCCGACAGCGCCATCCTGAGTTTCCCCAAGACCGCCAATCCCATATGCATTCGACGCGATCACAATGGAACAATCTGGTCCGCCGGCGCCGGCAGCTTCCACCTGTGGCGGTCTTCCGGCGCGGGCTTCTCTCCGTTGCACTATCCCGAGGAGAACCTTGACGCCGTGGTGTCAGTGGCGGTCGATCGCAATAACGACCCATGGATTCTGGCTCGGAGCGGCCGAATCTATCACCTCTCGAACGGAGCATGGATCAACCAGAACAAAGCTCTCGGCAGAAAGCCTGGCGTTATTGGCGCCATGGCCGATGACCAGGCAGGAAACATCTGGTTTGCATTTTCTAACAAGGTCGTCGAGTGGGAGGGATCCACCTACCGCACCTTCATCCGCGACGCGCGGGATGTCTCAGAAACGACGATGTCGATCCGGGGCGATCGCGTGTGGCTGGGAGGACCGGGCGGTGTGCAGCTGTTTACGCGGGACCACTTTTACACGATGCAATGGGCAGATCCGGAGATGCCTGGCAGGGTGTCCGGCCTGGTCGAGACTAAAACAGGCGATCTTTGGCTGAATGGTTTCTCAGGCATCACGCATGTCCCCGCCGCCGACTTGGAGAAGTGGCTCCGCAATCCCGGTTTTGCAGTTTCCGCCGAGCGCTTCGATGAAAGGGATGGTCTACGGGGTCTCTCTGGAGAAAAACTCCCCGAGCCGTCCGTGGTGGAAGCATCCGACGGGCGCCTGTGGTTTGCGACCACCAAGGGAATCGCATGGCTGAACCCGGCGGCCCTCGCACAAAACCGTAATCGCCTGGCGCCCACCGTAGTAATCTCCGAGGTTATCTCGAACTCGAAAAGCTATGCGGTTTCAAAGAAACTTGTTCTTCCGGCATTCACTGAGAATCTGGAAATTGCATACACTGCCCTGAGCCTGGCCATCCCCGAGCGCGTACGGTTTCGCTACAAGCTGGACGGCGTGGATAGCGGATGGCAGAGCGCGGGTAGCCGCCGCCAGGCGTATTACACCAAGCTTCGGCCCGGAGCATACAAGTTCCACGTCATTGCCGCCAATAACGACGGCGTTTGGAACGAGACAGGTGCAACGCTGAATTTCAATCTGTCGCCGGCCTGGTTCCAAACAATCTGGTTCCGTCTGCTCTTCGTTTTATGCGCTATCGTTGTGCTGTCGCTGCTTTATGCGCTTCGGGTCCGGCAAGTCGCGGCCGGAATTAATGCTCGCTTCGATGAGCGTCTGGCCGAGCGCACTCGTATCGCGCAGGAACTGCACGACACTTTGCTGCAGGGCTTTCTGAGCGCTTCTATGCAAGTCCACGTCGCAACCGACCTATTGCCCGCAAATTCTCCAGCCAGGCCAACCCTGAGTCGAGCGCTTCAATTGATGGGTCAGGTGATCGAACAAGGCAGGAATGCTGTGCGGGGACTTCGCTCATCGCGCACCATGTCCCTTGATCTGGAACAGGCTTTCGCCGGAATTCAGGAGGAGCTCGGCCTAGAAAACACGAAAGCTTCGCGCGTTGCGTACCGTGTCATTGTGGAAGGCAGGAAAAGACCCCTCCGTCCGCTGCTTCGTGACGAAGTCTATCGGATTGGCCGGGAGGCGCTAACCAACGCTTTTCGTCACGCCGGGGCAGACCAAATCGAGGTAGAACTGGAATACGCGCACAATCGGCTCCGCCTGTCGGTACGCGACAACGGCCGGGGAATCGATTCCGGCATACTGCGGAAAGGCAAGGATGGACACTGGGGCATCACGGGAATGAGGGAGCGCGCGGATCATATCGGAGCCCGGTTTCAGATCTTCAGCAGAGCGTCTGCCGGAACCGAAGTCGAACTATCGGTCCCAAGCCGCGTTGCGTTTGAGCGTCCCCCGGATGGCGGGCTTCGGCGGCTCCGAAAAAACTGGTGGTCAAAAGCGGATGCTGGACATTCGCCGGTTCAGAATGAGAGAAGCATATGACTGAAGTATCTCAGATCCGTATTCTCAGCGTCGATGACCATCCGCTTCTGCGGGAGGGAATTGCCACTATTATCAACAACCAACCGGACATGACGCTGGTTTCGCAAGCCACCAACGGCACCGAGGCGATTCAATATCATCGGGATTACAGGCCGGATGTGACCCTGATGGACTTGAGACTTCCGGACCTGAGCGGAATCGATGCCACGATTGCTATCCGATCCGAATTTCCCGAAGCCCGAATCATCATGCTGACGACTTTCGAAGGTGACGTCGAGATCCAACGCGCTCTGGAAGCGGGAGCTCGAGGTTATCTCTTGAAAAACATGCCACCCAGCGAGTTGGTGCAGGTGATTCGACAGGTGCACGCCGGCAAGAAACAGCTTCCTGCCGAGGTGGTGTCGCATTTAGCAGAACACATGAGCGATGAAGCGCTCACTCCGCGCGAAATCGAGGTCCTCCGGCAAATTGCCGGCGGGAATCGCAACCGCGATATCGGGGATCACCTCTTTATCTCCGAGGAGACCGTCAAAGTCCACATCAAGCACCTCATGGATAAGTTGGGGGCACGGGATCGAACGCAGGCCATCGCGATCGCAGTGCGGCGGGGCATCATCCAGTTGTAGATCCCCTGATAGTGGTATCTAAAGATTCCAAGAGGGGGTGATTCACCAAGCTGGAACAGTTAGTATTCTACGGTAGGCCTGTTTTATGTGGGCCCTGGAGTCCTAGTGCAACGCCTCTTTTTTGCCTTTCCCGGCGGATGGCCGGGCGTCGGTCTGCTGGTGGTGCGGGCGGTAATCGGGCTGGCAATTCTGGTTCAGGGCACTTACTATGTGAGTGAGCCTGATCCTTCACTCGCAGGTTGGGCTGTTGGTTCGGCCTCGATAATTGCCGCCGGCCTGCTGCTGATCGGCCTCTTGACGCCCTTGGCCGCCAGCTTTGTAGTTCTGGGCGCCCTCGGAATCTGGCTCTCGCTCCTCCCGGCATGTACGCCGACGCTGTTCGATTCAAGCCCCGCAGCCGTATTTGGGCTGACGATTTTATGGGCCATTGTGACCCTTGGGCCCGGCGCGTTTTCTGTGGACGCTCGCCTGTTCGGACGCCGCGAAATTATTTTCCCGCCGCTGGTGATCCGATCGTAGACGGATTCCAACTCCAGATACCGGAACCACGGCAGTAGGGAAATTTCATCCTATCCCGGGATGTTATTCCTGCTGACAAGGTTCAGCCTTCTACCCAGAGGATCATACCGCGAAGGCGCACAGCATTACCAAAATCGCAAACAAAGGGTTCTGCAGCGCGTCCGCGAGCAATTCAAGATAGCCCGCAGCGGGGGCGATTTCCAGCGCCTACTATGTGAACACCCGTGCGGCTAGCGACGCCGCCTCCAAGCTCAGTATGCAGCTCGGTGTCGATATGGCGGTCAGCCGGACCTGCAAGGGAAGTTCGGGCAAAAGAACCGCTGGAACACGCCGGTAGCATCTCAGTGAAGGTAAGAACGAGGCGCCCACTACTACTATTGCGGTATGCCGGCCCCCCACCAGAGGCGGTAGCCAAGAAACATTCGATCTCGTGATGTCTATTTTCTGCGTCAGGCGTAATGTAGAAGCACGAGGCCCTGGCACAGCAGAAACGCCGGAGCCGCAGGAGATTTGAGTATGGCTACCGTGGTCACAATGTTAGATACCGCACAGGCGAACTCGATAAGGTACGAAAGCGAACTGATCGGCTCCAGCTTCGGACTGCGGCAAGTTCAGAGGATGGTGCAGATGGTCGCTCCAACCGATTCCGCAGTTCTAATCCAAGGCGAGACTGGCACTGGAAAAGAGCTCATTGCCAGGTCCGTCCACGAGGAAAGCCGGCGGAGATCCGGTCCATTCGTAACGGTGAACTGCGCCGCACTGCCTGCCGGTCTGATCGAAAGTGCGCTCTTCGGACACGAACGTGGCGCTTTCACCGGGGCCCTGAACCAGACCACCGGCCGCTTTCAACTCGCCGACCGGGGAACGCTATTCCTGGATGAGATTGGCGATCTGCCATTGGAACTCCAGCCAAAGCTCTTACGAGTTCTCCAGGAGCGAGAGTTCGAGAGGCTCGGCGGCAATCGCACGATTCGAGTGGATGTTCGCGTGGTTGCAGCCACGAACCGGGATTTAAAGCAAATGGTACAGGATCACCGCTTTCGGGCGGACCTCTTTTACAGGCTCAACGTCTTCCCGATCGCGCTTCCGCCGTTGAGAGAACGTCCGGACGACATTCCGCTGCTGGTGCGGCACTTCGTGAACAAGTTTGCGCGACGAATGAACAAGGAGTTCAGCTACATCCCGGACGAAGTCATGGAGCCCTTGCAACGGCATGACTGGCCGGGAAATATCCGGGAGTTGCAGAACTACATTGAGCGGGCCATGATTCTGTGTCCGGGGCCGGACTTACGATTCCCTACGGACAAACTAAAAAACGTAGTAAAGAACGTAGCAAAAGGTGACAAGCCATCTGTGGTCCGGACCCTTGCTGAAGCTGAGCGCGATCATATCACGCAGGTCCTCCGGGAAGTTAGTTGGATGGTGGGCGGTCGCGATGGCGCCGCCGCACGGCTGGGTATGCCGAGGACGACTCTGATCTCTCGGATGCGGAAGTTGGGAATCGTCCACGAACGGGCCGCGGCGGTTGGCGCTGCGTAGGATCTTATATGCGAGAACAATCGGAAATCGAACTGATCGCGCACGGCAGACAGGGGGACCAAGCCGCTTTAGCGGAATTATTCGGCCGTCATTACGGGTCTTGCCTCCGGGTCGCCCGCGGTATTCTGCGTTCCAAAGACGATTCCCAAGACGCTGTGCAGGCGGCGTATCTGTTGGCCTTCAGGCACCTCCGCCGGTTTCGCGGAGAAGCATGTTTCAAGACCTGGATTACCCGCATCGTTGTGAATTGCTGTCTTATGCAGCTTCGTGACGCGAGGCGTCGAGCTTCCTGGGTCCCGTTGGACGATCTCAATGGCGCGCAAGGGCCGGACGTTCTTGCTTCTGGATTCCCTTCGCCTGAAACCGTCACCTGGTCCCGGGAGATCGCCTCGGCACTCTCGGAAGCATTCGACAACCTTCCGAAGAAGCTAAGCGAAGCGTACGGTCTCTACGCAGCTTCAGATTTATCTCTAAAAGAAGTGGCAGCGCAGTTGGGGCTCACTTTGCCGGCCACGAAGACCCGGTTGTCTCGGGCCCGAGCCGGGATGCGACGCCATCTGAAGCCCATATGGTCGGGCGCTCGAAGACAGGCCGCATGAGGAGGCGGGGAGGATCAGCTCAAAATACGTACGCCCCCGGCTCCTGCCACATGAACCTCCGACGTCAAACCAACAAAAAGACCGTGTTCCACGACGCCAACGACGTGATCGATCTCGCGCGCCAACGACTCGGCTGAGTCGATCGTTTCGAAGGCGCAATCAACAATATAATTGCCGCCATCGGTACGGTAGGGAGCGCCATCCGGATTTCGGCGGAGGAGCGGCTTGGCGCCGAAGTTGGAAAGGCGTTGCGCCGCCGCTTGCCAGCCGAACGGCACGATTTCTATGGGCACGGGCTCTTTAACCCCCAGACGGGTCACTAGCTTAGCGCTATGAACGACGATCACCAGTTTCTTACTCGCGCTAGCAACAATCTTCTCCCGCAGCAGCGCTCCACCGCGCCCCTTGATCAGATCCAGATGCTTCTGCTCCACCTCGTCCGCGCCATCAATCGTAATGTCCACTTGAGGGTGATCTTCCAGGTTGGAGAGCGGAATCTCCAGGGCTCGTGCCTGCGCAGCGGTGTGTTCTGAAGTTGGAATGCCTACGATTCGTAAGCCCTCCTGTACACGCCGTCCGAGAGCGCTCACAACGAACGCTGCGGTGGATCCCGATCCGAGACCTACGATCAGGCCGTCGGTAACTTGTGCGACCGCCGATTCGGCCGCCGCAATCTTCAATAGATTCTCGTCCCGGCTCATGGCAGAAATCTACCTCCTACGATGACACAAAGACAACTGGTTAAACCCTGGCAAAAATACCTCAGTTATGTTATCCCGAGTCACCTCAAAGATGGTACGGGCACTTCGCCCTATGTTGTGATTCTTTTTCAAGGCCAATGATTCAGACTTCGTAATTGGGTTGAGAAATCGGAAAAGGAAAGATCATGATTTTAAGCGCATTCACTCTGTTTCATGTCGTTATGAGCCTGGCCGGGATCGGCGCCGGCCTGGTGGTTGTGCAGCCGTTCAGGCGGCATCCAAGAAAATGAACAATGGCGGGCGAATCATCGTAATCGGTAGCAACACCGCCATCCCTACCGCATTCGCCGGTGGAAGTATCTACAGCATGACGAACGTGCGCTTACGGGGCTCGTTCGTGGCGCAGCAATCGATTTGGCGCCGCGCGCGATAACCGTCAATAACGTTCAGCCAGGCCCCACGGCCACTGATATGAGTTCGCCGCATGCTGGGATGCTAAAATCGCTCATCCCTTTGAAGCGGATGGGAGACGTGGTGGAAGTCGGCAGCTTGGTTTGCTACCTGGCATCCGAGGACGCAAGCTTCATCACCGGTGCAAACCTGACGATCGGCGGTGGATATGTTGCCTAGCAGCAATAAGAAGACACGTGGCTCGACCGAGAGAGTTCGATCAAGATAAAGCTCTTCGAGCTGCCATACGCCCTTGGTGACAAGCGGGGTCGCGGCCGAAGGCTTTTTATGCACGCGATAAAATCGCCCGGTGCGCGATGGAACTAAGCGAGCCACCACGCGGAGGCGAAATCACCCTGACCGCCTTGAAGCTTTTTCACTAGCGCCTCGAAATACTGATGTCACTTTTCTTTCGGGTAGAGCAAAGCCACCTGTAGCCGCACTTGCCACTTGGGGGATGGAATGTCCTGTGGACGAATCAGGTTGTAATACAGGTTGACCTGCCAGACCACGGGCTGCTTGCCGACCCGAGTGATTTTCCCGATACCAGCGCCGAAGGGGACGACCCATCGGTTGTGAGCTGGCGCCATCCAGTCCGCCGTGAGGATGGGCGATTCTGTCAAGAACCAACCTTTGTCCAGGTTGTAGTTGATGAAGTACTGAGTCAGGAACTGGTTCACGAGTGGGCGGCGCCGGTCGCCGCCGATGGACCAAACATTATTGGACAAGAAGCCAATCGTCCAATGTTCCGGCTGGAGAAGCAGAACGATCGAAGGACCGGCTCCCCATTTGCCTTGCCCCAGAGTGGGGTCAGTCGCCGTCGGGAGCAGGAAGGTCGGGCCAATGCCCCAGATTAGCTTTCCGGGCCTAGCTGGGGACAAGAAGAAACTTGGGTTCAGGTCGCCCAATCCATTCGCTCCTCCTGTGGGAACTGAGATACTCGGCTGATAAACCACGGGCGTGATCCATCGCGTGATGAGCAACCAGTCTTCGTTAAGGCTGATCGGGATCACGGGCTGAATGTTTAACACATCCTGGACGCGGCTGAATTGACCAATCGGGAAATTGACGTTGTTCTGGAATGGCACGCTGATGAGGTTGCCTATCGGGTTCTGAAAGGTTGTCAATAACTTTCCATCGTCCGGAGCTTCTTGCGCCAATATCAATCCCGCTCCCGCCAGTGCGAAAGCACAAGAGTACACAGTCTGTCGCATACTAACGAAATACCTCTTCATTCGTTGATTTACTTGACCACGAGAGATGCTCGTACGCGAGGACTCGCCTGCTGAGTTTCCCTGATTAACAACTATGACTATCGCCGTTGCGTCACAACTAAGATGCGCGGCTTAGCTTGATAGACGCAATACTTCACAGTTCGGCCGACATCCAAGACGTCAGCTTTTCGTTGACGTCAGTTGCGCAAGCTCGGACGGGATTACTCGTTTAAGAATCATTGTCCTTAGCACTTGGAGATGATCGCCGTCAATGTCAGAATGCCAAGAATGGCGACTGACCAGATTTTGTTCGGGCGCTGCGTTTTCAGCGTGCAGCGCGATCTGCGGCCGGACGCTGTGACCAGCCACCGGGAACATCACCACCAATCCCGTGCCGACCATCAAGAGCCCATGCTCCTGCAGGCTGATAGACGATGGCGCTGTCCGACGCACGCCAGGTCGAGTTGAAAGAACTTGTCAACGGTATTTTTTCGTTACCGCTGAGCACGCAATGCGTTGCCAGTGTGCGGCACAGCCGGACTCCAGCCGTCGGCCAGGTTAAATTCGGTCATGGCCATGGCTACCTCTCCGGTCTTTTCGCCCAGGTCTTTTTGATAGACCACGCCATCCTTGCCAACGATGAACGTCATGATTCCGGACTTCCGGTATTCCGCGGGGTAGGCCAGAATGGCGAATCCGCGTGTTATTTTTCCGTTCACTAGGTCACTTGGTCTGGTGAGGATCCGATAGTGGTAGCCGTTGAAAAGGGGAGGCTGATCGCCGGCGTTAGAGGCCACGGCCTTCCCGAAGTCAGCAAGCTCGCCGAGGGGGCTGGGCCGACCTTCCGGAGCAGGCCAATAAAGCCCGTTCTGTTTGCCCGGGTCACTCACGAACTTCTGCGCATACTGCTTGACCGTTCCACCATCATGGGTCTGGCTGAAATAGTGCTTTTGCGAACTCGCGAGAGCTTCGCAGGCCGCGATCGCGGTCAACTCGTTCTGGCCGATCCCGCGCGCCAATATCTCGTTCTTGCCGGCCGCGGTATCGAAGTACCATTGACCCGAGGGATTCTGGCCCAAAGGAATCGGGAATGCATAATTGTCCGGCCCAATGTAGAGTGTCTGGCCGCCCGCCTTGATCTTTCCCCAACGATTCATTCGCATGTAGGCGGTGACGAAATCCCGCAGACTCGCCTTATCCCGCACCCCATCTCCAGTGAACAGGACTTCCTCTCCACCTGGGCCGAAGATCTCCAGCAAAGCCGCCCGATCGCCGGACTGAGCGGCCGCGAGCAACGCAGCGCCAGCGTCAGAAGGTGATGCAAAGGTCTTGGGGATCACTTTTTCCACCGAGGGCTTGGAAGGCTCGACCGGCTTGTTGCACGAGGCCAGTAAGGTGAGCAGCCCGAGGATCAGAATCTTGTGTTTCGAAGCTAAGTGCGACATAAGTACCCTTCCTATAGCGGCCCCTTAACGTCGAAACCCACCGCCGTGGAAACCGCCGAAACGACCACCGCCGAAGCCGCCACCGCCAAACCGGCCACCGCCGAAGCCTCCAGCGCGCATAGTCCCCCAACCGCGGAAGCTGTCGGCCCTCGATGACCAGCCGCCAAAACCTCCAGAGCGATCACCCAAGCCACTGAACGCGTTCGATCTTCCGAATGCGCTCTCATCGTGGGCCCAAGAGTGCGAGCGATTGGCATTGATGTTCTGATTCTCGCGGTTGAAGTTGTTTACCCGGTTCGTACTCCCCGCGAAGTTGTTGACTGTGGTTCTGTTGTAGGCGTTGTGGTAGCCGTAGCCATCATGATAGCCCCCGTTGTAGTAACCGCCGTGCCAGGCGGCATTTCCGTAAAAGTTGTTGTGGTTATAGACCACCGCGCCACCATGCCAGTCACAGTTCCACGAATTCCATCCCCATCCGCCGCCACCGCCCGCTAGTGCACCAACAGCGATACCCGCGCCGAACCCGATCACGCCGGCTGCCGCCACATCCGCCGCGGTGTATCCCGGCGTCACGTAGGGCGTGCCGTAAACTACTGCCGGATTGTATTCCGGGACATAGACGATCTGCGGGTTCGCCGGCTGGATGACGATTGTCTGTGGCGTTTGTTGTACGACCGTGATTTGAGAACTCGACTTGAGATTGCCCGTAGCCTTGGCTTTGGCGCGCAGCGTCTGAATGGCCTCCATTACCTCCGACGGCTGGTTGTGATAAGCCTCTCCTAGAGAGGAAGTCCAAGTGAGATTCTTCGCTAAATTGTCGAGGACCGACGGAAATTCGGTAAGCGCCTTCACGCTCGAATCCCACGATTGTTTGTCAACCGCATGCATGAGCGATGCTCCCGTCAGGGTCTGATTCTCGTGGAGCCAGTAGTCGGCAATAGCGACCTGATCTGGAAATGTAGCGGCGGCTAGTATCTGAGCGACGAGCGCGTCCGGGTACAGCGCGATAGGAGCCACCAATGCCTCCAATTCGCTCGCGCTCATCGGCGCGCCATCCGTGGCACCACCTGCGGTTTCCGGAACCGACTCCGAGTTTCGATACCCGTTTGATGAGGTCGCGATTAAAACGAGGCTGAGCCCCACGGCCAGGACTTGCTTAGCGTCTTTCACCATCATGTGATTACTCCATTTGGCGTCGTTCACTGGCCGGGCCGGCTGTCACTCCGACGAGGCCGGTATGGATCAAGTCGGCTCGGTCTTGCTCTACATCGAGTGCAATGCTTCTGCCTCCGCCACGAACCTGATGTCGACGATACGCTGGCACGGCTGTCCGGCGATGCAGTTCCACTCACCATCGTCGATCTGGTTGTACTGAGCCATAAATGCCGGATCCCATGATGGGAAGTAGGTGCGGGGACTGCGGTCACGGCCAGCGCCAGCGGGCTAGCGGTCACCCACATCCTGGTTTCGCGAGATCTCATAACGGCTCCGGTGCAGAACTGTTGGCATTCTGTAAGTGCATGACGCCGTCGCTTGGCCCA
>Ga0210405_10004441_pt1 | contig 13173 bp, 7 predicted proteins | sample IncBWH11MmetaG_FD_155492 | JGI IMG/M metagenome (GOLD analysis project Ga0210405, IMG submission 155492) | Forest soil microbial communities from Barre Woods Harvard Forest LTER site, Petersham, Massachusetts, United States - Inc-BW-H-11-M | ecosystem: Environmental > Terrestrial > Soil >... | reverse complement strand
AGTGGTGCTGCCGAAGTTGGGACCGGCCCATCACGTGAAGCACGCCAACATCGTCGGGACGCTCTGCCAGCATTTGCGCCAGAAGTGTTTCAGCCTGCTTCCATTCCTCTTGGCGGATTCGAATTCGTGCACGGTATAGCCGCATCCTCCAGTTCGCCGGGTTCTCGTCTAGGAGGTGTTGGATGTACGTGTCAGCCAGCTCATAGTTCCTCCGGTGATAGAGCGTAATCGCAGTAGACTCAAGTTCCCCTGACAGGTCACGGCGTAGTGCGTTGGCCTGATCCAGATCTCCCGCCATTGCGTAGGATCTGAAGGCAACCGGCAGCAGCGAAGCAAATTCGGGGGAGGCCTTGTCCAACCCTTCTAGGTATGCTTTCAATGAATTCGCTAACTTCATCGCCATCGTTTGATAATCACCTCTGTGGAGGCGATGCCAAAAGAATTCTCGAAATAGAGGGTGAGTTTCAATAGTCAGATCGGCAGTCAAGAGCCCGGCGTCAGCGCAACGAGCGACGGCATATTGAAACTCTTCTTCGGAAAAGCCCGCGGAAACGATGACCGAGGCCGGAAGGGAAACACCCGCGAGTGCCAGCATCTCCATAAGCCGCTCTGCTTCTATACCCAGGTTTAGGCCTTGCAATAGCACGCGGGCTAAATCTCTTTGCAGTGAGATGATTTCCTGTGGGTACTCCTCCAAGAAACTCACCGTGCGATCACCTAAAAGGCCGGCCGCCAATCTCGCGGCAACCGGATGGCCGTGAAGTTTGGGTGCAATTAGCTTTGCGTCTTCAGTGCTCAGCTCGCGGTCATGTATCGAGAAATGCCAGTTTCTCACTAGAGTCGCGATGTGCTCGTCCCTTAAGCCCGAAATACGAAAGAGCGTCAGTCGCGACAATGCAGTGGCGTCAAGCGACGGGCGCCTCGTAGAGGTCAAAAACAGGGGCCGCTTTTCGAACGGCTTCAGGCTCTGTGCCACAGCCAAAATGAAAGGAAGAGGCCCCTGAGGCTCGCCATCTTCGTTCAACCAGTGTTGAACGTTCGATAATAACAGGAGTCGTCCATCTTTCGCGAGAACCTCAAGCGAAAGTCTGATGTCAGACTCTATCTGCGCTTGATCTAATCCTACTGGTAGGGTTTCATGTCTAGACAACGCGCTCAATTCCAACGCTAGTTCAACAAATCCCGTCCCTTGCCCGATGTCGAGGTGCGCGACGTCCGCGCCCTCGAAGATGCGGTTCAGGGCCTCTTGAATAAGCGAAGTCTTGCCGACGCCTATAAATCCAAAAGTCCAAATCGTTCGAAACTCCGGGTCATCGACAGCGGCCTCAATTCGACCAATCTCATGGTGACGGTTCACAAAGCGGGACCTAGCCGATCGAACCGGTTCCCTAAGAAGCGGAGCTAGTTTCTGCAAGATGTCTGCCGCCGGCGAGGCTGAACCAGCCACAGAGAAGACGTGGTACGGCTGTAAATAAAGGGGCAAAGGGGTTTCATCGAGCAGGATTACTCGCAGCCGTATGGCCTTGCTGCGAAGAGCCTGAATGAAAGCCATGTTGATCTCGATGCGAACCCATTCGCTCCGAGCCGCGGCTACACTCCAGAAGAGAACAAAGTCGGTTGCGGACGCTATTCCTTCGGCAATCTTTTCGAGAAACAGCTCCCCCCACTCGATTTCAGCGCGGTCGAGCCATGTCGAATTCGCCTGAAGCCCGTCATGGACGACGATAACGATATCCTTATCGACGGAGGAGTGGCTCAGAAATGCACGCATGAAGATATGTCTTCGCGGACGTTCTTATTATAGACCGAGGCGCGGTGAGCACAGTGCATGGACTCGACCCCCGCCCGTGCTGGAGCAGCGTTCGACTAGCTCAAGCGCTTCTCTCAACACGGCTCCATAGCGTCGTCGTCGCCAACCGCATGCCAGGACCGGCTGCGCCGTATAGGGAGTACCAAAAACTTCAAGCGGAATTATGGCATGCCCTGCGCACGCTGGCCACGCTCGTCCCGAGCCGACTGGCAATCTCACGCCATGAGTATCCCTGTGCGCGAAGGTAGGAGAGAGCACGACTTGCAGCGTGTCGTATATGCCGAATCGACGATTCGGGGATCCGCATCCAGCCCAGTCGCGAGCTATTGACCGGCTAACCGGAACTTGGGCTGCCCCTCGTCAACCTTGACGAGAAACGCCCATCCCGCCGACGTGCGCCTTGCGCGGGTAAAGGGTCCGCTTCTGGGAAGCGCCCGCGATTATTCGAGTGATGCCCGTAGCATTAGAGAGGACGCTGCGGGCTCCCTTGCACGAAACGCCGACCGTGCCGGTTGAAGCGCCTTCAACCCACGCTGATGCGGCCCGCAAGAGTGACTCCCGAGTGACGACGTTAGGCGTCCGTGGCACGTTTGTGGAGGCTCGTAGCGTACGAAGCGAACTGAAAACGCTACTACTTAGACTGAACTGAAACGAACTGAACTGAAACGTAACGCGTTCGATTCCCGTTAGCGCTACCAATTCTTCTATAACTTACGGGCAGCGCGCAGCCACGCGCAGCCACGCGCAACGACCCAGAAAAATTCACTGAACACTCCCAACCTGCTTGGCCGGCAAACTCCGGCGCTGGAACTCGTCCCACCGCCGCGCAGCCTCGTCATCTTGGCCGTGGATCATATGCGAGTAGATCTCCGCCGTCACGCGAACCGAAGAATGGCCCAGACGAGCCGAGACAACCGGCAGCGGCACACCGTCAGCCAGGAGATGTGATGTGTGCGTGTGGCGTAGGGAATGGAGGCTGGCACCCTTCGGTAGCTTCAGGCGGCGGAAAAGGAGGGAGACGGTCGCCGAGACCGAATCGGGTTTCAGCGGCGTCCCGTCTGGGTTCGCGAAGATGAGGTCGAGGTCTGTCCTATAGTCTGGCCCAAACTGGCGACGGAATTCATCCTGGTGCTTTCGATGAGCCTCAAGCGTGGCGAGCGTAGACTCTGGAATCTTCACGACGCGCGGCCTTTCCGATTTCGTCCCCTTGAACTCCAGGACCTGCTTGGTCTGCGTGAGCGATCGCGCGATAGTGGCGCGGCCGTCTTGGATGTCCGACCAGCGTAGCGCCAGGACCTCACCGCGTCGCGCGCCGAGAGCGGCAGCAGCCTCCAGGAATGCCGCCATGCACCACGGCCCGGACGCCGCCTTGATCACCGTTTCCTGCTGCGCCGACGTGAGTGCGATCCCGTAGTGCTTCTTCACACGAGGCGGCTCGCTGTTGGTTACCGGATTGGTGGAGGTCAATCCCCATCGGATAGCGCGCGCAAATGCGCTAGAGACGACTCCGGCGATATTCCGGACCGTCTTGGCTGAAAGTGGACGCGGTTGCTTGGTACCGCGATAGTGGCCACCGCACTCCAACAGCCGGTTCCACTCGCGGGTCAGGTGCAGAGGTGTGATTACCGCGATGGGCATGCCCCGTAGTTCAGGATCCAAATACGCCGCCTGCTCGTGGTAGCGCTCGATGGTCTTCGGTGCCAACTTCTCGTCCACATGCTGGCGAAGGAACTCCTCCAGCAGCATCGACAGAGTCTTGGGGAGCGGAGCGGCGACGCTGGCGCCCGCTTTTGCGAGTTCCCGCTTCTGCTGCTCCTCGATCCGCCGGATGGCCTCAGCGGCCTGGGCCTCGCCCTTGGTTGCGAAGCCGGACGCCGAGTTCCGATCGCGTTTCTCGCGTGTCCCGGGCAGGTCGAAAAGATAGTACCAGACGACCTTACCCGAAGGGTATTTGCGTTTATGGGCTGACATCAGTTCAACACTGTTACCTCGGTTTGCGGGACAAGTCCAGCGCCAACCTGCACGCCGCAGGTACGCTCCCATTGCTCGTAAGCGTGCCGTGTGATAATCCAACGCCGGCCGAGTCTGATCCCGGGCAGAATTCTATGTTCCAGCATGCCGTAAACCGCACCGCGGCCGATGTCTAATCGCCGTGCGATCTCTGGCACAGTTATGCGACCACCCCGTGGGCCGGAATCGCAGCTGATAAGCGGCTTGGTCATGGCGCTACTTCTCTGTGCCGATCATCCCAGGGCTGAATGGGTGTTCGGCTTCCACGCTACCCGTTTCACCGGTCCATTTGTGCTCACGGCCGCCGCCCTTCGCGACCGTAGTGAAGCTGTCGTCGGCGATGACTGAGACCCGGGGCTCGCTCTCGGGTTCGATGGGAACGGGCGGTTTCCGCCCGCGCGGCTGGCACAAAGCACCCGAGCGGAGGCGCTGCTCGAATTGCTCCTCATCTACACGAACTGTACCAGCGATGCGGACCACGCATTCGGCTGGAATCTTGCCTTGCCTGATCCAGAGGTAAACGGCATCTGCGGAGACCCTGAATCGATCGGCAATTTCGCTCACCTTGGCAAATCTTGGCATCATCGACACGACCTCGTGTTTTCATCAGAACACGAGGATCTCGCACGATCCAGAGGGAAGAATTCGTTTCGGTTCGTTTCAGTTCGCGTCAGTTCGCATTATCTTCGGGAGGGAAGTATTTAAGGAGCGAGTGCACTAAAATGCGGCGATTCAGGCGATCACCTTCCGCTAGAAGTGTCCTTTTTTTGACGGCCTTTTCGATGGCGCGCCGACTGACACCACCGAAACGACTGGCAACGTCGAGTGTCACAGTATTCTTAAGCTTTCCGTCCAGGCCTCGCAGGATTTTAATTTTGCCCTTATCAGCCGAGGACTCCGTTCCGAGTCCTCCACCTACTCGCGGTGTTGAATCACTGGAATCAGGGGCGGTGGGTCCTCCATCAACCTCTGCTTCGGTCGGTTTTAGCTGGCCTGGCGCCAAAGCGTCCCCGGATTTCTGTTGGACCGGCTCCGCGGCACCACGCTGGATCGCAGCTACTTTCTCACGGGCACGCAGGTTTCCGTAGATGCACTCCCTCGACAACTGATACTTCACTTTCTGGATGAAGGACCGGGGATCAAGCCGTTCGTCTGCGAGCGAGACTCTCTTAGCGGTCTCCTCCATTGACGTCGAGTACGACGCTAGCCATTCCTCATGATACCGGGCACCTTTGTGGTCCCACACCATGCTGAGGGCCCGCTCAGCCCAGATGTGAAAGATGCCGACAAGGTACAGAACGTGCCAGGCTTCCCAAAATTGGGCGCACTTGAACTTAAAGCTTTCATAAGTCTCGCTATGGCCGGTGAGGAGTTCCTTTTGAAACCGAGGCACCATCTTCTCGATCGACTGCAGCACGTCCGATCGCATGCCCTCCAGTTTGTGTTTGAAACGCGCAAGGTCGAGTTCGGCGGCGCGGGTTGCGTCCTCCCAGATTCGATGTGCCGGATGAGCGACAGGAGCCGGATTCTGCGGCGAAGGGTCCTCTGGGCAAGCATATGCACCCACGGACGCTTCGGCTTTGTCTGTCATCGGTGGCATCGTCTCCGGGGAGAGGGCATCCTGGACAGGAACATTGGCTCGGAGTGCCTCGATTTCGTTGTCGAGGTTAAGCGGGTCGGTTGAGATGCCTGAGTCGTCGTGAGCCGTCGGTGGATCACTTTCCGGCATGTCTGTCATCGCATTGCCCTGCTTTCGCGGATCTGAAACGTTGCCAGTTTGTGGCGGGCGATCGATCGACACTCGAACCGCTTCCTGAGCCTCCGGACTGAGATTGTCGCCGCCGTTCTCCATGAGCCGCGTAATGGCCTCGAGATTTTTCCCATCAGGGCAGATCTCATGGGGAATCAAAGCGCCGGTTTTCATTTCTCCCGTAACGGGGAGGCGCTGCAGCCGCAGCAACTCGACGCCCCGTGCTCGCGAAATACGTTCTCTCATGACCGCGGCAAGCGCTTGATCGATAGCAGGAGCGCACGCTTTTTCATACCAAAGGGAAGCTGATTCGGAGCGTCCCTTCCAGATTGACGCAAGTTCTGTTAGGACCTTCCGCTTAAGAACCTTGAGCTGATCCGCATATTTCTCGTACCCGGCACTACCGGATTCCCAGAGGAGCCAGTACTCCGAAGTGAAGTCTGTGAACCTTCCCTTTGCCACAGCCACTGACGGAGAAATCCCGGATTCTTGTCGAGCATGCTCGTACTCCCGGAACCATGTATCGAACCACCGACTCCGAGCGTCGGGCGCCTTTGAGATCGCATACTTCCGGATGCGGTCGTTCGCGTTGGCGTAACGATCAACGTGCGCGGCGGTCAGCCCATAGCGATCCAGTAGCGCATCCCACTTAATCGCCAGCTTGCGCTTTGCGGACCCTGATAGCTCCGGGAGGTCCGCCGGTGCTTCTTCCATCTTCCCCTCGCGCCCGCCAGAAATTGCATGGGCCGCCGGCAGGCGGGAAGTACCTTTCGCCGGGTTCATGAGGCCCGGCTAGGCGGCCAACAACAATTCTACCTAGCTTTGTCTCCGAAGGCCGAATGGTCATAAAACGAAGTCGGAGGGCCGCCACGTTCGCCGGTTTCCGAAAAAGCTGCGTGATCGTAACACAAAACTCGGCACAGATTTTGCGAGCGGTGGATGAACGGCCAGTGTGCAGCCCGACCCGACAGCGCGGAAAAGCTTATTCGGCGGCAAGAAATATGGGACTTCGTAAGCGTTCATCAAATGGTTTTTGTACGAGACCTTTTCATGAAATGCGTTGGTTTCCCGTATATTGAGCATTTCGGAAAATTCAGGACGGACTCTACTGTGGAATGTTCGATATCGACCCACTTACCGAGTTTGCTTGTCCAGCGTCCAGATGGCAGTTGACGTGCCGAATGAGTAGGCTTGCCGTTCAGGGTATAGAGTGCAATCTTTTCGAACCCATGTTCAAGTTCTCCCTCCGCGCAGAGTTCGTAACCACGCGTCTGGAATGCTGCAACGAACGCTGCGATTGTTGTTTCTCTGGATACTCCTTCAGGCCAGTATGCCGTGTTCTGTGAGTCGGGCCACCATGCCCGGTGTGATTCACCAACAGCCCACGCGATGCAATTGTAGGCTGTTGATTCGAGGCTCGTGAGACTAAAGTCTGTCACCAGCGGATGCCACGAATCTTGGCCCAATCAAGCCAAGCGTTTGTCATTTCAGCCAGCAGCCCGCGGTCGGACGGCTGAACCGGATCCTGACCAGTGATTGCTCGCAAGGCCCAAAACCAATAATCTGGCTCGGTTTCAAGCTCCTTCAAGATCCAGGGGAGAGCCGCTGGACCCATACCGATAATCCGTTGATACGCGGGATGGAGCGCCATCTCCTCGATTGAAGACAAGCTGATCGTGTCGTCTTTCCATTGGCGTACTAGGTCACGAAACGAAATCGCATCTGATTCGGAGAACGCAACAGCGGAAGATACCCCCCCCGCTTCGCGCAAGGAAGTTCCAACTTCGCTCCGCCGTTCAAAGGGAGTAAGCCAGTCGCGCCATCGAAGCCGCCGGCCCCGTCGCGCGTACGTGATTCTAGATGGCTTCTTCGTCGTGGGAGTCAAGATCTTTCACACCAGCCCTTTCTATTAGTCGTTCGAGTGTTCTCATTTTCCCGAGTGCCCTCTCGATGTTTTTGCGGAGTTCGACAAGGTCGCCTTCGTCCAAAGAAAAATAGATCTCTTTCAACTCCGAACCTTCGATATAGTTGATGCAGAGTTCGTGCGAGATCACCGCGCCGCGAACATCATCCGTGGTGTCACCGAAAACGGCTCTGATGTCGGTAAGGATACGCGAACGGTCAAATACGCGTTCATGTTCGAACTGCAGTTCCGCAGCTTTCGAGGTCGTCCAGAGGGAGTCCAAGCTCATCAGGACAGACAAACGACGCTGCAGAATTTCGCACGTTGGATCATCGAGCGCCAGACTGTTCTCGTCCTTGATACGCATCGCATCACAGACGTCTTGAGTAAACGTGGCGGAAGGGATTTCGTTGTTAGAGCGCACAGCATATAGCGCCAGCAATGTATCAATGATCTGTTTCAGATCCGTTCTGGGAATCTTCGCTTGAGTTTCTATACGCGACACAAGCTTGTGTGGTGGCCGAATCGCCGGAGCTGCGGCAAGCGCGGAAATCAAACCGACGGCCTCGGCCTCCGAAAGGCTCGCGATCATTGCCAAACCTGCGCGGTGCTCCTCGGGGATGCTTAACACGGCCAAGATTGCTCCAAGATTGAGAGGTCAGGGTCGGCGCACATGCATTCCCGAAGGCTTTCCACGTCGCTCACGCCGCTAATATTAGGGTAACAGAGGGTTGGCACGCGTCGAAGCTCACTGCTCGACCGATGTCTCGAAGCCCTGCGAAATGAGTCAGTTATATTGGTTCTGGACATCCGACTACTAAGGCCGGAAGTATAGCACGTGCCGCAATCGTCTGGGAGGACGGGCGCTTCAAGGTCTAGGCAGGAGCAACCTTAAACCCTCGATTGAATCATAACATAAACCACGATTAATGTTCTGGCGAAAATTCGCCGAATGGGGGAAATCCGTTGTTGCCGCACGCCAGATCAGCGGCCGCGACAGAGCCTGAAAGGAATCGCCGCCCGCCCGCATAAAATGAATTTTCCGAAGGACCTCCGACTCACGTTTCGCGAGCCTTAAGGGTTTGGTGCCTTCGTAACGTCCCCGCGCCCGCATAGCGTCAACTGGCTCCGCGCGGAGCTTAAGCAACAGCGTCCGCCGGTCATATTCGGTGATTTGGTTTATCTCCGCACTCCGGGCGTCGGTTCCACGAGCCACGGAGTAACTACCGATATCTCGGAATAACGGGCGTTCTTTCTCACTCTGTTGCAGAGGCTCACTTCCGCAGATCGTCCAGGAATTCTGACGCCGGATCGACGCCGGTTACCAACAAATGATCGCGTGCCCGTGTGCAGGCAACATAAAGTAGGTGACGCTCCGTGTTGTAGACCTCTTCGAGATCCGCGTCGTCCGCGACCGTTTCGATCCGTTCCTGCAGCGGAATCACCTCATCGTCACATGCCATTACGGCCACGCTGCGGAATTCCAGGCCCTTGGCGAGATGCATAGTGCTGATCGAAGCGCGGCCCGTGGTGGTTTCAACGTTGTCGTCGAGCACCTTGCACGGAAGCTTTGCATTCTCGACCGCCGCACGCGCCCGTTCCAGTTCGGCAGGAGAGCGGACGAAGACGCCGATTTCGTGTGGCACGATCCCCTCCTTGGCTCGTTCCGCCAGCCATTGGCTAACGGCCGCGATCTCTTCTTGAGGAGTATTCCGAACCATGATGTCCGGTGGAGGACCATTGAATGTTGAGATCGTGCCTTTGCGTTCTTCCTTGTTGCCATCCACGTCGGACACTTCAGGACCCAGCAGCCGATCGGCCTGCGTTCTAATCTGGTGCGACGTCCGGTAGTTGATTCGGAGTGTAGTCGAACGCCCTCGAACATCGACGCCGAGCGCTTTCCACGAGAACGGCTGCTGAAAAATCCGTTGACCCAAGTCGCCAGCGAAGAAGAGGCTGTTCGGGCGGCTCGCCCCTAGAGCCGCGAGAAATCGCAACTGCGAAACGCTGACATCCTGGGCCTCATCCACTACAGCAAATTCAAACGGCGGATGGGCAATTTCTCTCAGCTTCAGCGCCACCCGGCTGAACACATCCGAGTAGGTGACTAGACCTCGCGCCTTGAGTTCAGACCGAACATGCTCGAAAATCGACCAGAGCACGACTCTCTGAGCTTCCTGTAACCGGGTCTTCCGTCCCAACCTCACCACGTCGCGGTAGGATTCCCAAGATTCCAACTGCCATGCATCAACCACCTGCTCCCATTCCGTCAGCAGGAACTGCAGGGAGAACTTGTGTCCCTTTGCCGCTCCGGCTGCTTCGCTCAAAAGTTCTCGTACCAGTTCACGGGATGCGACCTGCGGACGGCCGAAGTTCACTTCATATAAACGCCGCCCGATCGCGTTCATCGAATGCACCTCAAGGCGTTCTCCAAGCCGCGGTTCATTGCTGATAAGCCGCCGAAGGTTCATCCGTAGCGCATTCGCCAGCGTGTCGGAGAAAGTTGTAAGCAGCACCCTGGCGTCCGGATTCGCTCGTACGAGGAAGACGGCGCGATGGAGCCCGACGATAGTTTTTCCCGTACCTGCCGAACCCGCCACGCGCGCCGGGCCGCGGTAGTCGCGCTCAACCAAAGCGCGCTGCGCTGGATGAAGGAAGATCGTCCATTTGTCCCAGGGGTAGTCGAGAGCGCGCTCCAGTTCTTCCTGGTTATTCATCACCCGGAACCGGCGCTGGGCATCGGGATGAGCGAACGGATCGGCGCCGGCGGCGACCGGCTTTGCCATCTGCGGCGTGCCGCCTGTGGCAAGATTCAGCAGCGCCTCGGCAGCCTCGCTCGGCAGGTGGTCTGCCAGTTCCAGCAGCGTATCCTCGTTGGCGTTGCGCACATCGTCTAACCATTCGGTCGGGACGCCATACCCAAGCAGATCGTCCCTGGACATTTCCGCGAATAAGCGCGGCTTCGGCGGCGCAGCCTTCTCCACCTCCACATATTTTGGAACCAGGATCTCTTGCACCGTTTCCCGCACTTCCACGAACTGCGCTGCACCGGTCTTCGGGTGGGTTTCGAGCTTTCTCCTTTCAGCCCACTTATAGGCGTCATCGTGATGCCCGACATAGCACAGCAGAAGGCTGATTTCAGTCCTGTGAACGATCAGTCGAACGTCACTGCTCACCCGAATCGACCAAAATCGGCGATCTTTAGGTCGTTCGAGCTTGTGGAACTGCATGCTCGGATGCGCCGGGTTCAACTGAAGATCGAATGCCGCAGTCTTAACGGCCTTCTGCTCATCGCCGGCAAGCTTGGCAAGGCTGTCTGTGAACGTGTCCGCAATGCGAAACTCCATCAGTCCACCCGAAACACCTTCATCACCTCATCGCCCAGATGATTAATCACCTTCACCGCGATCCGCCCCGACTTAGGCCTATCAAACGGTCTTGAAGTAACGCTACTCAAGGTAGCCCAAGCCTCTTCGTTGATTTCCGCCTTGAGCGTAGTCTTGAGCGACTTATACGGATCGTTCGTGCCAGGAAAATAAACATGCCGGACAAAGAAGCTCTCCTCGTTGTAATCGGTATCGATGAACCAGCAGGCGATCCCATCCGCTCCGTCGCTCCGTACCTCGCCGGTATTAGGATGAAACACGTCCACGCCGTTGACTTTGACCTGAATCTTCCCGCCCGCATCTTTCAGAATGTCAATATCCGGCTCACCAAAAATAACGAACAGGTTCCCCTTGCCGGTATTCTTCAGATCGTCGGCCATGTGCAGGTCGGCGTTCATGCGCGCCTTCAGCACGGGGATACGCCCCAGCTTATCGAACTCCGCCGAGTGCGCGTCGTAATTGAATGCGCAGGCGACCAGCACGTCGAAACCCGCGTCGCCGGCCTCGCGCGCCGCCTTCACCAGATCCGGACGGGAGACTGTGCCGAACTCCGGACCAATGAAGATAGCGGCGCGCTTCTCGGCGCCGGAGCCTGCCGTGCCCTCCGCGTACCGGCCTTCCGCGCTAACCAGGTAGCCCGGCCAGGGCGTAATCGCCGTGAACGCGATCTTGTCCTCCTTGTGCGCCTGCTGCACGCCGGCGGTCTTGAGGTTTTCCAGGATCATCTGGACAAATCCCTGCTCGTCCCCGTTTTTTGATTTCGCAACGCCGTCAATCAGTTCGTCGTTCTCATCGATCGCCAACACGCGATGGGGCGAGAGGCTCTCGACCGTGAACGGCCCCGCGACGCGGACTTTTCGTTTGTCGTCGTAGGGCTTGTCATAGAGGTATTCGTAGTCAGCTTTGGCTGCGATGGACGCGTCGATTTCCTTCTGGCGCGCGATACGCTGCTGCCACCATTCGGCGTGCACCTTCTTGGCCTTCTCCGGCCATTTGTCGTCAGCCTCGCGCGAGATTTCCCACTCTTCCCACTTCTGCTTGAGGGCCGCGTTGAGCTGCTCGCGAAATGGATTGAGCGTCTTCTGAAACTTCTCCCAGATGACGTCGATCTCGGCGTTGTTCGCGATGGACTTCAGCGTGATGTGCGGCACGCGCTCATAGACGAAGCCCTGACGGACGTTGCCGTGGGTGGGTGCCTCCGGGGGAACCGAGTGGGTGACTTCGGCTTCCTTCTGTTGACCGTCCTTGCTGTCGGCCAGTAAATAGTACGGATAGCGGGCACCCATGATGCGCGCGCGGGCCAGTGCAAGGGCAACGCGCGATGTGTCGATGGTAATCCACCTTCGCCCCCATTGCTCGGCGATATAGGCCGTGGTACCCGAACCGCAGGTAGGATCGAGCACAAGGTCGCCGGGATCGGAACTCATGAGAATGCACCGCTCGACCACTTTTGTTCCCGTCTGCACCACATAAGTCTTCACGTCCGTGAAACTACCTGTTCCCGTATCCCCCCAATAGTTGTGCAGTGAACGAACTGGGAAATCGTCCAAATAACGCTTAAAGCGCAAGCGATCTCCGACGGGAAGAAGACGGTTCGCAAGGGCGATCCGATCGAGAGCGCTTGGGGTAGTCCCCCACCAACGCGATCCAGACGAATAGGCACCGCCATTGAAATTAAACGTGAACTTCGATCCAGGCCCAGGTTTTGTTATGTCCGAAGACGCAAAATACCGAAGATTCTCAGATTCCCCATTCGTTTCGCTGATCCTAATAACTCTGCCATCTGCCGTTTGAGCATAATTGTAGCCGCCGCTGCCCGCAATCTTGTCACGAAGCCAAAGCTGCCGATATTTGTGTTGGGCAGTTGCCTTCGCATACCAAAGAATAAAATCCGCTGTCGAAGGAAGGGCATCAACGGACTCCAGCCCAGTTGTTTTAGAAACAATTATGAGTTGAACAAACTTATCAGTGCCAAAAACTTCATCCAGCAGTGCACGTAGTAGATGGACGTTATCATCTCCTATCTGTACGAAAATTGACCCGGAATCTGCGAGTAGATCACGTGCTATTGTTAATCGGTCTCGCAGATATGTCAGATACGAATGGATTCCATCGCGCCAAGTATCGCGGAACGCTTTCACTTGCTCCGGCTCACGGGTGATGTGCTCTGCAGTGTCTTTCACATCCCGGGTGGTCGTGGACCACTGAAAGTTGGAATTAAACTTGATGCCATAAGGCGGGTCGATATAAATGCACTGAACCTGTCCCCGCAACCCCTCCCGTTCCGCCAGCGCCGCCATCACTTGCCAGCTGT
>Ga0210405_10004433_pt1 | contig 13182 bp, 10 predicted proteins | sample IncBWH11MmetaG_FD_155492 | JGI IMG/M metagenome (GOLD analysis project Ga0210405, IMG submission 155492) | Forest soil microbial communities from Barre Woods Harvard Forest LTER site, Petersham, Massachusetts, United States - Inc-BW-H-11-M | ecosystem: Environmental > Terrestrial > Soil >... | reverse complement strand
GGTGAAATTCCAGGAGGACGAAAAGCTCACCGCTCTCGTCGCCGCCACCAATCTCGAGGAAGAAGGCCGCTTCGTCTTCCTGGCCACGAAAGACGGCACGGTAAAGAAATCCGCTCTCACAGAATTCTCTAATCCGCGTTCCACCGGAATCATCGCCATCAATCTCGAGGCTGATAACGAGCTGATCGGCGCCAAGTTGACCGACGGCAAACAGATGATCTTCCTCGCCAGCCACGAAGGCCAGGCCATCCTCTTCCGCGAAACGGAAGTCCGTCCGATGGGCCGCAACGCCGGCGGCGTCAACGGCATGGACCTCGACAAGGAGGACTACGTCGTCAGCATGGACGCGGTCCAGCCCCACTTCGACATCATCGCCAAGGAACACCAGAAGACCACACAAAATCTCGAAGAACTGGAAAACGAGGACATCAGGGACTCGCTCACCACGCTGATGCTCACCGTCGCCGAAAAGGGCTACGGCAAGCGCACGGCTCTCGCCGAATACCGCATCACCTCGCGCGGCGGCAAAGGCGTCGTCAACATGAAGACCACCGACCGCAACGGCTCCGTCGTCTCCACTCTTCAGGTCACCGAAGAGTCCGACGTCATGATCATCACCGAACACGGCAAGGTCATCCGCGTCCACGCCAACGAAATCCGGGAAGCGGGCCGCTCCACCCAGGGCGTTCGCCTGCTCCGCCTCGACGGCGATGACTCCGTAGCCGCCGCCGCCGTCCTCCACGAAGAAGACGAGGAAGCAAAGAAGTAATCTCCTCCACCTGTAGCGCTGGCTTTTATGCCAGCGCTCTTCCGGCGTACTGCGAGACGCAAAACGCGGATCGTGGCACAGACACTCCCGTCTGTGCTCTTCTCCGCGACCTCAGTGCTTCGCCCTCCGTGCCCTCTGTGTTAAATCAACTTTTTCATCTGCAGACACTCCCGCGTTACACTACAAGCCCATGAAAATCACGCGCCGCTGCTTTTTTTTCGTTCTTACCTGCTTGCTGGCAATTCTCCCGGCCTTTCCGCAAACGCCCAATCAGAAATTCCTCGCCTTCGTCGGCACCTATACCGACAAAACCGACAGCAAAGGCATCTACGCCTTCGAATTTGACGCCTCGACAGGCAAGCTTACTCCCAAAGGCCTCGCCGTCGAAACGCCTAATCCCTCGTGGCTGGTCATCCATCCCAACGGCAAATGGGCCTACGCCGCCAACGAATCGGGCAAGCAAAGCGCGATCAGCGCCTTTTCTGTTGACGCCAAATCCGCCAAACTCACGCTCCTAGATAAACTTTCTGCGGTTGGCGAGGATCCTTGTTATCTTTCCTTCGACAAAACCGGCAAATATCTCTTCGTCGCCAACTACACCTCCGGCAACGTAGTCGTCTTCCCAATCCTCCCCGACGGCAAACTCGGCGAACACCCCACCACAGTCCAAGACGCTGGCGTTCTCGGTCCCAATAAAGAGCGCCAGGAAGCCCCCCACGCCCACTGGATTCAGGCCTCAGAGAGTGGCACTTCGATTTACGTCGCAGACCTCGGTTTGGATCAAGTGCTGGAATATCGATTTGACCCGGCAAATGGAAGACTTTCCGGCCCAAGCCGATTGAGCCATTTCTCGAATCGCCAGTACGATCCCTCTGCAAGATTGGCTTCCGGCACAGGACCTCGCCACGCTGTGTTTTCCGCGAACGGCACAGACATGTACGTTCTGGGCGAGCTCCAATCCACCGTTACAGCTGTCCATCTCGTCGGCACCGATGACTACGTACCCACTTCGTTTCAGCGCATTTCTGCGCTGCCCACGGGCTTCTCTGGTCGCAACGATGCTGCCGAAATCGCTATGCATCCGAGTGGCAAGTTCCTCTACACCTCGAATCGCGGCGCCGATACCATTGGTGTCTTCAACATCGAACGAAGGGATGGCCGGTTGAGGTTAGTGGCAAATGTCCCGACTGGTGGCAAAGAACCGCGCCACTTCGCCATCGATCCCACAGGCCGCTTCCTGCTTGCGGAAAACCAGAACTCCAATTCCATCGTGGTCTTCCGCATCGATCCTGCAACCGGCGGCCTTTCGCCAGTCTCAACCACCGAAGGCGCCCCCAGCCCGGTCTGCCTGGTCTTTTACCCAGCCCATTAGTCCCAGTTTTTCGTACCGCGAAAGCGTTCGGTCCGCGTCCAATTGCATAACGCGGGCTTTTGCATACAGACATAAATGTTGCATTTCAGCTTTTCATCATCGCTAGGGTAGAATCCTGCGTCCGCATTCATAAAGGAGCTTTCATGGGACACAAGTCCTGGCTGGGAATCATTCTGCTTTTCTTCGTTACGCTGGCAACCGGTGGCATCGCCCTGGCCGATGGCGAAACGCCTCCGGCGCGCGATCCCAAGCAACCCGTCGACGAGGCCTACACGGCCAAAATCCGCAAATACACCACCGCGCCCTACTTCTCCTCGCCCCTCGTCGACTATCTCCCTGCCAGCAAAACCGTCCCCACTCCCGAAGTCGTCCTCGGCGATGTCGCCGGCGCCCCCGGCATCCTCCCCTACGCCGAAGACGTTTACAAATACATGCGCCTGCTCGAAAAAGCCACGCCGCGCGTGAAAGTCGTCTCGATCGGCACCACCGAAGAAGGCCGCGAAATGATCGCTGTCGCCGTCTCTTCCGAAGCCAACCTGAAAAACCTCGAACAGAACCGCCAGCGCCTCGCGAAACTCGCCGACCCGCGCGCCACTCATCTCGACGACACCGAAGCCGACAAACTCGTCACCGAATCCGTTCCCGTCTACTACATCACCGGCACCATACACTCGCCGGAAACCGGTGCGCCCACCGCGTTGATGGAGTTGGCCTATCGCCTCGCCGTCGACGAAAGTCCCTACGTCCGTGAAATCCGCGACGGCGTCATCACCCTGATTACTCCCGTCGTCGAAGTGGACGGCCGCGACCGCATGGTCGACCTCTACAAATGGCATCTCGCCCATCCCAAAGATTTCTATCCGCCGCTCATCTACTGGGGCAAGTACGTCGCGCACGACAACAACCGCGACGCCATGGGCATGACCCTCAAGCTCACGCAAAACGTCCTGAACACCTTCCTCGGCTGGAACGCCCAGGTGCTCCACGATCTCCACGAATCCGTCCCCTATCTCTACGACAACACCGTCGGCGACGGCCCATATAACGCTTGGGTCGATCCCCTCCTCGTGGACGAATGGCAAATGATCGGCGCGCGCAATGTGGCCGACATGACAAGGTTCGGCATGCCCGGTGTTTTCACCCACGGCGATTTCGATACCTGGTCCCCCGGCTATCTGATGTTTCTCGCGGCAATGCACAACGGCATCAGCCGCCTCTATGAAACCTTTGGCAACGGCGGCGCCGACACACGTGAACGCACCTTGCAGCCCGACGAATACGCGCGCACCTGGTTCAAGCCCAATCCCCCGTTTCCAAAAGCCCTCTGGTCGCAGCGCAACAACAACAATTACGAAGAAACCGGCCTGCTCACCTCGCTTCACTATTTCAACGAGAACAAACGTCTGTTCCTCAAGAATTTCTATCTGAAAGGGAAGCGCTCCATCCAAAAACCCTCGGCCGAAGGCCCGGCTGCCTACGTTCTGCCAGCTGACGACCCACGCGCCAGCGTGCAGGCCGATGTTTTGCGCATCATGCTCAAGCAGCACGTCGAGATTTCGCGCGCCACCAGTGCATTTCAGGTGATGCTCCCCGTAAAGAAAGAAAAGAAAGCAGGCAAGTCGGCCGACACCGAGGAAAAACCGAAGCCCGCGTCGCCAACCACGCGCGATTTTCCCGTCGGCAGCTACGTCATTCGCATGGATCAGCCCTATTCTCGCGTTGCCGACGCGCTTCTCGACTACCAATACTGGAGCCCCGAAGATCCGCAGACCACTCCCTACGACGACACCGCCTGGACCTTCGGCGAACTCTTCGGCGTGCAAGTCGCTCGCGTCACCGACTCCAAAGTCCTCACGGTTCCAATGGAGCGCGTCACCGACCTCAGCCCCTTCGGCGGGGTGAAAGGCGAAGGCGTCGTCTTCGCGATCGACAATCATGCCGAGCCCGCTCTCGCTTCCCTCCGCTACCGCCTGAAAGACGCGTCCATCGACGCTGCGGAAGAACCCTTCCAGGTGGGCGAACATAAATTCTCGCGCGGCACTTTCCTGATCCGCGGCGTCAGCCGCTCCGATCTGGACGCGGTCACGAAAACTCTCGGCTTGCAGGCTGTTGCGCTCGCGGCTGCTCCTCCCATCAAAACGCATCCCGTCCGTGCTCCGCGCATCGCTTACGTTCACACATGGATCAGCACGCAGTCCGAAGGCTGGTGGCGCCTCGCCCTCGACAACCTGCAAATCCCGTACGACTACATGAGCACGCAGGCGCTCGCCAAAATTCCCGACTTAAACGCCAAGTACGACGTGATCCTTTTTCCACCCGTCACCGGCAACGCCGCCCCCAACGCCATCGTGCAGGGCACACCAACCGCCTGGGGCAATCCTCTTCCGTGGATGAACACGCCCGAAACGCCCAACCTCGTCGGCAAAAATGATTCCACACCGGACATGCGCCCCGGCCTCGGCTGGGACGGTCTTGCCAAGCTGCAAAGTTTTGTGCGGAACGGTGGCGTTCTTCTCACGGCACTCGACACGTCGCAATTCGCCATCGCCACTGGAATGGCCAACGGAGTCACCTCCACCACTTCCGAAAAAATGAAAATTGTCGGTTCGATTGTCGGCACGCGTCTGGTTGATGCGGCTAGCCCGATTGCGTACGGCTACGACGAAAAAGTGTCGGCCTACTGCGATGACGGCCCCATCTTCTCCGTCACCAGCATCATTGGCGGTCGCCGCCGCCATCTTGGTCCTGCGGTGACTTCGCGGCCCACCGGACGCGGCACCAAGGACGACCCCGATTTCGTGATCGGTCGCCCCGCTTCCGAAACTCCCGACGAGCCGGAAAAGGAACTCTGGGAAGCTCCTCAACCAACGAATGACCAGAGCTTTAACAATCCGCGCGTCATCCCTCCGGCCAACCGCGCCCGCGTCATCCTGCGCTACGCCGACGCCAAGGACCTGCTCATCTCCGGCCTCGTCGAAAACGGCAACGAAATCGCCCAGCACCCCGCCGTGCTCGATGTGCCCAGCGGCTCCGGTCACGTCGTCCTCTTCTCCATCAACCCGGTCTACCGCGGCGAAACCGAAAACACCTACTCTCTGGTTCTCAACACGATCCTGAACTTCGACAGCCTGAATGCCGGCCGCAAAGACGCCGACCAGAAATAGCCGTCGTTTTTCGCCAGCACCCGAGCGTAGCGTCCACCTTCAGGTGGACAAGCGGGGGCCCCGGTTCTTCTTGCGATTAAAACTGTTTGGAGTACAATCGCCGCCGACATGCCCAAACGGAAAACCCGCAAGGCTCCGAAGCGGTTGGCCCGCCGGCATTCTCGCGGCTCAACTGAAACGAAACTCCCGAAAAATGCGGTCACCCTGGTCGTCACTCTTCGCGCCAAGGAAGGCCAGCACATCCTCCTCGAAGCCGAACTTCGCGCGCTCATCGCGCCATCGCGCAAGGAAGAGGGCTGCCTTCAATTTGACCTTCATGGTTGCACCGACCAGCCCGGCACCTTCCTTCTCCACGAAGTCTGGGGAGCCCGCGAGGACCATACCGCCCACACCCGCACTCCGCATTTTCTCCGCTGGAACGCTCGCAAAGACGCGCTCCTAGCCTCCCGCGACTCCGCCTTCTGGCACCAACTCGCCTGACCTTTTTGAGTGCGGCAGCAAAGCTGCCGCTTTTACGGTTAAACTCTAACTAAGCGATTTAAGCCATCCACGAACATACTTTTGGTAGCGGCCGCCTTCCGAGGCGGGCGCCTTTCGCGCAAAATTCCCAGGATTTACGATTTGAATTGCCGCAGTCTTCCTATGCCAATGTCTTCGACATCCTCACCACCGTAAGCGACAATCCATTCGGCAGTGGCACTTCAATTTGCTCGCCCTTTGCGTAGCCACGCGCGGCATACATCGGAACTCCCGTCAGCGTCGCCCCCATCTCAAACCGCCGGAACCCGCGCGCATAAGCAGCATCCTCGCAGGTCTTCAGAATCAAGCTCGCAATTCCGCGCCGCGTCCAATCCGGGTGCACAAAGAACGCCCGGATCTTCGCCGCGTCGCGCGCCGGATCCAGCATCGCGTTGTCTCGATACGGCCCGTGATCGCTCCCGTAAAGCGTCTTGCGCATGCTCCACCCGCCGCAAGCCGCCAGCACCTTCTCACCAGCCGCGCCGACCGCCTCCACAACGTAATACGTTCCATCCGCAATCAGTTGGGTATCCACTCCATACGCCGTACCCAGCGCCGCATCCAATTGCTCCGCGGAATAATCCTCTCGCTGTAATACCCGCACCGACTGATCAATCAGTTCTCGCAGCGCTGGAATATCCGCCGTTGTCGCCAGCCGTATCACGAAATTGTCTGCTTGCCCCGCCATGAACTGCCCTCGCCTGGCTGCTGCGCTCCATTCTAAATCTCGGGCACTCCCAGGTAATACCCCGGCCTGGCTCGCACTTTCAATCCCCGCTCTTTCTCTTTCGCCACCGTAACGCTGATTTCATGGTAACCATCGGTGTTCACTCCTCCAGGCGTATACGTCAGCGTGTATTGCGAGTGCAGCTCGCCGCCCATTTCATCAATCACTCTCTCGATCGTCCGGTCCTTCCAAGTCGAAACATCCATCCCCCCGGTCGCCGCCGCGGCAATCTCCAGTTGATGCGACGTCACCTGATCCTTCGCATGCGTCACCGCCCACACCGCCAGCGACAGCAGGCTCCCTCCCTGCGGCTGACTGGTGTCACCAGTCGTTGGCGTTTGCACTGTTCCGGGCGGGGGTGGCACACCGTACGTCCCGTCCGGGGTTACCGGCGAAGGCCCCGTCTGCTCCGGTTTCCTCTTCAAATCCGCCTTTGTCGTCGAAATCCCCACCGCGTATATTGTGATGTTCGCCAGTTGGGCCCGCCGCAGCACTTCGCCCAACTTCTCCTCGCTTCCTGAGTCGTGCGCTTCCGCAATCACCAGCATCACTCGGCGGTGGCCAAGCTCGGTCTCCGAAACTTCCGGCCTCGCGCTCAAAAGTTCCACGGCCTTGGACATCGCATCGAACAGCTTTGTTCCCCGGCTTCCTTCCGGCAATCCGGACATCGCCTTCTCCATCAGATCGCCGCTGCTCGTAAAATCCAAAAGTGTACTCACTCGATCGTCGAATCCCACCACAGCACCTTCGCCGGTCGGTCCCGTCACGGTCTGCGAAATCAGGATTCCCGACTTGCGAATCTGTGGCAGAATCGAAGCGATCCGCGAGCTAGTCTCGACGACCACCACCAGCGAAATCGGGTCTCCGCCCAAGTTAAAATGGGTGATCTTTTGCTGCGCGCCGTTATCCGTAATGCGAAAATCCGATTCTTCCAGATCGTGCACCATCTCGCCCTTTTCGTTCCTCACCGTCACCGGCGTATTCACCAGCACGCTGCGGAGCTTGATGGGCGCCGGCCCCTTCTGAATCGCCATGCCCGGCTGAGGGATCATCGGCCCTTCCGGCCCTTGCGCCCACGCGCGCGCCAACAGCACCGTCGCCATCGCAAACAATCCTGCAAATATCGCCAAGCGTATTTTCATCTGCAATCGCCGCCAGACTCACCGGTCTTCAATGATCTCTCCAGACAAAACCCAGCCGCGCCCTCGCGTATTCAATTCGACGCCAACCACCCCAAAGGCGTTGCCGCCAAGCTCCACCCTGCCTACAATCTAAACGCACCCTGAATGGAGAAAATCCCCATGTCCGACGGTAATCGTCCCAAGCCCCAGCACGCCCCGAAAGCTCCCCACGAAAATCCCGAATTCCTGGCCAGCACCCCAGCGCGGCCCATTCGCATCATTTCGGAGTACATCTATCCCCTCGTGCAGCTTAAGAAGGAAGGAATCTGCGACACGATCGTGATGTTCGGCTCCGCTCGCATCCACTCTCACGAAGCAGCTTCCTCCCGCTACACCCGCCTGAAAAAAATGAAGACTTCCCGTTGGAGCGACGCCCGGCGGAAAGCACACCGCCTGCACATTCGCGAAGCCAAAAGCGCGCTCGAAATGTCCGTCTATTACGAAGAGGCACGTCTACTCTCTCACAAGATCACCACCTGGGCGCTATCGCTCGGTCCGCGGCCACGCCGCTTTGTCATCTGCTCCGGCGGCGGCCCTGGCATCATGGAAGCCGCCAACCGCGGCGCCTATGAAGCGGGAGGCAAGTCCATCGGCCTCTCCATCGAACTGCCCCACGAACAATTCGCGAATCCTTACATCAGCCCCGAGCTCAGTTTTAATTTCCACTATTTCTTCATGCGCAAATTGTGGTTCGCCCAAATTGCCAAAGCCCTCATCGTCTTTCCCGGCGGTTTCGGCACGCTCGACGAACTCTGGGAGATGATGACCCTCTCGCAAACAGGCAAAATGCCTAAGCACACCATCATCATCATTTACGGGCGCAAGTATTGGAATGAAGTGCTGAAGCTGAAGAACATGGTCCGTTGGGGCACCATCAGCCAGGCGGATTTCGACAATCTGCAGTACGCTGACAGTGTCGACGAAGCCTTCGACAAAATACGCATGGGTCTCGAAAAATATCACATGGAGGGAGATCCATTTCTCCAGGCTTATTGATCAATCTTCTTAGAAAGCCGCCGGCTTGAGCTTTTCAGCAAGCTGGATAGCGTGGGACCCGACCGACGCTCTCAGGTCTTTCCTCTATTGCCAGTCGTACTCGACTGTTCCATACTTGGTTTCTGTATCAGCCAGCCCGCTTTCCACACATCTCGCCGCAAGCATTTCCTGTTGCGGCCATAAAGGGAGAACCTATGAAGCTTCAATTTAACTCCTGGGGGTTCCGCGCGGCTATTTCCGCGGCTGCGCTAGGCGCCGCGCTTTTCTTCGCGGGCGCCGCTCCGGTGCGCGCGGATGACGACTGTCAGAAGCGCATCGTTCGCGCGGATCACAAACTTCACGAAGCTGCCGAACATCACGGCTGGGACAGCCCGCAAGTTGCAAAGTATCGCTCTGAACTGGCCGAGGCGCGGGCCTGGTGTTGGGAGCATTCCCATCGCTGGTGGGATGAAGATGGCCACCGCTGGCGCACCGAGCATGATTGGGACGACCACGATCACGACCATCACGACCACGACCACCACTAAACCAAGCGTGCTTTAACTTTGGGGTGCAGCGTATCTTGCTGCACCTCTTTTTCATTTAATTAGCCTGTTTTCTGTCACTCAGGGAACCGCGCAACCTTCCATTCAAACAGGTGTTTGAATCCTCAGGATGCAATCCCGATCGCCAGCCCGGGCCAGGCTCCTGGAGGCAATCTTATGAAACTTCGCTCGTTCAACCTGGGTTCGTTTCTCGGTAAGACGGCTCTGGCAACTGCGGCTCTCGGTTTCTTACTGGCCGCCGGTGCGCCCGCCGCAAAAGCCAACGATTGGGACGATTGCAATCGCCGCATCGCCTACACCGATTGGCGCTACCACGAAGCCGTCGAGCGCTTCGGCCCCTATAGCCGCGACGCGCGTCATTGGGAGCACGAGCGCCACGAGGCATACGAGCGCCAGGCCCGTCTCCGTCACGAATACCGCGAACACCATCGCGACCGCGACGATCGCTACTAACCCTGCACCTTTCGCACAAAACAAAAAGGGCGCCCGCTACTGGGGCGCCCTTTACTGTTTCTTATGATTCGCGATTATTCCGCGTGAACCAACGGCTCGTCCGAAAACACCGCTGCAAACCGCTTCGTCTCATCCTGATCGTGCAGCATCACCACCGGCACAATCCGCAACGACTGCTTGCACAAATGGCACTGCACGCCTTCTCCCTGTACATCCTGCAGAAATCCGTCCGTAAACTTATATTCTGTCCGCTCGCGCCGGGCCTTCTTCTGGCTTTTCGCGCCGCAATGAGGACAAGTAAATTCCACTACGTCCTGCTGCGGATCGCGGTCCAGTGCTGCCCAACCCGTGCGGCGCACGCCGACAACTTCGGGTAAATGCCTTTCCATCGGGTTCTCCTCCTTTGGATCCACGTCCGACAATTCGATGCTGCCTGGAATCGATTAGATGTAACCAAATCTTCAATTTTCGTTCCAAATATTCCGAACCCTCCATCCTAGTAGAAACACATTACTTGCTCTTCTCGGACTCGGCCGAAATCTTGAGTGTCCATCTCTACCGTTGGCCGGTGCAACTCTTCTCGGCGACCTCTGCCTGCCTTGAGCCCCTCTGCGAAGGGCGCGCTTACCTCTGCGAACTCTGCGTTAAGTCCCCTCTTTCTGCTGTTTTCTCCCATGGGCACTTCGCTCTCCCGCCGGTGTCAAACATCACAGAGGACGCGCGCACCTCACATCCCTGCGAGCGCGGCGCCGGTCTCCGGAACGCAACCTCCGGAGGCTGGCGCCGCAAAATCCCACGGCTCGCAGGAAATTTTCCGGAGGTGTGTAATGACTCTCGAAGTCCAACGTGTGTCCCGTCTGTCCAATGACGCCTTTGGTTCGCTCAGCAGTTGCCTCGTCGAAGGCGATCCTCAATCCGAAAGGCGCGCACGCCGCATCAAACAGCGCGCCGTAGCAATTTCCATCGTCCTGCAAAGCCTCGCTCTCGTAGCGTTGGTTCTTTTTCCACTTCTGAGCAAAGGCGAACGCATCTCACTAAGAATCGCGACGCCGATTCCGCCCTACGCTCGTATTGGCAATCACCGGGTTGAATCCAACCCGCGTCCACACACCTCTGTGCCATGCCAATTCTGCCCGCTACCGAGCGTCCCAACACCAATCTCCGTGCGTAATCCAATTCCTTCCCCCGAACCCGACGGCCCCGATGGCAATCCAATCCCCGGCCTGCCCTCAAGTCCCGGCACTCCCGGCGGGGCCATTCCAACGAACCCGCGCCCAGTTCTTCCGCCTCCAGACAATCAGCCACCTGCAGTGGTCCGCCGTTCCATCAGTGAACCGGCGCAAATGGCGCAATTGATCCGCCGAATAGATCCCATCTATCCTCCGCTGGCCAGGCAAATTCAACGCGAGGGCCGCGTGGAACTCCGCGCCATTATTTCGACTGCCGGTAGCATTGAATCACTTGAAGTAATCTCAGGCGATCCCCTCTTCATCCAATCCGCGCTATCCGCGGTCCGTGAATGGCGCTACCGCCCCACCATCCTCAACGGTCGCCCCATCGAAATAGACACCCGCATCACGGTGATCTACACACTGAGCCACTGATCCCATCACAACAAAAAAGCCGGCGTTCAACGCCGGCTTCCTTCACGTTCCGTTTTCTTCTCTGCGAACTCAGCGCTCTCAGCGAACTCTGCGTTATCTTTCCTCTCAGCCCTCTACAAAACCGGCTCCCCCGAATACTTGCCAATCGCCTCCCGCGCCAGATCCCGCAACCTCACAATCTCCTGCAATTGATGCGGATCATCGCTCCGCAATTCCCGCGAAGGATAAATCGGCGGCGACAACGTAATCGTCACGCTCGTGGGCCGCGGCAAGACCGTCCCGTCGCGCAAAAATCTTCGCGTCCCCTTCAACGACACGGGAATCACCGGTGCGCCCGTAGCCACTGCCCCGCGAAAAGCCCCCAACTGAAACGGCCGCACGCCATTCTCCCGCGTAAATGTTCCCTCGGGAAACACGAACACCGAATCCCCGCGGCGCAGGCACTCTTCCATCTCGTCCACCTGCTTCAGGCGTGATCCGGCGTCATGCCGGTTGAACGACAGATGCCCCATCTGGTTCAGAAATGTCCCGATGAACGGCATATCGTTCACTTCACCCTTCGCGATAAACCGGTAAGTCACGCCCAGCCCCATCATCACCGGCAACACATCAAAATAACTCGCGTGGTTGGACGCATACACTTTCGCGCCGGGCGTATCCATGTATTCCTTGCCCACCACCTTCAGCCGGATTCCCGCCAGCGCAAACAGCACATGCAATGCGGACGAAGTAAATCGCCCCGCGGCTTTTTCATCCTTAATCTGCTTCACGATGAACCAGGAGGGTACAATCCACAAAAAGAAAACGATGCCAAAATACACGCCGTATATTTTCTCGAGCACCTTCAGAATTCCTCGCCCGACACTCTGTGCCGCTTCCCACAAATAGGTTCGTGTCCCCAACCGGGCAATCTGCACCCATGCGGGAGGCCTGCCCGCCGTCAGCGTGCCGGCCGCGTACAACTGCTTCGTTTCATCCCGACGCAATTTTCCGCTCGACGTCTTCGGAATGCTCCCCGAGGGTATCAGCTCCACGCGATCCGGCGGCAATCCCAGTCCGCGGGAGACCTCGTCATTGATCGCCGCGACAATCTTCTTTCGGCGGACCGCGTCCTCCTCTCGTGACTCTGCCACAATCACAAGTTTTTCCGTTCCGTTGGTCACATCCTTCAATCCAAACGCCACCACGCAGCCCTTGCGAATTCCCTCCGCCCGCGCGGCCAGTTCTTCCACTTCGTGCGGATACAAATTCCGCCCGCCCTTGATGATGATGTCTTTCACGCGGCCCGTGATAAAAATCTCTCCGTCCGCTTGAAACGCGCGGTCGCCGGAGTTCAGCCACGGGTACTCGTCTTCGCGCTGAGCCGGCCCCTCAGGCATCAGCTTTGCGGTTGCCTCGGGATTCTCAAAATAGCCGCCGGTCCCAGAGGGCCCGCGGAACCACAGAAACCCTTCCGTCCGCTCCTCGACCTCGTTACCTCGCTCATCCACTATCTTTACGTCGTGCCCCGGGAAAGATTTTCCCGACGATACGAATGCAATTGCCGACTCATCGCCCTCCGCCGCCGGCACGGCGCGTCCCTGCGCAGCAAACGCTTCACGCTCCACGCGCTCCACCCGCGGTAACCGGTTCAATGGAGGGAAAGTCACTCCCAGCGATGCCTCCGCCAATCCGTACACCGGCAGCATCGCCTCTCTCCGAAAGCCGTACTTCGCAAATCGGTTCGCGAATCGCTCCAGCGTTTCCGGATTCACCGGCTCCGCTCCATTCATCACCACCCGCATTGAACTCAGGTCCACGCCCTCCAGCGCTTTGTCGGAAATCTTGCGCACGCACAACTCATACGCAAAAT
>Ga0210405_10004431_pt1 | contig 13191 bp, 10 predicted proteins | sample IncBWH11MmetaG_FD_155492 | JGI IMG/M metagenome (GOLD analysis project Ga0210405, IMG submission 155492) | Forest soil microbial communities from Barre Woods Harvard Forest LTER site, Petersham, Massachusetts, United States - Inc-BW-H-11-M | ecosystem: Environmental > Terrestrial > Soil >... | reverse complement strand
GCGTGATGTCCTGGCGCCACTGTTGCGAGAGGTCGAATCGCTGAACGAGCACATTAAGGAGTACGACGAACGGATGGAGAAAATCGCCCAGGAAGTGTACCCGGAAGTGTCCTTGCTCAAGCAGGTGAAGGGTGTAGGAACGCAGATCGCGCTGACCTATATCCTGACGATCGAGGACCCGTATCGGTTCGAGAAGAGTCGCGAGGTGGGCTGTTTTCTGGGGTTAAAACCTGGACGCAGGAACTCTGGGAACAGCGAGCCACAGAAGAAAATCAGCAAAGAAGGAGACCGCTATCTGCGCACGATGATGGTGCAGGGGGCGCATTACATTCTGGGACCATTTGGAGAAGACAGTGATCTGCGGAGATGGGGATTAAAGCTTGCCGAGCGAGGAGGAAAAAATGCCAAGAAGCGAGCGGTAGTGGCTGTGGCGCGAAAGCTGGCAGTACTGCCCCATCGGTTGTGGGTGAGTGGAGAGGTGTACGAACCATTGCGCAATAGTCAGAAGGCGATGCGAGCAGTGGCTTAGAGTTTCGATCCGGACAGCCGAGCTCGACCGCCGAGTCCAGGTGACTGTGGCTAAGTCCTGGAGCCCAACTCCCACCGAAAAGGTGAGAACAGAGGACGCTAATCAGGTAGCAGCACCTACTGAATCGAGAACACCCACCTTGCACCGAGCGAATATCGCTCACGAAGAGTGCGGATAGAAGGATGGCGACAGGGGCGGCTTGGCTGAGTAGGAACTGATTCTAAGAAAGAAGAAAGTCAAAGTGTGCCTTGACATCAACCGGCCTTCTCATGGAAGGACTTCCCCAGTAACTTATCCCTCTTCGTTGACTTGCCAACTAGCTCGACCTAATATCTGCCCAAATGGCGGATTCCCAAGCTCCAATCGGCCAGACTGTCTCGCACTACCGAATCATCGAGAAGCTCGGCGGTGGCGGCATGGGTGTCGTCTACAAAGCCGAAGACACGCGCCTCCATCGTTTTGTCGCACTGAAATTCCTGCCAGACGATGTAGCCAGAGACCATCAGGCCCTCGAACGCTTCGAGCGTGAGGCGCAGGCTGCTTCTGCGCTTGACCATCCGAATATCTGCACCATTTACGAGATTAGCGAACACGAGGGTCGGCGATTCATCGCTATGCAATTTCTGGATGGTCAAACGCTGAAGCATCTCATCAGCGGAAGACCACTTCCGTCAGAACAGGTGCTGGAATTGGGGATTCAGATTGCCGATGCATTGGACGCTGCTCACGGGCGGGGCATCGTGCACCGGGACACCAAACCCGCAAATATCTTCGTTACCAAGCGCGGCCACGCTAAGATTCTCGATTTTGGGTTGGCGAAGCTTACCCCTGATACCGAAGGTGCCGGTGTTTCCGCGATGCCGACGGCGACAGCCGAAGAGCTGTTGACCAGTCCTGGCACTGCACTCGGGACGGTGGCATACATGTCACCTGAGCAAGTGACTGGCAAAGAGTTGGATGCGCGCACGGACCTGTTTTCGTTTGGGGTCGTGCTCTATGAAATGGCCACGGGAACGCTACCATTCCGGGGTCAGACCTCCGGGATTATCTTTGAGGCGATTCTCAATCGCACGCCACCCGAAACGGTTAAGCTGAACCCTGCCATCCCAGTTGGGCTGGAACAAATAATCAACAAGGCGCTGGAGAAGGACCGCAATCTGCGTTACCAACACGCAGCCGATATTCGCGCCGACTTGCAGCGGTTGAAAAGGGACACTACGTCTGGAAAGACGGCGAGCGTAGATGCAGTTGTACGTGTTGCGAGCCCAAAATTCCTTTGGCTCGCGATGCTTGCCTTCATAATTCTTTTTTTGGCGGCCGCTGGCGCGTTTGTTTGGCTGCGCCTGCCTCAGTCTCCTCCGCGGGTACTCGCCACCACCCAACTCACCAAGGATCGCGCGACGAAGGATAAACTGCTCACCGATGGGTCACGGCTATATATCGGAGAAGCCAACGGGCCCACCCGCTTCCTCATGCAAGCTGCGGTCACGGGAGGCGAGACTTCGCCGATTCCCACGCCTTTCCCTGCTGTACAAGTTATGGATATTTCTCCCGATCATTCCCAGCTCATGGTGGCAAATTTTGTCAGCCTCGATTCAGCGGAGTTTTGGGCACTCCCGCTTCCCAGTGGACCACCGCGCCGGATCGGCGACGTGACAGGTGATATCGGCACGTGGTCTCCGGATGGCCGTCTGTTGGTCTTCTCGAAAGGCGACGTTATTTACTTAGCGAAGGCAGACGGCAGCGACGTACGCAAGTTGTTCACCGTGGCATACGGTGCCGGCACCCCGCAGTTTTCTCCCGATAGCACTCGCATTCGGTTCAATGTTTGGAACGCCGAAGACGATTCAAATTCGATTTGGGAGATTCGCACAGACGGCACTAATTTTCATCCTGTGCTGCCGGACCGGCGGAATCAGCCTTCTGAATGCTGCGGGGTATGGTCGCCCGACGGCCGTTATTTTTTCTTCTCGAATAATAACGCGGTGCTTGGAGGAGGGGGAAACATCTGGGCGCTGCAGGAGTCGAACAGTGCGTTTCGCAAGCATCCCTCGAGGCTGTTTCAGCTCACGGCGGGACCAGTGCTATTCGGTGCGATGACCCCGAGCCCAGACGGCAAGAAACTGTTCGCAGAAGGTCTTCAAGGGCGCGGCGAACTCATCCGCTACGATATCCAGCACCGTGCATTTGTGCCTTACCTCTCGGGAATTTGGGCATGTGGTCTGAGCTTCTCTCGCGACGGCAAGTGGGTTGCCTACGTGACCTACCCCGACGGAACGCTGTGGCGCAGCCACATCGACGGAAGCGACCGTCTACAGCTCACAGCCCCACCGGTCTTCGCCGCCCTACCACACTGGTCCCCCGACGGTACGCAGATTGCCATCTCGGATATGCAAGCGGGACGACCGTGGAAGGTTCTTCTCATATCGGCGCAAGGCGGCGTGGCGCAGGAAATGTTCACCGAAAATCTTCCCCAGCTCGATCCAGGATGGTCCCCGGACGGTAAGCAAATGGTCTTTGGTCGTGGCTGGTGGGATAGCCAGCAAGCCATCCAGCTGCTCGATGTGAATTCCAAGCAAGTCTCGACCATTCAAGGATCACAGGGTCTGTACGCCCCTCGTTGGTCACCGGATGGGCGGTACCTCGCCGCGCTCACCGACGACGCGAGGAAGATTGTGATTCTCGATTTCAAAAGACAGACATGGTCAGACTGGTTCAACGGACCTGGATTGTTCAGCTACCCCGTGTGGTCGCGAGATGGAAAATACCTTTATTTCGAGACAAGAGCGACGGAAACGCCGGGATATTACCGAATCCAGCTCGGGCAGACTCGCCCAGAACTCATAGTGGACTTAAAGGACCTACATCAATTTATGAGTCGAATTGGCCCTTGGAGCGGTATCACTCCCGACGGTTCTCCACTTTTCGTTCGCGACCTCAGCACGGACGAAATCTACGCCCTGGACCTGGAACTGCCCTAGGTTTGACTGTCGGATTCTTCGCAAGGTGGGAGTCGAAGACCGTCTCAACGTGTACGAAGCATTTCAGGCCCAGACGCTCGGAGGGTGACCCTAGGATTTGCGTCTACGGAACGAGGATGTCCAGCAAGTATCTAGTACTAGGCGGACTCCTCTAATTCCTCGATGAATTAGTGTCCAGACAAATCCCTAATTAGATACGGGGCACGTTGGTGAAAAACCAGTGATTGCATAACAACGTCGGCTCCTTTCTCCCAAGCCTTTGGTCGTCAACAACCACAGTCTACTCGGGTCTAAGGAGCCGACGTTGTTATGAGATCACTGAGCAAAATCCTTTGCCAGATTGACATTTTCCATCAGGCGAACATGTGAAACTATATTGGCAAATCCCATGAAAGCATTACTCAACAACGAGCGGGCCCCCGTCACATTCGGTGCAGGCTTCGTTGAGACTTCGTTCTCCGAGTTTTGCGACGCATTCGCTTCTTGGTGGAAGCAGCTCGAAATCGACTTCAAAACGTTCTCGTTTGAGGCCGAGCTGAAGGACGCTATGCTGCGGCTTGAGCCTTTGCAAAATCCACAAGACCGACATCTAATAACCGAAACGCGGTCCCGCTGGACGGCCATTTTTAGCAACAGCCGCCTCGGAAGCGACGTAACCAGTACCGTCTCGCACTTGTGCAAGGTCTTAGGCTGCCACGGGGTGGAAATACAGTGTTCCCCGAGCCTTACGAAACGCGAGGGGAACAAGACCTCCATTCTCAGCTACGCAGCGACATCTTTCACGTTGGACGGTCCGCACGCAACCGAATGGCTGAACCAAATACGCCACGTGTCCGCGAGGAAGGACGGAGCGCTTTGGAAATTTTTTCAGCGTGGCAAAGTACAACCGTTTGAACAGGTCGAGCATTACGAAAACAAACACATTCGTGACCGCTTTACGCCCGAGATGCTGGAATCCTACTGCGCGGCGCTGGGCATTCTGGCATTCGATGCGAATTTCTACGGGCCAAGAAGTTCTCTTGTAAACCAGCTCACAAAGTTTCCGTCCACGTCACCCAAAATGACATTTCAAGAGGCTCAGGCTCACCTTTACCAATGAGACCAGAAAATCGGCGAGTCGAATCAGGGGCTTCCTCAAAGGTCCTGGTTAGTCGCGTAACCGGAAAGCACGAAAATCCACTTGGACGGCAACGGCTGCCAGCTCAACCGGTCGATGCAACACCATCCAGTGCGTTGATTCCACAATGCTTCTGCGGGAGAATCATCTATTTGGGTGTAGCTGGCTAAAACCTAGCCAGGCCAGCGTTTCTGTTGGTCTAGCCCTAGCTGCCGATTTTGGCTTTTGTTTTCAATGCAAGGGGGGTTCAAGCTTAGTGTTGCGTCGACCCATTGAGATCGCCGCGTTTATCGGGACCCAGAAGCGATTTTTGCCCACGCTCGCGTCATCGGTAATTTTGACAATAGCAGTCGATCGTCGTGTGTAAGAACATGTCTACCTTGTATTGGCCGAAAGAAAAAGACCCTAGCATTTTGGACGGTTTGTGGAAGATCCCGGGAGTGAGCTAAGTCAATTAACTGTAAGTGGCGTGGAGGGGGGACAGCGCGCCTCCACCGCTTGCGCCGAAACGCTACATTGCCCGATTCGGAATCCTTGTGACGGTATTGAATCGTGAATCGTTCATGTTCGCCGGCGAGGCAATAATTGAGTTCCCTCGACATCAGCCTGGTTACGTTGGCCGTCGTTTTTGGAGGTGCGCTGCTGGGCATCGCCCTGCGCGCGGTTTTGCCCGAGAATCAATTGAATGCGGAATCGAGAGAGGTTGTAAAGCTTGGCGTGGGCCTGATCGCGACGATGGCCGCCCTGGTTCTTGGTTTGCTGATCGCTTCCGCCAAGTCATCGTTTGACATGCAGAATGCCGAGCTTACGGATATGTCAAGCAAGGTTGTTTTGCTGGACCGCATCCTCGCCCACTATGGACCTGACGCAAAGGAAGCGCGCGATGTGTTACGCCGCTCCGTTGTTGGCGCTCTCGATTCACTGTCTACCGAGAATATTGCCGTTCCTTCTCAATCCGGCTCGTCCCCCAATGGCGAAGTTCTGTACGACAAAATCCAGGGACTATCGCCGAAGGACGATGCGCAGCGTTCGATGCAGGCACAAGCGTTGAGCATCATGGTGGGCGTGGGGCAAACGCGATGGTTGCTCGCTGCACAAAAGGGTAGTTCAGTTTCCGTGCCGATGCTCGTCGTGCTCGTTGCTTGGCTCACCATTATATTCATCAGTTTCGGTCTATTCGCCCCTCGCAATGTGACCGTGGTCGCCAGTCTGTTGGTATCCGCACTTTCGGTTTCCGGCGCGATTTTCTTGATCCTGGAAATGTACTCTCCTTATGCGGGACTGATTCACGTTTCGGGCGCACCGCTCCGCGCGGCCCTGGCACATCTCGGCCAGTAGTGCGTGTGGTGATTTGCCCGGGGTCAGTTGCCAACTCCTGATAAGCCCTGACTGCGTCTTCGACGCATCGCTAGCGCCAGAAACTTGTCCAAACGGATTTATTGATTCCCGGGAACTTAATAAACGAGTTTCTGAGGTGTCACGATGCACGACATGTGCTCAAAAACAGCTGATTCTGGGCAGTTGGTCTTTTCATTTTGCGGTGAATAGAATCAATGATTTGGAAGGCGTGCTCTGGGAAGGTTTTTGGGCAAAATGTCCGGTAGATTCTGCGTTAATCAAGCGTTTGCCGCGATCCGTACGAGCCGCGGCAGACCTACCGGTCTTGCGAATCCGACTTCTCGATGTTTGAACCCCGGGTCCGTGATATACCTTGTGACCTTATGCCGAATGCAGTAACGATTGAAAATTTGACTAAGCGTTTCCGCGACGTATCTGCGTTGAACGGACTGAACATGGCTATTCCTGAACGGTCAATCTTCGGCTTGGTGGGGCCAAACGGCGCTGGGAAAACCACGGCAATCAAGATCGTGATGAATATCCTACATGCGACAAGCGGTCGCGCGGAGGTTCTAAGCTGGGACAGTCGCGACCTTGTCGGCAGCGCCTTTTGTTCAATTGGCTACGTCTCCGAGAATCAAAAGCTTCCGGAATGGATGCGGGTGACAGATTTTCTGGCTTACGTTCGTAACTTTTATCCAACGTGGGACCGCGAGCTAGAGAACGACTTAGTCAAGAGATTTGACCTGCCAGCGAAACGTAAATTGAAAATGCTATCTCGCGGGATGCGCATGAAAGTAGCTCTCGCAAGTTCCCTGGCGTATCGCCCACGCCTCATCGTTATGGATGAACCTTTCAGTGGGCTTGATCCGTTGGTTCGCGACGAATTAATCGAATGCATACTGCGAGGGACCGGGGAGGCCACGCTGCTGATCTCTTCGCACGACCTCGCCGAGATCGAGACTTTCGCCACCCATATCGGATATCTTGAAGCGGGGCAACTCCGCTTCTCCGAAGAATTGAAAAGCCTCGCCTCGCGCTTCCGTCAGATTGAGTTGGCCGTCGGCGATTCTCCTTTGCCGCACGGCGCAATGCCAGAAAGCTGGCTGCATCTGGACCTCTCCAGTTCGACAGTGCGATTCATCGAGAGTCGTTACGATGAAGGGCGGACACCGTCCGATATTCTTCAAGTATTTGGCGACGTAAGGAACGCAACTTACGCGCCAATGTCTTTGCGTTCCATTTTCCTCGCTGTCGCGCGAGACACGCGTGAACACAAGGCATGAACCAGGTTCTCCACATTTTCCGTAAGGACGTTCGCAGGCAATGGCTCGAAATTGTCGTCTCGCTCTTACTGCTGATTGGCTTCGCCTGGAAGCTGCCGATAATTTGGAGCCCGGAGCTGCGGTTCGGAGAGGCGCAGGTCTCGCGTTGGCTCTTGGCAGTCCTCGGCGTGTGTCTTTGCTTCTCTTGGTGGTTTCTCATCGTTCGGGTGATCCTGGGCGAGTCTCTCGTTGGAGATCGACAGTTTTGGCTCACGCGCCCGTATCAACGGCGCTGGCTGATGGCCGCCAAAGCGCTCTTTGTGATTGCGTTTGTAAATGTTCCTGTTCTTGTTTTCGATATCGCGTGTCTGGCGCGCGTTGGATTTTCGCCATGGCGTTACTTGCCGGGACTTCTCCAGGGACAGTTCTTTCTAACCGCATTCCTGGTCGTGCCCATTGCGACGATCAGCGTTATCACCGAATCGGGTGTGCAGTTTCTGCTCATTCTCTTCGGCATAGTTGCGTACATAAGCGGCCTGACCTGGGTAGTCGGGCAGATTCCAAGCTCGTCTGCCGGCGGCGACATTCCAGGTGCGGTGGCACTCACAGTTGCGGGCGGCACATGCGTGGCTTTGCTCGTTTTGCAATATTTCAGGAGGGATACGCTGGTCTCTCGCTGGACCCTTCTTGGCAGCGTTTGTGCGATCGCGGTCGTCGTTACCGCAGCACCTTATGGCCGCCTGGTTGAACGTGCCTATCCCGATTTACCGGCAGGCTCGTTGGTTTCCGCTGGCGTAAAGATTGTGAGGAATACCAGCGCCAACCGTGACGATAGTCCTGCTGCGGGTAAAACTTTAAATCTTTTCGTGCCGATCGACACGAGCGGAATGGTTCAAGGCTCAGTTGTGGTGGTCGAGGCCGCTCGGCTTACGATTTATGCGCCTGGCGGACTCGCTTGGAACTCCGGCTGGATTGGCGCGGGACAGATTTTGTGGCCCGGACCGAGTCGATTCACTCAGGCATTCGACGTAAGCAGCAAATTCTATTCTTCGGTAGCAGGAAGCGCCGTCGAGATGCGGATTGGTTTGGCGGTGAGCGAATACCGCGAAGGCACAGTAAAGCAAATCATGGTGACGGCGGGTAGTTTCAATGTGACCGATGACGGAATCTGCGCCATCGGGCAAAGAAGCTACTCGTACGCCGCCGGCCTGCAATGCAAATCCGCCCTGAACGAACCGACGTTTGCGGCCCACCTGGATCCCATGAGTACTACTTGCACCTTGCCGGACACCCGTTGGCCGTCCCTGCAGCTCCGGCGAAACGCCGGTGACCCGAAGGGCGATTTTGGGGGCGTGGCCGGCCTGTTTCCCGTACAACCGTTTGAAATCAATTTCGGCGCTGCCATCAATCCGGCTGGCGACAAGGCCGTTTCGATAGTCTGTCCCGGTACAAAGTTCAGCATAGCGACGCCTGTACTCTTCAGTCGGTATAGGATCGAAACGGAAATCCAGGCGGTTCATCTCGGAAGTTATCGCAGTTTTGACTACTGATCCGACCTTCTTTAGGGCGGACATCTGGCACCTAGTCTCAGGTACGCGTTGACTCTCTTTCTGAGCGCTCGTTTCAAAACCAGACGCACACAAGTCCTGGTGCGTCGCGTAACCGGAAACTAAGAGTCAGTTACCGGTAAATGCGTTTACCAGGCATGGCGCAGGCACGTCTACTCCAAACAATTGCTGCTCAACCTGTGGCAACGCCTAATTATTGAGGCTCGGTTGGGTCAGGCGTCTTTGATTTCGCGGAGGCGCCCACTTGCGACGTCGTAGACGAAGCCGCGGACAGCGACACTCTTGGGAATCCAAGGATGAGTACGGAGTTTCTGCAATTGGTCTCGGACATTTTCATCGATGTTTTGAAACGCGTAGAAGAAGGCGGGAGCAACAGCGGCCGTTCCGGTGCGATTCTGGATTCTAGTGCGTAAGTCTTGCTCGCTAGTGTGCATCAAGCCGCAATCGGTGTGGTTGATGACCATGATTTCCTCCGTGCCGAGCAGATAGTGTGATACGACCAGCGAGCGCAGCGTGTCTTCGGTAACGATGCCTCCGGCATTGCGGATGATGTGCGCGTCTCCCGTGCTCAGCCCCAGAGTGCGAATGGAAAGCCGGGTATCCATACAGGTCAGGACCGCGAGTTTGCGCTCGGGACGCGGGGTTAGTTTGCGCAATTCATGGGTGCGCGAGTAGATTTCGTTTGCTGCGAGCACTTCGTCGATGGCGCTCATGGCCCACATAGTTTAGGTCAGTTTCCGATTAGAGCGTTAATCAGGACTTGAAAGCGATTTCCCGTCGCTCTTGCGGTTTCTTACGCCAGTAATTGGGCGGGCCGGAGTATTTGAAATTCCGGCTGAATGTGTCGCCAATCTATTGAATGAGTCACGAGCTTGCGGCTCGCCCGCTTGGAGGATTACAATTCCGGTACTGCTTTACCGGGCCTCAGTCTACGCACGATCTGCGAAGGAGAAACCGATGCGAAAAGGCTTCCTCATGTTCACTTTCTGTTGTGTCTTCTCGAGTGCCACTCTCGCGCAATACGACAAACCCGCTGAACCTGCGGACTCATCCCAGGCTGCAAAACCTGACTTCTCGATGACTGCATCTTACATAGAAGCCTGCAGCTGCGACATGTTCTGCCCCTGCTACTTCAACAATCACTCCACCATGCACGGCGACATGCAGTACTGCCGGGCAAATCTGGTGCTGAAGGTGGACACGGGCTATTACAAATCCACCAAGCTCGATGGCGCAAAGGTGTGGGTGTCAACCGATCTCGGCAGTGATTGGGCCACCGGAAAGGATTCCTGGGTGGTCATGACGTTTGATCCCAGCGACACCCCCGAACAGAAGGCAGCCCTCTCCGATATTCTTGGACAGCTATACCCCTTTAAGTGGCAGAAGGCGGCGACCGACACGGCAGCCTTTTCCTGGAACGTAGACGAGACAACGGGCGTGGCGCACGCCAAGATGAATAATGGGAAAGGAGAAGTCGCACTGGAACGCGTCGCGGGAACGAATCCGAATCAAGAGATCGTGATTCCCAACCTGAAGTATTGGGAAGCACAATCCAACAACGGTTTTCGCATGTGGAAAACGAAAGTGGAAAACTATTCCGGACAGGGGCATGAGTTCGAGTACAAGGGAACAAATGGTTTTCTGATCACCATTACCTTCTCCGGGAAAGCCGCCCCCAACCCCGCGGATTAGTTGCCACCGCCCGGCAAAGGTTCTTCGGCTCGCCGCAAAACACCCAAAGAATGAGAGAGGCCGATCTTCCGATCGGCCTCTTCCTCGCTGAAGGCTAGAAGTGAGGTCCGACTTGGGCCGTGATAGCTCGCGCAAGCTAAAAGAATTAAGCCAACTCCCGGTAAGTCGGGTGGTCTCAATGGGTCGACGCAACACTTTCTTGAAGTTTACTCGCCGGAGTCTGAAAACCTAAAGTTTCTCGTGGGCGTTGATGTAAGCGCTGCGCTACTTTGTTCAGATCCGACTGGGAATAGTCGGTTAGGTCTGTGTTCTTCGGGAAGTATTGTCGTAAGAGCCCGTTTGTGTTTTCGTTCGAGCCGCGTTGCCAGGGACTCTGCGGATCACAGAAATAGACTTTCACATCCGTAGCCACCGTAAAGTCCTTGTGTTTGGCCATCTCCAGTCCCCGGTCCCAGGTCAGCGAGCGTCGCAGGGTAGCGGGAAGTTTACGCACGTGTTTACTCAAGGCCCCCGCCACCTCCGCCGTATCTCGGCTGCGTACCTTGATCAGGAGGACAAAGCGCGAATGGCGTTCCACCAAGGTCGCGATGTGACTGTTCCCTGAGCCGCGCAGCAGATCGCCCTCCCAGTGACCCGGAATGGCCCGGTCCTCCACTTCCGCGGGCCTTTCGCGGATCGAGATTGCCTCCGGGATTTGACCGCGTCGGTCTTTAAAGATACGACAGTGCTGCGAGCGCCGTATGCGGCGATTGGATCGCAGGTGCTCTCGTAGCTCCTTTTTCAGCGCTCCACGGGCTTGAATGAATAGGCTTCGCTAAATGGTTTCCTGGGACACACGCAGGCTCTCCTCATCGGGATACTGGGTTTTCAGCTAGCCGGAAATCTGCTTCGGCGACCAGTCCAGAATCAGTTTACTCGCAACGATGTTCCGCAACTTCAGGTTGATGGAAAGAAGGCAGCGCTTGGGCCGCAAGGCCGACTGCCAGGTTTCGCCGTCGGCTGGACTGGCTCGATACGCAGGACGGCCACCATGACGTGCGACCTCCCGGCTCACGGTTGATGCCGCTCGCTCTAAACATTGGGCAATCGCGCGCAGCGACGAACCGGAAGCCAGCCCGCGAGAGATTTCCTGGCGCTCACGCAGCGTGAGCGCCAGGAGCGCACGCCGTCGTACCGCCGGAGCAATCCCACCGTGACGCGACACCAAACAACGAATCGAGGAATGTTCTTTGCCAAAAGCACGACCGATCTCATGCAACGTCTGACCCGCCTTCCAACGACGCCACACATCGATCTTCTGCTCCGTGGAAAGCCCAAACCGTTTCCCTGGCTTCATAAACACCACCTTTAAAAACAGATTTATACCAGATGGTGTTGCGTCGACCGTTTGAATCGGCAGCGTTAATCAGGCGTTAATCACATGTCCACCGTTGCCAACCATAAGCTCCGACGTATTCACTCCTCGGCTTGAGCGCGATTAGAGACTTTCGGTGTCAACTTCCGGACGATAAACTCTTGAAAGACCGACGCGACGGCATTTTCACCGAGCCTTATCAGCGCGGTTTCGGCCACGAGTCCCAATCCCCGATTGCTCGATGGGTAGTAGGAATGTGCGATACCCGCTGTGGCGAAGCTTCCGATCATAAACGAATAATTCGGTTGCCAACGCCCATTGTCGCCCTTGGACATAAACGGACTGGAGAGCGCGTACAAGAGTCTCGATCGCTTACTACCGGTTCCCTTGAAGAAATAACGCGGGTCCTGTTTCAGGAGAGACGGCATTATGGCGCTTCCGAGGAAAGTTCCTATCACAACGTCACCGTACGATGCGCCGTAGCGCCGTGCGTAGCCTGGAGCACCTTGCCCGTAACCACTGAGTTCGTTTCCTGCCTGTTGACCCCCCGCAATAGCCCCGATCGCAATGAAAGTGAACGGATCGACAGACGACCTCCAGGCCAGCTCGAACTTTTGCTTCGGCGAGAGCGCAACCGCATCAGGGAGGTAGCTGACATAGAAATTCGGAATGATGCCGAGCACGCGCTGTTTCTCTTGATCTTTGATTTGCACCTCTGCCACTTCGACCTGCGTGAGCGTGACGGTCACCTGCGTCACCTGCGGAGCAACAAGCAATACCACTTGCGGGACAACGTAGGCTTCCCCAGGATGGACGATTCCGGAGATTACCTGCGTGTTGAGATCCGGAAACGAAACTGTGAGCTCAAACGCGCCGGGAGCGACGTTCGCAAAGGAAAATTGCCCCAAGTCGTCGGTCAGCAATTCCGCGCTTGGGGATTGATCTCCACGCGTAAGTCGCACCTGGGCACCGGCGACTACGGCTCCGGTTAGGTCAACAATTGTTCCGCTGATGCTTCCCGTTGCTTGCTGATCGGGCAGCTGCTCACCCGAGCTCTGCCGCGCAGCAGCCGGTACAACAGCCGCCACCAGAAACATGAGCGAGACTAACGCCAGTTGACGCAACCTGCACACCTGTCGCATGGTGTTCGTAACCCTCAAAGCTTGCCCGCCTCTTTCTCGGACTTGCCAGTAATTTCGAGCTTGCGGAGTCACGCGAGCGGGCCTCGTCAATAGGTGCCAGACCATCAGCGCTCCAAGCTCCGATCCCATTAAGCAAAACGAGCTTTCTTGACTAGATCGAACGGTATTGCTTGGTTTCCTCCTGGTCTATCGTCAAAAGTGACAG
>Ga0210405_10004430_pt1 | contig 13194 bp, 12 predicted proteins | sample IncBWH11MmetaG_FD_155492 | JGI IMG/M metagenome (GOLD analysis project Ga0210405, IMG submission 155492) | Forest soil microbial communities from Barre Woods Harvard Forest LTER site, Petersham, Massachusetts, United States - Inc-BW-H-11-M | ecosystem: Environmental > Terrestrial > Soil >... | reverse complement strand
ATCAACGGGACCTAGAATATCCTGCTGTATTTAACGTCGAGAATATTACTACTGCTTATGCAGACGACGTAGAATTTGCAGGAACTGGCCCGATGCCATATAAACCTGAAAATACACCTGTTAATTACACACAGGTTATTCAAGGTGGTACCTTACGTTATATTCCTCTAACCTACGCTCTTGCTGCTCGCGCTTCTTTTGAGCTTTATGAAGACGATCAATATGGCGTAATTAAGCAAATTCCTAAAGCATTAGCTCGCTCTCAGCGTTTCACGGAAGAAATGGTTCCGTGGAATATCTTTAATCTTGGCTTTTCAACCGTCAAAACGATTGATGGTGTAAGTCTCTTTAATAATCAACATCCACTTCTTGGTGGACCTACGGCTACAAACTACGGGCCTGGACTATCAGGAGTTATTTCTGCTGCTGGCACCTTCCCCAATCGTCCTGCTGTTGATGTTGATTTAAGCCTTGCTGCTGTTATTGCAATGACGAATCAATTCGAAAGAATTGTGGATGGTGTTGGTCTTCCTATTGTTCTTAAGCCTAAAGCTCTGGTTATTCCTCCAGCGCTTAGATTTTTGGCTCGGGAACTTTTGGGTTCGCCGGGTAAACCGGGAACTGCGACCAATGAAATTAACGCATTGCTTGGTGAAGATCTTGGCTATATGGTTGGCCATTATCTCACTTCTGACACTGCATGGTTTGCAGTTTGTGCAAAAGATATGCATCAACTTAAATTCATGTGGCGTAAAAAACCAGATATGGATTATGATGATGACTTTGACACAGATGCACTGAAGCAAAAATCTAAAATGCGTTTTGCTGCTGGTGCGTCTCATTGGTTGGGCGTGTGGGGTTCTAATGGCCCGTAGATTCTAATGGTTTGCTGACATTAGAAAGAAAGAGGTATGGCAGCTAACTCCGCATAAAAACTAAGCCAGAGCGAAAAAAGGAGCCTTTTTTAAACCTGAAAGGAGTCTATGATGGGCGCATTAGATGATAAGTTAGGTGGTGGTCCTAATGAAGATAATCAAGTTAAGGCTGATGTAGATAATCAAGTTAATGTAACTGAAGCTGCTCAACAAGCAACACCTGCGAAAACCAGTGCTTTGAGTAAAATGAAGGCCGAGATTCATAAAGTTGAAGATGAAGTTGACGAAGCTGTACATGGTGAAGATCCTTCAGATATACTTCTCACTATGGAAACTAGTGATGGACGGCATAAAGTAACTATAAAACCTCAGCAAGGTTTGAATTATAAGTATTATGCTGAATGCAAATGTGCTTGGCAAGGTCGATTTAAGCATTTTCACGAAGCAGAAGCTAGTGTGGCAAAACATATTGATACTAAATAAGATTCCATTTTAATTCTCTTTCTTCGCCTACCTTCGCGGGTGATACGGAGCAAACGAGAGTTAATAATGGATAGGGCAGAAGTTAGGCTTAAGGCTCCTTTTCTTCTGCCCGCCTTTTATAATATGACTGACCCTTCATACTAAAGGAGCCTTCGTTATAATGCTAAATGCCTAATCAGCCGATTATCGTAACGACAGCTTACCGTGGTGATAGATCATTTCATCAAGTTGAATATCATTATTGTTCTCGTTGCGGTTCCCGTGTAAAGATTTCTGAAATGGTTTGGCAGCGTGGTTTGTTACTTTGTAAGAAATGGGACTGCATTGATTATGGTAATCATGGAAATTATCTAATTGGTCAAAGAGAAGCTAATATAGCACAAGTGCTAGAAATTCCTACTCACGAATTAGAGCCGAATGAAAAATTAATAACTCCGCTAGAAAGCGGAAGTAATACTGATGACGATATTATATTCTAGGAGGTGTTAATATGGCAGTGCGAATTTCTCCGAATCCAGTTTGGCAAATTCTTGATGAAAGCAACGATGTTATAGCTTCACTTAATAATGATGGTAGTACTCCAACTACTCCTGGACAACCGGGAGTGGCAGGGTTAATAAATAAGATTAAAGTTACTTTAACAGCCGCACAATTAAATGCGCTTAAAACTACTCCTATTAGTTTGATTCCTGCTCCCGGTGCAAGTAAATTTATTCAGGTTTTAGGTATCTCTGCAAGATATTTATTCGGAACGACAGCATTTACCCTTAATGCAGGAACACTAAAGTTATTTTATGGTGCTGTTGCTACTGCTAAAGCATTAACTGCTGATATGTCAGCATTGCTAACGCAAGTTGTTAATGCTACTACTGTAGGACAAGCTGTGCTTGGAAATGCTACTCTTACTGATGCGCAGGCTTTAAATGTTGATATTGAAGCTGGTAATGATGGTGCAGCTAATTATACACTTGGAGATGGTACAGTAGAATTTATTATCGAATACAAGATTATTGGATTGCCGTAGAATCTATTGTAAAAGGAGCCTTCTTATTTAAGGAGATAATAATATGGCAGATTTTACTGGAAATCCTCTTATAGTGCTAGCTGCTGACGTAGCAGGTTTAGCCGCTAATAGTGGTAGTGGAAATAATCCGGGTGACGTTGTTACCATTAATGGTGCCTTTTATCTTGTAGTTTGGAAAGGTCCAACAAAAGTTTATCAAGTAGAAATGATGGGCTATGTTGCAGATGCAGATGTTGCAACTATCTTCAGATATGATAATGTTGATGTAAACTCTCCACGAGAGTTTGCCATTCTTAATGGTGCTTCTGATCTTACGACTCAAAGAACGGGTAATGTTGGTTGGTCTAATAATGGTTTATTAGTTAAGAATAATGGAATTACAAACGGTCGTCTTAATATCTTCCATGCTTAAAAGGAGCTTCGCTATGAAGAAAATCTTTCTAGCTTCGCTATTAGCTGCGATATTAGTTTGTTACGCGAAGTTTAGCGATGCTCAGACTAATTATGCTTATCAAGGAGCACAAAGTTTTATAACTACGGCTGCGGCATCTTGTGGGCCATTTCAAAATAATTGTAATATTATTGGAACTGGTGCAGCATTTCATAATCTAACTTGGAATGTTAGCGGAACGCTTTCAGCGTGCTCTATTAGAGTTGATAGTAGCGTTGACGGAGTAACATGGAATAGTGGCGATATAATCGCTGCACAAACTTGTACCAGTAATGGTGTCGTATTATCTACATCGCATGTTGTAAATTATGTTAGGGTTAACGTAGTAACAATAACTCCCGTAGGGAGTGCGTCTTTAGCATATAACCTTACAGGTTATATAACTGCTCCGTCAGGTGGTGGAACAGTTACTTCTGTTTCCGGAACTGCTCCTATTGTTAGTAGTGGAGGTAATACTCCTGCTATAAGTTGTCCTACGTGTGCAATAGGACCGGGAGCTTCAACTACGAATCACGTTGCAAAATTTGGTGGAACTGATGGATTAACCCTAATAGACGGTGGTGCGGGGGGTACTGGTACAGTAACTTCAGTGACTTTTACTGGAGATGGCACAGTTTTAAGTTCCACTCCTAGTTCCGCTGTTACTACTTCTGGAACAGTAGCTGCTACACTAGCTAATGCTGGTGCAGGAACAGTATTAGGAAATACAACTGGAAGTTCGGCTGCACCTTCTTACAATACTAATATTGTATTAACACAAGGTACAATAACTACTTCCACACCTGCACTTAGCCATACTGTAACTTGGAATGCTGGTGGAGTAGCGTTTACTAATTGGCTTTCTACTATCACTTGTACAGCAGCAGCAACTAATTCAATTGCATGGGGAGTTGGTATAAGTGGTAGTACTTATCAAGTTAAGTATGGTGGTGCTAATTGTGCTAGTCCTCAGTTAGTTGGTGTTAGTGGATCAGTATATTCAATAAATGGGGACGTAGGACTTTCGCGTAATCAAGCTGGACGATGGAGTGTTGGTAATGGTACACAAGATGATAAAACAGGATTTTTCTTATTAAATGGAGTTACCTTTGGTGGTGCTACTAGTAATGCAGATATTGATTTTAATGCAGCTAGTACATTTGACATGGTTTCCTTTTTTAAATTATGTTGGTCAACTGGAAATCCTCCAAGTGGCACATTTGATACTTGCCTTTCTAGAAAGAATGCTGGTATAGTACAAATCGGAACGACAACATCTAATAGTTCTGGTACAATATTAGCAGCAACATATACCACAGATACTAATTGTGCCGTTGTTGGCACAGCAGCAAGTCCTTCAGTTGTAAATTGTTCATCAGCATCAGCAGGAGCTTTTTCTTGTGCAACTAATGCATCAGCGGCGACGTGTACAATCAATACAACTGCCGTTACAGCAAACAGTGAAATTATCGTACAAGAAGTTGCTGATGAGGGAACGAGATTAAGTGTTACCTGTAATACATCACCATCGGTAACGCCAGCAATATTAGTTGCAACTAAAACTGCTGCAACAGGTTTTACTATTAATATGCCAACAATAGCAACTAATCCGGCCTGTTTTAATTATTGGATTATTAACTAAAAGAGGTTAACATGCCTAATAAATTACATATAGTACTCATATTAGTGTTAGGCTATGTTATACTTAATGCCCAGACTTCTTCTATTCCAACAACAGGATGGGTTACCGGACAAGGATATATTACTGCCGTCCCTTCGGGATTAATAACTTTAAAAGTGTCTGGAACATGCCCAATTGGGTGGACTGAAGTTTCTGCTTTAAATGGTAAGATGTTAAGAGGTACGATAGCAGCTAATGGAGATGTTGGTACAACTGGTGGAAATACAACTATAACTCCTGTAGGAACTATTAACGTGCAAACTTTTACAGGGACTTCTAATATAACAACTAGTGCTACCAGTGCTGGAACTCCAGCGGGAACGAATGCTGTAACAGCTACTTCTGGAAATTGTGCAGCAACTAATATAGCGGCAGGAACTGGATCAACGACAGCTTGTAAAGCTACTGCGCCGAATTTGACAGTACCTGCGGAAACTTTCACAGGATCAGCATTAGCAACACATACACATACTTTAACTCCGGCAGGAACTATAAGTCAGGCTACTTTTACTGGAAATAGTATTGATCCAAGTCCTAGTTATACAAAAGTTATATTCTGTTCTGCAAATTAATTATATGAAAAAATTAATACTAGCTTTACTATTTATCCTTAATCTAATTAGTATTAATTTGCTGGCACAAACAACAACTGTTACTGCGACAGTTTTGTTTCCAGATGGACAACCATTTGTTAATGGTAATGTTACGGCAGCTTTCACGCCTAGCAGTGGGAATATTTCTGTTTTCACCTACAAGTTAAATGGTGCGGCTTTTCCCTATAATGTAAGTGGAACTATGAATGGTTCTGGTACTTTCAGTATTATTCTTACCGACGATCATAGAGTAACACCGCTAGGTGGGCAGTGGACAATTACGGTTTGTAGTAATGCAAATCTACCTTGTAGTTCCTCAATTCAGGACGTTTTTGGCCCTTCTATAGATTTATCCGGGCCTATAAATGCGGCTATTTTAGTTGCTAGTGGAAATTCGTTTGGTTATCCTAAGTTCTATAATGATACTGAAGCTGCGCTAAATCTTGGGCCGGGAATAGCATATTACAATCTTAATACTAATAAAATTAGATTTTTTAATGGTACTATATGGCAAGATGTTTCTACTGGGGGTGGAGGTGGAGGTAATATAAACCCCGGTTCTAACCCATCTCAGTTTGCTGTATGGAGTGTTGGTTCATCATTATGGAATCCACAGAATAAAGCTATTTATGATGTACGAGATTGGGCAACTTGTGATGGCGTAGCAGATGCTACTACTACTGGTCCTAATGGAGGAGTTAAAGCACTTCTTAATGCTATTGGTACACAAGAAGCCACAATTCAGTGGGTTGGATCAACAACACCTTCGTCGCATTGTAGGTTAGAAAATACATTATTTCCAGCTAATGTTAGTCATGACTTTTCTGGTGGTGGAGCTTTAGAAATGATAAGTTCTACTACGCCAGTAGGAAATGCTGTCTTTGTTAATGGTACTAGTGCTGAGTGTGAATTTCCACCAACACATACATCTTGTTCTACTGCTAATGCAGCACATGGAAGTACAACATTAAGTATAACCGCAGGTAATACAATAGTAGTTGCTGTAAGTCCTTATCCAGGATTTACATATAAAATTCTTAGTGTAACAGATAATTGTGGAGATATCTTTTATCATTTACAACAGTCCTTAGTTGGTCAACCTAGAAATACTGGTGCTTGGGTTGCTTCTAATGCAATTGGTGGTACTTGTACAATCACAGCAAATGCAAGTGCTACTGCTGCACTTACGCATACTCAAGTTCTTGTAGATCAATTTTCCGGTATGGGTCCTGTTGTTTCTCTGGATGGTAAAGGATCATCTAATAATGCTGATGCTACCACAATGGATTCTTTAGCTGCTACTACTACGGCAGGTAGCTTACTTATTGGTTATGGAGGTCAACCGTTTACTCCTGAAACTTGTACTGCAGGTACAGGATTTACACAGCCTGCTGGACTTGCAGGACAATCTACTAATGGATTAATCTGTGCAGAATATAAATTATCATCTCCCGGTGGATCTCAAAATGCTACGCAAGTAATAACTAGTTCTCCAACTGGATCGTGGGTTTATAATATATTACCACTTAAAGTAGGTAATGCTACTGCTATTATTCTTGGAGGAATAAACGATCCGGATTTACACCAAATCTTTTTTAACGCGAATGGAACTGCAACACAAGGAGCGGTTGATTTTACTAATTCCAACGTGTTGCCGGTGGTATATCCAGAATGGTGGGGAGCTAATACTACTGCTTCACCTACGATAAATACTCCTGCTTTGCAAGCTGCTGTATGGGCATCTTTTGGAAATGGACCTACACCTGCGCGTACAAATGGGAGTGGGTTTAATGTTTACAATCGTCCATTATACTTGCAGGGAAATTATCAAATTAATAGTGAATTACAATTCTATTCTGTTACTAGTTTTAAAGTAATATGCGCGAACAGACTAACAGCAGGAATAACACAAACAGCAGCGAATCTTCGTATTATCGACGGTCAATCAGTTTCGTATGGAGCTTTTTATGATTGTAGTTGGACTGGTGGAACAAGTACAAGTCCATTGATTGATCTTGACTATGATAATATCGAAACTAAAGGGGATATAAAACCTCAGTTTATTGACTTCTATAATAACACTTTTATTGGTAATAGTGCTACTGCCGTAGGTGTACAGATAGCTAAATCAGGAGGGGCGGCACAAGGATCGAATATTTATTGTTATGATTGTGAAGCTAATGGTTTCACAACAGCAGCATGGCAAATTGGACTTCCTAATAATTTAGCACAAAATGCTTTAGCTATTGGTTGGTATGGTGGAGATATACAGAACTGTCCTCAGTATGGAATTGCTAATTATGGTGGTGGTTTTATTACTATATTCGGAACAACTTTTGAGGACAATTTTAGTACGCAAACTGGATTTGACATATTATCTTCTCAGTCCCAAGGTCCACTTATAATGGAAGGAGTTCGTTCAGAAAGTAGAAAATTTGTTGCAGCTAGTAATTTAGATATTAGAGATTCAGGAAATACAAATCAAGCAACAACTATAACTCCCGGAGCTAGTGATCCTGTTGGAACTATTAAGACAGGAAATTATGTTACAGGAGATGGAGCTTATTATCAAGTTACTACTGATGCGGGTGGATATGTAGGTGCAGGAAATCCTGCGGCTCCGATAATAGCGAGTAGTGGAACAGCTACGTCAGTAACAGACACGAATCAAATAGTGTCAGGTTCTGTTACTATTAAAACTTTTACTGCTGCCGAAGGTATAACTCAAGCAGTAACAGGATCAACTGCAAATCTTGTTGTTACTCCAGTTTCTACTGGTACTATTACAGGATCAGTAACCAGTGGTACAATAGGTTCTGGTCATACTATGACTCAATCTACCACTGGTGTAACATGTACATCAACTAACGCACCTACTGGTTCACAATCTTTAACTTGTAATAATTTTTCTGGTACTGCGGATAATTCTCATATATGGACGGATGGTACTACTGGAGGGACATTTACACCGACAGGTGCTCCTACATTTTCTGCAACTACGATGATTATAACGGCATCAACAGGAGCGCCGGATAATACTCATAACTGGACGGGAAATAGTTCTGGTGCAGTATTTGTTCCTACTACAGCTCCTGCTAATACAGCCAATTTTACAGTAAATGCTTTTGTTGGAGAACTAGTAGGATTTTTCGGTCTTGGTACAAATAATTTTTGTTATGGAGTTGTAACAGCCAATACCGCACAAACTATAACTGCAAGTGGAGGTTGGTTAACTAAATATCCACTAATTAATTGTCCGGGGCCAGATGCAACTTCTTCTTTTGTTGTTGAGCCAAATTGGAATCATGGTACTATTAATAGTGGTGGTATGATATTACAGTACATGAACGAAAGAGTAATTGATGGTGATATTGCTAATTCGGTAGGTATATCACAAGGACGTATTCAAGATGTAGGTGCTCCCGGTGGACAAGTTGCAATATGGGCAGACCCAAGAGCGCATGTACTTGTTTCAAATTTACAAACTTCTCGTGCTGATTGGTGGTGTTGTGCGGCTGGAGGTACACCACAAGTATCAGGACAACAATCACATAAATGGGATGTTCACGTATTATTGCCGGGTGGTAATTATGCTATTAATTGGTCGTATCCTACTACTGGTTCTGCACAACAGTTTAATGGAGCTATTCAAGAAGATTTAGGTAGTAGAGTCTTAACATGGATGACTGGTACAGTTGGTTCTTCTCCTAATCTTTCTGCTCGTCCTGTATGGATTGGTGGTCGTAGTGATCCGTCGTCTGTTAATGATGCAACCAGAGCAATATTAGAATATGGTGGAATGCTTGGCAGAGCAACAGCGTTAGGCACAGATCAAACTGGTACAGACACAGATATAACTGGCGGTCCTTCTACTGGTGCTGGAAATGGTGGAGCGATTAATTTCTATATTAGTAACCCATCAGGATCGAGTGCTGTACCAAATAGTGGGGGTAAACGTGCTCGCATTAATTCTGCTGGTCAGATTGAATCATTATTAAGTACTGGTACAGCTCCCTATGTCGCAGCATCTACGACGCCAGTACCAAATTTGACGACAGTACCAACTACTTATAATGTTTCAGGAACGCAATTATTAAACGTTCATATAGTAGCAGACTCTTCGAGTCTTGTTTCTGGAACTCCAAGCACGAAAGTAATAACACTTTCTGGTGCAGCTATTTTCACTTCAAATACTTCTTATAAGTGTGCTGTTAGTAATACAACGAATCCAGTTAACTCGTTAGCAATTACTTATACTGACGGCAGTCATTTTACTATAACAGGACCGAATACAGTCTCGGATAGTTTTAGTTTCGATTGTGTTGGTAACTAAAAATAGAAAAGGAGCAGCCTAACGATGAAAGATAAAATTGTAAAATCTGGAAAGAAAGTAAAGATGCCACTTAAGAAAAAGAAGTAAGTATTAGTTTCGAAGGAGAATAAACTTTGCCTATTCAAATAAAAGAGAATGGTTATTTTGAGGCAATCTATAATGGTCCTTGGAAGGGGATCAATGTAGAAGAACCTGAAAATCAAATGGCAGATGTTTATTCTCCTAATCTTCAAAATATTATTCTTAAGAATCAAGAACTGCGAACAAGACCAAGAATAACACCGCAGATACTTGGAACTCCAGATAATTTTCCTATAGACGTTATTGATACGTTTATGGATAGTAACAATATCACTCATACAGTAATAGTAACTAGAAAGGGATTATGGCAATTAAATCCTAATTATCAGATTAATCCTCGCAATGCGTGGAATATTATAGGAACCTTTCCTGTTCAACCGGGACCGGATATTCCTGTTGCACATCAGACATTTCTTAATAAGTTTTACTGGACTAACGGTTCTAATAATTTATGGGTTTGGGATGGGATTTCATCCGTTAATACTCCTGTTCCTTGGGTTAAAAATCAAAGAGTATTTGCGAACTTTCGTATTATAGATTCCAATGGTAATGTTCAGATAGTAGTTAAGCCCGGTTTTACCGGAGCAGCGGCTCCTACATGGTCTTTAGTTATAGGAGGCAATACTGTTGATACGGCTGCTTCTCAACCTGCTACTTGGGTTAATAATGGTAAACCGGGACCAGCTAATGGATTCTATAGTACGGCAGTTGTAGATGCTACAAATGGAATAACTTGTGGCGCATTCTTTCTTGGTATCTTAGCTTCGCGCTTATTGCTATTATCAACAATAGAAGGCGCTAGCCAATCCGCTTTTACTCAGCGTATAAGATGGTGTCCTTCAGGACTTCCGTCTATTTGGGATACTAATGTTAACATAGGTGCTGGATTTAATGATCTTTTAGAAGTTCCAGACATTATAACTGGTTATCTTCCTATTGGAGATAAAACAGGATTTGTATTTAGGTCTAACGGAATATCCGAAATGACGGCGGTTAGTGATGGTATATTACCTTTCGACTTTAATCATTTATGGGCTTCTGATCGCGGTATCGGTAATGTGCTTCCATTTAGTATCGCGGGATATGGACCTATCGGAATGTTTATTAGTTCTGATGATATCTATAATATTTCTATTGGTGGTTTCAAGAATGTAGGAGGAGTTGCAAGAGATCAAATCTTTACTGATCTTGCAAATGCATCTTCAACGCCTTTAGCAGCGTTTGTTCCAAGGATGGCTAATAACTATATCTATCTAACTTACATGTTAGTTATTCCCTTTGGAGTAGACACTAAGATATGGGTATATTCAGTCGAAGACAGTTCTTGGGTTTCTTGGATTAAAAAGAATCTTACTGTTACTGGAAGAATGAACTTCGTTGCTATTCAGTAAACTGATATGCATATTGATAATTTCATAGCGAAGTTACACACTAGGCGCGAATTAACACTCCGTATTTTTGACGGTGGCGGTGGCGGTGATGGTTCTCCGAATCCACCATATAAACCTCCGGTTGGAAAATCTACGATTAAAGGTTCTCCCGGATTAATAACTTCTACTGGAGGCTTAGTAGGAACTGCGTTTAGCTTGTTGATGCCAGTATTCGATTCGATCTTTGAAAAAACTTATCTCGCTAGTATTGATCCAACTAATTTTAATTCTGAAGAAGCTTGCTTTTATACATTCCGTCAAGAAGATGTGATGATAAATAGAAAGGTTTCTGTTCATCTTCTTTTTGTAACTTACAGAGAGATAGATACTGCAACCTTTACTATTGGGGTTCGCGCTTATATCAGAGAGACGGATAGTTTTAAAACTAGTAGTCGCGTAGTAACTATTAAACCGAAGGATGGACGGAAAATTAAATTTCCTTCAAATACATTGCGAACCATGAAAGTTGGTATTGATGTTCTCTCTGGTGAACGGCCACAAATTTTTTGGAATCGTTTACCAAATAGCGGTGCTGTTTCTATAACGCGCGTTATGATGGTTGGCAAAGCAGATGAGAAGGATTTCATCTAATGAAAGTTCGGAAATATTCTAAGCACGTAAGTGGTGAAGACAACCTTACGGTTGTTCTTCATGATATGTATAAAGCACTTCGTGGTAGAATAAGTTATGGTGGGCTTACACAGAATGGATTGCAGACCGATAATATTGATGGTGCCTACGGTACTACGAGTAACAGTGGAGCTGCTAATACGGAGTTTGTTGTTACCCATAACTTAAATAGAGTTCCTGTAGGGTTTCACGTAATACGCCAGAATGGTGCAGGAAGCTTTTATGATAGTGGCACTACGTGGACTGCTACGCAAATATTTCTTAAATGTAGTAGTGCTAATCTTTCAGCAACGTTTTTCATCTTCTAGAAGGGAGTTATTAAATGGCCAATAATATTACTAATGCCTTATCTGCCACAATTATTTCTACCGAAGATACTACGGGACTTGTTCCTGTTAATAGGGGGCTTGGTAATTTAAGTTTTGATAGTATCTTTGCAGATTTTACAACCTACGAAAAGCTTGCCGCTGGTGATAACACCATTGCTATTCCCAATGGGAAAGCTTTTCAAGTTTATGTAAAGAATAATGATCCTGCTCTTTTCATTGTTGTTAAGTACACTCCGACAGGATTAGCGCAACAATTAAGTGCTACTCTTGGACCGGGAGAAATTTTTGTAATGTGGCAGCAGATTACTAACGCTAACGCGAATGCAGGCATTACTGCATTAGTACTAAACGCCAGTGGAGCTAACGCGCTTGTTGAGTTCTTCTTAGGTGGATAATAATGCTGATAAGAACTTTAGTTCCCGGAGTTGTGCGTAAACTCCGAAATAGAGATGACTTGGCTCCTATTATTCCTGTGTATATTAAGAAAGCCCTTCTTGATTTAACACAGAATTATGAATTTGAAGAGCTTCGTTATAAGGGACCAATCACTAACTTTCAGCTTAATGTTAGTGAATATCCAAGGAATTTCTTTGCGCAGCCGAATCATAAATATGTTACTTTTATTGTAAGTTGGTTTCGCTACTTCGACCAAGTTATTACCGTCGGACAAAGTACAGGTAATGTACTTAAGTATAGACAGCCTCGCGTTGTAGAAGGTATGTCAGTTATTCCGGGTATCCCGATGGCATATAGTCAAGTTGGAGAGCAAGTTAATCAAGGTAATCTTATTGTTGGTTATATGCCTAATGCAACTTATGCCACTTATATGCGTTATCAGATTCAACATCCGTTTCCGGATATAGATGATAATGCGTCTAATGCTGGAACCGTACTTGGTAGTGTACCTATACAAGTACCTGACGATTGGCAAGATATTATCGAATATGCTGCCGCTGAAAAAGCTTGTGATGATATTGGAATGTTAGACGTGGGAGTTTTATTTCATCAAAAGTTATATGGCAACCCCCAAAAGAAAACTGTCGGTCTTATTATGGAAAGACTAAGTCAACAACAACGACAGAGCGATTATAATGAACGCCAGTTACGTCCAGTTGTAAGGAGATACTAACATGGCATCTTTTAGTTTGCCTTTTCCTACAAGTAATAATGCTCCTTTACCAATTCCCGGTGGATATGGTAATCCAACTGGAGCAAATACACATGGCTTCGGTCCCGGTGGTGGAGGGGCTTTTCCTTCTATTCCTTTATTTGGTTCTCCTTCTTATAATGTTGGAGCCTTTGGTA
>Ga0210405_10004429_pt1 | contig 13195 bp, 13 predicted proteins | sample IncBWH11MmetaG_FD_155492 | JGI IMG/M metagenome (GOLD analysis project Ga0210405, IMG submission 155492) | Forest soil microbial communities from Barre Woods Harvard Forest LTER site, Petersham, Massachusetts, United States - Inc-BW-H-11-M | ecosystem: Environmental > Terrestrial > Soil >... | reverse complement strand
CCGATATCCTGATCGGCAAACCGCGGATAGGCGCCGAGGATCGACTTGGCATACGTATTGGCTGCCGCGCACTGGGCCGCCGAAATCGCCGCCACGCAGGCTTGCGGAAAAGTCGAGCTGCTGACGTAGCTGATCGGGTTTATCTTGCGCGAGCCGTCGTAGGTAAAGAAGTAGAACAGCTTGTCCTTGATGACCGGACCGCCCACGCTGCCGCCGAACTGTTGCTGCTGATGGACGGGCTGGGTGTAGTTGCCGGTGGCCTTCTGTATCGGGTCGAGAGCGTTGAGCGTCGGATAGCGCAGGTAGTAGAACAGGTCGCCATGCAGGGCGTTCGCTCCGGATTTCGTCACGGCGTTCACGATGCCGCCCGCCGCCTGTCCAAGCTCGGCGCTATAGTTGCTCACGCTGACGGCGAACTCCTGGATCGAATCCAGGCTATAAACGTATGGCACGCCAGTGACCGTGCGGCCCTTGGTTTCGGAGAAAAACGCCTGACTGTTATTGGCGCCATCCACCGAGCTCTGATTGTAGAGACCCGAAATTCCGCGATAGGCGGCCAGGCCGGTTCCACCATCGGCCACCACATTCGGGGTGAGGAGCGAGAAGGTTTCCCAGCGGCGTCCGGCGATGGGCAGATTTTCGGCGGCGGCGGTACTCACAACCTGCGAGACATCGGTCTTCTCGGTATCGACGACCGAGGTTGCCCCGGCGACGGTCACGGTGGACTCGGTTGACTGGATCGGGGCTTGGAAATCCACGGTGAGAATCTGGCCCACCTGCAGTGTGAGGTCGGTGCGCACAACTTTGGCGAATCCGCTCTTGGTGACACTTACTTCGTAATGGCCCGGCTTGAGGAATGTGGCGTTATAGATCCCGGCTTCGTTGGTCGCGGTTTTCCGCTCGATGCCCGTATCCGTATCCCGAATGGACACCGCCGCTCCAGGCACCACGGCGCCGGATGGATCGGTGAGCGTGCCGGTGATCGTTCCCGATCCCGACGTCTGGGCAAACGCCGCGCCTGCAAGCAGGACGAGCATGAAAATAGTCGGCAACCCGCGTGTCACGTTTTTGCTCATAAACGACTCCTCATGGAAGAAGGAAACAGCCGCATCCGCTGGGGTTCGTGAATTGCAATCACGAACAAATGTTACACAAGTGTAAACGAGAACTCTTATTTAATTAAGAAGTACCAATCCGCGAGAAGTCTTGTCAAGCGGGGTGCGCGACATGAAATGGGCGCACCAGAACTGTCAACAAAAGTGAGAGTTTCCGAGCGTAGTGTGTACTTATGCTGCGATGACTCTTCCAGTACAGAACCGCGACCGTCAGGGAGCGGCGGAAGCGACAACTTACCTCATTACATTTGTTTGCTACGGAGCTTGGCTCCCCGGCCAGACTGGAGCCGTTCCGATGACTCAAAATGCATATGGCGCCCCTCTGCCAGAGGCTGACGCCGGCAAGGAACAACGAGCAAGAAACGGAATGGGCCAACAGCCCTACGTCCTGGATGCGACGCGCCGGGAACTGGTACTGAGGAGCTTGCAGGAGGTTTGTTCGCGCCGCGGGTGGACCTTGCTTGCTGCTCACGTTCGGACCAATCACGTGCACCTCGTGGCAACAGCCGCCTGCAAACCAGAGCTTGTGCTGAATGCCTTGAAAGCTTATAGCAGCCGCGCCTTGAACCATTTAGTCCTGGATAGTCCCAGTCGCCGCCGATGGGCGCGCCACGGCAGCACTCGCTATCTCTGGACCAGTGCAGCGGTGTCGGCGGCAATTCACTACGTCGTTCGCGAACAGGGCGATGCGATGGCCGTGTTTGAAATGCCCGCCGCTCGCTGACGCGCGCGGTTCTGTAGTCTTTCGAAGTTCCACTATTATGTCGCACACGCTGTCAAGCACGGGGCGCCGGGTCGCGGGGTTGCGGAACCGCCATGCGTCAGCATGCGGCCACCCAAGCGAAAACCCGCATGCTAACGCATGGCGGTTCTGCGTGTAAATTTCAGACCGGACCAGTCGGCGTCGACTGCGCATACCTTGTAGTCCACAAGGCCCACTGCTAGGCCCGCCGCGCGGACGTCGTTCTGATTGAAGTCCACTCTGTAGCGTCCTGCCTGCTTGGGATGAACGATCCAAACGGAGCTGCCCGCCGGCAGCCGCGCGCTAACCAACTCCGTTCCCGATTCGAGCTCGTGGCGCGAACGGACAAACCAGATCGCCATTTTCGTCTGACCAGTCAGCCTGTTTTGGATTTCAACGCCATCCGGCAATTCTCCCAGCTTCTCCGCAAAATCTTCCGGAGCGCCCAACAGAGCGGCTTTCATCTGGGGCGTAAATCCGAGCTTCTTGACCAGGCTCGATCCGGCGTAGCGCTGCATGTGGGCGACGGGTTGAACCGGCTCGGCAGGAGCGCTCCGCAGCGCTCTCTTGAGCGCGCCAGTTACGCCACGCCAACCAGTAAATTGGGCGTCGGGTAATTCCTGACGGACTCGCTCGACTTTTTCTTCCAGGCCGCCGGCAAAGACGATGGGGATATGGCGCGTCCACTTGCTGTTACGCAGCATAACCGCTACCTCGCGGCCATGGGAAGGCAGCCGATCGAGATCGATCAGGACCGCGGCCGGCAAATTGGCGCGGAGCCGTCCGATCAAGCCACTGGGGGAATCGAGGGGAGAGGCGTCCACGTCGAAACCAGACTCTTTCAGCAGGCGGGCGCGCTCGAGGGCCAAATCCTGTTTCCAGCAGATCAGTCGAACCATCTTATTCATAGCGCAGCGCCACCATCGGATCGACCTTCGCAGCCCGGCGCGCCGGCACGTAACTGGCCAGCATCGCCACCGCTGCCAGCAGCGTCGCGACCGCCGCAAGCGCAATCGGGTCCAACCCGCCGACCTCAGCGATGAAACCGCTTACTACCCTGCTGAGGGCGAATGCCCCCGCCAGTCCCAAGACAATGCCCATCGCAATCAGACCGACGGTCCGCCCCTGAACCAATCGCAGCACGTCCCTCTTTTGCGCGCCCAGAGCCATGCGGATTCCGATTTCCTGAGTGCGCTGGCTCACTGCATAGGCCATCACGCCGTAGATGCCCAGCGCCGCCAGCAGCATCGCCAAAGAACCCAAGGCTGAGGAAAGCACTGCCGCGATTCGGAAGTCCTCCAACGCGTTTTCCGCCACGTCGCGCAAGGCGCCGGTCTGAACCCAGAGCCTGCTATCGACGGACCTCACCACGCCCGGCAACATAGGCAGGATCGTCTTCCGCAGGATGCCGGGTCCGCCTTCGCCGCGAATCAGGAACTTCAACCGCACGGTTTCGTGCAATGCGTCAGCCTGGAGATTCGACACGTAAACGAACGGCGGCTGGGGAAGAGCGAGGCCGTCGTCCCAGATGTCCTTGGCGATGCCGATCACTTGATAAGAGGTGGGTCCATTCCCGAGCCGGAACCGCTTGCCCGTGGGATCCTCGCTGGGCCAGAACTTCCGCGCCATATTTTCATTGACCACGGCGACTCCCGGCGCGGCTTTGGAATCCTCAGAAGTGAATCCGCGGCCACGCACCACCGGAATCCCGGCCGTTGCGAAATAGTTCGGCGACACAATATTGTACGCCGCCCACGGCAGCGCTCCATCGGGCGGCGCGTTAGACTCCTCAGTACGGATCGTCTTTGCGCCGAAGTGATCGTTGGCTAGCGGGAAATCTTTGGTCAGAGCCACCGATCGAACGCCCGGTATTTGCTCCAGCCGGCTGATGAGCTGTTGCTGGAACAACGCTGCCCGCTTTTCATCGTATCCCTGCAAGTCCAGCTTCAGCGCTATGGCCAAAAGATTTTCGACATTCACGCTGGTGTTGCGCACGTAACTCTTGTGCAGGAATTCGAGAATCAGTCCCGCGCCCGCCAGCAACATCAGGGAAACTGCCAGAGGCGCCACCACCAGCCCATTGCGAGGCGCCCACAGTGAGTGGCGCCGCCGCAGGAAGCCTTGGGCCTTCAAGGCGAAGGTAAGATCCGGCCGCGATGCTTCGAATGCCGGAGCCAGGCCGAAGGCTACTCCCGTTCCGAGCGAGGTCAACAGAGCGTAGGCAAATACGCGCCAATCCGGGCCCGCTTCGAAACCTGAAGCGGGTGACAAAGACACCGCAGCGCGGGTCAGCCAGATCGAAAGCAGCGTTCCAAGAGCGCCACCCAGCAGGGCGAGCAAGATGCTTTCGGTGAGAAGCTGCCGGATCAGTCGGCCTCGGCTGGCTCCAAGAGACAGGCGGACGCCGATTTCACGCCGCCGCGCCGCCGCTCGCGCCAGCAGTAGGTTGGCCGTATTCATGCACGCGATCAGCAGAATCATCCCGACTACCAGCATCACGGCGAATACGGAGGTCATAATTTCACGCTTCTTCCCTGGAAACACTCCTCCTGGAGTCACAATCACGGTGACATGCGTGTCCTTTTCGGAACGCGCTTCGCGCAATCCATTCAGCAATGCGGTCAACTCCCCCTGCGCCTGCTCGACAGACACGCCATTCCGAAGCCGTCCGTTCAGGTTCAACCAGCGAGCTTTCGGATCGCGCAAAAAGTCCGTTCCAGGCATGGCCGTTTTCTGCATTGCAAGAGGCAGGTAAACACTCACCGAGTCGCCGTTGTTCCCCGGAGCGACCCCAACTACCGTGAACAAATCGCCGTTCAGCCTCAAACTTTTTCCAATGACTCCTGGATCGGCGCCGAAACGCGACTGCCAAAAGCCGCGACTCAAGATAGCTACGGGATGCGCGCCCGATGTTCGATCCTCTTCCGGCAAGAAAGCCCGGCCCGGACTTGGCTCGTGCCCAAACACTTTGAAATCATCCGCTGGAATCAGCCGGCCCCCAATCTCCTCTGGCTCGCCGGAAGGAGGCAGGCTCGCGATAAGCGTGACGCGGCCGCTATTACCACCGAGGGCAGCCAAAACCGTATTGTGATCGCGCAAGTAGGTGTAATCGGAATACGAGAATTCCTCGTGGTTCGATTTCGTAACGAACACGCAGCTAGCCGGGTCCTTTATTTGTCGCAAAGACCGTAGAAGGGCCGCGTTCACCACTGCGAAGACAGTGGTGCTCAGCCCGATGCCCAGGCTCAAGCCAAGCAGTGACATGGCCGTAAACGTAGGCGACTTCCGCAGCATGCGGAAGGCAAAGCGCAAATCCTGCGCCACTGCCTCGATCGCCGCCAGAATCCACACCTCTCGCGACTGTTCGCGAATCTTCAAGGTATTGCCGAACTGCCGCAGCGCCCGGTAGCGCGCCTCTTCTTCGGACAGACCGGCTTCGACGCCGTGCTGCATCTTCATGTCGAGATGAAAGCGCAGCTCTTCGTCCATCTCGCTTTCAAATCGCTTACGCCGCCGCAGAAACGCTAGACGCTTCCACAATTTTCCCATAGATCACCTATGTCAAGCGGTCCGCATCACGCGGGCGATCGCCTCCAGCGCCCGGTCGAAGCTGGACACTTCCAAACCCAATTGTTTTCGTCCCGCTGGTGTAAGCCGGTAGTACCGCGCGCGTCGATTGTTGGCGGACTGGCCCCATTCCGACGAGATCCAGCCTTGCAGTTGCATGCGCTGCAGCGCGGGGTAGAGCGAGCCCTCCTCCACCTGAAGCACATCGTCGGACATCTGGTGAATGTGCTGCGCGATCCCGTAACCGTGCATGATGCCGCGGGTCAGGGTCTTCAGGATCAGCATGTCCAGCGTGCCGGGCAGCAGATCGCTCTTGTCCTTGGCTTTTCCCATAGATCACCTATAGGATCTACCCAAAGGCAGCGGCGTGTCAATCGGATTGCTTGGCCAGCGACTGCACCGCGCGCAGCCCGATAGTCCAGGGAATAGTGACGATGGTCATTCCCAGCACCATGACCTGTGCAGCCAGCGCGAGCGCCAATGTTACCACGGACTCGGCGGGGACATTGCCGTGCGCCTGGCGGGAACTCGACTCAGCCCGTGGGACCCGCTCCGCACCCGCGCCAGACCGGTACACCCAGCCCGATTGCGCGCCGGCCTCAACCTCCGCCGGAACTTCGAACAACGGTCTTGACTTCTTCTTTGTCGTCATGAGCGCCTGCTTGTTCCTCGCCGGTAATGAAATCCACAAATCGCCCGTAGTCCTCGGCGGCCCGGCTGCGAGGAGCATATTCCCAAATGGTCTGCCGCTGCGAGGTTGCATAATTCAAATCGATGCACTGCCGGATGCCCGGCAGAAATAATCGCCCACCCATCTGCGGGTCCTGCTCGAGCGCTTCCAGAGCCGCTTTGGTGGCGTTATTGGAAGCCGAGGTAAACGTGGGCAGGACGGCGAGCAACTCCAACCGGCGGTCCGGCCACAAGTCCCGCACCTCGGCCACTCCATTCAGCGTCTGACGCGCTCCGATGATGGCCATCAGGTCCATCCCCACCGGTACGATGATTTCGTCGGAGAAAAGAAGCGCGTTGTAGGTGAGCAGGTTCATGGCCGGCGAGCTGTCGATCACCACCGCATCGTAGCCGCTCAAAGCCCGCAGGCGGCGCGCCAGAATCGTCTCCCGCTGCGTCTCGCCAGCCAGCCGCCGCTCGAGGGAAAAAGCCGACGGCGTGGAAGCGATCACATCCAGCCGCTCTCGCACTCCGCGCACGATCGCCTCTTCGAGAGACGCCTCTCCGATCAGCAGGTGCTCGATGGTGTGCGCCGGACGGGCGCCGAAGGCGTGGCCGATATTGCCCTGTGGATCGGCGTCGATCAGAAGGACGCGGCGGCCGCGCGCCGCCAGACCAGCCGCCACGTGGATTGCGGTGGTCGTCTTCCCCACGCCGCCCTTCATGTTCACTACGGCGATCTTGCGCACGAGTTTAGATCATGGTAACAGAAATGAAGGTTGCCGGCTGAAGCTGATACCATCGGATTGATGCGTCAAATCGTGCTCGATAAGCCTGGGCAATTTCAGGAACAGTTCGCCGCGCCGATGGAAGCTAGTCCGGGAGAAGCCTTCGTCCGCGTGCATCGCATCGGCGTCTGTGGCACAGACCTGCACGCCTTCGCGGGACGGCAGCCGTTTTTCACCTATCCGCGGATTCTCGGCCATGAGCTGGGCGTGGAAGTGATCAGCGCGCCGGCTAACCAGAAAGGTATCCAGGCGGGTACACGGTGCGCCGTCGAGCCATATATGAGTTGCGGGCATTGTCACGCTTGTGCGATGAACCGGCCCAATTGCTGCGTAAGCCTCAAGGTGCTGGGCGTGCACTGCGAAGGTGGAATGCGACCGTTCTTGAGCGTGCCCGTGGAGCTGCTGCACAAATCCGACAAGCTGTCGCTCGACCAGTTGGCATTAGTCGAGACGCTGGGGATCGGCGCGCACGCGGTGAAGCGCAGCGGGATCGGCGAGGGCGAGGAAGCGCTGGTGGTGGGCGCAGGGCCCATCGGATTGGCGGTGACCCAATTCGCACAGGCGGCCGGCGCGCGCGTCCGCATGCTGGAGATCGCCGAGCCGAGGCGCGCTTTTGTCGAGCAACTGGGCGTACCCACGATTGCGAAATTCGACGGCCGCCTGTCAGACGTGGTGTTCGACGCCACTGGAAATCCGCAGGCCATGGAAGCGAGCTTCGATTACCCGGCCCACGGCGGGCGCCTCGTTTTCGTGGGATTGGTACAAGGACGGATTTCCTTCGACGACCCGCAGTTCCATCGCCGCGAGCTGACCGTGATGTCGAGCAGGAACAGTTGCCACGATTTTCCCGGCATTATTCAGATGATCGAGGAAGGCCGTATCGACACCAGCCCGTGGATCACCTGTCGCATGGGACTCGACGAAGTGCCCAGCCAGTTTCCGCTGCTTCGCCAGCAGCCGAACCTGGTGAAGGCCATGATCGAAGTTCGCGACACCGACACGTAGTCTACTGTTGTAAACCACCGTGGAGCGGCCTTTCAAGGCGGCTATGCCCGCTTTCGAGCGGGCATTTCGGAAGCCAATCTACTTCACCAGCCCCAAATACACATACACAACCGGCATGGTGAATAGCGCGCTGTCCACGCGATCGAGCAGCCCTCCGTGCCCTGGCAGTATCGTGCCCGAATCCTTGACGCCGGCGCCGCGCTTGAGAGCTGATTCCGCCAGATCGCCCAATTGTCCAGCGATATTAGCCAATACCGATAACGCTACCGCCTGAATCGCGGGCATCAGTGGCGCAGCCCAACGCAGATACGCCACGCCAAACACCGTCGAGACCACTACCGAAGCGATCGCTCCCTCCCACGATTTCCCCGGGCTGATCCGGCGCGCCAACTTGTGGACACCGAGGTTCTTTCCGACGTAATAGGCGCTGATGTCCCCCACCCAATTGATCGCCAGCGCGAACAGAAGCCAATAAGGACTCGCTTCTCGCAGCAGGATCGCGCATTTCCAAGGTCCGAAAATGTAGACCACCCCCAGCAGCATGGCCGAGGCGCGCGGCAGCACCTCAGCCAGATCCTGACTTCGCATCGCGAGCGAAATTCCGGCCAGAGCCACCACGGTCAGAAAAATCGCGCTCCCACCCGAAAGCGCCAACACTCCGAGTCCGGCGGCGTAGCCTACCGGCCCCAGTTTGGTCACTCCATACCCGGCAGCAATGCCGCAATACTCCCGATAGCAAAGCATCGCGCACAGGGTGACGGCGGCGAAAGCCAGCCACGGCCTCCCCAGGATGACGATATATAAAACAAGCGGTATGAGGATCAGCGAAGTGAGGACGCGCTTCATCGCTACGAAACGCCGAGCGCTTCGATCAGTTGCGGTTCTCCGATTTTTTCGTCGACGCCTGGACTACTCGAGGAGTTCAATCCTCCAAAGCGGCGGTCGCGCTTCTGGAAATCCAGAATGGCTTTGAGCAGGTCGGTGCGGCCGAAATCCGGCCAAAGCGTATCGGTGATATAAAGCTCGGAGTAAGCGATCTGCCACAACAGAAAATTGCTGATGCGCATCTCGCCGGAAGTGCGGATCAGCAGATCCGGATCGGGCGTGCGGGACGTGTAGAGGTTCTGCGAAATCATCTGCTCGTCGAGCCGCAATGCGGAGAGTGTTCCGTCGCGCCGGGCTGTTTCGAGAATGGTGTTGACAGCGTCGACCAGCTCCGCCCGTCCGCCATAATTGATGGCCAGATTAACCAGCAATCCGCGATTGAGCGAGGTGGCTTCGACGGCGGCCTGGAGCTCGGTTCGCACGGGAGCGGGGAGCTCATCGAGACGCCCGATCGCTTCGAGCCGGATATCGTTCTTCTGCAGCTCGGGAAGCTCGCGACGCAAATAGAAGCGCAGCAGACGCCACAATGTCTCCACTTCGGCGCGAGGCCGCTTCCAGTTCTCCACCGAAAACGCGTACAGGGTGAGGACCCGGATCCCCAGCCGGGCGCAACTTTCCACAGTGCTGCGGACAGGACCGATTCCCGCCTTGTGACCGGCCACGCGCGGCAAGCTGCGGCGTTTGGCCCAGCGGCCGTTGCCGTCCATGATAATCGCGATATGTTCCGGCAGCCGGGCCGGATCGAGCGCTTTGGCCAGGGCCCAGTCCGCGTCGCCAGGCGTGAGCGCTTCGAGGAATGCCTTCATGGGGTGATTTTCTATAGTAACAAGTCGCGTGGACCAAAGGCCGAACGTGCGATAAATCGCTATTGACAGCCGTATCGGTAAGTGATATATCTATGACTGACACATAGCCCGATGAAGACCAAGAAGCACGATTTGCCAAATGACGTGATGCGGCTGCTGCCGCTCACACCGGCTGTCTTCTTCATTCTTTTTGCATTGGCCGATGGCGACAAACATGGCTACGCCATCATGCAGGAGACAACCAAGCTGTCGGAAGGCAGGTTTCGCATGGGGCCGGGCACTCTTTATACCACTATTCAGCGGCTGCTGGAGCTTTCTCTGATCGAAGAGGTTTGGGATGTGATCGATGGGGACAAGCGAGAGAGCCGGCGGCGCTATTACCGGCTCACACGCCACGGACGGGCTCTTCTGGATTTGGAGATTAACCGTATGGGCGCCGTGCTTCGCCTCGCCGGCGAAAAGAGGCTTTGGCCCCAAGTCGCGAAGTGACCCCTATGCAGACCACTTTAAGCGCGTCCAGCCGTACCTACAGCGTGCTGCTGGTACTATATCCACTCGAATTGCGGCGCGAATTCGCCCAAGAGATGACCGACGTTTTCGAGCAGCAGCTCCAGGGAGCTTGGGAAGAGAATGGATTGAAAGGCATGTTTCGCGTGTGGCTCTGCGCCATTGGCGAGCTGCTCTGTGTCGCGTTGCCGGCCCAGTTGGCGCAGCCGGTTTTTATCGTCCCCACGCTCTCACTGATCAGCAACTCAATTATGTTCCTGGCGTTGCTCCGGCAATTGAGCCCACTGGCGGCGCTGTGCCGCCTTTATCGGCATTAGCAAGCTTTGCGTCGAGATGCTGGAAGTCCGCAATCTGATCAAGCGCTACAACCGGATTCCGGCCGTCGATGGAGTCAGCTTCACCATTCGGCCGGGCGAGATCCTCGGCTACGTCGGACCCAACGGCGCCGGCAAAAGCACGACTGTCAAAGTGCTCACTGGCCTCATCGATCCGACCGCCGGAGACATTCTGTTCCAGGGCCGCGATGTCCGGGCGGATTGGATCGGCTTCCAGCGCCGCATGGGCTATGTGCCCGAAGAGCCGCACCTCTATCCGCACCTGGCGGGACGCGAGTATTTGCAACTGGTAGGCCGCCTGCGAGGATTGCCGCGGCGCACGCTCGAGCCGCGCATGGATGAAATGCTGCGATTATTCTCGCTCTGGGAGGACCGCTACTCGCCTCTCTCGTCTTATTCCAAGGGCATGCGGCAGAAGATCCTGCTCTCTGGAGCGCTCTTGCACAATCCGGACCTGTTGATTCTGGACGAGCCCTTTTCCGGACTCGACGTCAACACGGCCCTGATCCTGCGCTCTCTGCTCCGCGCCTTGGCCGTGGAGGGCAAGATGATCCTCTACAGCTCGCACGTCCTGGAGGTCGTGGAAAAAGTGTGCTCGTCGGTGGTGATCCTGCGCAAGGGCAAGGTGGTGGCGCACGACGCCGTCGAGCGCCTGCGCGATTTGATGCAGCAGCCATCGCTCGAAGGCGTCTTCGCTCAGCTTACCCAACAGGAAGACCCGGGCCACATCGTGGATGGAATCCTCGCCGCGATGCGAGGTTGAGTACATGAGGCGCCTTCGCGAGTGGCTCGGGGAAACGCATTCCGCCGCCTTCGAGCTGCGCCGCCATTTCTTTCTGCGCTTTTTCGATAGCGATCTGGTGTCCACGCCTGGCCAGTGGCAGGTGGTCGCCGGCGGAGTGCTCGCCATCCTTCTGTCGCTCAGCCTGATCTACGTGCAGGCCTACTATCACAAGTATGCGGCGCTGAACGCGCTGTCTACGCCGGAGCCGCTGCACCGGGCGTTGCTAGCCGATGTCCTTTTCTTGATCACACTGGCGATGTCCCTCATCGGCCTTTTCACCACACTGCAGTGGCCGCAACTATTCCCCGGACTCCGCGACTACCTGGCGCTGGGATCGCTCCCGGTCCGCGTGCGCGAAATATTCGTCGCCAAGTTTAGCGCGCTGCTCGCCTTCGCCGGGCTTTTCATCGTGGCCACTACCTTGTTGCCCAGCTTGATTCTTCCCATGGTCATTGCCGGACGCTGGGAGCCGAATGCGTTCCACCATGTTCCGGCGATATTTGTCTCTTCTTCGCTGGCCGCGCTATTCGTATTTTTCTCGTCTATAGCCGCGCAAGGCGTGCTGTTGAATGTCACGCCAATCCGCCACTTCACGCGTCTCTCGCTAGCCGTGCAGGGAGCGATGCTAACAGTGCTGCTGTGCGGGCTGCCTCTGGTGTTTTCGATTGCGAATCTGCAGGGTTCCATGGATCGGCGTCCGGAGTGGATCGTGTGGGTCCCACCCGCCTGGTATCTAGGACTGGATCAAGTGATGATCGGCAACCTCGAGCCGCTTGCGGCGAGGTTAGCCTGGAGAGGCGTGGCCGGCCTGGCCGCGGCCGCCTGCGCCGCACTGATCGCCTACCTCTGGAGCTATCGCCGCCACAGAGTGCGTCTGCTGGAATCTCCCGTCATGGCGTCAAAATCGAAGCGCCGCGCCTGGCTTGCCGGTCTCGCCGATCGACTGATAGCCGATCCGCGCGAACTGGCCGTATTCGCCTTCGTGGCGAAGACGCTAGCCCGCAGCCGCCAGCATCGCCTGGTGCTCACCGCGTTTGCCGCGATAGCGGTGGCCGTGATTTTCGAGAGCTTCGTGAGCCTCGCGCTAAGCCGCGGCTTTCGCGGATTCTCCGTCGTAACACCGGCGCTGCGCCAGGCCGCAGTATCGGCTCCGCTGGCGCTCTCCCTGTTCGTACTGGCCGGCTTCCGCTATCTGTTTCGCCTGCCGGTGGAATTGCGGGCCAACTGGGTGTTTCGCGTCAACGAGCCCGGCAATCGGATGGTCTTTCTGGCCGCTGTAGAGCGCTTCCTTCTTTACTGCGCCGTGGCGCCTGTTGCGCTTCTCGCGCTGCCGGTAGAAGTGGGCCTGCTTGGCCTGCGAACTGGAGTTGCGGCGACAATCCTGTGCTTGTTGCCGTCGCTCACGCTGACGGATCTGCTGCTCATTCAGTTCGAGAAGGTCCCCTTCACGTCGTCTTATCTGCCCGGCCGGCGGCCTGTCATTCAAACACTGCTGATCTACGCGGCGAGCCTGACGCTGTATGTCACCGTCTTGGGCGGCATCGTAACGTTGTGCCTGCGCGGACCGGGAACCACGCTCGGACTCTTCGTCGTAATGCTTGCAGTTTGGTTCAAAGTGCGATTGGGACGCTTGGAGAATTGGAAGGTCGGCAAGCTCGAATTCGAGGAGCTGCCCGAGCCGGTAGTGCAGACACTGAGTATCTTGAGAGATTAGGTCTCTGAACGTGCCTGTGGCGCCTACCGCTCGCCGACGCGCAGAGCTCCGAACAGAGCCGTGACTCCTGACTTCTTCCCTCCACTATACTTGGAGAATCACTCTATGACACATTCCCGATTTATCCTCGGAGGAGCGATTTTGCTTCTCACTGCCTTATCCGCAGCCGCCCAGGTTAACTGCGGCAACGCCACTCTTACGGGCCAGTATGGCATCGATCTCGACGGTTCCGCCTTCGCCACCGCGGGAGCCGGCGCATCGACCTTCCAAAGATTGAT
>Ga0210405_10004428_pt1 | contig 13195 bp, 15 predicted proteins | sample IncBWH11MmetaG_FD_155492 | JGI IMG/M metagenome (GOLD analysis project Ga0210405, IMG submission 155492) | Forest soil microbial communities from Barre Woods Harvard Forest LTER site, Petersham, Massachusetts, United States - Inc-BW-H-11-M | ecosystem: Environmental > Terrestrial > Soil >... | reverse complement strand
AGCGGTGACGATCGTCGGACGAGAAATCCGATATTGTTCAGCCAAATCCCGTGTAGCCGGGAGACGAGCGCCCGGGCGCAATCGTCCGGCAAGAATCTCCGAACGCAGCTCTTCATAGAGCCAGCGATACAAGGGCATTCGCGGCTTCGGGCCCTTCAGGTTCAGCGGTAGCGTGCTCGACTTCTTCGCCATGAATCGCCCAAGCAATTCCTTTTCCGTTTGTCATTCCGAGCGAAGCGAGGAATCTGCAGTTCTTTCCGCGCGCAGAAAATGCAGATCCCTCGCTCCGCTCGGGATGACAAGCGTTTCAAAGGTGGTATGGAAAGAATATACGAAAATGGACATTCCAAGCTAGCCAATAAGTTAGTATCGTAGATACGTTAGCGCATGAAAAGAGGGCTTATGTCGAATAACAACGGAAGATCCACCAGCCTGCGCCTAAAAACGGGCCTGGCCGAAATGCTGAAAGGCGGCGTCATTATGGACGTCACCAACGCCGAGCAAGCGGTGATCGCCGAGAAGGCCGGCGCCGTCGCAGTCATGGCACTCGAGCGCGTCCCCGCGCAAATCCGCGCCGAAGGCGGCGTTGCGCGCATGGCTTCGCCGATGAAGATTCGCGAGATCATGGCCGCAGTCTCAATCCCGGTAATGGCCAAGTGTCGCATCGGACATTTCGCGGAAGCCCAAATCCTTCAGGAACTCGGCGTCGACTACATCGACGAATCCGAAGTGCTCACGCCCGCCGACGAAGCCCACCACGTCGACAAGCACGCCTTCACGGTCCCATTCGTCTGCGGCGCCCGTAATCTCGGAGAAGCCCTGCGTCGCATCGCCGAGGGCGCAGCCATGATTCGCACCAAGGGCGAAGCCGGCACCGGCGACGTAGTCCACGCCGTGAAACACATGCGCCAGATCGTGCAAGAAATGAAAATCCTGACCGTGCTCAGCGAAGAAGAACTCTACGCCAAAGCCAAAGAACATCAGGCCCCGTACGAACTAGTGAGAATCGTCGCCAAAGAAGGGAAGCTGCCCGTACCGAATTTCTCCGCCGGAGGCATAGCCACACCGGCTGATGCATCGCTGGTCATGCAGTTGGGCGCGGAATCCGTGTTCGTGGGTTCGGGCATCTTCATGCAGGATTCGACTACGTTTGCCCCTCCGCAAGAAGCAGAGAAGCGCGCGAAGGCAATCGTGCAGGCGGCGACGCACTACAACGACCCTAAAGTATTACTCGAAGTAAGCGAAGACCTGGCCGGTGCCATGAAGGGCCTAGCCGTTGCAGGTCTAGACGCAGCTCACATGTTGCAAACGAGGGGATGGTAGATCGAGGTGTTAGATCACGAAGGACACGAAACTTTCCCTAATGAAGTCGGCCTTAGGTTTCCTTTGTGAACCTTCGTGTCCTTTGTGGTTAAGGGTTTCTTATGAAGATCGGAGTATTGGCTCTCCAGGGCGATTTTGACGCCCACCGCCGCCGGCTTGAGGCGCTGGGCGCTGAAGTTGTGCTGGTCAAGAAACCCGAGCAACTCAACGAGATCGACGGCCTGGTAATTCCCGGAGGAGAATCGGGCACATTTCTCAAACTGCTGGGGGAGACCGGATTCGAAAAGCTGAAGCAATTCGTTCATGGGAAGCCGACTTTCGGTACGTGCGCAGGCGCAATCCTGCTGGCCAACGAAGTAGAAAACCCAAAGCAGTCCGGATTAGGCGCGCTCGACATCCGCATTCGCCGCAACGCCTACGGCCGCCAGATCGACAGCTCGATACGGGAAGGCCGATTGGGTAGGGAGCCGATCGAAATGGTCTTCATTCGCGCTCCCAAGATCGAGCGCATAGGCCCCGGAGTCGAAGTACTCGCCACTGAAGGCCGCGATCCGGTCGCAGTTCGGCAGGGAAAAGTAATGGCCGCAACTTTCCATCCTGAACTCTCCGACGACACCCGCGTGCATCAGGCATTCCTTGATCTGATCTGATCCAGCATTGACAAGCGTCCGGTAAGTGAAGGCCGGACACCCCTGTCCGCCACCTTGGACAGACGTCGTTACCCGCGCATGCCTTCGGTCTCGAAATTATCAAAAGTTTTCACTTGACAATCTAATCGCGTAACCGTACTGTTACGCATTATGCGGAACCGTTCGGTTACATATTCCACGGAAGCGACTTTTCAAGTATTGGCCGATCCGACCCGACGAGCTGTGCTTGATCTTCTCAGGAGCGGAACTCAGCCGGCCGGACAAATTGCCAAGGCTTTTCCAGTTTCACGGCCTGCCATCTCCAAACATCTGCGATTGCTTCGTCGCGCTCATCTGGTGCAGGAACGTCGAGAAGGTCGCCACCGTCTTTACCAACTCAACCCCGAACCGTTGAAAGCTGTCGATTCATGGCTGGAACAATATCGCGTCTTCTGGCAGGCCAGCCTGGCCAACCTGAAGACTTTTGTCGAGGCCGAGTACGCCAAAGAAAGTGCACACGATCGTTCAAAACACAAATAACAGGAGGAATGAAAATGAAAGCACTACGAATTGCAGCCTGCATTATGTTGTTCACAACCGCCGTTGTTGCGCAGTCGGACGCGCAGAAATCATTCGACCAACTGAAATCGCTCGCTGGTTCATGGGAAGGGAAGAACTCGATGGGTCAATCGGTGGAGGTCTCTTACCGCATGACCGCCGGAGGCTCTGCGCTGATGGGCGAAATCGTGGGACACGGCGAAACCATGATCTCAATGATTAATTTCGACGGCCCCAATCGCCTGCTCCTGACTCATTACTGTACGGTCGGAAACCAGCCGCGCATGCAGGCCAGCTCTTCGCCGGACGGCAAAACCATTACCTTTAACTTTCTCGACGCCACCAATCTCGACAGTCCGCAGTCCGGCCACATGGATCACGTAGTGATCGCCCTGCTCGGACCCGACCACCATACCGAGGAGTGGAACTTCATCGATCACGGAAAGCAGATCAAGGAATTCTTTGACCTGACGCGTAAGAATTGAAGCACCTTTAACGTCCAGAACCAGGCAGTGAGACAACTCAATTCAGGAGCCAGCTATGGCACAAGCATTGGTTACTCCCGATCAAGACGCGATCATCAGCGAAATAGATGTCAATGCGCCGGCAGAGCGAGTATTTCAAGCTCTCACGGATCCCCGACAGTTCAAGCTCTGGTGGAATAGTGACGAGTGCCAGACCGAGTTCTTTGAAATGGATCCGCGCCCTGGAGGCAAATGGCGATTCGGAACCAGGAAGACAAAATTGGACGTCAACGGCGTGAACCAGTTCATTTGCGAGGGCGAGGTGCTCGAATTTTATCCGCCACGTCTCCTGGCCTACACCTGGGTTGCGAACTGGCACGACGACAAATCTCGCAGAACGATTGTGCGCTGGGAGTTGACGCCGACCAAAGACGGCACCCATGTGAAAGTCACTCACAGCGGTTTGGCCCAGGAGGCGGTTGCCCGCAAGGATTACAGCGGCGGCTGGCCTGGGGTTGTGGAAATGCTCAAGAAATTTGTCGAGACAAAATAAACAGGAGAGCTCATGGCTACAATTGAAATCACTCCCGATCAAGATGCGGTGGTTGAGGAAATCTTCATTGCCGCGCCACCGGAGCGTGTCTTTCAGGCGATTACCGATCCCGCCCAGACGTCGCAGTGGTGGGGACAGAAAGGCATGTATCGCATCACGGAGCGGCACGCTGACTTTCGCCCGGGCGGCAAATATTGGTGCGTCGGCGTGGGCGCGGATGGTACGTCGTTCCGCGTGGACGGCGAATATCTGGAGATCGATCCTCCGCGCCTGCTGGTGCAAACCTGGCTCGCCAGTTGGTGCGGCGACGTGAACACCATTGTGCGTTGGGAGCTCGAGCCCCAACCGGTTCATGGCTTGCAGCATCGCGGTCCACAGAAGCTGGGAACGGGCACCTTAGTAAGAGTTCGTCAGCAAGGATTTGCGGGAGCGCCAAAGGCGGCTGTCGATCACGCCCAGGGATGGACGCGCGTCCTCGGCTGGATGCAGGCGTTCGTCGAAAAGGGAGAGACTGTCGACACCCGCGAGTAGGAAGTTCAGTCCGGGTCCAGTGCCCGGGTGCCCCGGTTTTGTGTTTTTCGAGACTGTGTTCCGATACCCACATCTCGAAAGCGCGAGATGTGGGGCACCCGGAACCCGGCAAGTCATACCGACGCCGGCAATCGCTCTCCGGCACGCGAGACCCTTTGTTCGCGCCAGTGGCGAGCTTGCGCGATGCAGATGATGTGCAAGATGAACAGCAGTGGTACGGCGAAAGTCGGAATCAGACTCAGAGGGAGCACGGTCATGGGACTGGTTGGGATCCCGTGCGGGTCGATCAGCCCGGCGGTGGCGCCCAGAGTCACCGCGGTTACCAGATCTGTAATCCCGAGCAGCTGCCACAGGATGAAGCTTTTGCGGTGATCGGGATTCGCGAGTGTCATCGCAACCAGGGGCGCGGTGGCTCCAATCGCGATGTCGCCCCAACCTGCGGGTAACGCGAACAGGCCCGGCAGAATGCCGTAGGTATACAACGCGAGGAAGGTGAAGCCGGCGATCCTCCACGCCTGCAGGAACGTCAAGGTACGCGGGTTCAAGGCCAGAGCGAATTGGCGAAATGAATCCGAGGCTGCAAACCACAACAGGAACAGGACGATCGGAGCCAGCGCTGCCACTCCCAAAGGCAGCGGCGGACGGCTGGGATCAGTCTCGAATACGTGCAGAGCCGAGGCGGCAAGCGAGAGAATGAACCACGCGCCAATAAGGCTCGCGGTGAGCTTCCCATAATTTGGGTTCGTCTTCGTCATAACAATTTCTCCTTGTGCGGTTACTGCAATTCAGTCACTGCGCTAGTTAGTTTGTCGGTCAGCTTCAGCAGGCTCTTGCTGAGTGCGTTTCCAAGTTGAGCGCGTACCCGGCCTTGCACTTTCTGCCAGTAGGGCATCGCACGCTTCAGTTGGGCCTCCCCCGGCTTCGACAGCCGCATTCGCCACTCGCGGCGGTCTTGGCCACGCCGCTTTGCGATCCAGTTGTGCCCGCCCAAGATTTCTAGAGTGCGCGTCAGCGTGGTGCTATCCATGGCCAGCAATTGTCCCAGTTCGCCCTGGGAGACTTCTCCGGCAAGCGAGAGCGCTTGCAGGACGGTGAACTGCGTGGCCCGCAGCCCGACGGGACGCAAGGCCTCGTCGTAAAGATGAGTCAGGGCCCGCGATGCACGGCGAATCGTGGCGCACATGCATGGAAGACTTGGCAGCGAATCGGTCATGCTGAATTAGATGCATATACATCTATTCGATTCGCAAAATCTTTAAAAGGGAACTCGCTTGACCCGCAATGCGGGGGTCTGTTACGCTCCGCCCGACCTTTCCTTGGGAGGTGCGGTGTGCGTCCACTGGGTGTGACTCTGATCGCCATCCTGCACTGGTTGCGCGGCTTGGCTTATGTGGCCGTCGGATTCGCGCTGCTCGGGATTACGCACCTCAGCGCGCGCCTGATCTCGAGTGTTGCTGCCGACACCTTCTTCCAGCGCCTGATTTCTGGCCTGGGCAAGACGCTGGGATTTGCCGTGCTGTTTTTTGCCCTGCTCTACATCGTCATGGGATTGGGCCTGTGGGCGATGAAGAATTGGGCTCGGACGTTGACCCTGATCTTTGCCGTGATCTGGCTGGCCTCGGCGATGGTCCACCTGGTCTCCTACCCCACGCCTTTTCACGTGCTGCGGGCGGCGGTGGATGTGGCGATCCTCGTCTATCTGATGTTGCCGGACGTAAAGCGGGCCTTCGCAGCGTAGTGAATGTAATACCGGGTGCCCCAGGTCTCGCGCCTTTCGAGACCTGGGTCTGCCAAATCTACCAGCATAACGCGAGAGATTGGCCACACTACTTCATCGGCGAAAAATCCGTCGGATGCATGTACGTCGAGTCCACTTTTTCCACCGTCTTCTCGGTCTGCTCGGATTTGATCACCTCTTGAAAACCCGGGTCGGCGGCAAACGCGGCCCAGTTCTTTTTTGCTTCCTCGAGGCTGGCATGAGCCAACATAAAGATGAACGTGTTATCCCAAGCGGGAGCATCCTGGGGAACCCAGTAACCCACAACCTTCAGATCGTGTTTGGCGAGCAGTTTGGAAGTCGTGTCGCGAAACCGCGCCTCCAGCGCCGGCTCTTTGCCCGGCACCGTGTGATAAATACGGAGCTCAAAGACGCGATCGCTATCGGCCCTCACTTGTTTCACGTGCGCCAGACGGGCAGTCACGAGCGATCCAGCGACAAAGGAAAGCAGGGCGATGCCTAAGACCGCCCATCTTGTCGATTGCCAGCCTTTGAATTGCCAACTGTTGAGTGTCATGGAAGTCTCTCCTCAAGAAAAAGTAAACTGGGCGGGAAGCTCCTTATGGAGTACGTACAGCACTGCATTTTGGATTGTTTACGGCACATGTGGGACAGACACTCTTGTGCGTCGCTTTTGACTTTGGTTCTTGCAGGATCCCAGCCAAGAGAAATCGAGTTCAACATCAATTCAAGAGCGGCGGACAGGAGTCTCCGCCCCACACGACCGGAACATGACGATGTGTTCGGCTGGGGCTCCCCGAGCCCCACATCTCGAAAGCCGCGAGATGTGGGGCACCCGGTGCCAGGGGTAGCTGCGCGATTTCGAGGCTCGCCTGCCGTCTCGTAGCCTAGCGCACGTTGTGCTGTACGCCCTCGAATCCCTTTTCAAATTCTGTGACCAGCGGAGTTTCACCGGCCTGGAGACCGCCGCGTCCCATGACGCGCCAGAGAAAACTGCTATGCATGTGCGCATCGTAAACCGCCAGCAGATCTTCGGACGGCCGGCCCGTCACCAGGATGATGATGTCGGCTTGGGAAGGCTGGTACACAACAATGAGTTTGCCCCAATTCTGAATGGCATTCTGCACCGCGTTGATCGCGTTCCGATCTTCGTAAAACAGGTTCGGGTCGAACTGATCTCCGTCATAGGAGGCAACGTAGACATAGCGCGCATTCGCCAGGGTTCCCGGAAACGCTGGCACTTTCACAGTACTGGGATTGGGCGCAGCCCAGGCGGAAATCGCCACCGTCATGATCAAACTGATCGCCACCAGAAAAAATCGTTTCATACAAACACCTCTGTCTGGTTAGATGCGTTCGGACGGGGCGGACCTTCTTGCGCTCTCGAATCAACACTTTACGTCAAGAATTGGACGGTTCCCAACATGGGAAGCGTGATGCATTTTATTGTTTCAAACGGCTGGGAGCGGGTTAATCTACGATCTGGTGGATTCAGGCGCGGCCGTTGTCTCGCGATTTTGGAGCGAGACAGGGTCGCGTTTTCGTTTCTGCCACAAATCGTTTTTACACAAATCCTAGGAAAGGGAACTCAAGCGCAGCTTCACCGGCTGCGCCTCTGTCATCATGCAAACTGAAGATCACAAACACGATAGTGCATTCGCGAAACCGTCGGAAGAACGTATCGACATCCACGCGCTCGGCGTCGACTCTCCAAGAAACAAGGGCGACATCGTGGAGGCCAAGTTCTTAGCCAAGGCTTCCAGCTTGGGCTTTGGTGTAGCTCGCCCTTGGGCCACAGAGCGATATGACTTCGTCCTCGACTCCGGATACGGTTTCTGGCGAGTGCAGGTCAAGTCCAACCGCGGCCGTGCCGACGGCGCGTACCTGGTCAAGGTTTCGGGCTATAAGCGGGTGGCCTACACCGAGAGAGACATTGATTTTCTCGTGGCCTACCTCGTGCCCGAAGATTTGTGGTATATCGTTCCGATAAAGAAGTTCATAGGGAAGGGTACTTTGTTCTTCTATCCCCACGGGCGAGGCACGTCGCCCTGGGAGAAGTATCGCGAAGCCTGGTGCCAGATGGCCTGCCCTCACGACGAGAACGGCCCCAGCAAGATCGTGACCCCGCGCTGCTGCGACAAAGGCCCGACCCGTCTGCCGTCCCGGGAATAACATGAATGCCGTAGTCCGGGCCCCAGCCATTACTCCACGGTAAAATCTCTTTTACTGGCGGTCGTGCCACCTGGATTGGTCACGCTGATTGGCCCGGTGGTCGCGCCTTGCGGCACGGTAGCCAGTATGTAGCCGCTGTTGAGCACTCTGAATGTAGCGCTTACTCCGTTGAACGTGACCGCAGTCGTGCCCACGAAGTGAGTTCCGTGAATCGCGACGTGTGTGCCCACCTTGCCGCGCGATGGACTAAAAATCACCAGCTCCGGCTTCGGCGCGGCCAGACCGGCATCCAGGGCGAAAACTACACCGTTGGCCGTCTCGCCCTGCTGGACCGTACCACCCAGTTGCGTGACACCAAAAAGCCTGCCATCGCTGCCCTGAACCAGCGCCGCATCTGGAAATTCACCGTTGGCGCCATCGAACGTCACCGTCTGCAGCAGCTTTCCACTTAGCGAAAGGCTTACCACTTCTATGGTGTTCAAATCATAGTCCACCATAACGCACCAGAGATTTGAGTCGGACGCTTGCGTCATGTACTGAACATCGTCACCGAACACCAACTGCGGAAGAAGGATATCCTCAAAATTCCTGCCCGAAAGACTGCTGGCAAATATGCTCGGTTCAGCTTGATCCTCATATCGGCTCAAACCACCGTAGAGCTTGCCATTCGAGGCCTGGATCGGCGGACTAACCAAAGTTTGGCCGTAATGAATGGTTTGCAGAGTAGTGAACTGGCCGGAAGTTGTAAGACGATAAACGGTCGTTAAAAGCTCCTCCCCTCCAAGGGTTGCGCCATAAAAATTGCCATCGGAGGCTAGCGTCATTCCCAACGTCTGCGGACCTTCGACGGTTGGGTTTAGGACGTGTAGGAGAGTGTAAGCACCGCTGGGCGTGACACGGAACAAGCTTCCGCCAGAAGTGTTCGTGCCAGACGTGCCGCCGTACAGATTGCCATCTCGGCCGACCAAAAGGGTGATCGGTCCGAAGCCGTTATAGCCCACGGCGCTGTTTAGGACTTGAAACTTTCCCTTTTTGCTCAGCTTGAACACCAGCCCTGTGTTGGCGGGCCCACCTAGGAGAGTCGTGCCGTACAGAAACCCATCATTGCCTTCGACCAAGCTGTTTGGGAGACTGCCGTTCGAGTACTTCCCATTCTGGTCTGCCACAAACGTGTAAAGCAACGTGAATTTACCGGCTGGCGTGATCTTGAAAACCGTGCCTCCAGCCGACACGTTTCCGACGCCCCCCACGAGTGTCGTGCCATAGAAATTGCCGTCTGCGGACTGGAGGAGCGAATTCGGATATTCGCCGTCCGGGCAGACCTTACCGGTTGAATCGCAGGCGAAGGCGAACAGTTGAGTAATGGTGGGCGCGGACCGTTGCGCTTGCAGCCCAGTCGTAAAGAACAGAGCCAGGAATGACGCAGCAAACAGACTGAGGGTCGGTTTCACAGTGCAGATCCTCCATTCAACGTGCAGTTCCGCTTGGTTGCGGCTGACGCCTTCCACGATATAGGTACTCTGTGCCGAGGTGCATTGTGTCATCCGGTTGTCATAGGTTTGTAAAACGTTGGGTCAAATCCGGGGACCAGACGGGACGTTCCCCACCTTTCGCCGCGACAAGGTGAAACGACTAGTGACTGTCCCGTCTGTAAAGGATGTCCCGGGACACTTTGTAAACCATGTCGTGGGACTGGACACAAAAGACGGCTTGAATGGGCCACCAGCCGGTTATCTCATCAGCCCACTGGGTTCAATAGCGATCGGGCCGCCTGTCCCTGAAGATTACTTATTTCATTGGCGGGCCCAGTCGCCTAATCGGTGCTGCGAATTAAAGGTAAGTGGAAGGGAAACGTTAGACGTTAGCTGATAGGGATGTAAACGTGCGTATCTCCGCTCCCTAAATTCTTCTTGGCCCCCGCAGTCGAATCAAGCAAGGCGGGCGATCGAAATGTTATTTCAAATCGCCCGCCGTGAACTTGTTCTCTCGCGACTAGTTCGTTCCCAGGCAGATGTAGCTGACCGTACCGGTGACGCTGATCGAAGTGGTAATCAACAAGTGGTCTGTGAACGTTTGCACTCGGAGAGCGGTCGCCGATGCTGCACTGTTCGCCGTACAAACCGGTGCCGCACCGTACGACGTGGCGAAATTGACCGTGCAACTACCGCCGCTTAGCGTGCAAGTGCCAGCCGTATCCAGATTCTTGCTCCCCAGGTGTGAGTTGAATTGCGATCCCACCGCTGGGCTGCTCGAAATGACGTTGGGATTTGTACCATGCCCTAATGCGTAAAAGCCCAACGAAGGGTCGGCCGAACCGGCCAAGGTCGTATGGGTCACGTCATCCAGCAATAGGTTCCCGCTACCGTTGTTCATCCCAATGCCCTCAACCACAATATCGTGCGCCCCTCCTGTCCCCGAACAATTTGTTGTGCTCGTCGTGCCACAGATGTGAATCACATTGGTACAGGAGTAGTCATTCATGTTGTCAGGGCAGCCTTGCACTCCTGCGATCACAACGTCATGCGTGGTAGTGGTATTGCCGACCCGGATACAGTCCCCCACGTTTTCGCAGTGGATTTTTTCAAACAACCCACTCCCAGTAACGTCGCTCTTTCCGTTGATATCTACGCCGGCCGGTGGCTTGGTGGTGCAACTGTCAGCATTGACCGTGAGCCCGCTAATACCTCGCCGGTTGGAGCCGGAATAATTGACTGGGATAGTTGGCTGCGTGCCAGCAACGCAGACGTTGGCACTGTAGTTCACTTCCAAGTTTGAATAGGGACCGGAATTTTGGGAGTTCGTTCCCTCAACGTCCAATCCATTTACCACGCAGTCCCTCATGTTCACGTGATCCACTCCGCTGAGTTCTTGAGAATTCTGGTTTCGAATCCCTATCAGGTTTGCAACGCCGTTGCAGTCAACACCTAGTTCTCCAACAAATACAGCGAAGTTCGGGTTGGGGCCAATTCCCATATCGATGATGGGAGTCACGCTCGCGGGTGCCGTCGTGGCCCATTGAATCTCGGTGTTCGCCGAATTGGGATCGGCCCTGCCGATACCGAATAGGCGGTTCTTGTTTGGCAGTACCCAGGGAATGGTCGTCTTAAAGGTCGCGGCTCCCAAGAGGACTGTCGCAACTCCCGAAAACCCGTTCCAGGGATTCGAGTTGCACGTCAGATTGCCGGTCAGTCCACGCGCGTCAACCGTTCCTCCAAAGCTCGGCAGCGCAAACAGAGCCGCATTGATCTGGGTGCAGACGTCCCCGCTCACGGCGGGGAAAACGGTGGCGTCCACAATGGAATTGCTGGTCACGGAGCTCCCGAGACAACCATCCACCACATTCCAACCCGCTTGTGCAGCGCAGGCGGGAACGTGCGCATTTGGCGCTGTCGCCTTCCGATTGAGCGGCTCTCGACTACTCACACTTTGTGCGAGACTCAGGTTTACGACACAGGTGAGGGCGAACGTCCAAGCAAATAGTGTTCTCATAGCTATCCTCCTTGGCGCATCGCCGAGCTCGAATTGATGAGAGGATGGGAACAGACAAGGCTTCTCAGACCAACCAATCGCTCGGCGGGCGACCTACTCTAAGGCGATTCTTTGTGGATAATTCGGGCACCAGCCAGTTTTTCCAAAATCCGAACATTTGGCCTCGGTTTTCCACATGCTGGCCCACCTTTACGTTTTTGTAAAGGTGGGGATGTCGAGGGCGGGAATAAACCAGCGACAGAACCGGGGAGCCCCGGCACAGACGAAACATTTCCCGCACTCCGCCGACCTGCCTCGCACCCCTGCGCACAGAACACGCAATGCAGGTCACGACCCCTGCGTTATACTTGAGCTTGGATGGCTAGCGACTCCCAGAAAACCTTCTACCTCGAAACTTTCGGTTGCCAGATGAATGCGCACGACTCCGAAAAAGTCGTGGGCACTCTTGTATCGGAGGGATACCGGCAGGTTCAGACTGTCGAAGAGGCTGAACTGGTTCTCTACAATACCTGTTCCATCCGCGACAAAGCCGAACAGAAGGTCTTCAACCGCCTGTCCGATTACAAGAAGTTCTATAAGCAGGGCAAGCGCTTCGGGGTGCTGGGCTGTGTAGCCCAGCAGGAAGGCGAAAAGATTTTCGAGCGCGCGCCGTATGTTTCGATGGTTTGCGGCTCGGCATCGTATCGCAATCTGCCGCAGATGCTGATCCAGATTGAGGCAGGGAAGCAGCGCGTCACCGGATTGAACGACCGCGAAACCGACGAATGCTTCGAGACTGAATTCACTGCCCGCACCAACCCGCACCGGGGTTACATCACCATCATCGAAGGCTGCGATAAATTCTGCGCTTACTGCGTGGTTCCCTTCACCCGCGGCAAGGAGCGCAGCCGGACCTCCGAGTCGGTATTGTATGAAGCTCGACAAATGGCCGATCTGGGTTATACGGAAATCCAGCTGCTGGGGCAGAACGTGAATTCCTACAAAGACCCTGCAGGGAAGAAGACCTTCGCCGAATTGCTGGCGGCGGTAGGCGAGACTCCGGGCATCAAGCGAGTACGGTTTACGACTTCCCATCCCAGAGATTTTGGGCGCGACATTATTGAGGCGATCGACGCGGTTCCGACGCTGTGCGATCACGTCCACTTGCCGGTGCAGAGCGGCTCCGAGCGCGTGCTGCAAGCGATGCAACGGCTTTACACTCGCGATGAGTACCTGGAACGCATCTCATGGATGAAGGCCGCGCGCCGGGAAATTAGCATCACCAGCGACGCAATCGTAGGATTCCCGGGCGAGACTGAGGCTGAGTTTGAGGAAACTTTGTCGCTGCTCGACCAGGTTGGATACGACGCCATCTTTGGCTTCAAGTATTCGCCGCGGCCGAACACGCCAGCGTTAAGTCTGGAAGACGCAATCCCCGACACCGAAAAGGCACGCCGTCTGGCGGTGCTCAACGAGAAGCAGCGGCTTATCCAGAAGTACCATAATGAAAGGTATCTGGGAACAACTCTCGAAGTGATGGTTGAAAGCAGAAACGATGCACGAGGCCAGTGGAGCGGACGAACCTCGCAAAACAAGGTGTTCAATTTTACCGCCCCCGAGCACGCTAAACCGACAATTGGAGCCTATGTAACTGTAGTGACGACGGGCACGTTTCCCAACAGCCTTTTGGGCGAAATAGTGGTATAAGGAGCTTTTCGGAGATCACGATGGAAGTCGAAATGAAAATTCGCGGCCTGTT
>Ga0210405_10004426_pt1 | contig 13199 bp, 9 predicted proteins | sample IncBWH11MmetaG_FD_155492 | JGI IMG/M metagenome (GOLD analysis project Ga0210405, IMG submission 155492) | Forest soil microbial communities from Barre Woods Harvard Forest LTER site, Petersham, Massachusetts, United States - Inc-BW-H-11-M | ecosystem: Environmental > Terrestrial > Soil >... | reverse complement strand
AGGAAACTTAATGCTACAGCGCGTGGTTGTTGGAAAGATGATCACAAGTGACCATCTATGCGTAGCCCTCACGCTGTAGCATTGCTTTGCCTCATGAGGGGGCCCGCCACATCTGCAAAACGCCTGCTAAAGCGGCTTGCCAATACTCCGAATCTCGTAGGCAAGCAGAGCTCATGCAGATGATCGGGACCGCGGCCTATAACCGCATTTATGAAGCGGAAGAGCGATTTACGAAAGTGGCTGCTCATGGCTTATGTCCGGGGTGACTCCGATGCGCTACAGTTGACTCACGAGTTCCCAGCCAAAATGCCGGGATCGCGCCGGTCCACTACGATTCTCGCCGCCGGCGTCTTGAAGAACCAGTCTCAGCCATTGCGTCTAAAAACCCGGACAGTAGTTGCGCTGCTGGTCGCAAGCAACGTGCTGGGCAATTTCACCTTGAGCCGTGGGCTGCACGAAGTTGGCCGGTTGGTCTCTTTTTCGCCCTGGCCCTACATCCACGCGTTTGTAAACCCACTCGTGGTTTTAGGGGTGCTACTGCTGATCGTGTGGCTGATCTCGCAACTCTCATTGCTGAGCCGGGTGGACCTCAGTTACGTGCTTCCAGTGACCTCGGTGTCGTATGTGCTGACGGCGCTGATGGGCGAGTTCCTGTTGCATGAACGGGTTTCCACCGAGCGTTGGATTGGAATTGGCATGATTGGTCTGGGCGTAAGCCTAGTGGTACGAACCGTGCCGCGCACCGCGCCGGTGCTACACAAATTCGGCGATCTGCCTTACGAGGCGGCGCAATGAAGTGGCTGCTGATTGCGCTGATTGTAATCCCGGGCACAATTGCGGATGTGCTGAATACCATGGGCATGAAGCGCAACGGCGAGGTGTGTGACTTCCGGCCACGCGCGATTTTCCGGCTAATCGCTTCCCTCGCACGTAATCCTTATGTTGGCGTTGGGGTGCCGGCGATGGCAGTTTCATTTTTCGCGCTAATGGCGCTGCTTTCCATTACCAACCTGAGCTTCGCAGTACCAGCGACAGCGTTCAGCTACGTGCTGGAAACAGCACTGGCCAAGTACATCCTGAAAGAACATATTGGGTGGCGACGTTGGGCGGGCGCCTCGCTAGTCGGCTGCGGAGTGCTGCTGGTATCCGTGGGCGTGTGACGGGCAAACGTGAAGTAATCCCAAGGTAACGTTTGCCGACAAACCGGGAGTTATCGCGGTTGCTCGAATCTACTCCTGAGTTCGGCTGCTTCCGCGGCTCCGAAATGAGTGGCGTCCTCCCCGGGGACTATAATGACGCGCAACCCATGGGGCTCCCATCTGGGACCAAACTCGGGCCGTATGAGATCCAATCTCCGCTGGGTGCGGGCGGCATGGGGGAAGTGTATCGCGCGCGTGACACGCGGCTTGAGCGCACGGTGGCCGTCAAGATTCTCCCGGCACACCTTTCTTCCAGCCCAGAACTGAAAGCGCGCTTCGAACGGGAAGCGCGCGCGGTCTCGTCCCTCAACCATCCTCACATCTGTCAGCTTTACGACGTGGGCATGCAGGACGGCACCTCGTTCCTGGTGATGGAATACCTGGAGGGCGAATCCCTGGCAGATCGTTTGCGCCGTGTCGCGCTGCCGCTCAAACAAGCGCTGGAGTTCGGGATACAGATTGCCGAGGCTCTCTCGACCGCGCACCGGGCGGGCATCCTGCACCGCGACTTGAAGCCGGGGAACATCATGCTGACCCCGAGTGGCGCGAAGCTGCTGGACTTTGGACTGGCGAAGACATTTCCCGCGCTTTCGGGCGCTGCGGCTGCGGCGATCAGCGGGATGACGCCTTCGACTCCGACCATGACGATCGCCGATCTGAGTTCACCGTCGAAAGGGCTGACGCAGCGCGGCACTGTCGTCGGGACATTCCAATATATGGCGCCGGAGGTGTTGCAGGGGGCGGAGGCCGATGCGCGCAGCGACGTTTTCAGTCTGGGATGCGTTCTCTACGAAATGGTGACGGGACAGCGCGCGTTTGAAGGGAAGAGCCAGTTGAGTGTCCTGACTGGAATCCTGGAAAAAGATCCGGGACCAGTGAGCCAAGTGCAACCGACCTCGCCTGCGGCGCTGGATCATGTCGTGAAGACGTGCCTGGAGAAGAACCCCGACGAGCGTTTCCAGACTGCTCACGATGTGAAGGTGCAATTGAAGTGGATCGCGGGAGAGAGTTCCCACGCGCCGCACGCCGCTCCGGCACCAGGATCGGCGCGACTGCCTTGGTTCGTGGCAGGCGCGGCCTTGCTGATCGCGCTGGCAGCCATCGCCGCCTACCTTCACACTCCCTCGCGACAGGACCCGGCCGTGGTGCGATCGCTCATTCCGCCGCCGGTGGGCACATCGTTCGTCACGCTCGCGCCCGCAGCCGGCACGCCAGTGATCTCACCGGATGGCAGCCGGTTGGTGTTCGCGGCGCGCGACGACAAAGGCAAGAACCAGCTTTACATCCGTCCACTGAGTTCGCTCACCGCGACTCCCATCTCAGGGACCGATGACGCCAGTTACCCCTTCTGGTCGCCGGACAGCCGCGAGATCGGATTCTTCGCCGACGGCAAGCTGAAAAAGATCGATGCCAACGGCGGGCCACCACAGGCTCTGTGCGACGCCGCCATCGGGCGGGGTGGAGCTTGGGGCAAGAATGGTGTGATCGTCTTTTCGCCTGGAGCGCAACAAGCGCTGCTGCGTGTCTCTGCCGACGGAGGTATACCAGAGCCAGCTACGAAGCTGGATGTAAGTCGCGGCGAGAACAGCCACCGCTGGCCTTACTTCCTTTCCGATGGCAACCACTTCCTGTTCTGGGCGCGCAACTCTCATGGGATCCAGGAGCATACGGAATATGTCGGGACCGTCGGGTCGCTGAACGCCCAACCGCTGATAAAAAGTGAGTTGGCGGCGCTTTACGTCCCCGGCTACCTGCTTTTTCTGCGGGGCCGGACCCTCATGGCGCAGCCTTTCAACGTGCAGCGTCTCCAAACCACCGGAACACCTTTGCCCATTGCCGAGCACGTGGCCGTTAATTCCACATCAAATCGCCCCATTTTCTCCGCGTCGGACAACGGCAACCTGGTGTTCCAAACCGGCACCGAGCAAGGAGGCTGGCGTCTGCTGTGGTTTTCGCGGGTCGGCAAACCTGTCGGCACCCTGGGCGAGATTGATCGCTATTTTGATCCGGCAATTTCTCCCGACGGCACGCGTGTAGCGGTGAGCCTGCTAACCACTCAGGGAACGCTTGATGTCTGGATCTTCGACCTGCGGCGCAACACCAAAGCGCGTCTGACCTTCGGGCCTGCCAGTCAGCGGTATCCGGTATGGACTCCCGATGGCAGAACGATCTACTACGGCTCCAATGTGAAGGGTTCTCTCCACGTATACGCCAAGGCCGCCGATGGCAGCGGCCCCGAACGGGTCGTTCTCGAGGAAGATGCCTTCGACTACCCGGAGGACGTTTCCCCCGACGAGAAATACCTTGTGTATATGCGCGGGGCCGCTGATCGCAACTCGGGCACGGAAATGTGGAGCCTGCCTCTGTTCGGCAGCGAGCACAAGCCCTTTCCTGTGGTTTCCAGCGCCTTCAACACTTTTGCGGCTTCGGTCGCACCGGGCGGCAAATGGATGGCCTATGAAAGCAATGAAACAGGCCGGTTCGAAATCTACGTGACCGCGTTTCCCGGAGGAGGCGCCAAATGGCAAGTCTCAACGGATGGCGGCACTGCTGCGAAATGGCGGAGGGACGGAAAAGAGCTGTTCTTCCTCGATCCCACCGACAACCTGATGGCGGTCGATGTAAACCCGGCCAACGGCCCCATCCAACTGGGAACTCCCCATCCACTCTTCCGGGCACCCGGTGTTCAAAATACGCTGGGGCCCTACGCGGTAACGGCCGACGGGAAGAAATTTCTCATTAACAGCGGGGACGTAAAAGAGGAGAATCAGCCGCTGACCCTCGTGCAAAACTGGCCCGCCCAACTGAAGAAGTAAAGCCCGGAAATTCTCCCATCGCGGAGCGCGTGACTCAACCGGCCAGCGCGCTGGGGAAGCGGGTCTGGAAGTCGAGGAGGCCGACCCATTCGGGTGTGATGGTGATGCGCACCACCGAGGAAATCAAGTTGCGTAAGTGGTTGACCAGCCCGGGCCCTGATCCGGCCCGAAATATCGTTCCGCCGCTGCGGCAAAAGGCTGGCGTCGGCGGTTCAACTCCGTCCCTGGCCACCATGTTTTTCAGTGACTTAGCAGACCGGCCCGAAATTTCACACCCGTGATTTCACACCTGTGGTCGCTTGGATCCCTAAGCAAACGGCTTTCGAACTGGCTGGTTAACTTCCGCATTGACCATCTGTCCAGAATCGTCAGATCGGCTTCAACGCTTTTTGCTGGGACTATAATGGCGCGCACGGATGGCTCTGACCTCGGGCACAAAACTCGGGCCGTACGAGATCCAGTCAGCCCTCGGGGCTGGTGGCATGGGAGAAGTGTATCGCGCCAAGGACACACGCCTCGATCGGACCGTTGCTATCAAGATTCTCCCAGCGCATCTTTCCAATGATCCTGTCCGCAAACAGCGGTTCGAGCGCGAAGCCAAAACCATCTCCAGCTTGAATCATCCCCACATCTGCGTGTTACACGACATCGGTCATCAGGACGGGATTGACTATCTGGTGATGGAATGCGTCGAGGGAGAAACACTCGCGAAGCGGCTGGAGAAGGGGCCGTTGTCGTTGGAACAGGTGCTGAAGTATGGTGCGCAAATCGCTGACGGGCTCGATAAGGCGCATCGGAGCGGCGTGGTGCACCGGGACTTAAAGCCGGGAAACATCGTGCTGGGGGCGACGGGAGCGAAGCTGCTGGATTTCGGACTGGCGAAACCGGTAAGCCCGTTGGTGAGCGGGATGACGCTGACGGCGGATACGCCGAAAGTGGCGATGACGGAGGAAGGAACGATCGTCGGCACGTTTCAGTACATGTCGCCGGAGCAAGTGGAAGGAAAAGAACTCGACGGGCGCAGCGACATCTTCTCCCTGGGTGCGGTGCTGTACGAAATGGTGACTGGGCACCGGGCATTTGAGGGCAAAAGCCAGTTAAGTGTAGCGAGCGCGATCCTTGAGAAGGAACCTGAACCGATCACCTCCAGCAAGCCGCTGACGCCTGCCGCGCTGAATCACTCGATAAGGAAATGTCTTGAAAAACTCCCCGACGAACGGTGGCAAAGTGCCAGGGACCTTGCGAGTGAATTGAATTGGATTTCAGAGGGAGCCTCGCAGGCGAGAGAAGCGGAGCGCGCACCAGCCAAGGGAAGGAAATGGGAGCGCGTAGGCTGGCTCGCGGCAGCTGGCCTTTTCCTGATGATGCTCGCAGCAGGTGGGGCTTGGTGGCGGATCAGCAACAGGCGTCCACAACTGATGTATTTTCACGCTGCCGTACCATTCGCGGCAAACGACCTCGCGTTATCCCCAGATGGAAGGACTCTGGCGATGGCGGCCTACTTGCCGCAGGCCGACAGCACCATGCTTTGGACCTACGAAGTCGGGAGCCGCAAAGTCAATGCGGTGGATGGAACACAGGGGGCGACCTTTCCATTCTGGTCGCCAGACGCCAAGTTCATCGCTTTTTTTGCGGCGGGGAAACTCAAGAAGGTGGAGGCTTCTGGAGGGCAGCCCCAGGTACTGTGTGACGCTCCCAATGGTCGCGGTGGCGCGTGGAACCGAGACGGAGTGATCCTCTTCAGTCCGGACGGAATCGGTGCATTGTTCCGAACATCTTCCTCGGGTAGTCCTCCAGTGGAAGTAACGAAGCTGGACACATTACGCCTCGAAACTAGCCATCGTTGGCCGGTTTTTCTGCCCGATGGCAGGCATTTCCTTTATCTAGCAGCAAATTTCAGCGGACAGTTGGAAAATAACGCCGTTTTTCTGGGATCGTTGGATTCGCAGGAAAGGCGCTTCTTGGTGAGCACCAGCGCAAATGCGGCCTATGCAGAGCCGGGTTACCTTCTGTACGTGCGAGATGACAAAACGCTCGTGGCGCAAGCCATCGATCACCGGCGTTACATTCTGACCGGCGAAGCGCACAACTTGAGCGATGGAGTGCTGTACTTTCCCACGGTGGACAGGGCGGTTTTCAGTGCGTCCACCGGGGAGGTGCTCGTCGCCCAAACGGGAAAAGGGGCATTTGTCTCACAATTGACTTGGTTTGACCGCACCGGGAAAACAATCAGCACGCTCGGTCCGCCGGGAGCCTACGGCAACGTGCGCATCTCGCCAGCCGGGCATTTCGTCGCCACAAGCCAAATCAGCGCGGACGGACGTAGCTCTGATATCTGGATTCTCGAGTCAGCACGGGCCGCGACCACGCGCCTAACCTTTGGTCCAGCGGCACATCAGACGCCAGTCTGGAGTCCCGATGGCAAGCAGGTCCTCTTTGTCATGAATCGCAACCTGGGACAGCAACTTTACCTTAAGAATGTAGATGGGTCTGGCTCAGAGGAAGAGGTAGTTGAACTTAGCCAGGGTCGACAAGCCAATCCCTGGGACTGGTCCCGCGACGGCAAGTACATCTTGTGCAGAAGGGCAAACGAGGTGTGGTACCTCACTTGGCCGGACCGCGTCGCCAAGCCCCTGTTGCAGGCCAAGTGGACGGTGCTGAATGCGCAGCTTTCTCCAGACGGCCGATGGGTGGCGTACGCCTCGAATGAGACTGGGAGCATGGAGATTTACGTGTCTCCCTTCCCTAGCGTCAATGGCAAGTGGCAGGTATCGGACGGCGGAGGACAAGAACCGAGATGGCGCCAGGATGGCAAGGAGTTGTTCTATGTGTCGGCCGACGGAAAGATGATGTCAGTGGGAGTGACAACGGGGGCTAGCTTCAAGGCTGGCACTCCGGTCACCCTGTTTCAAACTCACCGTCGGCAACCGGTTTCCGCGCAGGACGCTTTTTCCTACGATGTGAGCAGCGACGGGCAGAAATTCCTAATCATCACCAGAATGGACGAAGTTAGTGCCGCACCGCCTTCCGTGCTTCTCAACTGGGCTTCGGAAATGGAGAAGTAGCCGAAAAGATTACGCGCACTGCGGGGAACCAGAACGGGAGATCCCAGCTGCGGTGCCCCGGAATCTCCCGCTGTGACATTCTCATTCCGGGTCATGCGTACAGCGCCAGGCTGCTGATGTCCGCTTACTCCTGCGCTTCTTCTGGCTCAGCTTCCTTGGACTTTAGACAGTATGTGACGTCCGTTGATTAGTATTCGGACGGTGTGATCGAGGCACCCTGGGTCAATTTCCCGTTTGCCGACAATCCATCCTGAACCGTCGGATCCGTTGGAACGTCATTTGTTTGAGGCTATAATCGCGCGCACATAAAGTGGCCGACCTCCAACAGCGATTAAACAAACTCGAGAAACAGAATCCAGACAGCCAGGACAAACTAACCAGAACTGGTTGCTCCTGAGAGGGAGGTTTCATGAAGAGCGCTATGCGACTGACGGCTGGTTTAGTGGCATGCTTGGTGGTGGGAATCTTCGTGGCTGGTTGGCGCACGGGAGCGCCCGCTTCCCCTAACAGTTCAGAAGGCGTGGCGGCTCACTCCGATGAGCCGGAAACAAAAACCGCGAACTCTTGGGATCCGAACGCTGCGGCCGCTTACTTAGACCGGCGGCAATCGTGGTGGATGGAATGGCCCAGAGCCCAGCGGGACCATGAAACTGTCTGCGTGTCGTGCCACACCGCTGTTCCTTATGCTCTTTCGCGTTCGGCTCTTCGAACGGCCCTTGCCGAACAAGCCCCATCTCCGAATGAGCGACGGTTGCTGGACAGCGTCACGAAGCGCGTGCGCCTCTGGAAGGAGGTTGAACCGTTCTACAAGGATGCGGACCGCGGGCCATACAAGTCTGTCGAGTCGCGCGGAACGGAATCCGTTCTCAACGCACTGATTCTTTCGAGCCGTGATGCGCAAAACGGCCAACTCAGCAACGACGCGCGCAAGGCATTTGAGAACATGTGGGCCGAACAGCAAATTGCCGGCAAGCAGAAAGGCGCGTGGCTCTGGCTACGCTTTAAGAACGAGCCGTGGGAAGCGGACGATTCGGACTACTTCGGAGCCACGCTGGCCGCCGTCGCCGTTGGTATCGCACCAGGAAACTATCGGGCAACGCCCGAAGTCCAAACCGGCCTCAGGCCATTGCGGGAGTACCTCAACCGCGAATTTGCCGTGCAGATCCCTATTAATCGAGTCCTTCTCTTGTGGGCCGCCGCGAAGCTGCCGGGACTGCTCGAACCAGATCGGCAGACGGCCATCATTGGCGAGCTTCTGGAAAAGCAGCGGGCTGACGGTGGCTGGAGCCTGTCTTCTCTGTCTGGCGGCTGGAAGCGCGCGGATGGAACGTCTCAGGAAACGACGAGCGACGGATACGCAACGGGGCTGATCACCTTTGTTCTTCAGCGGGCCGGGATTTCGTCGGAAAATGCCAAACTGAAGCGGGGGCGCACGTGGCTCACTGCGAATCAGGACAAGAAGGAAGGTTCCTGGGCGTCCTACTCTCTGAACAAGAACAAAGAGAACCACATCAGTCCGGAGACCGCGCTCTTTATGAATGACGCAGCCACCTCGTTCGCTGTGCTTTCTCTGACCGCCGCCAATCATCACTAAAGAACAGTCGCCTTGCCTTTACTGACTGTGGCCGGATCACGGGCAAACGTGAAGTAATCCCAAGGTAACATTTGCCGACTATGCGCCCAGTATGATGTTCGAGTGAGATCCGCGCAGAGAAGCGCATTCGTGGGTGTTACCGGATCTGCGTCGCTGGTGTCGCCTCCGGGATGAGCACCAACAGATCGTAGCCCAGGACGAGCCTCTGCAAGCTGAGATCGCTGATCGCTTCGCCCCGCAGCTTGCGAAGGTCAAATACAGTCCATCCCTCGCTTCCCGCGCCATCAACGAAAGGTTGCATGAATTTGTAGTCGTTGTCGTCTAGCATCTTGAAACTCTCCGGCGAGTATGGGCGACCGATTCCAGCAAACCGCAGCCTGGTCCCCTTGACCGCAAGGATGATGATATGGAGCGCCTTGGTGCCTTGCCCGTCCGCCAACTCTGTCATGAAGTTCCCAATGTCGTTGTTCTGCAAGGGATTGAAGCCCTTGTACAAGTGCCAGTCCCCAAACTTCATTAGCACCTTTGGCCGACTGCCCTTCGCCGCCCCGTCGTAGTCTTGCATGAAAGTCTGTTTCATCAGCAGCGCCCGCTCGCGGTTGGAATCTCCTGGCGCAGCCATATTGTCTTTGTAGATCTGCCGGCTCACGATGAGCCCGCGCATCAAGCGTTGCGCATCAGCGTTGCCTTCCTTTTGCAGCAACTCACTTAGCCGCGCGAACTCTTCATCTGCTGCGCTCATCATCAGCAGTTCACCGGGATTGCCGGATTTCGCGGCTTTTTCCGCCGCGGCATTGTTTTCGTCCAAGATCAGTTGAGCTGCTGCTGCAGCATCCTTCCGGGGATGCGTCTCCAGAATCCGAGCCATCGTCATCCCCGTCGATCCCATAAATTCCTGGTCCAGCCCCCAAAGATGGAATGTCTCACCCTTCGCCGACCGCGCGCAGCTCGTGACCATGTCCAACTCTTCCTGGAGGTTGAAAAATGCGATGCTGTCCGGGTATTTCTTTTCCGACGCTGCAATCTGCTCCCGTCGGTCGTCGCGCCCAATCCCTCGTTGGACGATGGCGGCCGCCATTGGCCCCGCCTCTACAGCCATTGTGTGAAAGCCCTGCGGCCCCAGAATCGCACACATCGCACTCGTAAATGCGGGAATCTGAGACGTGGCGTGGTCCTCGCCGATTAAAACATATTGCGCGCCGTCCAAGGCCGACCGTAGTAGGTCCGCTCCCCCGCCCGTCATTCGCTCGCCGTCGATTTTCAACTGCAAGCGGCTCTCCGCCAGTTTGTCCACAAACTTGTGATCTTGCGCCGTGGCCACTCCCACATGGCCTACGATCAAAATTAGGAATGCAACAGCCATCGTCCTGTTCATCACGAATCCTCTCCACTTCCTAAACGAAATCTCGAGACTTTGCTGACGGAAGCAGATACGCAGATTCCGCTGCAATGGTTCCAGTCCGAAGCATCGATCCTTGCCGCGTGGTGTAAGAGTGGGTGGTCGCACAGGTCGCCTAGCGACACCGTCACAGTTACGCCCGAGTGACGGGCTAACCTTCCATAATCCGGTAAGGGAGGGTTAGCCGACCACACACCCGGAACTTGGCGGTGACGCACCCCCAGATAGGGATTTACGTCAAACCCTTCCTCAGATCGTCGAGGGGATAGAACGTATCCCGCCACAGGACACCATCCCGCCAGAGCACCACGATCATCGAATGCAATAGGACGTAACAGAGCACTGCCACGCCCAGCGGATGTCTGGCGGCGTACAGCGGTGAGACGCGCACTGCAATGAGACCTCTTACGTGGAGAACGAGTAAACAAAGAACCGAAACCGCAGCTAGCGCACGCGGGAGGCCGGTGGCGAAGAGGACAGCGACGAACGGCGAGATATACAACACGATGTTCGCAAATACACCTCCCGCAATGAGGCCTGCACGATAGCCGCATGCGGCGAAGGCGCTCTTGCTGATGCTACGGACGATGTTCTTTAGCCCTTCGAGGTAGCGCAGGCTAACTTTGTCGCCGGCGATAGCCACGCCTGATCGAAGCCCGGCTTGCTTTGCCAGCTTCCCCAGTTTTACATCGTCAACAACTTCCATCGCCAAGCGCCGGTGCGTGCCAATTGCTTCATAGGCGTTTCGCCGCAGAGACTGTAGGGCTCCGAATCCGAAATACTTACGCGAGTGCGGATCACTCACGCGCCAGGGCTCCAACCAGACAATGGAGCTCAAGGCCCAGAAGCTAAGCACAGTCTTTTCCCAGAATCCGACTAGTTCAAGATGCGGCAAGATGTTGACATGCTCCCAGCCTCTTTCCTTTGCGACCGCCATCACCTCGCGAAGCGCATCCGGTGCAAAGCGTACATCCGCATCGCTGAAGACCAGCCATTCTCCCTTGGCTTGGTGGTAGGCCCTGAACATAGCGTGTGGCTTCCCAATCCATCCTGGAGGAAGCTCCGCTAGGTGAACGACCCTTAGGTTCTTGTATTGCGTGCAAACCTGTCGAGAATCTGCGGCGTCGCATCCCTCGAACGGTCATCGACGACAATCACTTCGTAATGAGGATAGTCCTGCTCTAGCAGGGTGGGCAGGGCCTGGGGCAGCCCGACGGCTTCATCGCGAGCAGCCACCAGAATCGAAACAATCGGACACTCCGCATCAGGCAATGGGGCAACATCACATAGTCTCGCTAGGTCGGCCATTCCCCAGAGCAAACGTACAGTTTCAACAAGCCAAAGAAAAGCTAGTGTCCCAAAAAGCGCGGTCCAGAGCTTGGGCATAGCCTCCCTCGATTCGAGCATGACCAAGTGGCTACCTGGAATTAACGTGGGGATCTTAAGATCGGGCCTAATGGCAAGTCAATGTAGGCAGCCAACTCAGAGTGGTGCGCAGCGCAACACACTGTTTCGAAAGGTTTACCTTTCGGCGCAGCGAGGCGCAAACGTATGGATCTTCCGCCCCCCGCTCGGACCAAAATACCATCCTGCTTCGCGTCCGAGTTATCATTTCGGCTGCCATGTTCTTCGCTTACCTGGCAAGCTCAAAAGGAATTTGGGGCGCCATGCCGAGTGGAGCGCGCTTGCAATTCTTGGCCGCTGTCTCTCTCACATTCTCCGGCATCGGATTTTTACTCGACTTGGCTAATCCGATGCCGGGCCGGCCCGCTCACATACTTTTTTTAGTTTTCACGGGTGGTGCGATAGGTGTCGCCTACGGCTTCTGTCTGATGCGAGCGCCCAAATTTGTACCGGTCCTGGTAGCCGTCCACGTGGCCTCGGCCCTCTCTGTTCCAAAGCATCTGGGATCTTTCGCCATAGACTGGGCTCGAGTCGCGAGCACCGCGGCCGGAGTCGATGAAATTGGCTGCATTTTTGCCATCTTACTCGGTTATATCTTCTTCATTCGATTCATCAGAAACCAAGGTCTGCACTATTTCCGGGTGCAGACGGAAATTGAGCTTGCCCAGGAAATACACCGCAGCTTGGTACCTCCGATCGCGGTGTCCACATCACAACACGAATTCTATGGCATGTCGGTTCCCAGCGGAGAAATGGGGGGCGACTTAGTTGATCTTGTCCAAGACGGCGACAAATGGATCGCCTATCTTGCAGATGTTTCCGGTCACGGCGTGCCATCTGGCGTATTAATGGCCATGGTAAAGAGTGCCGCGCGCATGAGGCTGAGGACATCATCCGAACCCCAGGTGCTCCTTGAAGAATTGAATCATGTCATCTCCGAATTGAGCGCAACGAACACCTTCGTTACCCTAGCGTGTGTCGCTTCCGGAGGGTCGAATGATCTCAGTTTCGCGACTGCAGGGCATCTGCCTATTTTGCACTTCCGCAGCGTCACTGGGATCGTCTACGAACTTGCCACTTCGAATCCACCGATTGGAATCTTCAAAGAGCAAACGTTCGACAGTTCACGAGCACAATTCTCAAGCGGTGACATCGCGGTTCTTTTGACGGACGGACTGACCGAAGTCATCGATTCGCGGGAAGAGGAATATGGACTTGAGAGGATCAAACACTTGCTAGCAAATCATTCAGCCCAACCTCTAAACGTCATCTGCGAAATGCTGATGTCAGAGGCGCGAGAGTACGGAAAACAGGCCGATGACCAAAGCGTGCTACTCGTAAGATGGCGCTAGCCAGTTTCCGGCTATTTTGTATTTCCGTGGCTAGGGACCTTGACAGGTCCCCAGACAGGACTCACAGCGTGGTTCCGCGCCCGAATGGTTTTCAGCCCAACTTCCTTAGCTGGTCTTTTGCCAGCGGGGAATCAGTCGTGGGACTTCCCGCTGATCCCGCCGATATTCCTCTCCGAAGCGCTCAATGAGTTCATGCTCTTCTAGCACAGTGATAAGGTACAGCGCGGGAAACGCCGAAACGAACAGGATGTACACCCCGAGGTAGTTGACCACGAGCGCGAAGGCGATCCCCGCGACGGCCGCGGTCAGGTACACCGGATGACGCACCACTCGATAGATTCCGTCTCGCACTAGTGTCTGCCGCCCCTCG
>Ga0210405_10004425_pt1 | contig 13202 bp, 4 predicted proteins | sample IncBWH11MmetaG_FD_155492 | JGI IMG/M metagenome (GOLD analysis project Ga0210405, IMG submission 155492) | Forest soil microbial communities from Barre Woods Harvard Forest LTER site, Petersham, Massachusetts, United States - Inc-BW-H-11-M | ecosystem: Environmental > Terrestrial > Soil >... | reverse complement strand
CGTGCGTCTGATGCGTTTGAATGTTGGTTGCAACCTGTCTTCCCTGAACATGCCCACCCACATCGGAGTTTTTCCGCGTTGGATAAGCCTGCCCCTTTGAAACCTTCTTCGTGGCACTGATCCTCCAGTGACCAAAGAAGGCGTTACCGCCGAGGATGGTATCACGGGTTCCACGATCAGGCCGCACTCTCAATCTGGCCCGAGGAATCAGCACAATCAATAAGGGTTGGAGATGTCGGCATCAGAACAATTTGTTCTGAAAGCAATTCTTCTAACGGAGGCAGCGCTAAGGCGTGGAGACCTCCGGTTCCCCGGCGGTTCCCCGCGATTTCCCGCGAGATAATTTCTGAAAGCCTCCTACACTCGTCCAGCGACTGACAGCGCACCGTAACGCGCCGCAATTGGCGTCCTCGAACGCAGGCCCTCACACCCGTCACTGCGGGCACAGTCCAAAGGCGGTGTATCGCTCCCATCCGCTTTGCGCCGCTCACCCAAACTGGCGAAGCGAGCAGGAATCCCCTGCTCCGTCGCCCGAGCACGCGCCCCATGGCCGCCAGTCCACCGAGAGGCCAGGGCAAAGTGTTTGCTCCACCAGGTTCAGCCTTTGCCTCCGCTTTGTCTGGGTTGGTCCGGGCTACGCTTCCTTGCGTTAACATGCGCGGATTATACGGGTGGTCGAAAAATCGGATTTTGCCCACGCGCGCGCGCGCGTGGGCAACCACTTGACAGGGTTTTGTGGAAAAGCAGGAATTCTGCTTTTCGCGGTTTTTCGCCCCATGTGGGCATGCACTTTCCCGCAGCACACGGGTAAGGCCTCGCGCCCACGTGGGCGATGTCAGGGCGAGTGGTTGCTTTCGTTGGTTCGAGGGATTACATAGAATCCCTTTGGGCACGGGCGCACATGACACATCGGGGGGCTGGAGCATTCGTTGGACCGATGGGGCGGGTTGCCGCAAGTTCGTGAAGGGGGGAAAGGGGAAATGTGCTGTCCGGGCCGAAAACGGCGTGCGTGGGTGACCTAGTTCCCCAATGCCAGCCATGAATTGCGGTGTATCTGTTGCTACCAGTTTCACGGCCTTGCCTCTGCTTGTGCTGTATTGCTTCGCATGCGCGAAGTGTAGGGGGTGGTCGAAAAATCGAGATTTAGCACGCGCGCGCGCGCGTGCTGAACCCCCTTGACAAGGTTTTTGGGGAAAGAGGGATTTCTGTATTTCGGGGTTTTAGCACACGTGCTGGGGGCCCAGGGGAGGCGAATGTTTCCGAGGAGCTCCTATGGGCAGATCGGCATGCATCTGTCCATTGGCCTCGAACGCGGGGTAATGCCGAAAGACGGGTAAAGCAAACTTGAAGCATGTTTGCCGATCTCAGTTTCACGACCTCGCCTCCGCTTGCACAGGATTGCTCCCGCTTTCACGGTGGAATATATGCCCGGTCGAAAAACCGAATTTAGCGCACGCGCGCGCGCGCGTGCGCGTGCGCTACCCTCTTGACAAGGTTTTAAGGAAAAGGCGGGGATTTTGCTTTTCGGGGCTTAGCGCACAGCGGGGAGGACTAGGGACCTGATTCTTGCGGACAGGCTACTGCCTGACAGGGGCCACCCGCACGTGCGGCTACACAAACAAACTGGCGCACGTGCGCGGTGGACGCCCTTCTTGAATCTTGTGGCTTGTTCTGGGAGTGCTGACGGACAAAAACTTGCATAGCGCACGTGGGTCGTTGACAGACTATCCTGAAATACAACCGCAACCGTTAGACCGTGCAGGAAAAGTTTCCCGACCACAATCATTCGCCTACCAACAAAGGTTTTCCACAACCCAGAAAAATATTTACACCGGTGTACTTGACAGCAGAGGGTCGTATGTATAGAGATACGTACGTCGGAATTTAATAATTTTGGAACAGGTCCGATAGCCAGTCCCTCTCGCTCCCTTAGGTCCATTGTGAACGATTTGACCTCGCAAGGTAGGGGTGTGCCTGAAATTCGACGGAATCTTTCCTATTTTGATTTGCCGATGAGGTGACAGAAAGCAGAGCAAATCTCTCAATTTCCGGACGTAAGAAAGCCAGGGCTCAGATTGTCGAATTGAAAGAGCTGTCGGAGCAGACAAACGATCCAAGGCGGGACATTCATTAAGCTAGCGTCCTGGACTCGGAGCGTATGGAGAATGTCACATGAAAAGACTTGCTTTAGTTTTCTGTATTTTGTTTGTTGTGTGCTGTTCCATGATCGGAGACTTACACGCCCAAACGAAACCGAAAAACAAGTGCAGTATTCCTGTCCAGACTCTCTTTTATGGTTATCCATGGGGATGGATTCCAATGAATCCCGTAGGTAATCCCAATTGCTTTGGGTTCTCTTGGCTGGCTCTTTGTGTAGTGCCAGGAACCGAGTGTCCGCCGCCGGAGGAGCCTCCGTCTAAGTGCCCTGATTGTAGTCAACCAGTTAGTTTGGCCGACGGCAACACGTCCATCGAACAAACAGATGTCAGACTTCCGGGACTCGGTGGAGGTTTAGTGTTCACGAGGACCTGGAACAGCAAGTGGCAAGGCCTCGATCCCTTAATAGTACCAGGCATATTCGGCGGGGCTTGGCGCTCGACCTTTGAAGAGAGAGTGTATTTGGGCAGAGGCAACTATATGAAATATCTCCGGGGTAGTGGAGAGTTCTGGTCCTTCGGATACAACTACGGAGTGTGGAGCCCCGCCGCCCCGGCGACGGCGTCAGCCACCCTCATTCAAGGGGCGACCTCGTGGATACTGACTTTTCAGAACGGCGAAAAGAGAACTTTTGACGCCACAACAGGGAATCTGCTTTCAATCAGCGACCGCAACGGCAATACGACCCAGATAGCGTATGACAGTTCGCATCGCCTCTATACTGTCACCGACCCTGCGGGGCGCACTCTGACGTTCACGTATGGCAGCCCAACTAGCTACCTCGTGACCGGAGTCTCGTCAAGTGTTGGCGGGCTTTCGTTAACTTATTCCTATGACAGCAATGGGCGGCTTACGCAGGTTACGAATCCGGATCTTTCAACCATCAACTACACGTATAACGCTCAATCTTCAATAAGCAGCGTCACGGACTCCCAAGGTAAGGTGCTCGAATCTCACACGTACGATAGCTTTGGCCGTGGACTGACTTCGTCTCGGGCCAACGGCGTGGAATCTGTCACGATCACCTATCCATAGCGCTGCATTCGTCCCGGTGAATGAGCGGACTCGGGAGGGTAAATCTGTGCGACTCAATGGATCGAAGTTCATATTTAAGGCCTTAGCTTTACTTCTGGTTTTGCTGGGCCACGAGGTTTGCACCAACGCCCAAGCACTCCCCTCTGGATGGTCGGACGGAGACATTGGATCAACTGGCGTGGCCGGGAGCGCCACGTACTCCAATGGGACATTCACCGTGCAAGGAGCGGGAGCACAGATTTACGGGACGACAGACGCTTTCCATTTTGCGTATCAGTCGCTCTCCGGCGACGGCACGATTATTGCGCGAGTGGTGAGTTTTCAGGGAGGGTCGAGTAACCGCGAAGCAGGCGTCATGATCCGGGAGACGCTCGGTGCGCAGGCGGCAAACGCCGCAGTGGTCTACGAACCGTACTTTGGCAGCATCTATTTTGATATCAGATCGACCACGGGAGGCTCCACCTCCGGGCCCGCCAACTACTCTACATCGATACCCTATTGGGTAAAGGCAACACGGAGTGGAAATAGTTTTAGCGCCTATGTGTCGGCGGACGGGGTGTATTGGACGCAAGTGGGGACGAGCCAGACGATCACGATGGCTCAAAACGTGAATATTGGACTGGCTGTCACGAGCGGCTCCACGACCGCTTCAGCCACAGCTACTTTCGACAACGTCTCAGTCAGTACGGCTGCCACTCCAGCACCGGCCATAACCACGGTTTCCGCCACAACGGGATCGATTGGAAATCAGGTGGTCATTTCGGGTTCAGGGTTCGGAAGCTCGCAAGGAAGCAGCACGGTTTATTTAAATGGCGCAGCGGTGACCATCAACACCTGGAGCGCAACGTCTATCACGATCACGATCCCCTCCGGTGCGACATCCGGATTGATGGGGGTTGCGGTAGCACCGAGCATGAATCAAAGCAACTCTATCAATTTCGCGGTGACTTCTCAGCCGTTACCGGCTGGATGGCTAGATCAAGATGTGGGGCTGCCGGGAAATGTGGGCCCACAGGGTAGCGCAACCTTTTCGAGTGGGGTGTTCACTGTCAAGGGTGCCGGACGGGGCATCAGTTCCGGTACGTCGGACGGGATGCATTTCGTTTATCAGCCTCTTTCGGGTGATGGGACGATCATTGCAAGGGTCACTAACCTCCAGTCAGGATCGAACGCGGTGGTGATGATTCGGGAAACTTTGGACCCGGGTGCGAAAGACGCTTCTGCGTACTACTCACCGAATCAGGCCTATCTCTATTACCGCACGAATACGGGGGGAAGCGTTTTCTCGCAAACTTCTTCGCTGACCTCATCGAATTTTCCATTTTGGGTGAGGATAAACCGCAACGGCAATTCGATCAGCGGAGCCATATCGCTCGACGGCGCGTACTGGACCGAGATTGGATCGAGCCAGACGATCACGATGGCTCAGAATGTTTATGTCGGCCTAGCAGTCACAGGCACCACCAATACACTCGCTACCGGGACATTCGATAACGTTTCGGTAAACTCCCCAGCAAATCCGGGGCCCGTTATAACGTCCCTTTCCGCCACCACTGGAGCAATCGGAAGCCAAGTGGTGATCTCCGGCTCCGGCTTCGGAAGTTCACAGGGGAATAGCACGGTGTATTTGAACGGCGCTTCCGTGACCATCAACGCTTGGAGCGATACCTCTATTACCATCACGTTTCCCTCCGGAGCGTCTACAGGGTTGTTGGCGGTTGCCGTTGCGCCAAGCATGACCCAGAGTAACCCCTTCCAATTTGTAGTAGAGACACAGCCGCTACCTTCGACGTGGCTGGACGAGGACGTAGGTCAACCAGGGACGTTTAGTTCGAAAGGGAGCGCAGCCTATTCAAGTGGAACCTTCACGATCAAAGGTTCAGGACAAGGCGGTGTTTCATCGAACGGCACAGTGGACGCGATGCATTTTGCGTATCAGCCGCTATCGGGCAATGGGACGATTATCGCGCGGGTGAGCAATATCCAGGGAGGCTCGAACAATCAGGTGGGTGTAATGATCCGTGAGTCGCTCGTTCCGACTGCGACGAGCGCGTTTGTTTTCTTCCAGCCCAATCAGGCGTATTTCAACTACCGTTCTACCACCGGAACCAATGCTTTCCAACAGGCCACTGGTTTTACCGCATCGACCTATCCGTATTGGGTAAAACTGACGCGAAGCGGGAATACGTTCAGTGGATATATCTCCTTGGATGGGGCGTCCTGGACGCAGGTCGGGTCGAGCCAGACCATCTCAATGGCGCAAAGTACATACATCGGCTTGGCGGCAAGCAGTATGTCCGGGTCTTCGCTCGTCACAGCGACATTTGACAGCGTATCGATTAGCTCCGACATTCTGGCGCAACCCGTCATTACCACAGTATCCGCGACGACCGGAAGCGTGGGAAGCCAGGTGGTGATTTACGGCGCTGGCTTTAACTCCACTCAAGGCAACGGCACAGTGATCTTGAACGGGGTGTCAGTAACAGTGAACTCGTGGAGCGCCACATCGATTACCATCACGATTCCGACAGGAGCCACGTCCGGATATCTGCAAGTACTGGTCGGCGCGAGCATGAACGGCAGCAACGCAGTGGTATTTACGGTAACCTCGCAGCCCTTACCAAGCGGATGGCTGGACGCGGATGTCGGCCCTGTAAGCACGGCTGGTAGCGCGACTTATTCGGGGAGCACTTTCACGATCAATGCATCCGGTATGGGATTCTTGTGGACTCCTGACAAGCTCCATTTCGTCTATCAGTCCCTTTCGGGCGATGGCACGATTATTGCCCGTGTCGCGAGTTTGAATGGCACGCCGATGGCTGGCGTGATGGCTCGCGAGACTTTGAGCGCGAGTGCGACTGATGCGGTGGTCTATTTTCAGCCGAATACTGCCTACTTGGGATACCGCGCGACTACTGGCGGCAATGTCTCTTCGGTGTCAGGCTCGCTGGTTGGTTCTGCATATCCGTATTGGGTGAAGCTCGCACGTGCTGGAAACACATTCACAGGATATGCCTCGTTGGATGGGGTGAGTTGGATTCAAACCGGCGCGACCCAAACGATTACGATGGCGCAGACGATATTGATAGGGTTTGCTGCCGGTGGGGGCAGTGGGTCTCCGTCGGCACAGTTCGACCATGTTTCGATTCAACTGGGCACAATGCCGATTATTTCTGCGGTCTCACCCGGCTCAGGAGGGATCGGTTTATCCGTGACGGTTAGTGGAACGAACTTCGGCAACGCACAAGGAACAAGCACGCTTAGCTTTAACGGAACGGCGGCGACCACGATCACGAGTTGGACCAACTCGCAAATCGTGGCCACGGTGCCGAGTAACGCGACTTCCGGAACCGTGACCGTAGTGGCGAACTCGATCCAAAGCAACACCAATTTTTCATTCACGGTTTACAATCCAGTGCTTTCTGCCGTGAATCCTCCAGCCTCGCAGATAAATGGCACGGTGACTCTGACCGGTACTGGCTTTGGTCTGAGCCAGAATGACAGCCAGGTGGCAGTCCGCGGCGTTGCAGCAAGTATCGGCTCTTGGAGCGACACTGCAATCACGTTTTACGTGCCCTCGAACGTTTCGACAGGAACCGCTCCCCTTACCGTGGCGGTGGGAGGTGTAACCAGCAACAGCATGTCGTTCACGGTGCTCGAAGCCTTGACCGTTACCGGCTATTCACCAACTTCAGGGCCTGCTGGAACTTCGGTCACCATTTATGGCTCCGGGTTTGGGCCGACGCAGAGCACGAGTGTCGTAGATTTTTGGGGAACACCTGCCAATGTGACCAGTTGGAGCGATACGCAGATTGTCGCGACCGTTCCGGCAGGTGCACCAAGTGGACCAATTCAGGTTCATGTGGCGGGCCTTGCAATGCCGAGCCCCGAACTCTTCACGATGATCCGGACGTTCCAGCTCACCGACTCGAAGGGAAACTCCTCCACTTACACCTCCGCTATGATCGGCGGTAGATGGTTGCCCAGTTTGGGCCAGGGTTCCGGCTGTTCGAGCTGCTCGCAGCGAGGAAACATCAGCTATACCTACGACACAGCGGGGAATGCTCTGTCGCGGACGGATGAGAACGGAAACACAACTTCTTACACCTACGATTCCAACAACAACGCTCTTACCGTCACAGTTCCCATCAGTTCCGGACACACCGCAACCACGACATATACGTACAACAGTTTCGGCGAGGTGTTAACCGCTACCGATCCGCTGGGAAATGTCACAACAAATACGTATGATGCGAACGGAAATCTGCTTTCGGTCACAACCCCCGCGTCTGGGAATGGCGCATCCGCCAGTCTCACCCAGTTTGCCTACGACACCAAGGGGGAGTTGACTCGGATCACCGATCCTCTTGGCAATCAGACAAACATTGCTTATTTCTCGACGGGGCTGATTCAGACCATCACCGATGCCCAGAGCCACGTCACCACCTATGCTTACGACGGCCTGGGCAACCGGACTTCAGTCACGGATGCGAACAGCAAGCAAACCACCTTTACCTACGATGCAATGAGCCGGTTGACGAAGATCACCTATCCCGACAGCACGACGACGCAATTCGGATACGACACTAGAGGCCGTCGAACCTCTGTGACGGACCAGAATTCCAAACAGACCACCTATGCCTACGACGACGCGGACCGCTTGACCTCGGTGACCGACGCCGCGAACAACGTCACTACCTATGGCTACGACTCGGAAAACAATCTGACCAGCATCAAGGATGCTAACAACAATACGACCAGTTTCGCTTACGATGCCTTCGGCAGAGTCACCTCGACCACGTTCCCCTCTGGGTACGTTGAAAACTACGGCTACGACAATGTGGGCAATTTGACGAACAAAACCGACCGCAAGAACCAGCTGATCACCTACACTTACGACCAGTTGAACCGGCTGACCGTGAAGTCTTATCCTGATACCACCACGGTGAATTATACCTACGATAACGATTCGCGCCTGACCCAGGTGTCGGACCCCACCGGGACGTACCAGTTCACGTTTGACAACATGGGACGGTTCACGGGCACAACCACGAGCTATGCGTTCCTCACCGGCAGGAATTTCACCACCGGCTACGGCTATGACGCCGCCTCCAACCGCACCAGCTTCACCGACCCGGAGAGCGGTTCGACCGCGTATGTTTACGACACGCTGAACCGCCTGCAAACCCTGACGCCCCCGGCAGCAATCAGCGGCGGCAGTTTTGGCTTTGGCTATGATGCCTTGAGCCGCAGGACAAGCCTAACGCGGCCCAACACGGTCAACACCAGCTACAGCTACGATAATCTCTCGCGGCTGTTGTCAGTGACACACGCGAAGGGCGGAACAACGCTGGACGGGGCCACCTACACTGTGGACAACGCCGGGAATCGCAATTCAAAGGCGGATCTGTACGCGGGCGTCACAACGAACTACGGCTATGACAACATTTACGAGCTGCTTAGCGCCACGCAAGGGGCGTCAACGACCGAGAGTTATACCTACGATCCAGCGGGCAACCGCCTGAGCAATCTATCGGGCTCTGGTTGGAGTAACAATACTTCCAATGAACTCACCTCACGACCGGGCGTCACCTATACCTACGACTCCAACGGCAACACCCTGACCAGCGTCACCGGCTCGAACACCACGTCTTACACCTGGGATTTCGAGAATCGGCTGAGTTCAGTCACTTTACCAGGAAGCGGCGGGACCGTGAGCTTCGCCTACGATCCATTCGGTCGCCGCATCAAGAAAGTTTCGTCGAGCGGTACCAGCATCTACGCCTACGACGGAGACAACCTGGTCGAGGAAACTAACGCCACGGGTGGGGTCGTTGCCCGTTACTCGCAAGGACTGAACATCGATGAGCCTCTAGCCATGCTGCGCAGCTCGGCAACAAGCTACTATCAAGCCGACGGCCTCGGCTCGGTCACCGCGCTGAGCAATGGTGCTGGCGCGGTGGCGCAAAACTACACCTACGACTCCTTCGGCAACATCATCGCCACGACCGGCTCGCTTGTAAACTCATTCCGCTACACCGGGCGCGAGTGGGATTCAGAAACCAGCCTGTATTATTACCGCGCCAGATACTACGATCCACAAGCAGGCAGGTTCCTCGGCGAAGATCCTATTCGATTTGACGGCGGGCAGAACTTCTATGCCTATGTCCGAAACAATCCCATATTGTACTTGGACCCATCGGGACTGATCAGCTGTGGGGATAAGATTCGGAAAAGGCTGAACGATCTTTTGGGGCCAATTAGAAGAGACTCTTGCAATCCGGGAGCCGATCCCTTTTCGAACCCAGGCCAATTTACCAACGAAGAGGGTGGCCACAAGAACTACAAATTTGTGTCTGAAGGGATGAGTGATGCCGACTTTGACCGCATCATGGGCATGCTGGATGACATAAACAACAATCTCTTAAAGAAGGGTCCCAGATTTGGTGGAACAGTAGGCGCTCTCCACGTAACTTCATCTAGCCCAACGGTTAGCGCAGATGGACAGACTAAGACCGTCACGGTTGATGTCCATATTGACATCGGAAATCCGATGGATGGAGCGGCTGGAGCCATTATTCATGGGGTGGTCGATTTCGGGCTTGGTCAGACAATTGATGTTTTCGATCGCTTGTTTCATAGAAAACCGAAAGGGGCCTTGGACATAGATTGTACTCCCTAATATGATTCCAAAATCTAAACGAATTCAGTTGGCTCTGCTAATGGCGATGCTGCTTGGCGTGAATCCGAAGAGAGCACCGGCAGATCGCCTGGCGGGCGAATCCCAGGGCGCATCGGTGGCCTGCTATGGGCTGACAAGCCATTTCTCGACGATTGATTCAGGCGATTTCTCCCCGGACAGTCGTTCCCTGGCAGTAGGAACTTCTGACGTGTCAGTAAGAGGTTCTAACGCAGAGCACTATTCACAAATCTCGATATGGGATCTTAAGACGAGGGAATGGACAACGCAGAAGTCTGGGGACCAAAAGACATTTCCATTTTATATCAAGAATGGACGTCACGTCGAACCTAGGTTCTTGAATTATACATTTGACGGCAAGAGGCTCATCGTCTTTCAAGGTGGCGCGATAAGGATTCTCGACGCCGATTCACTTGTCGAACAATCGTACATTGACCTTGAACTTCCTTTGCTGTACCCCGACGGTCACGAGCGGACAACCGTATGGGATATGAAGGTCTCTCCCGCGGAGAACAAAGTCGCCTTATTGATTGGCGGCGTTCCAACAGATACTTCCGGGGTTTTGCGTGTCTATGATCTCGTAACCAAGCACTTGACATTCGAGTGGAAGTCTGAGGACACCTTGAATTCGGCCACGATATCGTTTAGTCCCGATGGAAAGAAGATCGCGTTGGCCGCTCATGAACGGTTTGGTTACACTCGGGGCAAGGGAAACCCGGACGTTGTCGTCCTGGATCTCGATTCGGCGAGTGTGAAATTGTGGCTGGATACTGGTGGGGACACCACTATCCAGACGGCATTCCCCAGCAACGATCAGTTAGCGACCGTACCGCTGTGGAACGTGCGGCATATGAATCATGGCGCAATCAAATTCTGGGACATTAACACCGGGAAAATGACCCGTTCGATTTCCGATGTGCCGTCCGGCATTCATGCTCAAGTGGAAATCAGTAGAGATGGGAAAACCCTGTTCGGTTATACAGGAAAACAAAAGAATGTTTACCATGCAATGGCAACCGTCAATCAGAGGTTTCGGCTTTGGGAGTTGCCATCTGGAGTGGTACTCGCGGACTCACCAGACCTCGTCCCCCTGTCGTCAGTGAGTGACCCACCCGAATTTCGGTTCAGCCCTGACGGCAAGACCGTATTTGCCTTTTGGCTCGCATCCGGCCAAGAGGCCCATACCGGAATGTACGTGGCTCAGGTATGTGAAGTCGGGCTTCCGGGTGCGCACGCCAATTTGCCCAATCCAGACAAAACCAAATAGATGAACAACCGCGCATCCGACCCCGCAACCGGCCTGTATTATTACCGCGCCAGATACTACGATCCGAATGTGGGGAGGACTCGCTGGGCTTTATTGCGGGCGTGAATTTCTATGCCTACGCATTCGATTCTCCGACAAATTGGATTGACCCGATGGGTTCGGACGTGCCGCGTCCGCGCACGGAATGGTACGATTTAGCGTAGTTGACTCCATTTGACTCCAATTGAACTGCGGAACGGGTGGTAACGCCTTTGTTTGGTTCATTCGGATTTGTTCGATTCCCATCGCCCGCTCCAGGAATTTCCCCCGGTTGTCCACCCTTCTGTAGACCATGGAACGCGTTCCCGAAGGCGATCTCCCATTCTCGCTAGTTTAGGAAAGAACGAGCGGAAATACCGCGCGTGTGCGCCCCTGCACGATTTTGAAGTTCCAATGGGAAGCGAGCACGTCGGAAAGACGCCCGGCCCGGACGAAGGCGAGGGGACCTTGCCTCACTAGGGCGCCCGGGGAGGTGCGCGAGAATCGATTGTTGACATCCAAGAAACAGATACATATACTCCCGCTAATCGTTGCTCAACCGATTTACTAGCGGGTGTGGTGCAGCATCCGAAAAATCTAAGGAAGGCGAGGGAGTAAGCATGCGCTTTTCCAGACTATCCTTTCGGGTGATTCTCGTCCTTTTATGCGTGTCATTTCTTGCGCTTTGCGCGAGCGCTCGGTCCGAGGTCAGCCTTTCAGGTGCGGTCGCGGTTTCTGGGAGCTCGATTTTTGTTGTACCGTTGGAATTTAGCGCAGCCACGATAACCAGCCGACAAATTTAATTTCAGGAGTGCAGCTACTCTCTGGCATGCGGTACGCCGAATTGAGTTTTAAGCCGTAAGAAGTGGGGTCAAGTCAGGGGATTTGGACGTTCCACGATATCCATTCCGAGGTGAATAATTATGAGACGCAAGATGCTTTTCCTGGTGGTCACGCTGCTCTTTGCTGTTTCGGCTCGCGCGCAATATAGGGCCTCGATTCAAGGAGTAGTCACCGATCCGGCAGGGGCCGTTGTCTCCGGAGCGACTCTGACGTTAACAAATCTGGAAACCAATCAGGCGTTGACCGCCACGAGCGACGCGAACGGAGTTTACAACTTCAACGCACTTCCTTCCGCCAAGTTTTCTCTCGCCGTCGAGAAAGCGGGATTCAAGAAGAAGACCCTCGCGAATGTCGGCATCATCCCGGAACAAGCCAACGCCTTGAACATTCAGCTTGAACTTGGGCAGGTCACCGAAAGTGTAACGGTGAGCGGCGATTCGACTCCGCTCATAGACACGGAAACCGCTTCACTTAATGGGGTTGTTAACTCGAACGAGATTCAGCACCTGCCGTCCTTTGGGCGGGATGTTACCAAGCTTGCGCAGCTGGCACCGGGCCTGTTCGCCGACGGTTCGCAAGCAGGCGGAGGTGGCAAATTCTACAACCTTCCCGGCACAGCGAGCGGACCGACGCCGTCGGGTGGCTCGACCGGAATCTTTGCGACCGAAAACCTTGTCCCAGGTTACTCCAATGGAGGACAAGCCCAGAATAACGGCGTTTCCATCGACGGCATCAGCACCACGAGCGCGGTTTGGGGTGGTGCAACGATTATCACTCCGTCCGAGGACTCCGTTGAAAACGTGAAGGTCGTCACGAACAGTTACGACGCCGAGGATGGGCGATTCACCGGCGCGCAGGTTCAGGTCACGTCCAAGCAAGGCACCAACGACTTTCACGGGAGCCTCTTTCTCACGTCGCATCAGCCGGGGCTGAATGCCCACCAGAGGTTTAACGGCCAAGGAAACCCGGTAACGAAAGATGCAAACAAGTTCGAACAGTTCGGGGGCAGCGTCGGTGGCCCGATCTTGAAGAATAAACTCTTCTTCTTTTTCAACTACGAAACCGTCCGCCAACCAACCTCCAACGTACAAGCTAACGGCTGGTACGATACGCCGGCGTTTGCTGCGTTAGCGCCTTCCGGAAGCATCGCCGCCAAGTATCTTTCTTTCCCGGGCAATGGCG
>Ga0210405_10004424_pt1 | contig 13203 bp, 12 predicted proteins | sample IncBWH11MmetaG_FD_155492 | JGI IMG/M metagenome (GOLD analysis project Ga0210405, IMG submission 155492) | Forest soil microbial communities from Barre Woods Harvard Forest LTER site, Petersham, Massachusetts, United States - Inc-BW-H-11-M | ecosystem: Environmental > Terrestrial > Soil >... | reverse complement strand
ATAGCCAGTCACTGCCAGCACCGAGAGTAACATTGTTAGCACGACCGCTTGCCACCGGTTCGAGGTGAGGGAAAAACTTTCGGGCTTCATTAGATTTGCCTCCTTCCGACCTTGAATGACTAGAACTGCCAGGACGTGGCAGACGTGACTCTCGATTCCGGGCCCAGATGTGGCGCGATAGATTTTACACCCACTTAACTGGCGCATGGTTGGCGAAAAATCGCCATAACGCTCATTGAGGGGTTTTTATAGGTGCAAGTCTCAGAGTTCCGCGCCAAACCAGCGCTTAGACCGGCTTGGACGCCTTGAGTTTGAAATCGGGGTGAAGCGTCTTCGGGTCAGGGAGAAGCACTGGCTTTGCGGAGTTAGCGCGTTCAAGACCAAATGCGTACACCTTGCCATCGAAAGCACCAACGTATACGTTACCGTCAGCCACCGTTGGCGAAGATTGAATCCCGTAGTCGCTTTGTCCCGTGGTGTAGGTCCACAAAAGAGCGCCCGTTCTGGCGTCAAAGGCGTAGAGTTTGCCGTCAGACGAGCCGACATAAACCACACCATTCGCCACCGCCGGCGAGGAATACACAAGAAAGCCTGTGGTGTAGCTCCACAGCTTGGAGCCGGTACTTGCGTTCAACGCGTACAGCTTGTCATCCGCCGAGCCAAAATAGACCACTCCGTTCGCCACTGCGGGGATAAGAGAACCGGCACCCGGGGTGGTGTAGTTCCATAGTCTTGCGCCGGAACTGGCATTCAGCGCGTACATGTTGCCATCCTCCGAACCGACATACACCACACCGTATGCTACTGTGGGCGATAAATCCGCACCGCCGCCAGTGGTATAGGACCACAACTTCGCGCCGGTGCGTGCGTTCAGTGCATACACGTTGTGGTCGTGGGAGCCAACGTAAACCACCCCGTTCACCACGGCGGGGGAGGACAGCACAATGTCACCGGTGGCATAGTTCCAGAGCTTAGCGCCGGTGTGGGCGTCCAGCGCGTACACATTGTGGTCGGTGTAGCCGCCACCGATGTAAACCACCCCATTCGCCACAGCGGGGGAGGAAAAGCCTACGCCGTTGTAGATCCACAGCACGGCCCCGGTGCGGGCGTTTATCGCGTACAACCCGCTGGTTCCCGATCCCACATAGACCACCCCATTCGCCACGGCCGGCGCGGACGCCACACTGCCGCCAGTTTTATAGCTCCACAACTTGGAGCCAGTGCGGGCGTCCAGCGCGTACACGTTGAAGTCCTCGGAGCCGATGTAGACTACCCCATTCACCACTGCGGGGGACGAATAAACAACGTCACCGGTTTGGTAACTCCACTTCAAGCCGATGCTTTCGACTGTGCGGCGATTGAGCACATCCTCATACGGGTTCAGGCGGGTGCCATCTGCATCGAAATGGAATTCGCTCCAATTTGTACGCACCAGAAACGGCTCTTGATCGCCCTTGTCGTTATTCCGTTCCAGAGCGGTGACCCAATGCTCGCCGGGCCGCGCACCGCGTGGCGCGAAGATTTCTGCGTCGCGGAATTCTCCCTCTCCGTTGGTGACTACGAGCGCCTTATCTTTGGTGTCGAAGAAGATGTCCACTCCCACGTTCGGCTCGAAGCCACGGCCCGAAACCAGAATCTTGCTCGTCGGCGGTCCAGATTTCTTGGAGAGAGTGATGGAGGGCGCGGCGCTGGCCATACCACCGAGCAGCAGACACGCAAAGAACAGAAAAGCAAAAAAGGTGGTTGGCCGAGAGCGCTTCCGAGGGGTCAACATATTCCCTCCTCGTTCAAGCCGCGAATGGGTTGCGGAGACAGCAGTACTTGAAACGTGCGGACAATCTTGTCCCCTGTTCCGTTGGTTTGTCAATGGGCAAGTAGTTGCGGTTCTGTCGTTTAGTTCGGCGCGTCATGATTGCTGGCGTAAAATCTCGATTACACTCATTGACCAGAATTGACGGTGCAACCTGGGTTAGAAAACTATAATTTTCTAACACTGCAGATCCCGACGCAGCCGAGAATAGCGGGGATTGGGGAGGTTTTCTAACAACTCGACCCTCAGCGTAGGGGTGGCCAATCTACCGACACTTCACACGGCGAGATCAGCCATCCGTCGAACGTTCCGACACCCGTTCCCCGCAACCCGTGATCTTCTCCCACCACTTCTCAGAAGTCATCCTGAATGGTTCGAGCCGTGCCACGAGTTCAGGGCTGGGCCTCGTCGTCACGTACAAGCCTTTCTCCCATGAGCTCGTCTTGGTGTATCCCATCGCGTCTGCCACGGCTACCGCCTCCGAGTACGAAGTCGAATAAGTCACCGTCCTGGCGGGATCTTCCAAATACCACACGTAGGCCATCAACAGGTTCGGAAACTTAGCGTACTTCCAGTCCACCGAGAACGAGCCGCCGATGGCCGCCTTGAGCTGGATTGGACAGGCCGAGAATCGAGTGACCTGGGAGCTAAGGTCGGCGTAGGCGATCAGGTCGATGCCTCGGTCGCGAGCCGGAATGGCGACCTCCAGGTTAGCGCGCAAGAGCTCGGCAATGAGGCGATGCCGCCCGACAATCTCGACCAGCTGAGCATCCATCCTGATTACACACTATAGGTGGGTCGCACAATTGTGTGCAATAGCCCAAAGTCAGGGGCGTGCCTCGCTCAACAACCCGGAGCCGGAGATCCTCCAGCCCCCAAGCGGCCTTCGGCGCGGTGCTTCGGAGGCTCCGGCAGAACAAAGGGCACTCGCAAGATTCCTTTGCTCACCAGACCGGCTATCACCGGAACTACGTCGGGCAGCTAGAGCGCGGGGAGAAAAGCCCATCCCTGAACGCTCTTTTTGATTTCGCCGGCAGCTTCGGGATGAAACCATCGGAGTTGCTACGCCTTATGGAACGTGACCTTGCGCGACAGAAATAGATGTGTGGTCACCATGAAGACACATTCGTCGCGATTGGCTGAGCAGTCTGGCTGATGTGGTCGCCGACTACTTGCAAGAAGTTTGCAGTTGGCCAAATTGTCGTATGCGAATCAACTACTTACGAAGAGCATCGGATAAGGAATTTGAGCCTCTGAATCCCGCAAAGTCTGGGTCATACTGGAACTGGACCCCGGATTACTTCAGACCAATTCGGCAGTTGACTTCCCAGAAGCCGACTTCTGGACAACACTCCTCAAATCTGGTGAGCTGGGCGGGCGCGAGTGGGCGATCCTGTCGGGCATATCAATTCCTTGGCTTCCGCTCAAACCGATACGAATTCTAAACCCGTTTGGGCATCCAGATAGGGTTCTTCTGGCAATAACTCTGTACCTAGATTTGACGAAAGCAAAAATGCTAAAGGACATCGACTTATACGCATGTCTGAGCTTGATTTTTGTTTTTCCCATATATCAAGCCGGCGGACCATCTCATTAGCCGACTTGCCAGTACTGGTCGGCAGCTATCGTCGATCACGAACTGCCGGATCGCCTACTTCATGTCACGTGCTTCGAGCAAGGATTGCCGATCGAGCACGACACCCCGGAAGATGATTCTGTCGATGTGATCCAAGGCTGCAAGATCGCTCCGAGGATCGGCGTCGAGGATAAGGACGTCGGCGACACGCCCCGGCTCGATGCGCCCGATGTCGCGCCAGCCATAGATATCGGCAAAGTTGCTGGTTGCCGCTGCGATCGCCTCGCGTGGCGAGAGGCCGATCCGATGCAGGAGTGTGAGTTCGAGGTGGATACCGCTACCGGGCATAATCCCGTAGCTCGTTGCCGAGCTTCCGGCCAGATACTTCGCTCCAAGCTGATAGAGTCGAGCATCGAACGCTTCTTTATGCCAGGCACAGTCCCGAACTCGCTTTCTACGTTCCGTAGTGAGGCTGGCCAGAAACGCCGACTCTCCGGTCGAGGGGTCAGCAGGGTCGTCCAGATCGGCGGCCTTGATGAGCGCAGCCGAGCGGGCGCTCCAGGGATTGGGAACGTCCAGAGCGTCGGCGGTAGCCTCCATCGACAACGTGGGCATGAGGGCGGTATTGGACTTGGCGAGCTGTGCTCCCAAATCTGCAACCCCACTGGAGGCAGGGTCAATCATGCAGATGGCACGGGAGGCGGCAGAGCCCGCACTGAGGTTATCGGCGCGGTCCAGTAGCACCGCAGGAGGAGCCAATTCGAGGAGATAGTGATCGTTGCGCGCTAACCCACTGACGCCGGCGTGGATTGCATAGGGATAGGGTGTGAATGCTGGTTCGGCAAGCGTCGCCATCTCCCGCCGCTTGCTTTCGGCGACAATCACATCGACCTGATCGGGCCAGACGTCATAACTGATGGTCACTCCGCGAAAGCCCTGATCGGCCAATTGATCGACCCTCGCAATGAGTTGCTCGTTAGACAGTCGCCGATCGTGCAGGCGATGATCCAACATTGGCTTATCGGATGGATCCGCGCCCTGTTCCGAATAGCCGGTCATCGGCGCTCCCAGAAACAAGCGAGGTCCGGGAGATGCGTTTCGCACAATCTTCAGTTCGCCGTCTCCGCCCCCATTGGGCAGTATCGTGGGGACGTAAACCGTCGTGACCCCTTCGTATAAATAAGCATTCGCAAAGGCCTGGGTGCGCAAGGCGCCGAACCCATCGACGAGGCCTGGAACGAGAAACTCTCCGTGGGCATCGATGCGGGTCGATCCGGAGGGGATGGTGATCTGCGTTGCGGATCCGACGGCAACGATCTTTCCATCGTCGAGGAGCACTACGGAAGCTGGGATGTCGTTGGTGGAATGCCCGTAGTTGCTCACATCGATTAGAGTGGCGCCGACGATTGCGATCTTCTCGTGTTGCTGCGTCACTATTACTTGGGCCGTCGCCGAGACGGCCAACACGGCAAAGGCGACGGCTACAGCTCTATTTCTTGGCATCGGTAGGCTTCACCTCTCGTCGCTGACGGGCTGCGTCGAGCAGAGGCTTCAACGGTAGCGACCAGACATTGCTGCTGCCGTTGTCCCATGTGTTCAGACGCTCTACGTCCGCGAGAAACTGGCTCCGGGAGCGGTCTGGGGCGATAGGAACCGATCGCGACGAGTCGAAGTACAGAGTCTTGCCATCCGGGCTGAGCTGTGGTTCGCCGTCACCGTTCCCGCCGTGGTCGATCCAGTCGTCTCCTTCGTAGTGGATCTGAATCGGCGGTCCCCACGGCGTTCCTGCGCGGAAGGCGATGAAGAGATGCTCCTGCCCAAGGGGTGCGCGCAGCCCGTGGCTGCCGAAGATCAGGTACGACTGATCCGGTGCGATGGCTGGGTCATCGGCATCCAAAAGATCACCGCCGCTGAAGGCAAGCTGCTGTGGGAGATCATACTGACCGTTGCGGTAGGCCGCCCGATAGAGGCCCCAGACGAGTTCCTGGCCTGGCTGGTTTGTCGGGCAGGTGAAATAAAGATCGCCGTTGGCCGCGAGCGAGGGGTTGTGCATCCTTTCGGAGATGTTGACGGTATCCGGCAAGCGCTCGGGTGCGGACCAGCCAGACGCCATCCGGATGACGCGCCATAAATGGGTCACGGGTCGAAGCGGTTCACCGGGGCCGGCAGGAAGCAGGCGCCGCGAAGCATAGACGAGCGTGCGGCCGTCGGGCGAGAGCGCGGGCTGCCGGTCCGAACCCGGTCCCGAGAACGGCGCGGCAACAGGCTTCGACCACCCGCCAGCAGTGTGATGGGATTCGAGGATTACGGCCGAGTTGGGCGATGTGCCATACCGGTAGAAGTACAGTGTTCGCCCGTCGCGCGAGAAGGTTGGCGTCCCGTCGTTGCCGGGACCGGAGATTACACCCGGCGCAAAGATCGTCGGCGCGGGCAGTGTGGGGTTCTCAATCGCCGTTGCGGCCATACTGCTGGCCTGATTTGACACGACGGACTGGGCGAACGCCGCGGCAGTCATGACAGAGATCACCGCCAAACAGAGCGGTCTTTGGATCGTGAATTTCCTTGGCACTGATTAGGACTCTCGCATTGGGAGTAATAACCGATATGTGGCTCTTTTATTCCGACGGTCGCCGTGGTCCCAGCGCACTCGATGTTCAGGGTACGGCCCATGATACCCATCACCGTGAGCATCCCAGTGCTGAGCGTGGTCGCGACCAGGTCCTTGGGGGAGAAGCTCTCGCCGCGGCCCTGATTGTCCTTGGGGGCGTCGGTGTTGAGTCTCGGTCCTAGCGGGACGGTGGACTGCTCGGCAGTGCAAGTCTCCCTGATATTCGAATTGAATGGCGACCCTCCTTGTTCCTTTCTTGAGGCCTTGTTCACAACGCACGTCGATTATATTAGCCACGAGGTGCGGATGAGATGTCGCTGAATTGTTAATTCTTAGTCGAGTTTCGTAACACGCGGCAGGTACATCACAGTGGGTTGGTTGCAATCATAATTTTGTTTTAGATCATGTAGCGTTTGGTTGATCTGCAATCAGACCATGAAAATGCGTGGGCGCTTCTGTCAGGCGTTTGCAAACACCTGACTCTGCTCGCGCGGATTCCTTTTGCTTACTAAAGGACTTACTCAGGCGTTCGCGAAGCTGCAGTTGAGCTCGCCATACCCTCAGATATTCGCCGCGGCAGTCAGGTTTCTGTCAGTGACAAGTTTCACTCTGATCGGGTCGTCGGCAACCGGAAGTTACCCAGAAACGCTCTTCTGGGAAATGTATGGAACTGCTCCATTATCTGGAGCCATAAATTGCCGTTGATCGGGTCATGGCAGTCTGGCGGGCAGCTTCCTTTTCGCAAGAATCAAAGACAATTCTGCTTCGAGTTGCTGCTGTAGCTTGCAATTCGCTTTGCAGTCGACCAAATTTGGGTTAACGGAATCAAGAACCTCAGCGCGTGGTGACGTTTTACCTGACGGCTTGGAAGAAGCTTGACTTAGTGAAGACGGTGGCGTGAATCAAACGCTGAGAAGCCCGCCAAAATTGGCGGGCTTTCCCTTCTTCACTGCAATGCTTTGGCAACTGATCCACTCTAATGTTTCGTTTTTCGTGATCGCGAACCCGCTGCGATCATCTCGGGACCATCTTACCCAAAATAAGCCGGATCGCCTCCGGTCGATGCTCCCCGGCAGAACCCTCCAGAGTATACGACCGCTCGAATGCATTCGGCCCTGTTATCTTCAATTCCCACCGGTCGTTCGCTCGAGACCCCATGATTGAAACCCGCCAGTCCCCGGACCTATCAGACAGAACATGTTCGACGACCGCTCGAACCTCTGCCTGCATATTCGGATCTCCAGTGTGTTGCATATCGACTGAAACGGCCATACGGCCCTCATCCGCCAACGCAATTATCTCGAGTCATTGTAGCGGACGAGCAAAGGACAGCTGGTGGCCGTCTGGATCGAGCATGTGGAAATAGCGTTCTCCCCAGGAAGCGTCTTGTGGAACTTCCGGATCGAATCCGCTCTCGTTCAGATGAGTCCATAACGCGTCCACATTCGACACGTGGAAGATTACCCGTCCCCAGCGAGTCACCGTGCCGCCCTGCTCCAGATTGAGGATCGCCGATTTTGCGTCTTTTGCGCGCAGTGACGAAAAACCCGCGTCCTCTCCACCATATAGAAGCTCCAAACCCAGAACATCTCTGTAAAATCGCACTGACTCCATCATGTTCGCAACAAGCAGAGTGACCGCGCGGAAATCTTTTCAATCGTCGGCTCCATACGCCACGAGTTTACCTCGGCCACCCTTGAGTTTTACGCGACCAAAATTGACCAACCGATCTAGTTTGGAACAAAACAGCGATAGCGCGCGTTTCGTGATACCGGTCGTCTTGTCACGTCACATTCCGCCCGCGTTGTGTGAGACTCCCACGGCGTGAGCAAGAGCCTAACCCAAAACAAAACGCCCCACACTCAACCGAGTCATAGGACGTTAAGTCGAACAGCCCTCCCCCGAAGTCTGCTCAATCACAATCTACCGTGAATGGTCCGGGCGGGGAAGGTCACGTTAGGAACAAATGTCTTGGTTACGAGTGAGACTTGCAGCCTTGGAAGCCTCTACGCAGCCTTCTTTTGCTGCCTGATCTTTGCCCACCTTGCCCGCTGGAACGCTGCAATCTTCCTGCGAGCTGCCGCGGACATGGTGCGCGTCACAGGAGCTGAGCCCGTTGATTTTGCTGCTAGTACTATTGGCTGTGATTCCTTCCTGGCCCTTGCCCACCTCGCCTTTTGCGCCTGCGCCATTTTTCGGCGTGAAGCGGCCGATATGATCCGGGTAGGTTGATTTTCGTTCCGGGATGTTCCCGAACCGTTTAATGACTCGATCACTGAAATCGCTCGATCTAACTTCCCCACCTGCAACTGTGCTCGCTTGCGCTCGGAACGAAGCTCCTGAAGCGCATTGTTTAGGTTCCCCATGGTTCCCCCTCAATTTAGACGGCGGCTTATTGTAGAAGGTTGTTCGGATAATGCCTAGTAAAGCCCATTCAAACGCCACTCCCAACCTCTCTTCCCCCAGGCAACTTAGAATATGAGGATGGAATACGTTGACGTGCTTGACTCATCAGGTCGTCCTGTCGGGAAGATGAAGCCTAAGTCAGAGGCACATCGCGACGGCGATTGGCATGGCGCTGCCCATGTTTGGATCCTCAATCGAAAGGGGCAGATTCTGATTCAGCGTCGCTCGCCCACGAAGGAAAACTGGCCTAACTTATGGGACGTTTCAGTAGCCGGGCACATCTCTGCTGGAGAAGAACCCGTTGAGGCGGCACTCCGAGAAGCACAAGAAGAGCTTGGGGTCATGCTTCTTCCCCGTGAATGCCGCTACCTCTTTACGGTTGCCGAGCAAGTATCGCTCAATAACGGCAGCTACGTCGACAACGAATATCACCACGTCTTTCTTGTTGAAAAGGACTTGGACGTCGGAGATCTCAAGTTCAGCGATGGGGAAGTCGCTGAGGTGAGGTTCGTGTCGCTCCGAGAGCTTCAAACCAATCTGACAGCCGATCCAAGCAGCTTTGTCCCGCACGAGGAAGAGTACCGACGGCTTTTCGAAGTGCTGCGGACCACCGTCTAGTAATAAGGATGTAGCACTGAAGCAGGGTCAGACACCGCACTCTTTCGTCGCTCGGCGACAAGCCAAACAACAACGTCATGGGAACATTTGCAGCAAGCAAACCATCGGGATGTTGCAGCGACGCCACGTCCGGATCGATCAGGTGAAATACAGCAGGAAGGAATTCAACAGACTGGAAGATGTTGAATCCGGCACGATCCATTCGGGACAAGATGTCTACACTGAATATCCCGATGAGCGGCGCGATGAGTGGCAAACGTAAATAGTGCCAGCATTGAAAAAGTAAAGCTGCCCATTCTTGAGAAAGAAAGTGGGTTGTCTCGCCGAATGCTCATTCAAGCCCGGACGAGTCGTGCGCGTCCGCACCGAAAGAATCAGGAATTGTTCGCGTCGCTGGTGGAGAGACTCGGGTTGATCTGAGGCGGAGCCGATGCGTGTTGGGCTGTGGTGCCCGCAAGGGCAAGCAAAAGTCAAATCAGCTCTCTTCGAGCACCGCGATGATTTGTTCCACTAGCTTATCAACTCCTGCACTGGAGGAGACAGCAAGCTTGTCGGCCAGCAGGGGTGAAAATGCTCGCACTTCTTCAAAATCAACTTTGTGCCAGATCGGTAAGATTATTTTCGAGCCACCTACTTCCCGAGTGGCTAGCCCATTCAATTCCTGTACAGGCCAATGTTTTGCAAAAAATGTCTTACTCAGGACGACCACGCCAAACCGAGAATTTGAGAGGCCGTAGTCAATGGAAGCTCTCAGGCTGTCTCCCAACTTCAGAGAAAACTCGTCGTACCATACAGTGGCCCCCTTATCTCGCAAGGCCGTGGCGAGTGGTCGAACAAGTTCTTCCTTATCCTCGCTGCTATGAGATATGAAAACGTCCCATTTCTTGGGGCTCCTGGCACTCTTGCTCAGGGTATTCCTTCGCAACGAGTCCTCTGTGGCAGGCTGTGTCTCTGTTTGTTTAACCGGAAGCCCGATGCCTGCAATCATGTCGGCTGTTGCAGCTAACTTTTGCCGACGTTGCCCAAGTAGGTCTTGCACTTGTTCGCCAATCTTACTGTTGAAATCCAATATTGACGCCTGCAACCAGCCGAGATGCTGTTTGATGTACTCTATTGCTTTCTGATACTCAGCTCTCACTGCAGCAGCGTTATCATCGGTCCTTACCTGCACGAGTCGAATCTCATGGCCGCGCACTTCGCCTTGCGGGGGGTTCAGATTGAAGGTTGATGGTCGAACCTGAAAAAGATCCGGATTACCTTTGAAGGGCACATTTACTGTGATCTCAGCACCTTTGACATAGAAAGGCCTATCACGGTCGAAGATCATTCGCATTGGGTCTCGGCTGACATCCACGTCGATCTCCCGGTGTGAAATATAAGCCTTGTCGTCTTCCAGCACCGGGATCTCAAGTTTGTACTTCGCGGCCAAATTGCGCACCAATTCTTCTTCGGGAGAGCGTTGAATCGCAGCAGAATCCAGTTCATTAGCCTCGGTCTTGAGCATTTGTTGCTGGTGTTGCAGCACGTCGAAGATACTCACACGCGAAAAGAGAAGAGACGCCATGGAAGCTTTCTCCTTGAAAGAAGAATGAACCTTAAACGAAGTCGTCCTCGTAGGGATTCAGAACTTGCACAACCATTTCTGGAATCGCCATCCCGTTGAGATCTAAGAAACCTCAATTAGGCTGAGTGCTTTATCGTCTGCCGGTTCTCCTGGGACACTCGAACGAGAAATAGCATGTGTCCATATCTGAGGCCGATACCGCATCAATGAACTGAGCAAGAATAATCCAAGGTATTGAATGGAAAATTCAGAAACGTAGAAACCGCCAATGGGCGATACAGCGTAAATATTCGCACCGGTGTAGCATCCCGCTACGGGACTGAACGCTTCCTCAAGTGGGAATCGCACATTCGCGTCATCAGGTACAGCCAGTTCCTGGAACATCCCATCCTGGTATCCAAGATAAGCTTCTGAAAACTCATCGATGCCCCGATTGCGCACGTTTCGAAAGTAGATGGTTGAATAACCCCATCCATGTTGCGCTGATTGCAACCGCCAAAGTCTGAGAAAAGGAAAACGCGAGCGCCAGCGACCTACAATTTGTTTAAGCGATTTGCGGTCAGCAAATAATTGCGAATCGTTGATGCGAATCCGGAAATCGCTATCGCCTTGGAATGCGGCTTGGAGGTCAAGACTGCTCGTATATGCCTCCTCGCCAAATGTTAGCTGATACAGTGATTCCAGTATGGGAACTCGGCCTAGAATCTCCGGCAGTGACAACTCGACGCCACGAAGTTCAGCGGAATTGGCCGAGGGAAGAGGAACAATTTGAAATCTCGATGAATTATCGAGGTAGCACAGGCGGACGAGCGGAGCCATAACGTCATTAAATTCCTGAAATGTGCCACTGCTCTCGATCCTTAGTCGCAAATCAGCAATTCGAGAATTCCCTGCGGAAATATCTGTCAGGCCGTGTGCGGGTCGTAGAGTAGAAAGCGCGTTGAGCCTACTAGCTACAATTATCGCTTTGGCAAACCCAATCATTCCATAAAACTGTTGCAGGGGTCTGATTTCGAGCGGCGACGATGCAGCCGCCTCATAGAAGAGTCTCCCCTGAAGAAGACAAGCGGCAATTTCCCGAGCGACAGAAGAGGAAGGCTCTCTGCCGAACCGCTTTTTCACCAATGGTTTGAGGTTTTCAGCGCTCTCCAGGAATTTGCATTTGTGCCAATCAATTTCGGCCATCATACTGAAGTATAAATGTTAAGCCATTCGGGGCCTGCTTTCAGTGTACTCATTTCAGTGAGCAAAAATGGGTGTCAACGGGAATGCAGGCCTTTACAGAGTGTCCCAAATTAGCTGAACGAAAGTGCTGAAATCGGTCCGTTTGTATTTCCGTACACTTGTATCTGTGAGACTTCTTGGGAACGCACGCGCGATGCGATTCGTCTGGGCCCCTATGCCACTAGAGGTTGCGCCCGGCCGCCCTCTTTGGGAAGCACACCGGGGTCAACCATACCTAGTATTCGTTGATGAAAGCTTTTACGAGTTCTTTGGGTTCAACCATCGCGACGGCAACTTTTGCCATGCTGCGGTTGGAGTACCAGCTGTCAACTATGAACCTTTGCAGCGTCAACTTGCCCGACTGCTGCGGGCCTACCATCGTCGAGCGCGGCAACTTCTCGGTCATGTTCCGAACGAAATCAAGTCTTCTACGTTACGGAGGCTGCCATTGCGGTTTCAGGCTAGTTTCGCGCGTGAAACGACACATGCTTTGGCTGAGCTCGGCGGATTTGTCGCCGGATTCTACACACCTACTGCAGGGTTAATCATGGAAAGAGTAAGGGAAAATCTCATCGACGTTGCGGATGAGGTTCCACCTGATCACGGCAATCTCTACGAAGCTGCCAGGCAAGAGCTACTTGCAGCGGTGGGCGGACCTGGGCAATCCACCCTCATTACCAATCTACTTTTTCTGCCTATCTCGGCAGTCAAGTTCATGCTCGGTTCCTTTGACTGCGAGTTTCAAATTTTATATGACCCACGCCAAGGAGATGAGGATCGGGCCGTGCGCGATGAGATAGGCACTGGTATGAATATGTTGCTCGGAATGCCAGATCCGCTTCGACAACCGAACAATTACCTGGGAATGGTGATAGATCGACGATCAGTTGCATCGTTACAACCTATGTCAGCGAGGCTCCGCCGGATTTTGACACGCCGCAACATGGCTAACCTCGCGTCCTACTACTACCCGGTACTCGCGTCTGGCACCCTCACGTGCATTACGTCCAACGGTCAGGAGCGCGCTATAGAGCTGTCGACGGGGCTCTTACTTGATGTGCTCGACTAATACTGGATTCGCACGACTGACGTTCTGGGTATCCATTCCCAACCCCACGCGTACGAGGAGGGTGCACTTTCAGATCGCTCTATCTCCTAACCCGGTCGGGCATTGAGGTGACAAAACCAATGACCCTCCAGTTGGAAGTGGGCGGAGAGGATCTGGCTGGTAGCGTCGTCCTGAAAGCCGATGAGAGTGAGTTCGGGGCCGCGACCTTCCAGCCAGTCATGGCGGCTAGCGTCGGTGAGCACCATCATGCCGAAACGGGGGCGGCGCAGGCGGCGGGCGCGGTACTGGCGGGGGCGGCGCTTCTGCGGAGAAGCCAGTTGGGCTCGCC
>Ga0210405_10004423_pt1 | contig 13204 bp, 11 predicted proteins | sample IncBWH11MmetaG_FD_155492 | JGI IMG/M metagenome (GOLD analysis project Ga0210405, IMG submission 155492) | Forest soil microbial communities from Barre Woods Harvard Forest LTER site, Petersham, Massachusetts, United States - Inc-BW-H-11-M | ecosystem: Environmental > Terrestrial > Soil >... | reverse complement strand
ACGGGCGAGCACTCCGCGGTTTGCCGGTTCGTTTTGGCCGAGATCTTTGATCTGCCGCAGGATGTCCTCAACTTCCTTGCCGCGGTTCTGCGCTAGCAGTGACCACACCAATAAATAGCGAGCTTGGATGTTGTTCGGGTTGCGCGCTAGAGCCTGCCGGATGACTCTCTCCGCGTTTGCAGCGTCGCCTCGCTGACTCATTAAAGCAGCCAACGCAGCTACCGGCGGGATGTCGTCAGGCTTGTATTCAATCGCTTTCATAAGGCTGGCTTCACCCTCTGCGTTCTTGTGATCGGACACCTGGACAACGGCTTTCAAATACCAAGCCCGGCCATTATTCGGGTCAATTTGTAAAATTTTATCGAGCCTAGTGTTTGCGTCCTTGGTATCGTGATTCACGAGTGCGACTTCGGCCAAAACAATGAGCGCCGCAATGTTTTCAGGATTCTGCCTGAGCAGAGCTTCCGCCTGCTGCTGAGCATCGGGAAGACGGTGCAACTTCAACATCAAGTCGGCCAGCATTTCCTGAGCTTGAAGGTTTTCCGGATTATTCTTGATGACGTTCTTCAGCTGTTGGTTTGCGCTTACGTAATCGTGGCGATCTATGAAGATTTTTGCGAGTGCTAAGTGCGCCGCTGGGGCTTTGGGGTCCAGCTGTATCGCTCGCCGATATTCCAGGATGGCTTCGTTGATCTTCCCTGCTGCAACCCAATGATCGGCCTGTTCAAGATGGCGCGCAGCTTTTTGCTGTGGGTTGGCGCAACCATTGAATCCGCCCACCCCGGCAATCAGCAGAATTGCATACAGACAAAGATGCATCCGACTGGAGGCTCTTTGTCTTTCGAAGAAAACTGTCACCAAGCCTCACGTTTAGCAAAAGTTGTGATTCTATAACCTTAAAGCAACCAGCCTTCCACCGCGGACCCTTATCCGAGTGTTGTGTCGACCGCAAACTACTGATAAAAAAGCACATCGCCAGTCGGCAAGTCCGCAAGTATTGGCGCCAGGGCACCTCCTGGGGACGCACCGGAAATACTTTTCACATTCAAAGGCCGTTATCTTACTCGCGTACTATAACTATAGTACCAGTTCAGCGAGAGCCCTTGCCGGCAAAAACCACTTGGACCGTTTGAAACACAATCAGTAAGTCCAGGAAAAGCGACATGTGCTTGATGTAGAACAACTCATACTCAAGCTTCATTTTGGCGTCTTCTACCGAAGAGCCGTACTGGTATTTGATTTGCGCCCAACCCGTTAACCCGGGACGGACTGTATGGCGTTCATGGTAAAAGGGGATTTGTTCGCCAAGCATCCCCACAAATTCGGGTCTTTCCGGGCGGGGGCCGACTACGCTCATATCGCCCCGGAGAATATTCACCATCTGCGGAATTTCATCCAGACGATAGCGACGCAAGATGCTGCCCACACGGGTGACTCGGGTGTCACCATGGGTAGCCCACACCGCTCCGCCTTCTTCGGCATTGTTTTTCATGGAACGAAACTTCAGAATCGAAAAGGTGTGCCCGTGGAGACCCACTCGGTCTTGTCGGAACAAGATAGGCTTCCCAGACTCCAGGAGAATTGCCAGACCAATTAGTAATAATAGAGGAGACAAGATGATTAGAACTAACGCCGAAATAACAACGTCCAGAAGGCGTTTTGTAAACATCAAAAGATAGTCTTTCCTGAATCCTTCCGAAAGAACCAGCCAGCTCGCCGAGAGTCTTTCCAACATGACACCACCCATCAGCTTTTCAAAAAGGGAATGGGCGTCCTCAATCCTGACTCCCGAAAGCTTCAATCGCAGGAGCTCGCGGGTGGGCATTACACCGCGGCGTTCGCCGAAGGCCAGGATGACCCAATCCACCTGTTCACGCCGCACAAAACTCTCGATTTCGTTTACTCCACCAACAATTCCCGGATTCACTAGCGGTTTCCCGATGTTTTCTCCGCGCTCGTCCAGAAAACCGAGCACTTTAAGGTTCAGCTCGGGATGCGCCAGAATTTCTCGAACCAGGCGAACACCGCCGGGCCCGGTGCCGGCGATAACAATGCGGTGCACCGGCCGGAAGAACTTGCCGGTCTCGACTGTCAGTCGCCAAACTATCAAGGTGATCAGAATTAGCGCCGCGGTAAGTACCGCGACACCCCGGCCGAGCGAAAGATCCGGTTGAACGTAATATAGAAGCGCGAGTATAAGCGCAGCTGTACCCAAGGATTGCATCAGATGAACAACCAATTCAGAACGTCTCGCAACCACCTGTAGATCGTAAAGGTCGTTGTAGTACAGGCACAGCCAGCAGATAACCACCACCGTGCCAATCTGAGCCAGGGTGTACGGTCTTGTCAGATACCAGGAAGTATCCGCAAGATTTCCGAACCGAATCCAAGCAGCCAGCAGAACCGACAAAATGATTAAGCCGCACTCCGTGATTGCCAGAATGATGATCTTTATTGGGACATACCTGCCGAACATTCGAACCATGGATCCCGACTCCCTAGTATCGGCCTTCAGCAGAGTTTCGCTGATATCCCCAACGCAGCCCGACGCTTGCTAAGTAGCGGGTTGCGTAGGGGAAAATTCCACCGGCACCTGTTTCATTCGTAAGCGAAGCAAAAGCTCCAAATTTCTCGCTCCATTGGTAACTCAGCCGGCCCCAGAAAATTCGCGAGTCGAAGTCAGACAGGGTCGCGTAGCCTTGCTGTAAATATCCAGCGCCCAGGCCGACCTCCCAGCGACGGTTCAAAAAATATGAATAATCGGCGTCATACCTGCTGTAAAAACCGTTTGCAATCACGCCGACATAATCCTCATTGCGCGCAAAAGATAGGGCCAAGGTTGACCGTCGAAAAGTTTTCAGTATGGATGCGGAGCCGACGTAGGTATTGGCGATCTTCCCTCCGCCGCCGGGAATTTGCCAAGCCGGCCCGAAGGACGCTTGCACCACCAACGTCCCGTGGAATCGCTGGCTGTAATCGATCATTACCGAGTGGTACTGATATTGTCCTTTGACATTGCCGATTACTTGGCGGTCGTAGTTGTAGCTCACGCCAAAATGCTGATCTTTGTGGATCAAACGGGACCATGACGCGCCGCCACCGATCGTACTTTCGCGCTGAAATAGCGTTGTGTTCAAATTCGGGTTCTGCACGTTCCGTGGTATCCACTCCTCGACATATTGAAATTGGCCGTGCAGTGTAAATGTGTCGCGACTGTTGATTTTCCCCTGAGCGCTTACTAAGAGCGAATTGCTGAGGGTTGTCTCCTGATTTGAAAGAAATGGCCCCCGCGTGAGAACACCCGAGCCGGGGTCCGGGCTGACAGTTGGATCAATCAGACGTCCACGAGCCGGCAAATATTGGAATCGATCATTTACGTTCAAAAGCCAATGCTCGTTCAAATAATGAAATGTGTGAAGGTCTAGGGAATTAGCGATGAAGTCCGCTTGCACATTTCCCTGAGAAGCCAGGATGTACGGCCGGTACTGCAAATCCAGCGCCGTTTTCGGACCGCCAATCGAATAAAACACCAGCGCCTCTAACGCGAGGGCATTGGAGGACTGCGGAGTCGGCGAGAACGTGAAATTGCTGTCATATTCGTAAAACGTGCTGATTGAAAGGATGTTGAGGTGTCCCTTGTGTAGTAACGCCGCTGCAGCCCCTTCTTTGAGCGCCGGCACCGCGCCGCTATCTACCGATATCGCTTGGCCGGTTTCCAGTGAGGTTGTTACCGGCCGCGGCAGCGAATCAGTCTGAGTATCGTCAGGAGCTTGAGATGGATTCGTCGCGGAAGAAGCCGGCGCCTGAGTACTCTTCTCCTCCGTGGTCTGAGGATCTTGCTGCGCCCGCGCAGGGAAGGCCAGCGCTAGGAGAAATATAGCTAGCCCAAAGACGAATCCCGCCCGTCTTGGGAGCTTATGCTCCAACCTGATGGCTCCGAATTTTTCTCTCAACCGCATCGATATACCGCTTAATCCTTTTTAAGGAACAACAATTTTGTCGCCCGGTTTGAGAACTACATCCTGGGAATTTCCCTGGCCCTTCAGCACTGCGTCGTAGTTGAAAGCCAACTTCAGCTCTTTGCCATTCACGTTTCGCAAGACGTAGATTTTTTTCCGCTTGGCGAATTCCTTCAGTCCCCCTGCCTCGATGATGATTTGCGAAACGGTGGTCGTGCTGTTGATGTGAAATACGCCGATATGGGCCACTTGCCCGATCAGATAAACCTTGCGGCTGTTTATTTCGCGTACCGAAACCGTTACTTGAGGCGCGGTGATGAATGGCTGTAGCTTTTCGGTCAAAATATCTTGCAGCTTCAGAGGAGTGACCCCGACAACGTAAACTTCGTTGACTAGTGGAACCGTGATTTTTCCATCCGGGCGGACAACAACTTGCAGAGTGAGCTCTTTTTCTCGCCAGACGTCTATGTCCAGTACGTCTTGCTCGCCGATCGTGTATCCCGCCAACGATGGGTCGTCCGCTCGAATTGCTTTGCTGGCCGAATCTGCGGGTTTTGCTGGGGCGGTGGAAGCGCCGGCCGTTTTATTTGCAGGGGCAGGTGAAGCCCCAGCCGGCGGATTGGCAGGTGCGCCCGAACCGTTTTGCGCCTTCACGACCGGTGCCGCCATCGCGAGCAGGGCGGCGACAGCGAGAAGTAGTGACTGTTTCACGTTCTTTTTCTCCATGGTCTGCAAATTCTTGATGCGTTGCAAGAGCCGTTCAGCTGGGTAGAAATCGCGGCAAAATCAGGGACATTTTCTCCGCAAGCGCAACCATTGCTGGAAACGTTTTAGTATCTCCGGAAGTCCGAACCGCCGTTAACCGTATCAGCGCTCCGTCTGTGCGTCCTTTTGTAATCCCATCCCACGCCAGATAGATTTTACCAAGATACTCGCTGGCGAATATCCGGCCGCGGGATTGATACCAATACAAAACGTCCTGCTGTGCGCCGTCCTTCTGAATCACATAGTGATTGGCATCGAACCCGGAATCCGGCGATCCTTGACCTGAAATTCTTATCACGTCCGAAGAAATCGTTTGCCATCCAGCGCCCGGAAGGCAGTTTTTGGGAGAATGCAGCGCGTCGCCGCTTCGTTGTGAACGGTAGTAAACAATAAATAAGCCTACAGGAGCGCTGCCAGCGTCGCTGCGATAATCTCGAAGCAGGTAGTCGTCCGCTCGCAAGACCTTTTTCACGCTGTCATCTATTTCCGGCAAGTTTCGGCCCGACCAACCATCCAGCTGCTCTGGAAAAGTGGCGAGCTCTGCGGGAGCCGACACAGGATGTCCGTGAGACAGCCCGCGCAGGTCCACGGTTGTAACAAGCAGCAGCGCGATCAGGCAGCCGAAGCGCACTTTGTCGCTCATGCCGCCCTACGTGTGTTCGAGTGTGCTTCGAATTTCCTTAATATTTGCGTCACGCCCAACATGACCGCCAGAGAACCCAGAAACAGTAGCCACCCGGAGAAGGTGTGGAAGAACCCTTCAGCCCACCTTGCACCGAAGTAGTTGCCGATAAGTCCGGCCCCCGCCACGCGAGCTGCATTCATGCCCAGCGTAATCGGCACCGCCGTGACAACTAGAATCAATCGCGCTCGCCATGATAGCCGCAGCAAATATCCAATCAACACCGCGAAGGCCAGCATGGAAATCAACGACCTGATTCCGGAGCAAGCTTCCGCAACGCCGGCCGTAAAATTGGCCAGGTAGAGAACATTTCCTTCGCAAACGTTGGGCACTCGCAGTATATCTAAGATTACTTGCGCGAGACGCGACGCCAGCAATTGCAGTGGAAATGTAATCGAGTAAAAGATAATTGCCGGCAACGGAATCATAAATAGCAGCCAGGCGATGGGGAACGCGGCCAGTCGAAACACCTCAGTCCCAAATAAAAAAAGAGTGATTCCGCAGAGCAAAACCAGAAACGAAGAGTGAGCTACGAAATTTTCCGCGCCCCACGTTCCTGCCGCAAGTTGCACCAGTGCTAACACTACAATGCCGAGCGCCCACGGCTGCGGGGATACCTTGGCGGTCTCCAATTCTGATCTTCGTTGCCAGAGCATCCAGAAAAATGCAACCGGAACGAAAAAGCCATGGGAGTAATTTTCGTCGCTCCACCAGTCTGAAACCATCTTGGCGAAATTCGTGGCATACAACGCACCCAAGAGCAGCGTCGTTACCACGAGCGGCCACATCTGGGCGCGAACCCATTCGGCGACGGTGAGAGTCTTGGCTGGGGTATTAACTCCCCGAAGCGTTTCTATGGCAGTTAGGCTCAACTAGTGTCCAGAACGAGGCTAGGATACCCTAGGGGTTACATCCCCCTACTTTGCACACTTCATTCCAAAAGGGGCTGAGTTCATGAGTATACCTAAAACTGCTACTATTCACTAAAGAAAGGAGTTGAGCGGCTTCGAAAATGGGGCGAAACGCGCACACGGGAATACTTTCGGGCTTCCGATTGCATAGCGGAAGCAATTTTCCTAAAGGGAGCAACCGTTTTCACTCTTTAAGACAGTTTTCAGGAATTTTTCGGTCCACCGGAAGCTTCTTAGCCCAGAAGCGCAAGCCAACGGGCTCTAAACAGGCAAGTTATAGCCTGTCCCTTGGAACTCGGCGCCGGTTTCGAGAGAGGCGAGTAGGATGTTAGCGCTCCGCTTGATCTTGCTGCCCCTGTGATTGCGTCTGAAATCAGGTAGACTCTTCTCGTTCCAAAATGAGGTTATGCCCAGGAATGCTGAAACTGGCAGTTCAACGTTGAGTCAAGGAACCGCGGTTACCCATCCGGTAAACGCAGACCGTTTAACGGACGCTCTTACGGTCGACGTCGAGGACTATTTTCATGTAGAGGCATTCGCTGAAAATGTCAGCCGAGAAAAATGGCCTAGCTTTCCATCGCGCGTGCATGCCAACTGCGAGCGTATTCTCGAGCTCTTCGAAAAGCACGGCTGGCGCGCTACTTTTTTTGTGCTCGGTTGGGTCGCCGAGCGTGAACCTGCGCTGGTCCGAAAAATTGCGAATGCCGGCCATGAATTGGCGTGCCATAGTTACGCGCACCGCCGGGTTTTCTCTCTCTCGGCGGAGGAATTTCGGAACGATCTGCGGCGCGCTCGCGGGCTAATCGAAGACGCCGCGGGCGTTGGTGTTGTCGGCTATCGCGCCCCAACCTTTTCGATTCTTCGCCGAAGTATTTGGGCCTTGGATATCCTGGCCCAGGAAGGTTTTCTCTACGACTCCAGCATATTTCCGATTCGCCACGATCTTTACGGATTCCCGGAATTTCCGCGATTTCTTCAGCGCATAGATTTGTCCTCCGGACGCGAAATCTTCGAAGTTCCCATGTCCACCATACGTTTCGCGGGGCTCAATTGGCCGATGGGTGGTGGCGGTTATCTTCGGCTTTTGCCCATGGTTTATACATCCTGGGCGATACAGCGCCTCCACCAGCGCGACCGGCAGCCGTTCATTCTTTACTTGCATCCTTGGGAACTCGACCCAGGCCAGCCGCGCATAAACGGTGGATGGAAATCCAGGCTGCGCCACTATTCCGGTTTGTCTGGAATGGAAAGCCGCCTTGAGGCGCTGCTGGAACGGGGTCGATTTGAGCCGCTGATCGATCTGGTCAATAGGCTTCGCGATTCGGCCCCGGCCTTCCAGGAATCGCTGACGTGAACCGAATTTCCTCTTCAGGAGCACGGTCTGAGGTGCTCGTTCAATATTGCTTTTTCTGATCTCGCGGGACTTTCAATAAAAATCTGTCCCAACAGGTTCATCATTCGAAGAATTGTCAGCGATTTTGCGAGCCATCCAGCCAATGCCAGATAGAATTGAAAGCGGAATCTATAAATGGTAGACGTATACATCACCGTCGATACGGAGTGCTCGCTGGGCGGTGCATGGGGAAATCCTCAGTGGAAGCCCGTTGGCCCGGGCCCGGCCGTTCTTGGTCGCATCGGGTCGCGCTTCTACGGCATACCGCTCATCATGGATATCCTTGAGGAACATGGCCTGCGCGGCACTTTCTTTACTGAGGTTCTCGTTCGCGACTTGCTCGCTGATTCCGAATTGGCAGAAGCATACGCCCCGATTCGCCGACGCGGTCACGACGCTCAGCTTCACTTGCACCCGGTCTTTCATTACTACCACCAGGTGACCCAGGGATTTTTGCGGCGAGAAGATCTTCCCCCGCGTATGGATCTGATCGGTGGCTTGCCCTTTGATACTCAGGTCGAACTTCTAAAAAAAGGATGCTCAATTTTTCAGGAGATCTTTGGATCGCTGCCTTTGGCATTTCGTGCAGGATGCTACGGGGCGAGCATGTCAACTCTGGATGCTCTGGGAAAAGTGGGAATCCCGTATGACAGCAGCTTTAACGCTGCATACCTTGGCGATAGCTGCTTGATGGGCCCGAGGGAGGCAACCAACATTCCTTGGCGCAGCGGCTCCGTCTGGGAAATACCGGTTACTACCTTCGAAACCGGCGCAGGCAGCATGCGAGGCCTGAAACCGTTGGAAGTGAGCGCGGTCAGCTTGCGTGAATTGCAGGAAGTTCTGGAGCAAGTAGAACGTTTGGGCCAAGGCACAGCCATCGTGATGCTGCACTCTTTTGCCTTCTTGAAGAGAGCAGACGTGCAATTCCAAAAAATGCGCCCTGACCGTCTGGTGATTCGGCGTTTCCAAAAGTTTTGCGATTTCCTTCAACGCAACAAGGAACGCTTTCGCGTAATGACCTTTTCTGAACTCTCAAAACCAGCCGAAAATGCGCCCAAGATTCCTCTTCCTTGTATGGGAGTGTTGATCCCGGCTGTACGCAAACTCGTTCAAGCCGCGAACAGAATTTATTGGATTTAGATGCAGAAGCGCATGGCTACAAGATGCTTCGCGCCCCGCGTGCAAGGCCCATTGCAATGATATAACTCGAGCGAAATCCCTCAGCGAGTTCGAAAAGCCAAAGGAATAGAAAAAGATCCAATAAAATGCCGCCTTTCGTAATGATTTGCGACAACAGGTCAGACACCCGCGGAGTCGCGCAGATCCATCGGGCCATCCATAATGCGCTAGCGGCGATTAAAATTCCCGCGAGGATGTCGATAGGATAGTGGCCGCCCACGTAAACGCGCGGCGCCGAAATCCCCAGCAATACACATAGCATCAGCAGCGCACTAAGCCGTCGCTTGAACGGCCAGAAGCCCGCCGCAACAAGCAGATAAATCAGGGTGGAGTGGCTCGGAAAGCAGTTGTGGTTCCCGTCATTCCAAAAATAATCCGGATATAGCGTTTGAAAGTGCGGCACGAGCGAAGGAGCAGGCCAGCCGATCCATGGCCGCCATGCCAGGGTTACGATCATTGCCAGAAAAAAAGCGAGGACGACTTCCAGGAGCCGGCCGCGGCGCCACCCCCTCCGCTCATCCTCAATCCGCCAAAACAGGAAGAAAACCGCGGAGAATATCCATGTGCTGGCGAGGGCATTGACCGTAAGGAATTGCGCTAGCGTATCCCGCCTTCCGGTGTGTGGAACCAGCCAAAAAAAATCACGCAGGACACGGTAGTTCCAGTCCGAAAAAATTGGCCCGTGCGGCACGGTTCGCCCCTCTCTTAGACCAAGTGAAACGAAGTATAAGGCGTTGGATCCATTGTAGGTAATACGATTAGGAGGGAGGGTCGGATCAAATCAACACGAAATTCTTTTCGCTTGGATCGAACTGGGGAACCAGAACTCCGATGAGTTACATCAGTCCCCAAAAACAAACTGGCCCGGCACGAAAGTTATTCGTGCCGGACCAGCAAAAAATCGAAAGATCGAATTACGCGGTCTGGCGGGCGTTCCAGCGCTTCGCCGCGAAGCCGAGAGCCGGAATCAAAGAAAGGAACATCAGAACCGTGCCGGGCTCGGGAGTGGTATTAACAAGCGGCTCCAATGTAGCCGAGAGTGTCTCGCCAGGAAGCAGTTCCATCATTGGGCCCGTAAAGCCTCCAAAAGAGAAGCCTTCTTCGCAGGCCACCGGTGTTCCCGTACCTCCACAGTTTAGAATCTCTCCTTTATCACAAGCCGAGAAAGCGGTCCCCCCGCAAGCGAACATCGTACCAAAGGGAATGCCACTCGCAATTCCTATGAACAATGGATTTGCGGTGGTAATCACCAAAGGACTCGTACCATCGTACACAAGATCGATTTTCTGCCCCGGCGAGTATGGGAAAATTACCGGGTCGAGAAAGCTCAGGTTACTGGCATTAAAGTCAATCACGATTGGAGACATCGCGCTTGCCCGGCCTAGGCCCGTGCCGCCAGTGGGCTTGTTAATCACAAGCTTCGGGTCGCTCGCGGAATTGCTGCTGCCCAGAATCGAGCCGGCATTAGCTACCGCTGCTGACATTGCAACTAGTGCCGCTATGCAAAGAACCTTTGTTAGTCTCATCGACAAACCTCCGAGGACAGAAGCTGCTTCAGCAGCACACCTTCCAGGAGCATCTTAGATACCAAACTAGTCAGCAGATGTCAACACTAACTCATTTAGATTCTTCACCGCGCCTAGCTCCAAAAAACCTCCAAACTTGAATGTATGCAACTAATTTCACAATCCTGGAAGCGCCATAGCCTGAAGAGAAAGCTAGCATTTTGAGTCGGTTGTCCACTTAATGTCGATCTCAGCAGCGAATGTAGCACGGAATGGAAGAGCATTTCTCTAAGCCCCCAAGACGATGTCACTCTACTGTTCCGGAGAGCCCAGGGCTTGCCCCGCAATCCAGCATCACGCCTGACAACCACCACATATCATGGGACGAGGAGGCTATCATACATTCTGACACGGCTAGTCGGACATCTTCTCGTCCCTCTTAAGTCATTGTGGAACTCGTCGGGCCGCGGATTACACCCTAAAGCCTACTAAGTCTATAGAGATTATGGGACGAAGAGAGTTAAACTCTAATTTATGAAAATTTCCCAAAAAGGCCTGTATGCCCTCGAAGCTCTCATCTTCTTGGCTCGCCGGTACGAAAAAGGGGCGATCAAGATACGCGAGATTGCCGCCACCGAAGATCTGCCTGAGAAGTTTCTCGAACTTATTCTCCTTGAACTCAAGCACGCTCGTATCGTCGAGAGTGAGCGTGGTGCCAAGGGCGGCTATCGCCTCAAACGCGACCCATCGAAGATTTTTCTAGGCGAGATCATACGCACGATCGACGGCCCTCTGGCCCCGTTCGAAGATGCCGAAGGATTACGCCGTCACGTGGAGCAGGACAAGAAACACAGCGCGCTGTTTCGCGTTCTTTTATCCGTTCGGAACGCCGCGGCGGGCATTCTCGATCACACGTCTTTGTCCGACATCTGTGATGACAAGCGTTAAGGAGCCCGTTTAACGAGAGCTTTGGTTTTAAAGGTTGGAGTCGAGGAAACGCAGATGGGCTTGCCGAGTCTGTGCTGGTTTCCTGTTCTCTGCTTGCGTATCCTTAGATACAACAAATACAACGGGCAGCGCAAGCGGGCCTGACTTCCAGATCGTAAACTTGCAGCCACTAGGCATGAACATGGGGCAAAATAAATAATGGTTGAACATCGGAAGCTGTCACGCCGCAAATTGCTGGGCACTGCCGCGATCGCTGCAACTGCGGCAGCGGCTGGCGGATTGGGAACGGTCACAAGTTTATTCGGTCAGCAATCCCAAGTTCCCAGTGATGAAAAATCCCTGCCCGCTTTTACCGGCCCGTCGCAGAATCCGTACTGGAATTCAGTAGGACCCGTAGTGCAATATCCTCAAAAATTTCCGCTGGTGCTGCTCACGGACCGGCCCGTGCAGCTCGAAACACCACGTCATTACTTCGACACGGCCTTCACACCGAATGGAGCCTTTTATGTGCGCTGGCATCTCGATGAAATTCCTAACAGCGTGGATCTCGCGTCCTGGCGTTTAAATGTAGAAGGCAGCGTTGAACGCCCTTTGAAATTTTCAATGGGAGATCTTACCAGCAAGTTCAAGCCGGTCACCGTAGCGGCAGTCAATCAATGTTCCGGAAACAGCCGCAGCAAGTTCCAGCCGCGCGTCCCCGGCGGACAATGGGGCCACGGCGCCATGGGTAATGCAAAGTGGACCGGGGTGCCTCTGCGCGAACTTCTCGATGCCGCCAAAATAAAACAGGATGCGCTGTTCGTGCAATTCCAAGGCTTGGATGAAGGCAAGGGCCCTGAGGGACATGGCTCACACGAATTTCTGAAATCTCTGGACTTGAAAAATATCGTCCTGGACGACTGCATTGTCGCCTACGCCATGAATGACGAGCCGTTGCCCATGCTAAACGGCTTTCCCGTGCGCCTCGTCGTTCCCGGTTATTTCGCCACGTACTGGATGAAGGGACTTAGTTGGATACGCGTGCTGGACAAGCCGGATGAGAATTTTTGGATGAAAACAGGCTACCGCGTTCCCGACACTCCGCGCGGCAACACTACTCCGGAAGATATGAAAACGGGCAATGTGAAAACTGTGCCCATCAATCGCATGCCGGTGCGCTCTTTCATCGTTACTCCCGACGGCGCGACCAAGCTCATCTCGCAAATTCCCCTCACCATCCGCGGAATCGCTTTTAGTGGCTACGGTGCAATCAATAAACTAGAAATCTCGGTTGACGACGGGAAATCGTTCAACGCCGCTGACCTCGGCGAAGATCATGGTCCGTATTCGTTCCGCACGTGGTCTTACAAATGGGCGCCTCCGAAGCCTGGCCGCTACGTTTTGGCACCGCGTGCAACGGACAGCAAAGGGAACACCCAACCGGACGAAGGCGTCTGGAATCCCGGCGGATACTTGTGGAATCGCATCGAGCGTCAAGAGATAGTCGTGGGACGCAATAGTTGAGAGAACATATGAGGCGCACAACGATTTGGTTCATTGCAATTTTGGCGGGATTGGCTGCCGTGGCGAGCAGTCTGGTATACGCCCAATTCAATGCCGGCTACTATGCCGTGCGAAATCCAGGAGCGATCGCCCAGGCTGCTCTGCCTAAGGAAACCGACGGCGCAACTTACAGCGTAGCCGCTTATCCTCTATATACGCCTGAATTGGCGCCCGGCACAGGACGCGAAGAGGTCCAATCTTATTGCGCAACTTGCCACAGCACGCGCTACATCACCATGCAGCCACCACTCTCACCGGAGACCTGGGCTGCGGAAGTGAACAAAATGGTGAAAGTGATGGGCCAGCCCATCCCTGATGAC
>Ga0210405_10004420_pt1 | contig 13208 bp, 15 predicted proteins | sample IncBWH11MmetaG_FD_155492 | JGI IMG/M metagenome (GOLD analysis project Ga0210405, IMG submission 155492) | Forest soil microbial communities from Barre Woods Harvard Forest LTER site, Petersham, Massachusetts, United States - Inc-BW-H-11-M | ecosystem: Environmental > Terrestrial > Soil >... | reverse complement strand
AGACGGCATCGTCCTTCTTGTCCAGTGCAAAACTCTCCCATTCCGCGATAGGATTCGCGGCGAGGATGCGGGGGCTCTTAGGCTTGTCATCGACTGCGTGACTCAGGCAGAACTTGATGAAGTTGCGAACCTTCTCTTGGCGTCCGCGCTTCGCGGCCTGCGAGTCGAGGTTCCAAGTGTGCGACCATGCGTCCACAATCGAGAAGCTTATGTCCTTGATGAGGACGATGCCCTTGCTGGCGCAGAATTGGTTGAGACTGTCGAGCACAAACTTGCAGCGGTAAAGCGAATCCGAGGTGATCTTGCGGGCAGTGTGCTTGCGCGGAGCTTTTTCCTTGTGGTCGAGAAATTTCGTGATCGTGTCGGCGATGGTGAGGCCGCTCGATACACCGATTCCCTTCTTGTGGTCAGCCAAGAATGTCGTCAACTCGCCAGTCGTCATGCTGAGGTTCCGACGAAGATCGAGCCCAGCGTCAACGGCGTCTACGAAGAGTCGAGCCCTTGCCCCAGCCCGTTCCCAGTTATTTTCCGTTGCGCTCCAGCGTACGGTCGAGGACTTCAGGGCCCCGTTGGCGTCCAGCCCTTCGCCCGCAGGCCACGGCGCACGGCCCTGAAACCATACCGGGCAGTCACACCGCTTGAAGTTCTTGTCGGTGCGCCCGCATCCTTTTGTGTGGCGTTTGTAGAGTTCGACTTGAATATAGATACCCTCCCGTTCTGCCTACCACAGCCTTGGGAGAGGGTTAAGACTAAAACCAGTGTACACCCTGCGTACACCGGAATCAATGGTTTGTATGTTATTGATTGTACTACTAGAAATGTGGTGGCCAGGGACGGAGTTGAACCGCCGACGCCAGCCTTTTCAGACCTAGTTCAATCTAAACCTACAGCTACTTACAGGTTTGCGGGAGACTGCCAAGTACCTGCAAATACGTGCAAGGCGGAACAACCATGGGCTGGGATCATGGGCTGGAGTGAGAAAGGTTGCGAAGGTCCGGCAAGATCGCTGCTCGCGAATCACGACGCCACAAAATCAGCGCGGGCCGATTCCGTTTCGTGTCGCTTTGCATGACTCCTCCGCCCAAGGTGATAACCAGCGAAATCAAAAGTAACCTGAAAAGCAGCCAATCGTACCGCTAAGTCACCCGAGAGAAGCTAACTGATATTTTGTTAAGGCCGCCCGATCGACAGCGTCGATCGTTTGCGCTAAATACTCGAACCTCTCCAGAAAATCATCTAAAGGCATCTGATGTTCATCATTCAGCTTCAAGTCCGGGTAATACCGAAGAAACTTTTCATCGACAATGCCGTTTCGGTGAGAATATAAGTGCCGGATCTGAAGCAATTTCTCAATGCCATCCTGCAGATCGTCGTTAAACACGTCCAATCCTTTTATCTGAGGGTTGTCTGCAATAAACCCTTTGACGCTGCCTCTCTGTAACTTCGCAAGCTTTTTCTTGGCATATACATCAATAAATTCGGGCATGTCAGTGCAATCCAGAACTTCTTTTACTGTAATCTGTTCATTTGATTTAAGAGTCGCGGGTTTGGCCAAATAGATCTCATAGAGCAGATCTGACATGTATGTCTCAAAATTGTCGGCGCAGGAAGAAAATAGAATACGCATGAGTACCTTACCCTCCTGACTTGTGGTTGGCTTCTTCGGCGATTCTGGATATAAGAGACTTCCCAAGTCATCGAGAATATTCAGTACGCTCTGATAGTGATCGAGATATTTTGCTTTTGCTGACGTACATTGTTTTTTGTACTGCTTTAACATCGAAGACATCCTCTTGATCCTTGGATAGCGATTATCTTCTTCGGTCAGTGCAATCTTTAGGACTGAATGAGCTCCCAAATCCAGCGTTTTGGTGCGGTTGGCGAAGCTTCGCCGCGCGAACGCAGATCTGACACTTCGCGAAGAATTTTGGTTGCGATGTTCTGGTAGTGCGCTCTTTCTTCTGAGGCTGTAAATCTGTCTCTATATGTCATGATTCGAGTAAAGATTCGTTCAAGTTTATCCGATTGACACCGACTGGTGTCTCTGATCACTGCTGTGCCCTTAGTTGCTGATAAATTTCGAGTTTTTCAACAGCGTAGGGGCCGCCGGGGGGCGGGGCAAAGCCGAAAGGAACTTGTGGCGGCAGTTCCTTGGAAGCTACTCTGTATTTCACTCTTTGATTGCGGGTCCGTGAGTGTAAATGGTCGCTTACGACACCACGATTCGTCTTCTATTCGCCACGATGGAATATAGTCGCTGACGGTCATTTTGTGAACAAACATTGGTCCCCCCGTGGCAAGTTACCGAAAGTGCCGCCCTGAAACTCTTGGGAAGCAGGAAAAAGCCCATTGTCCGCCGTTGTGCGACCAATCTATTGCAATTTGCTGGGAAATACAGAACAATATGCTCCTTCCCTCCCTGTTGGTAGAATCACGTCTAAAAATGGACAAGATTGTCATTAGCACTGCCGAGGTTGCTGTAGCTACGGCTCCGGTGGAGCGGCCCGCCCAGCTGGAGCCTAAATTGGCCCCCGTCGTTTCCTGGTGGGCAAAAGCGTCATTGGCTCCGCTCGCGCTAGTCCTTCCGTTACTGTGCTTAATTGCGATCGTATTGCGAGTTGCGATGCGGAACCTTCCGCCTCGTACTCGGCACGGCTGGACCACATTCCTCAACACGCTTCTCATTTCGAGCGGGCTGTTGACTTCCGCTGGCACTGTCGTCGTGCTGTCGTTCGTTCCCCTTCCATCTGTGGCTAGCGCAGGTTTGAGTGAACTTGATGAACGGGTGGACTTTCCCAACCTGCCCACCACAAGTCCGATGTCCGCGAAAGATGTGTCCGAGAATCTAAAACCTCTCGTCGCCGTCATCTCACCCCCTCGCCGCTCGTGGCTCACTCATGAAGAAATGCCCACTGCTAGCTTCGGGGCTGGCATGTTATTGCAAGCGAACACGGAAGGGTATTTGTTCGTTACCGCACGTCACGTCCTCGATGGCCCGGCGTGGGACATGGCCAGAGGCGGTTCGCGTGCACTGCTCGCGATGGCTTCAGGCACCTGGGGAACCGCCGACGTGATTGCACGGCACAGAACTCTCGATCTGCTCTTGCTATGGGTACCCCGTGAACTCGGGCGCGCTACATTTCTGCAACCGGTCGCAAAGTTGCCACCACCAACGGAAGGGGAAACCGTGTTCGTGATTGGCCATCCTGAGGGTCTCCGCTTCACCTTGAGCACCGGCATCATTTCCCGCATGAACGGCAGCATGATTCAGATGTCGGCGCCGGTCAGCCCAGGCAATAGTGGAGGGCCGGTGTTTGACGACAGAGGAAATCTGGTGGCGATCGTGACTTCCATGGTCGACAAAAACGGGGACCCTAATGCTGAGAATCTCAATTTTGCGGTTCGTGCCGACGCGTTGCTCGACGACTCGAAATGGGACTTCTCGAAATTCGGCCGCAAACGCTTGACCGATTATTTAGGCGACGCCGCCGCTCGCACAAAAGCAACACAAGCAGCGAATCATTAAAAATACGCAGGGGAACGGATCGAAGAAGCATGTCCAATATCAACGTAACGGTTTACGATTCGACAGAGAACAAGCGCGTGCCTGTGGAACTTCCCAACGATGCACCCTGCAACAAGATTATCGCCGTGCTGGTGCAGAAACTTCGATTGCCCACAAACGGCCCTGACGGCGCCCCTCTGAGCTACAAATTTCATCACAAAAACTCGGGGCGGCAGATTCAAGATACGCAGACGCTTTCTGAAGCTCAAGTACAGGATGGTGACATCCTGCGGTTGCAGCCAGAGATCACAGCTGGGTAAAGCTCCCATGGCGAACATTTTGGATTCAGGTGTCCGGGAAGATCGCTTTAGCCGGTTAAGGCTGATTCCGTGGTGGGATCAGGCGAAAATTGCCAATTGCCGTCTTCTTGTGGTTGGAGCTGGCGCTTTAGGAAATGAAATCCTCAAGAATGCCGCGCTGCTTGGATTTCGCAAAGTCGTCATTGTGGACTTGGATCGTATCGAAGAATCCAACCTTTCCCGAACGATTCTGTATAGGAAGACGGACATCGGTGAATACAAAGCGGAAGCTGCTGCAAGAGCTTATCGCTCAATTGCACCCGACGCACTGGTGCACCCGCTGGTCGCCGATATCGTCAATGGATGTGGCCTTGGCTTGTTTGATTGGGCAGACGTAGTTATTGCCGGTCTTGACAACCGCGAGGCCAGACTGTGGATTAACCGATCAGCGTGGAAGGTTAATCGTCCCTGGATCGATGGGGCAATCGAGGGAATTAATGGCGTCGTACGGGCGTTTTTGCCGGGGGTTCCGCCATGCTACGAATGCACGTTGGGAGAGGTCGATTGGAAGTTGCTTCAGAGGCGCATGTCATGCAATTTGCTTGTCAACGAAACTACATCGGAAGGGAGAATTCCGACGACGCCCACAATCTCTTCGATCATCGCCGGGATTCAGGTTCAGGAAGCAGTTAAGTTGATTCACGGCTTGCCTACACTTGCGGGTAAAGGGTTCATCTTCGAAGGAATGAATCATTCCTCGTATTTGATCGAGTATACGCAGAATGCCGATTGCATGAGCCACTATGTTGCGCCTGAAATTGTGCGCCTGCCGGGAAGGTCACAGGACCTGAGTCTCGAAGGATTGCGGAAACGTGCGCAGACGGATTTTGGGTCCGAAGAGGTCACGCTGGAGTTTAGCCGCGACGTGGTACAAAAATTTGTTTGTCCTGGGTGCAACGAGGAAGAGGAGAAATTCGCGCCAGCGGGGAGTATTCCGTTCGAAGATGCAAGATGTGAAAGCGACGGACAACTCCGCACGGTCATTTCACTGCATAGCTACGCTGGAGAGAAAGAGCTGTGCAGCAAGCCGCTAAACTCACTCGGGTTGCCTCTATTTGACGCATTCATTGCTCGCGATGCCAATCGTGAGATCGCCTACATTCCCTACGGCGATGCGGAGATGGTCCTAGCATCGTTGGCTCTGGAGCAGGCCGCACGATGACGCGGAAATCAAAATCCGTCGCGGGACCACCAACACTGCTTGTTGATAGCGAAGTCGTGCGACGTATCCGGCAGCATGCTCGTTCTTGCAGTAAGACGGAAGTCTGCGGTGTGTTGGTAGGACAGGATCGGGAAGGCGTGGTCGAAGTCGAGGCTTCCATCACAGGACTCAATGCTGATGAGGCAGGAGCCCACGTGACGTTCACTCAGGACACGTGGGAACACATTTATAAGGTAAAGGACAAAGAATACCCGGATCACAGAATCGTCGGATGGTATCACTCTCATCCCGGATTTGGCGTCTTCCTGTCTGACCATGACACCTTTATTCATAAGAACTTCTTTTCGTCTCCTGGACAAGTGGCATGGGTTTTTGATCCACACTCCGATGAGGAAGGCTGTTTTGGCTGGGTGGGCGGACGAATTGAGAGGCTTTCGCATATAGCTGTCGTGGACCTTCGGGGGGGCGAGCGAGCGGAGGAGAGTGGCAAGCCGGAGCCTTTCCCTTCATCGGTGAATTCGGAGAGCATAAGAGAGTCGCGAAAGGCGATTGATTCGAGCGGAAGTTCCAATCATTCATCCCTCCAACGCCTGGTGGTGAATTTTTTTTCCCATCTGGCGGTGCTTCTTTTGGGTTTTCTGTTGGCCTGGTTTATTTTTCCCCGCGTCGTCGTTATGCAAATACCAGTAGACCCACAGACTGGGCAACCTGTGTCGGATTCCGCTGCGGATTCAAACGAACGTGAACCAGCAGATGAGGCAACCGAAAAATCTCGGGATGGTGCATCAGCTCAGCGCCCGTCCAAGACCGAGGAGAACGGCACAAAGGGGGACAATGCCAAACCCAAATGAGAAGGAACCGATCAAGATCACGTTGGAGGATCTTGCAAGTATCGATGTACCTGAACCAAACGTCGTCTCTCCCTTAACGTATTCGCCCGGAGCGAAGTCCTACGGCACGATTACGGATGCTGCGGAGCAGTTTGTGCCTGTTTCCGAAGAGCGTGGCAGCATATTGCTGCAGGGTTGGTTCTATCTCGGTATTGCCGGATTGCTAGGGGCGGCTGCGGGCTGGGCACTCTCCGAACCAGGATTTGTCGATGGCGCTGCACCACGTTGGGGCAACTTGTTTATTGTCCCGCTGATCGTCATGTTCATGTGCCTGGCATTCGGGATTGCGGAAAGCATCGTTGAACGCTCCCTTCAAAAGGCGCTGTTGAGGGGGGTCTTGTCGCTGCCCCTAGGGATCATTTTCGGGTTCGTTTTCTCCTTCATGGCAAACATCATCTACTCTTCGGGGCTGCGGATCTGCTATGAGGCTGGGGCTCAATCGTTCCGAAATCCTGCCGTTTGGATTGTGCGTGGTATAGCGTGGATGGTTTTTGGCGCGGCTAGTGGAGTTGTCTACGGGATCGTGGGGCAATCCTCGAAAAAGGGAACCTACGGCGTGATAGGCGGCATGATCGGAGCAGGATTAGGCGGAGTAGTGTTCGATCCGATTGTAGCTCTCACCCACGGCGGGGCAGTGAGTCGAGCTGTAGGATTCGTCCTCGTAGGCGTTGCCACGGGCGTAGGTATGGGCCTGGTCGAGAGTGCTTTGAAGGATCGATGGCTTTATGTCACGGCCGGGCCACTTGCTGGAAAACAGTTCATTCTCTATAAGTCCGAGACGAGCATCGGGAGCCGCCAGGAATCGGACATTTACCTGTTCAAAGATCCCAACATTCTTCCCCGGCACGCTGTCGTTCAGATAACGGGCGCTCGGGTTCAGTTTCGGGCAATCGGCGTTGTGCATTGTGCCGGTCAGACGGTCCAAAACCGAGTCCTTCAGGATAGCGACCTGTTGCAAATTGGGCGTTATTCATTTCGGTATAAGGAGAAGCAACGGTCATGACGACCGAAGTCTGCCCCTACTGTCGAGGCCCGATCGCCAACGAGGAACCGCTGGCCGTTTGTAATGGCTGCGGTACGCGGCACCACGCAGACTGCTATGCGGAAAACGGCGGCTGCACGATTTTCGGGTGTAGTTGTGCGCCAGCGGAGGAACCAAAATTGAGCGTTTCCACTCCGGAGTTGGTCAGTGTCGCCACTACTGCGGCTCCATCTGTTTCTGGTTCAAACGCACGGGTCGCGCCACCACCGCCACCACCTGGTCCAGTCGAGAACTCCGCTCCGTCGACCGTAGGCGAACTCCGGCAGATCACAAATCGAGTTGTGCCTTCCATGTTCGGCTCGTTTGCTGATGATGACATCTTTCAAGGACCGGAGCCGGAACAAGATGCAGTTCCCGTTGGACCGCCCAGGAGCCGTACAACCTACATAGTGTTGGGCGCGTTGCTGGGAGCTTTCGGCGCACATAACTTCTACGCCGGTTATCTCAAGAAGGCAGGGGCGCAACTGGCCATTACCGTACTTACTTTGGGCTTTGGGAGTCCCATGAGCTGGATTTGGGCAATTATCGACGTCTGCACAATTAATCAAGATAGCCAAGGAGTCCAATTCGAGTCGTAACAGGGAGTCTGCATGGAATACTTCGTCAAAAGAGGCGAACAGCGTTTTGGCCCTTATAGTCTTTCTGATCTCCATCGCTACGTTCAGTCGGGCAACGTCTTGTCGGATGACTTGGCACAGAGTGAAGGGATGAGCGATTGGGTTCTGGTCTCGCAGGTTCTGGGCAATATCCCGGCTCCGGCAGGCACAGATGGCGCCGCACCTACTATTACGCCCGAACGTCAGCTGGTGCCCCTTCCCCCGAACTTGCACTGGTCCATCGTGCTCATTCTCGGGATCATCACGCAACAGCTATTCAACATGGTTTGGGCTCTTGTCCAGGCGAACTGGGCGCGAAAACTGACTGGCGACAACAAGCCGATGGTCCTAGTTGCGATGTATCCAGCTGGCATGGTCGCTGGCGTTCTAACCAATGTGCTTTACAAGCAAGCTGCTGGGCTTGGGGGTCTGTTTTTTTTGGCAGGGGCAATCGTGTATCTGATTGGCGTCTTCAGCATCAAGGCTGCTATGGAGGAGTATTACCATTCCACGGAAAACATTGGGTTGACTCTAAGCGGTGTAATGACCTTCTTTTTTAGCACTGTGTATATTCAGTACCACATTAATTGCCTGGCTCGGCTTAAGAGAACGGGCGTGCTGTCCATAATCAGTTGAGAACTTAGAATGCCTTCGCCACGAACACGTCGCCTCATCCTTGATGAGCAAATGCTTCAGACTCTATTGCAGGACTGGCCCTTGATTAAAGTGACGGGCAAGGCTGGAATTCCGCCAGAGATCTACAGATTGACTTACAACATTCGCGGACTTTACGTCTCAGGTTCAGGCGAGATTCTTGAGCGGAATACTCATTTGCTTGAGGTTAACTTGACGCTTGGGTATCCAAGACGCGCTCCTCAGTGCAGGATGCTGACGCCAGTCTTCCACCCTAATTTTGACGATTCGATGGTGTGTATCGGCGACTTTTGGGCCGCTTCCGAGGGACTTGACGACTTGATCATCCGAATTGGCAGGATGATCGCTTATCAGGAGTACAACACCAAGAGCCCCTTGAACGGATTAGCTGCAAAATGGGCGGCACAGAATTCTCATCTTCTGCCAATCGATCCTCGTCCCGTCGCGCCACCGTGGAGGGATGAACAAACCCAAGACAGCAAAACGGTCGAAGAGACATCATCTTCTCTTTTGCCGGGAACCGATGATCGTCCCTACGGCGGTGATCCGTGGTCCGAAAAGATCGTTATTAGGTCTGAGAGTTAGAAAGAAAACCGCGAATTGGTTGCCATGATTTTTTTTTCACCTTATGAGCGAAAACTTAGAGATTTAAAGAAGAAGCTGAGCTGAGAAGAAAGATATTTAAGACAAGAACAATAAGTTCTTATGCTCCATAAGTGCCTCACAACAAAGGATCGCAAAATCGTTCAGGGATCAAGATAATCGAAAGATGTCTTATTCTCCCATTTTTTCCGAATTCTTTTCAGCTTTGTCTTGTCTTTAGCGAGACGAAGGACATAATTGCTTCGAGAACTCTCTCCGCAGCAGTGAGTTGTTAAATCCAAAGACATTTACTAGCTAGCCGGGATCAACTCTTCGTCAGTCGTCCTAGTCCACTACGGAGAACGCTTCTGCTCTTCTCTGGCGGCTCTGTTGACGGGGAAAGGGCGCTGGACTGAGCTTTCTTTCCGCTCAGATGCACGGACTTCTCCCTATCTACTTGCTTGCTTTTTAGAAATTCTTTCCAGGCGTTCTCGGATTTAAAGGCGCTAACTGGTATTCGGGTCGTCACCAAGCTTTCCAGCTTTGCTCGTACTGCAATCCTGCCCTCGCCAAAGATTCTGGGATCTTTTTCCACCAAAAAGGCCCAATAGGCTGCCATTAATATTCCGTTAAGATCGAAACTGACTCGTCTTGCGTCTGCAGCGGGATCAATGTCTTTGCGATCTTGCGCTTTGAGAACAGCGCTCTTTAGACTGTTCCACCATTCTCGCGCCATGGTGTTGATTTCTTCTTCGATCGCCCCGGATCTCTCCGCACATTCGAAGAACGCTCCCGTAAAGAAATATCCGCCAGGGAAGACCCGTCTCTCGATGTGGGCCAGCCATGACTCACATAGAATCCACAAACGATGGATGCCTTCGTTCACGACGGTAGCGGGTGCTAGTACCTGACTGGTGAAGACCTTCCTGGCTTCGTTAATCGTGGCCAGCTCAAGAACCCGTTTGGAACGGAAATGAGCAAACAGCCCGCTCTTGCTCATGTCTAGATCTCGGGCCAGACGCCCGATGGTCAGACCCGCCAGTCCATGACTGGCAGCGACCCTCAGCGAGTGCTCAAGGATCCTCCTGCGCGTTGCTGGTCCCTTCGACGCGCTACTAGCCTTTTTAACTCCGCGAGATTTCCTTCGCCCTAAGGGTCCCATAACCACATAATAGCACGATCGTTCGTTCTATTACCAGAATTTTCCCCACTCGAACAATTAAGCACGGATCAGTTTGCTCGGAAAAGCATTTTGAAAGTTGGTCGATGCTTAGCATAAAGACGCCGAACGGAGTCTGGTGTCGGTAGAACTTTTGGAGAGCGCTGCTCCCTCAGAAAATAATCTTTTTATTTACACATTTTATGTATTACTATGTGTGTATGGTCAAGATTGACTACCATCGCACTCTATATCAAGCCAAGCAGGACCTGGCCCGTCAGTTAGTAAAGCGTCAGAAGCTCGACCAGAAGATCGCCCGGCTCCATGCAGTGGTTACCAACTTGCAAAACCTTTGCGCCGACATGAACAAGAAAAGCTTCGAGAAGCAGATTGATCGCGTCATAAAGAAGGACCTGAAAGTGGGGATTACGCAATCGGCCCGCGTCATACTGCAAGAGACGTTCTTTCCCATGACTCCCAGCGATCTTCTGAAAAGCGTCGAAGCCAGGAAGTACAACCTAGCGAGATACGCGAATCCCTTGGCTGTAATCCACACGCTGCTCAAGCGCCTAGTGCAGAGCGGCGAGGTAAAAATGGTCCCCCTGGCAGGCGGCAAAAAAGCTTATCAGTGGTTGAGTACGACGGACAGAGCACTATCCGAACTTCAGAACACCAATCAACCCGCCGTCCAGAAGCTTGGCGGCACGAAGGAGTCCGAATGAAATCCTCATTTGTAAAAGAAGATAGTTCGCGGCTTTTCCCACGCTGTGTTTGTGGCGAGGCGCACGAACTGTGGTCTAGGTGCCTTGATTCGGAATGTGGCGGAATTGCCAAATTGGAAAAGGAGGCAGCATGAAACACCCATTGTTAAGAATGGTCGCGATCCTTGTATTCATGCGATTACTGACCATTATTACTGAGCATCTGCGGGATAACCTGGTTGCGGCAAATATGAGCGAGGAACAGCATGCCGACCGACACTGAGCGCGAACCCTTTGTCGACGCGGCGGCGGCAGCTGATTTTCTTCACTTGCGCCCGCGTCATGTCTTGGAACTGGCCCGCCAGGGCGAGATTCCTGCTTATCCTCTGGGGCAAGGCAAACGTCGCGTCTGGCGTTTCCTCCTCTCCGAACTTGCCGCTTCCCTCCGCGCGCGCAGTGTAGACTACCCACGGCAGTCTCCCGCGCCAAGACAGGAGACGATCTAAAATGGCGCGGTTTCAACGTGGAAGTTTGCGGATTGAATCTCGCAAGAATGGACAAAACTGGGTGTTGCGCTATTTCGTAACCCGAATGTCCGATGGGCGGAGGGTCGAACACAAGATCCCGATTGGGCTTGTGCATGAGTTTCCCACCGAATCGGCGGCATGGGCGGAAGTAGAACGGCAGCATCTACAACTCAACGGACCAGATTTCAAAGCTCGCATGACGTTTTCTCACCTTGCCCAGCACTTTATGACTCACGAACTGGGCGAGCAAACCGAAACCGCCGACCCAAAGTCCCACACCACGATTGCAGGCTATAAACGCATTCTCAAAAACCGCTGCATCGATCGCTGGGGCAAGCGGGCGGGACTGAGTCTTGAGCCGCTTGAAATCGAGCAATGGCTAAAGGCTCTGAAGCAGGAAGAGAATCTGGCAAATCCCACGCTCGACAAAATACGAAGGGTGATGAGTCTGGTCTTCAAGCACGCGCAACGCTACGGGCTGATTCCCCGAACCGAGGAAGCAAACCCGATGCGGTTTGTTCGTTGCAAGACGACCAGCGGCTACGAAGCGATGATTCTGACTCCAAAGCAGGCGTTTGATGTTCTCATGCACTTGCAAGAGCCAGAGCGCACATTAACCTTGCTGGCTGCTGCCACGGGACTGCGGATTTCGGAATGCCTGGGCTTGCAGTGGCATGATGTGAATTTCGAGCAATCGCAGATTCACGTTCGTCGGACCTGGACGTGTGGCCAAGTCGGAGTGCCCAAAAGCAAAGCTTCCCACGCTCCGGTTCCGCTACATCTTTTACTTGCCGAGTTCATGCAGGCTTGGAAGAACACGACCTCTTTCTCCCAACCGGGAGATTGGGTATTCGCGTCTTTCAAATGCAAAGGCAAACAGCCTCGCGTCGCCAATATGCTGGTCGAATCTCATCTTCGGCCCGCAGCGGTGAAAGCCGGGGTGTTAGTAAAAGATGCAAAGGTGCGCTTCGGGTTCCACAACCTGAGACACAGTCTTGCCTCTTTCCTGGTGCGAACGAAGACCGATCCGAAGACCGTACAAGCTCTGCTACGGCACTCGGATGTGAAAACAACTCTTCAACTCTATGCTCACAGCATCAGTGAAGACCGGATGGCGGCTCAAGGACAGATGCTTGAAGCCATCCTGCAATCGAGCAGCGAAGTAGTCAATTGAGTCTCATCGCCCGGAATCATGGGCTGACAATGGGCTGAAAGATTTTCCTGGGTTGGGCTTAAGTCCTTTGAAATGTGGTGGCCAGGGACGGAGTTGAACCGCCGACGCCAGCCTTTTCAGGGCTGCGCTCTACCACCTGAGCTACCTGGCCACGCTTGCGACGCTCCACGGTCCGGACGCTTGCGAGTTGTGGGCTACGCCTGACTTGGCGGAATTGCCGGTAATCGCGGGCAGTCAAAATGCGGGAGCGCGTGGAACAGCACGATTATAACAACCAAGCTGGATTCACTCAATGCGGCGGGCCGCGGTTAGCCACAACTCGGCCCGTCGCATTGGTTCATCCTACAAATCGGTTTCCGGTCGGCGTCCGGTTGCCGTAGTTCCTCGCATCTCTCTCACTCCCCAGCCGAAGTGCCGTGACTCTGAAGCCAGGATGCGAGCTGCGTTCCCTGCTGCGCCTTGAGATCGACGCAATAGTTTATGCGTTCGAGCGATTGTTTGAGTCCGCGCTCGGACGCGGGCGCGTGATGGGTCGCGAAGAAGTCGGTCACCTCATCGCGCATGCCCGCGTCACAGAAAGAACCGGTTGCTGTCACGATCACTCCACCTCCGAATGCACCACCCAGATTCGCGACGTCGTTCCAATGAGCCCGCGCAAAATCCCATGCGAGCCTCGTCCCGGCTGGGTTTCGCATTACGCCAGAAATCACGTACGGAGCATCTTGCGAGCGCACATCGGGCGAAATTGTGGAATCGAGAGTCCTCTCCAGCAGTTTAGGATCGCTGAAGCGAGTGAGTATAGCCTGGTAAACGTATTGTTCTTCGGGCGTCTTGGCAGTCTTCAGTCTAGCCACGAC
>Ga0210405_10004415_pt1 | contig 13216 bp, 11 predicted proteins | sample IncBWH11MmetaG_FD_155492 | JGI IMG/M metagenome (GOLD analysis project Ga0210405, IMG submission 155492) | Forest soil microbial communities from Barre Woods Harvard Forest LTER site, Petersham, Massachusetts, United States - Inc-BW-H-11-M | ecosystem: Environmental > Terrestrial > Soil >... | reverse complement strand
TGTTCAAAGTCGGCAGCCAGCTTTTCACCACCGAAGGCCCGCGCGCTGTTCAAAAGCTCGCGGGCCTTGGTTTTGATATCTTCCTCGACCTGAAATTCCACGACATTCCGAACACCGTGGCCGGTGCTGTTGCCGCCGCCGCCAAATTGCCGAGGGTCCGGCTGGTCAATGTGCACGCGTCAGGTGGCGTCGAGATGATGCGGGCAGCCCGGCAGGCCGCCGGCAACGGAAAGTCGCGTCCGGCGCTGCTAGCCGTCACGATTCTGACAAGCCTCGACGCGAAAGCTCTGCGCGCCATCGGAATGTTGGGCTCGCCCGCCAGCCGAGCCACCGCCCTCGCGCAGCTCGCCAAACGTGCAGGAATGGACGGCGTCGTGGCTTCCGCACAAGAAGTGAAAGCCATTCGGCAAGCCTGCGGCCCGAAGTTTCTGATCGTGGTTCCCGGCATTCGCCCGGCTGCAACCTCCGCAAACGACCAATCGAGGATCGCCACACCTGCAGAAGCCATCCGCGCTGGCGCCGACTACCTCGTTGTCGGTCGCCCCATCACCGCCTCGCGAGATGCACGCACCGCGGCCCTCGCTGTCGCGAATGAAATTGCAACCGCTTCAGCGCATAACCGCTAGCGCTCGCGTTCCCCTTGACAATTTCCCGTCCAGCAGTCACTTTGTGCGGCTGGCATTTCCATTCGGAAGGGAGCTGTACATGATCTTCGCAAAGAGATACGCGCTGTGCGCGGTTTCAATGGCCGCGATCGCTTTTGCGCCGGCGGCGCGCGCGCAAGACACAAAGCCTGCCGAAACAACGAAACCCGCGGAAGCGCCAAAACCAGCCACGATCGAAGTCACGCCCAACGGCACCGAAGTTCACGTCGGCGACAAAGTCCAATTCAAAGCCGTAGCGAAAGATGCCTCGGGCAAAGTGATGGACGTGAAGCCCACGGTATGGTTTGCCGCTCCTTTCGACGTAGCCGGCGCCGACGACAAGGGCGTCGTCGTCTTCCATGCGCCCGGCATCGTGACGGTCGGCGTCGTGATCAACGAAAAGCCCGGGATCGCGCACGTCACGGTCGTCACTCCGCCTGTGGCGAAAATCGACATCGCACCCGTCTCGGTGGCGCTGGCTGTAGGAGGTTCGACGGTCTTGTCCGCCACCGCGCGCTCCTCGAATGGTGATCCGCGCACCGACACACCGATTCAATGGAAATCGAGTACACCGGCAATCGCGAAGATTGACGCGTCTGGCTTGGTGACTGCCATCGCTCCGGGCACGGCGAAATTCCGGGCGACTGCCGGACCGGCCAGCGCTGAAACGAGCCTGCACGTCGTTGCAGACCCGGTGCAATCCATCACCGTATCTCCCGCGGATACGAATGCCAAAACTGGCGACGTGGTTCATTTCACCGCTGCTGCTAAGGGCGCAAAAGGCGCTGTGAAGGACGTGCTTACCAGTTGGAGCGTCTCCGGCGCCGGCGCTGCGATCTATCCGGATGGTGGTTTCGTGGCGGTGAGGCCGGGAACGTTCCTGGTGAGAGCGTCCATCGGCCGGCATGATGCGGTTGCGTCAATTATCGTCGCGCCGCGCAATGCGGAGCGCAATATCGAAGTGGTGGCGCATATTCCGTCGAAGAATCCCACCGACGGCGCCGTTCTTCAGACGTCTGAACAGTGGATCGTAGGCAAACATCTTTATGTTTCGACGATTGCCGATCGCGTCTACGCCTACGACATTTCCGATCCCGCAAATCCCAAGGCGCTCGATTCGATGAAGGTGGACGCCCGCCTGGTCAACGACGTGAGCACTACGCCGGACGAAAAGGTCGGCGTGTTCACGCGCGAAGGCGCTTCGAATCGCAAGAACGGCATCGTGTTTTTCGACGCTTCCGATCCCGCGCATCTCAAGACAATTTCGGAATACACCGAAACCGTTACCGGCGGCGTACACAGCGCCTTCATCAATTCGCACTATGTCTACATCACCGACGACGCCACCGGTTCGCTCCGCATTATTGATTTCCAGGACGTTGCTCATCCGAAGGAAGTGGCGCGCTGGCAAACCGAAAACGCCACGGCGCAAACGGTGGCCGGGCCCTTTGGTCCCACGGAAACCGGGCGCTACCTCCACGATCTGTACGTGCTCGACGGTCTCGCCTATCTCGCATACTGGCGCGACGGCATGATCATTCTCGACGTCGGCAACGGAATCAAAGGCGGCAGCCCCGAGCATCCGCAGCTCGTCTCGCAATTCAAATACAATCACTTTGAGCTCTATGGAAATGATTGGCTCGCGGGTACGCACACCGCATTCCGATACAAGAAATACGTCTTCATCGGCGACGAAGTGTTCCCGGCGCTTTTCGATATCGATAGCAAAGAACGCGTCCCAGTGCGCGGCATCTGCCACGTGATGGACGTGAGTGACATCGAGCATCCGAAGGAAGTTGCCTACTACGAAGTTCCCGAAGGCGGCGTTCACAACGTCTGGGCGCTGGACGACATGTTGGTTCTAGGCGACTACGCCGGAGGCGGGCGCGTCGTTGATATTTCCGGCGAGCTTCGCGGCAACCTCTACGCGGAAGGACGCGAGATTGCGCGCCTCTGGACCGGCGATCCCGGCGGCTTCCGCCCCAACGTGCAATGGGCCTGGGGCGCGCAACCGGCCAACGGCCTGATCTTTTTCAACGACATCAATTCCGGAATCTGGATCACAAAGCTCGGAAAACCCAAATACAAAGGCTCCACCACAGCCCCGCCGCTCCAACAAAAAGGCACGGGCCAGTAGAGTAGGAAGGTTTCAGCCTGTCATGCATAGCTGCTGTGGTGCACTCGTCGTTGCGAATGGCGCAGCCGAACGGCGGAGAGGGGTTGACAGGAGTCTTCGGTGGGAGCCCCCGCATTCATGCGGGGGAAGGAGCACTTCAGTGCTCCAAGAAGAACGCCTGGTTTTAGAAATGCGCTTTAGCGCTGGGCCTTGCGCTTCCCGGGGCTAAAGCCCCTTTGAAAGCAGCAATAGCCTTTCCGCTGGACTGAGTGCAGCTCCCCTTGCTGAAGCGAGGGGCTCCCACCGAACTGCTCTCGAAACAATGACCGCTTTTCAGGTAGCCACGACGACGCATCCCTCGTCGTGGGCCTTTTTGCGCGCGCCACGGAATTTGACCCGCTGCCGCACGTCCGCTAGCATCGTCCATCGCATCGAATCCTGCTGATGGAAACTACCAAGCACGTCATCGTCGGCACCGCCGGCCACATTGACCACGGCAAATCCACGCTCGTCGAAGCGCTGACGGGCACGAATCCCGATCGCCTCGAGGAAGAAAAGCGCCGAGGTATCACAATCGATCTCGGTTTCGCCTTTCTCGATCTCGGCGATGTGCGTTTCGGTTTCGTCGACGTGCCCGGCCATGAAAAATTCGTGCGCAACATGCTCGCTGGCGTGGGCGGCATCGATCTGGTTGTCCTTGTGGTCGCCGCGGACGAATCCATCAAGCCGCAAACCCGCGAGCACTTCGATATCTGCCGCCTGCTTGGAATCCCGCGTGGAATCGTTGCGTTGACGAAGTCTGATCTGGTTGACCCCGATGTTCTCGGCCTCGTGCGCCTCGAAATCGACGAGTTCGTACGCGGCTCGTTTTTGGAAGGCGCGCCTGTCGTGCCCGTCAGCGCGACCACAGGCGCAGGTCTTGAGGCATTCAAGAAAGACTTGCTGCGCGTCGCAGAAACCGTGCCCGCGAAAGATGCCACCCAGCATTTTCGCCTGCCGATTGACCGCGCATTTTCGATGAAGGGTTTTGGCACGGTCGTCACCGGCACGCTTGTCTCCGGCTCCTTGCAAGCGGAAGACGAGGCGGAACTCTATCCGCTGCGCAAACGCGTTCGCGTGCGCGGACTACATTCCGGCGGGATAGCAGTGCCTCTGGCGAATGCAGGTCAGCGAACTGCTGTGAATCTGGCTGGCATAGAGCGTGAAGAGATTCAGCGCGGGATGGTCCTCGGGCCGCCCGGCGTTTTCGAGCCAACCAAACGCCTCGATGCGCGTATCACTCTTCTCTCCTCAACGCGGCCACTGAAAAATCGCGCCCGAGTTCATTTCCATCAGGGCACGGCGGAAGCGATAGCTGATGTTGTCTTGATTGCCGCCAACGAATTGGCTCCGGGGCAGTCTGCGCCTGCGCAATTGCGCCTCGATCAACCGGTTCTCTTGCTCCCAGGTGACCGGTTCATCCTGCGCCAATTCTCTCCAGTCGTGACGATCGGCGGTGGCACAGCTCTCGATGTACAGGCACCGCGTCACAAGCGAGGCGATCCGTCGGTCGCGCCATTTCTTGAAACGCTCGAGCGCGGCAATCGCGAAGAGATTCTTGCAGCTTTCGCAGAGGCGGCTCCGCGAGGCCTGAGCCTTTCACAATTAACCACGCGCACCGGTTGGAGCGATTCTGAAATCCAGAAGATCGCGAAGAACTTAGTGGTGGCGAAGCGCCTGCGAGTAATTGGTGACCAGCCGCTTACGATCGCTTCCGCCAAAGTGGTGGCGGCGTATGCGGCCAGCCTGCGCATCGCTCTCGAAAAATTTCACCAAGCCAACCCGCTATTGCCGGGAATTCCCAAGCAAGACCTGCGGGGCCGAGCCGGAAAAACGAGCGCGGAAATGTTTGCTGCCGCTCTCGACGATCTCGTGAAAACCGGAATCGTCGCTATTACTGGAGATCTGGTCCAACGCGCCGGCCGCGAGATCGCACTCTCCGCCGACGAAGCGAAAGCAAAGGAGCTTATCGAAAAAGAATTCGAGCGCGCGGGCCTCACGGTTCCAAGCTTCGCAGCCGTACTCGAAAAGTTGCCGGTCGAATCGAAGCGAGCGCAGAAAATTCTGCAGATTCTGCTGCGCGAAAAAGTGCTCATCAAGGTGACAGACGAGCTGATTTTTCACCGCGCCGCAGTCGCGCAACTGCGGGAAATGCTCGCCAAATATCGCAAAGAGCGCGGCAACAAGCTGCCAATCCCTGTATTTAAAGAGCTTACGGGAATCACGCGAAAATACGCCATTCCGCTGCTTGAATACCTCGATCGGGAGCGCGTGACGCGCCGCGTGGGTGACGAGCGTGTTATACTGTAGGGAGTATCAACGGTCGGACTGGCTGCTGCTCGGACGTTGTGTGGCCAGAAAGGTAGGTGTCTGATGTGGGACAGCCCAATGCATTTGCTGATTATCGCCATCGTGGTGCTCGTGCTCTTTGGCGGCCGCAAGATCCCCGAAGTGATGCGCGGCCTCGGCCAGGGTGTGCGTGAGTTCAAAGATGGCATGCGGGGCGACCAACCGAATCCGAATCCTCCGACGAACACGCCGCCCTCGACCACAACCCAAGCCCCAACCGAAGAAAAGAAGTAGCGCGAAACTGTCCGCGCCATTTTCTTTAGAGTTTTTGATCCTCGCCTGTAATTCGATAGCTTATTTTGCTCACCGAATGATTGACCGCACGTCTTGGTCTGCCTAGAATCTGCCCAACGTCTTTCCCGGAGGAGCTCACGTGAAAAGCCGGATTGCTGGAATCTCGTTGGCATTTTTGCTCGCGTGTCTTGCCACGGCGCCCGTAAATTTCGCTCAGCATAGTCCGAACCCAGCCGATGCTGCACCTGCCACGATTCTTCCGGATATGGGGTCACTGCACCACGGGATCGCAACTTCGAACCCGGAAGCACAGCGTTTCTTCGATCAGGGACTGACGCTGGTGTACGCGTTCAACCACGACGAAGCGATTCGTTCATTCCGGCGAGCGGCTGAGCTTGATCCCAATGCGGCAATGCCGTGGTGGGGCGTGGCCCTCGCTCTCGGTCCCAATTACAACGATCCCGGCGATCCTGAAAAAGAGAAGGCTGCGTATGACGCAGTCCAGAAAGCAAAATCTTTGGCCGCTACCGGCCCTGCCGGCGAACGCGCATACATCGAGAAGCTCTCGATGCGTTATTCGAGCGACCCGAACGCCGATCTGAAAAAACTTGCGTACGAGTACTCGATCGCCATGGGCGAACTTGCGAAGCGCTACCCGGATGATCCCGACGCGGCGACAATTTACGCCGAGAGCATGATGGATTTGCGGCCGTGGGGCTTGTGGAATCTGGACGGAACGCCGGCCGAGGGGACGCTTGAGATCATCGCGGTCCTGGAGTCTGTGCTGGCGCGCTACCCGGATCACGTTGGCGCAAATCATTACTACATTCACGCCGTAGAAGCTTCGCCGCATGCCGCCTGGGCACTCGAGAGCGCGGATCGCCTGAACACGCTGGTTCCCAACGCCGGCCATTTGGTCCACATGCCTTCTCACATTTATGCGCGCGTGGGCGATAACGCGGCCGCGATCAAGAGCAACGCCGCCGCTTCAGAGGTGGACCGCAACTATATCGCGGCGACGGGTGCGACCGGAATGTATCCGGCGATGTACTACAGCCACAACCTGCACTTTCTCGCGTATGCCGCGATGCAGGCGGGAAAGTCCGACGAAGCGCGCAAAGCTGCCGAGACGCTGGCGGAAAATATCCGCACTCGCGCGCAGGGCATGCCACCTGGCATGACGGAAGGATTCCTTATTTATCCGATGGCGGTGCGCGTGCGATTCCGGCAATGGCCGGATGTGCTGGCGATGCCGCAGCCCGACGCGAGCCTCTTGGCAAACGTGGCGTTCTGGCATTTCGCGCGCGGCATGGCGCTCGCGTCGACTGGCAAGATCGCGGATGCCGAAGCCGAGCAGAAAGCTTTTGATGCTGCTGTGGCGAAGATTCCGAAGGAGCAGGGGTTCGGGTTCACGAAAGCGGCGGCGATCATGCAGATTTCGGGCGCGGTTCTGGACGCGAGAGTCGCGGAGGCGCGCGGGAATTCGGCGGCGGCAATAGATGCGCTGAAGAAGGCGGTCGCCGCGCAGGATGCGCTTGCCTACGACGAGCCGCCCGATTGGTTTTTCCCTGTGCGCGAATCACTCGGTGGTGCGCTGCTTCGCGCGGGTAATGCGGCCGAAGCCGAGAAAGTTTTTCGCGAGGACTTGGTTCGAAATCCGCGGAATGGGCGATCTTTGTTCGGGTTGTGGCAGGCTCTGGTGGCGCAGAACAAGATGACCGATGCGGCTTGGGCGAAGAGCCAGTACGAGACTGCTTGGAAGGATGCAGATGTGACGCTGAGCGTCGAAAATCTGTGAAGTTTGAGTTTTCTCTGGATTCGAAAGCGAATTACAAAAACGGCGTTTTGTAACGATTAGAAATTTACTAGAGGCTTTATTTTCCTGGGGTTACGCGGAGTTCTAATTTACTGTGTAACGATTAGAAATTGCGGCTAATCGCAACAATTGGCCTGCCCTACTGGTCCATTAGTGGCGGTCCATTGGGTGACCAGCCGAACTCTTTCAGGGCGGCCCAGAGGCGGCCGAGCGGCATACCCATCACGTTGAAATAGCAGCCTTCGACCCGCGCTACGTAGCGGCCGCCGAGGCTTTGGATTCCGTAAGCGCCGGCTTTGTCGAAAGGCTCGCCCGTGGCGATGTAGGAGTCGATTTCGGCGTCGGAGAGCTCGGCGAAATGTACGCTGGTGATTTCTTCGATTACGCGTTCGATTTTTTGGGGCATGCGGATTACGGCGAGACCGGTGTGAACTTCGTGCACGCCGCCGCTTAACTGGCGGAGCATTCTGCTTGCATCCTCGGATGAATCGGGCTTCAGCAAAATTTCTCCTCGGTCGACGACCACCGTATCCGCGCCGATCACGATGAAATTGTTGGCGCTGGATTCTGAACTGACCACTGCGCGGGCTTTTTCGAGTGCGAGGCGTTGTACGTAGTCGCCGGCTGGTTCGCCTGGGTGACGCGTTTCATCGACATTAGCGGGGCACACTTCGAAATCGATTCCGGCGTTGCGCAGGACTTCGGCGCGGCGGGGCGAGGAGGAGGCGAGGATGAGTTTTGTTGGCGGCATTTGTGGGGAGTTTCGTTGCTCGGCCTTCGAAAGAGATACCCTTAGCGGCTGAAGCCGCTCCTATTGTACGCACGTTGCGGCGCGGCTGAAGCCGTGCCCTGACGTAATTCTTCCGACACGGTTAGATGATTACGGATTCCTGGTATTCGCCGAAAGCGCGGCGTAGGGCGTCGGAGATTTCGCCGACAGTGGCGTAGGATTCGACGGCTTGGAGGATGGCAGGCATGAGATTTTCGGTGGTGCGGGCGCGGCGCTCGATTTCGGCGAGGGCGGATTTGGTTTTTGCGGTGTCGCGGCGGGCGCGGAGGGCGTTTAGGCGCGCAACCTGAGCTGCCTCAATTGCCGGGTCGATCTGAAGAGTCGGAATCGGGCGCTCTTCTTCGGCTTGGAAACGGTTCACGCCTACGACGACCTGCTCACCGCTATCGACGGCCTGTTGGTACTCGTAGGCTGCCTTCTGAATTTCCTGCTGGACGAAACCGGCTTCGACGGCGCGAAGCATGCCGCCCATGGCGTCAATTTTCGCGATGTATTCCTCGGCGCCTGACTCGATTTCGTTGGTGAGCTTTTCGATCGCGTAGGAACCTGCGACGGGATCGACCGTGTTCACGACGCCGCTTTCGTTGGCGATGATTTGCTGTGTGCGAAGAGCGAGGAGAGCGGATTGTTCGGTGGGAAGCGCGAGCGCTTCGTCTAGGGCGTTGGCATGGAGCGACTGGCAGCCCCCGAGCACCGCCGCGAGCGCCTGAAGCGAGACGCGAACGAGATTGTTTTCGGGCTGTTGTGCTGTGAGGGAAGAGCCGGCGGTCTGCGCGTGGAAACGGAGCATCATCGAGCGCGGATCGCGAGCATGGAAGCGATCGCGCATGGTGCGGGCCCAGAGCCGGCGCGCGGCGCGAAACTTGGCAATTTGCATCAGGAATTCGTTATGCGAATTGAAGAAAAATGAAAGCTGCGGCGCGAAATCGTCGATCGCGAGGCCTGCGTCGATTGCGGCTTGGACGTAGGCAATTCCGTTCGCGAGTGTGAAGGCGACTTCCTGGACGTCCGTGGAGCCGGCTTCGCGAATGTGGTAGCCCGAAATCGAAATCGCGTTCCAATTGGGAAGTTCGCGGCGGCACCACGCAAAGATATCGGTGACGATGCGCATGGCCGGGCGAAGCGGATAGATGTAGGTGCCGCGAGCGATGTATTCCTTGAGGATATCGTTCTGGACAGTACCAGCGAGGCGCTGGAGATTTGCGCCTTGTTGTTTGGCGACGGCGACGTAGAGGGCGAGAAGAATGGCGGCGGTGGAATTGATGGTCATCGAGGTGGAGACGTGTTCGAGGGGGATGCCGTCGAAGAGCGTTTGCATGTCTTCGAGGGAATCGATGGCGACGCCGACTTTTCCGACTTCGCCTTGGGCGAGCGGGTGGTCGGAATCCATGCCGATCTGGGTCGGGAGATCGAAGGCGACGGAGAGGCCGTGCACACCTTGGGCTAGAAGATAGCGGTAGCGCTGGTTCGATTCGACGGCGGTGCCAAAGCCGGCGTATTGGCGCGTGGTCCAGAGGCGTCCGCGGTACATGGTGGGGTAGACGCCGCGAGTGAAAGGGAATTGGCCAGGATAGGCGAGTTCGGTTTCCGGGTCCCAGCCGTCGAGCGCGTCGGGAGTAACGACCGCTTCCATCGGGAGGCCAGTGGGCGAGGCGAGTTTGCGGGCTTTGAGGTCAGGGAGTTTTTTTGTACCGTCAGCCATATTGATTTATCTGATGCGGCGGGCGCGGCGGAAGGATACGAGGCCGAAGATCGTCATCATCAAAGCGTACACAATTGCGAAACCGATCAGCCAGAGGACGGGGCGCGTTTTCCATTGGCGCCAGGCTGCGAGGACGCCATAGACGGCGAAAACGATGAACATTGCGCCGGCGAACTCGTGGAACACCTGGCGGGCGATGCGCCATAAGGCGCGGAAAGTTACGCCGGAGGAGCGCCAGAGAGCCGGTAGCATGTTCGCGCGCATGGAGAGATTGTAGTACAAGCGGTGGCGGGGCGGCAGTTAGGTTGCGTGGGGGAATCGGCGAAAAAGGTACAAGAACGAAGTTGTTGTTTGAGGCAAGAATCGCGGTGGAGATGCGTTGTTACGGTGGCACAGGCGGGAATGCCTGTGCTACTGAAAGGCCCACGACGATGAGGGGCGTCGTCGTGGCTACGCGGATCGGTGCAATCATTGGCCTGGGGGACAGGTTACCGACTTGAATCGTGTGGCGCAGCACGGGCTTGTTTCGGTATTGTGTGCGGCCTAAAATTAGTGTAGGAAACAGATGGGGTAGGAGGTAACCGCTTTGCAACTCGACGACCGCATGAAGCAGTTGCTTCGGGAACTGGGCCACGCGATCAACGACAGTGTTTCGGACTCCGAGCGGATCGCCGAAGCCATCTCCAGCGTTCGGGCCGCTGGATTCGATATCGTGTTGAAGCTGGACGCGACGATCGGTTTGGCGCGCCGTCAGGCTTCGGACGCAAAAATGACGACCCAGGACCGGCGCTTCCTGGAATCGCTGCATATCCAGGTGGACGAGCAATCGCTCGAAGAAGAACCGGTGCAGTCGAAGCTGGAAATGACGGCGCAAGACATCAAATTTCTGAAGTCGCTCAAAATATCCTTCGATGAAGACGCTTAGAAATTTCACCGCGCTAGCGGCTCTCGCTGCTGGCATCGCGTTTACGTCTGCGCCTGCAAAAGCACAGAGTGATCAAGCCACTCCGCTAACTACGACTTCTCCGATCGTCGTGAAGCAGAAAGCTGTAAAGCCCGTGTGGCTGAAAGCGGAAGTGATTCACGCCGATCAGCTTTCGCTTTTGGTGCGCGAGGAAGACAACGGGCTGAACATTCACACGTTTACGTATTCGGATAAAGCGCGAGAGAAGATACAAGCGGTGCTCGAGGCGGGCGGCTATCAGTACGGCGATAAGATCCAGATACGCTTTATGCCAGGGAAGACCGAGGCGCTCGACATCCGTGGAGGGCCCTCGAAACCGCTTTGATCTCATAGTGCGCTGTGGCTATGCGTCGCAACTGCGTCGCTGAATCTGGAACGGGTTTTTTGAAAGTTCGATGATTCGCCCCCCTGCTGTTGCCGGTCATTTTTACCCGTCAAATCCAAACGAACTCGCGCAAAACGTAGATGCGTTTCTTTTGCCGCGGGCAGAAAAGAATCGCGTCCTCGGTTGCGTGGTGCCGCATGCGGGTTACATCTATTCCGGCCACGTGGCGGGCGCTCTCTACTCCTCACTCGAGATAACCGCGCGGCTGATTCTCATCGGACCGCGGCACTACCCCCGCGGCGAATCGCTCGCAATCCTATCCGCAGGAAGTTGGGCGTCGCCGCTTGGGGATGCGGAGATCGATTCGGTTCTTGCGGCGGAATTGAAACACGAATTCCCGAGCTTGCGCGAAGACGCAGTGGCTCACGAGCGAGAGCATTCGCTCGAAGTACAGATTCCATTCCTGCAGCGGCTGCGCAAGGATTTTCAGTTTGTACCCATCGTGCTGGGAACGGACCGGTACGGCGTGCTCGAAGAATTGGGACACGCGGTGGCAAAAGTTGTGGCCGGACAGGGCGAACCAGTGCTGGTGGTGGCAAGTTCGGACATGAATCATTACGAAAGCGATGCGATTACGCGGGTGAAAGACGAGCATGCAATCGCGCGGGTGCTGGCGCTCGATCCTCGCGGCCTTTACGACACGGTACGGGCGGAGGGGATTACGATGTGCGGATTTGCGGCTACGGTGGCAATGCTTGTAGCGGTGCGCGATTTGAGTGCGAGCGAAGCGGAACTGGTGCGGTATGCCACGTCAGGAGATATTAACGGCGACCGCGAGCGTGTGGTGGGTTACGCCGGCATCGTGATTCGTTAGTTCCCCGATGCCGGCGCTTGGCGCTAAGAGTTGCAAGTTCTGATTACAACACTTATTACAAACGCTGGCTAAAACACGTTCACGGTAAAGGTCATCGAGTGGGTAGTACCATTCGACGTGGCTGTAATCATGGCATTGGTGCTTGTGCCGGTGCCGGTTCCGCCGCCACCGCCTCCTCCACCTCCGCCGCTACCGCTTCCGCTACATCCGGCAATTCCGATGGCGAAAGCGAGAGCCATAAGCCCCGCAGCCACGCTGATGCTCCATCGCGATTGCTTGAGTTTCCCGCCGAACACCAGGAAGGCCATGCCCACCATCGCGGCTAGTGCGGTGGCTGCGGCCACGTACCAGCGTGCGCTTCCATTCGGCCGAGCGCCGATGCTCGGCGGCACGCTCGCCGTGGTTGTGATCGTCACAACAGTCGACGCAGACTGGTGAGTGGAATCGAGAGTTACCGAAGCCGGGTTGAAACTGCAGCTCGCGCCTGTGGGAAGACCCGTACACGATGACGACGTGAAATTGAATGTTCCGGTGAAGCCGTTGATGGCAGTAACGGTCAAATTGAGGGTGCCCGAACCACCGGCGGACGGCACACTGACGATTGCTACGCAATTAGATAAGGCAAAGTCAGCAGCGGCGCCTGGATTCGTGATTGCGAAATTATTCGCCAGGTTGCAGACATTTATAGAGCCGAGGCCGGTGGCCAGATCGAAGGCCGTGCCAGCGTTAAAGCCAGTGAGAATTCCGTTGGCATCTCCTTGCGTTGCCACATTGCAATTTGGAGATCCTTTGACGCACGGCGCTGAAATCGTGCCAACGGTGACGTCGTTGAAGATGCACGAGCTTGCTGGGGAAGCTGAATTACAAGCGGCTGCATTTTGCTGGGCGGCGAGCGAATAGAGCGTCGGATTCGGGAGGCCGAGATTTCCTCCTGTCTTTTGGACGAGAAGCGAGAAAATCGCGCCCATCACTTGAGTGGAAACAGAGGTTCCACCGACGCCCTCGAAAAACGATTGGCCCTGGTTATTTGAGCCAAGGCTGCAAGGAGTGTTCTTGGGGGTGTTCGTGTCTTGCTGGCAGATGATATAGAAGCTTCCTACCAGCCCGTCGCCCGCGAAAAGTGAGACGTCCGGGATCAAGCGGGTGCTACCGGCTGGAACTCCAGGCCCTGTCTGCCAGGTCGGCCGCGGGTTGCCAGATGAGCATTTCGGGGGCGACCCGGTGAGAACCGCGCAAGTGCTGATGCCGCCGCTGCCGCCGATGGGACCAATCGAATTCGCTAGATTTGCGGTGTTATTGCAATTGGCTTCCGGTGTGGTGCTGAAACCAACCTGGCCGAAAAGCGCATTCGTGCAGGAGTCGT
>Ga0210405_10004412_pt1 | contig 13223 bp, 9 predicted proteins | sample IncBWH11MmetaG_FD_155492 | JGI IMG/M metagenome (GOLD analysis project Ga0210405, IMG submission 155492) | Forest soil microbial communities from Barre Woods Harvard Forest LTER site, Petersham, Massachusetts, United States - Inc-BW-H-11-M | ecosystem: Environmental > Terrestrial > Soil >... | reverse complement strand
TCAAGCGATCATGAAAGCGTGTCTGTTCGATCTCCAGATACTTGCCGACGAACTCGAGCTCGCTCTGCAAGGTGATCTCGTTCTCCCGCCGTTCGAGGGCCATGCGCAGCAAGTCGCCGAGGCAGACCAGCAGGCGGCTCGCGGCATCGACGTCTTCCTGCATCAGGACTCCAATGGTGTGAAGACTGTTGAACAAAAAGTGCGGGTGTAACTGGCTCTTAAGGTTCTCAAGTTCGGCATGGGAGAGCTGCGTCTCCAGTTGGGCCGCTCTAGTCTGGCGCTCCATAGCGGCCTGGTAAAAGTGGATCGACTGATACAATCCCACAACTAACCAGTACGTAAGCATGCCAGTAAAGCTCATCGATAGAACACTGACTGCGAACGGCGGGAGAAGGCGCAGCACGCCAGGATCAGTTATGCGAAAAACTGACCGCACAAGTCCGCGGCTCAGAAAGTATTCGGTGACAGATGCCAGGGGAGCCATCATGAGCGACGCGATTGTGTGGATCGCTATATGGGGTACAAACCTCGGCCCCGTCAACGGGAACCGTTTGGCCAGACCAATCACAAGCGGTGTGTACGCCGCCCATACGTACCAGTAGACAAGTTCGACCGTACCCACGATCGCCCAGCTGACGTGGATACCCTGTACCTTCACCAGCACAATCCTGCGCACGGCAAACAACAGTCCTACAATCGTCCACGGACACAGGATCAAAATCCATCGCGTCCGTGCCATATCTGGTGTGGCCTGCAGCAATGGGTGTGTCGACCTCTCCGGCACGGATTATAGCTGAACCTTTTTTGCCCTGTGAACGGATCCGTGGCAACAGTATTTGACGGCCAACTCTGACCGCTTGTCTCATTTCGGACACCGCATGTCACTTTTCCTGCGAACACTGGTTCTTCGCGGCATATGTTCCGTTGAGCAGGAGCATCACCAAGAGCGTATTGGCGTTGGGATGACGCTGTGGCCGACAGGGCCTACAAGAGGAGAAGGAGCGAATGAAAACGAGATTGGCAACTTCAATACGCTGTAGCTTTCTACACATGAATCTTGGGGGGCGCATTCTGGTCTCCACGTTACTGGCCGTAATCGTAACCGCTGCAGCCGGGGCGCAAAGTGCTCCTGCCATCAGTTCGGCAGAAGCCCGAAAAGCGATTGAAGCCGCTTACGTCGTGTTTGGCAAAGCGGCTGTGGGGACGATGGACAAGAACACCGTGGAGAGGATGCTGGCTCCGGATTTATACGTCCAAACTGCCTCCCGACGAGCAACAAGGCAGGAGTATCTCGATTATCTCTACACCCGCCCGTTGACCTTAACACGATTTGACGCCACCGTGCTCACGGTCGAACCCAGAGGCAACGACTGGGCGGTACTCGTATTTGAGAAACTAGAGGGCCAGCTTAAGGACAAGAGTGGCAAAACGAGCAAGATCTACATCTGGGGGGTTGCACGGGATGGCTGGGGACAAAGGAACGACAACCAATGGACCGTCCTATTCTCCGAGGAACTGGGGGGTCCGCAAATATCGGAGGAGACTCCGCCGATCGCAAACTGGTAATGGAGTTTTCAAGTGATGGCCTCCGCCGGTCCCGATTCAGCTCGCAATTGCTGTTGTCGGCGGTAAACCTCGGGGTAACAAAATGAAGCCGTCCTGGGCCTGTTGTTCGGATCCAAATGTTTGGATCAATCTTTTCAGTTGCATAGCCGTTTTCGACTTACGGTCTGAAATTTGCTCAAACTTCAGGAGTAGCCCTACGTCTAACCGAGGGTCTTAGCTGACGGTGGGACCGAGAGGAGCGTCTTCATGGAGACTCTACTTCAGGATGTTCGCTATGGTTTGCGCATGCTGCGCAAGAAGCCCACGTTCACGATCGTGGCCGTCCTGACTCTGGCTCTGGGGGTGGGAGCCAACACGGCAATTTTCAGCATCGTGAATGCCGTGTTGCTGCGTTCTCTGCCCTACCGCGATCCTGATCGTTTGGTACGAATCTTCTTTAACGAGCCCGGCGTAGGGTTGCGGGACGTTACGTTTTCCAAGCCCGAACTGGATGACCTGCAGACGCGAGCGGGTGTATTTGAAGATGTGACCCCGATCTTTGAGGGTAGCGAGAATTTGACTGGCACCAAACAGCCCGAGCGTGTCGAGGGGGTCAATGGCAGTTTCACCTACTTTTCCATGCTGGGTGCGACCCCGCAAATTGGACGGTTGTTTGGTCCGCAGGACTTCGTGCCTGGTTTCGCTCCAGAGGCCGTGATCAGCGATGGCCTGTGGCGCCGTGGCTATGGCGCCGATCCGAATGTTCTCGGCCGTACCATCCGGATCGACGGTGATCCCCTTACAATTATTGGGGTTCTGCCACGCGGATTTCGCCATCCTGGACCGACGACTTCCGGCGACGCGGACGTGTTTGGCGCCGGTGGATTGAGCGGAGATCCCTTTCCCCCGCCAATGCGTGGTACCCGGGTTTTAATAAATGGAATCGGACGACTTAAGCCTGGCGTGACACTAGCGCAAGCTCAGGCGCGGCTCACTGCCATGGCTGCCCAATTGCGCCACGACTTTCCCACCGATTACCCGCCGCAGGCGCAATGGACAATTGAGATTCAACCATTGCAAGAAACTTTGGTGGGCAATGTCCGGCCCATGCTGCTGGTGTTACTGGGTGCGGTCATCCTGATCGTTTTCATCGTATCGTTGAACATTGCCAATCTCCTCTTGGCGCGCGCTTCGGGGCGGCAACAAGAGATGGCGGTGCGGTTAGCGTTGGGGGCGAGCCGCGGCCGCGTGGTGCGCCAGATGCTGACCGAGTCCATGCTGCTGTCGCTCATCGGCGGTGCCGCGGGAATCGTAACGGCGCTTGGTACTTTAGGCTTCATTCTGCGCTTTTTGCCATCGAACGTTCCTCGGCTCAACGAAGGACGAATCGACTGGGTGGTGCTGGCGTTCGCTCTGCTGATTTCCATTCTTACCGGCTTAGTGTTTGGACTTGCTCCAGCGCTTCATTCGGCAAAAGTCGCTCTCTCCTCGGCCATTCGTGAAGGCGCTCGCGGGTCCGGCTACAGCACTAAGACCGCCCGATTGCGGGATATTCTAATCGTCTCGGAACTGGCATTTGCCGTCATACTGATGGTGGGAGCCGGCTTGCTTCTGCGTACGCTGCGGGATCTGTTGCAGGAAAATCCAGGCTTTAATCCAACTCAAGTTGTCACGGCAAACACGTGGCTAGGAGTTCCCAACGATCCGAAGATGGATCCGTATCTCGGTATTGCTGGTACGGCCGCCTTTGATCATGAGTTGCTGCGGCGCATGAAGGCAATTCCGGGAGTAGAACTCGCGGCAATCACCTCATCTTTACCGACCACCAACACCAATCCCAGCGCGGTCGGTGGCTTAGCGATTGAAGGCTTCGCGATTGAAGATAGACCGGTCGAGTCCTCGCAGGATCTGAGCGCCGAGAGAATTCGGATAAGCCCCGATTATTTTAAGGTGTTGCAGGCGACGCTCCTACGCGGCCGCTCATTCACCGAGGGCGATGAAGACGGCAAACAGATGGTGGCCATCATTGATGAAACCACCGCTCGTAAGTATTGGCCGGATCGCGATCCGCTGGGCCGCCAAGTGCGGTTCGGACAAGACCCTTCCAAGCCATGGACGACTGTCGTGGGTATTATTAAGGATATCAAGAGTGACGGTCTCGACATCGACGGCGTTCCCCACATCTACGTTTCGACCTATCAAGACGCCAGCAAGCAAGTGAACGTGGTGTTGCGGACATCTCTGCCCGCGACGCTGCTCGAACCACAGATCCGGCATGAAATCGAGAGCATTGATCCCGGCTTGCCGGTATTCAATGTTGTCTCTATGAATGACATCCTTGATCGGTCACTGGCTTCACGCCGTTTTTCTGCCGACCTGGTGGGCGGATTCGCCGGACTGGCGGTGCTTCTGGCCTCCATCGGAATTTACGGCTTATTGGCCTACATGGTCAGCCAAAGATCGCGCGAGATCGGTATTCGCATGGCCTTGGGGGCCGGGCGAGGCGGCGTCCTGAAGCTGTTCTTGCAAAAGGGTATAGTGCTGGCGGGCCTCGGAATTGTGGCAGGCATGGTCGTTTCTGCATCCACTGCGTCGTTGATGGGCAGTTTGCTTTACGGCGTGCGCCCCCACGATCCGGCTGTGTTCGTGATCGTGCCTCTGCTTTTGTTTGCCGTTGCCGTTCTAGCCAGCTACCTTCCAGCCCGGCGCGCGACCAAGGTGGACCCGATCGTCGCCTTGAGAGAGGGCTGAACAGAGCAGACTCGATTTGAAAGTTAGGTAACTAACGATTCATAACGCCAAAACAATTCGCCGAAAAATGAGGATAAAAATGAACAGAACTCTCGTAATTCCCGCCGTGCTGTTACTCGCCGCGTGGGCGGCTGCACAAACAACGCCTGCACAGATGAAGAACCCGGTCAGCACCGCCCTAAGGGACATCCTGCCCGGCCGGCAGAAAAACACCGTTGCAGCCGTCGAAGCCATGCCTGCCGACAAGTTCAACTACAAACCCACTGCCGACCAGATGACGTTCGGCCACCTCGTCGTCCACATGGCCGAAACCAATTACCTCCTGTGCAGCAAAGCCGCTGCCGTCCCGGCTCCCAAGGACGAGGAAGTAAAAGACACGGACTCAAAAGACAAGCTGGTGGCCGCGCTCAGGGCCTCGTTTGATTTCTGCTCCGACGCGCTGACGAAAATGGACGACTCAAAACTGGGCGAGACCACGGAAATCTTCCCCGGACGCCAGGGTTCGCGTGCCTGGGCCAGCCTGATCCTAGCCGGTACTTGGGCCGACCACTACGCCGAAGCCGCAATGTATCTGCGCTTGAACGGTGTGTTGCCGCCTACCGCCAAGAAGTAAGAGTAAGGGTGGAACGGCCACCGGGCGCCCTCGTCCGTCTAAGCCGCCTCAAAAGCATCTGTCTGAACCAAGCCACAAGGTTCACTATTCAGGACCGGGGCGAACTGGACTTCATGGACGCCATTTATATCGACGACAGTCTTCGACATGTAGTGGCTGGATTCGGCTACTCGGAAGTTGGCTCGAAACCGGCTTTTGGGAAATCTCTGGATAATGTCCTCGAAGCCGACTTCTGGGGCGTCAGCGAGATTTCATTTGTCCGATTACAGACTTGTGGCCGGCATAACTGCCGAGTTGCGGTACGGGAGGGCCCGCCGAGGATGTGATCGACGACGTGAGCATTTCGACGGTCCACGTCCTCATCAGCTCCCGGCTTGTAGTCTCAAAGCAAAGCCGCCGGGAACTCGGGCGGCTTTTTGCCTCATCTGGTCAGAGCGCTGTGATCTACGGTGTCATCTCGAAAACGACGCCGCAGCCTTGCTGCACTGTGTTGCAAGGGAGGTTGCCGCCCCGGAACGTCGTGCCATACAAATTACCCTTGGCGTCAACCATGATGTTGCCATAGGGATATCCGCCGTCGTTGCCGGTAAAGTCCTGCAACGTCTTCTCCTGGTAGCCCGATTTTGTTTTCGCCAGTTCGATCACGCTTCCATAACTACCGGTTCCGTAGTATGCAGCCGCGCCGAAGATGTTGCCGGCCGGGTCCAAGGTAACACCCGCAAACACCTGTCCTCCGTCGTTACCGCCTGTGAAGTCATACAGTGTGGTCTCGCTCCAAGTGCCGTTGGAGCGTTTCAGGAGGTAAACCACGCCCTGATTGTCAGAGCCGCCGGCGCCGGTGGTGCCATAGATTTCGCCTGACATGGGAATGGTGACCGAGCCGAATTCCGGCCAGCAGCCATCGCTACCGCCGGTGAAGTTATAGATTACACTTTCCTTCCATCCCTTCGTCTGGTGCGCGAGTTCAAACACCGCGCCGCAGCCATCGGCGCCACCCCCCACCGTAGCGCCGTAGAGATTGCCGGACTTGTCCCAGGTCAGCCCCATCAACGGATCCTGGGCGTCCGCGCCTGCGGCAAAGTTATAGAGGATCGTCTTATGCCACTTACTGGCCACGCGCGAAAGCTTGAAAATCGTGCCAAAGCCAGCCGTACCGCCCATCTCCGTCACGCCATAAAGATGGCCGGCTTGATCGAGCACCAAACCACTGACGCCAATACCGACAATTCCGTCATCTCCTCCGTGAAAGGTGTGGATCACCTTGAAAGTCCAGCCGGCCTTTGAGGGGCTGAGTTCATACACGGTGCCGTAACCGGCACCGCCGCCGTTAGCAATGCCGTAGAGATTGCCTTCTGTATCGAAAACCAGCTGCCCCATAGGGCCGCCTCCGTCGGCGCCACCTTTAAACTTGTAGAGCACAATTTCCTTCCAGCCGCTCGTGGTGTGCTTGAGTTCGTAGACCAGGCCATTGAAATTGTCGCCACCTTGCTGGGTCGTGCCATAAAGATTGTGTGCTTTGTCAGAAATTACGCCGGCGTACGGATAGGCACCGTCCGCGCAGTTTTGTTGGGAGCAGAAGGCGTACAGCACCTTCTCGGTGCCTGCCCAGGCACCTTCGGTCAAGAGCAGAATGAGCGCCACACAGACCGCGGTGATTTTCATCAGATTCTCCTTATCAAGATGGCGCCACGGACTTGCGCCTGCACTTCGCCTCGCAATCGCTTCACAGAGTTCTCCTCTGCGGAACAAATCCTAGCATGTTTGAAGAAGCTACGGCGACTGGGCGGGAAGACCGACAAACGAGCGATGCGACCGGTATTTCGGCGAAGCGCGTCACCTTGAACCGTTCATTCTCTTTAATATTCCCAACTGAGGCCCGTCTCATAAAGGAAACTCCGTGACAGACCGAACAGGGTCTGGTGAAAGAGAAGGTTTTGCTGGTGGGAGTTAATTCAGAAACTTGTCTTCTTAGCTGAGGTCCCCAGCCTGAATAGTGTTCGCGGATACTTGAGGCCAAGAATTACTCGAATGCCTTCGGCTAAAAACGGGCGATGGCTGCTCCGGGGACGCGAATTAGAAAGCCCTATTTGCTGCGAATACCAATGTAAGTTCTGGTTGTTGATTGAATCTCCGTTTGATGCTTCGTTGGGTTTTTGCGTGACTAGTCTTTGCGTGGTTGGCAGCAAAGGGTGTCACCGACTCGATGCCGACCGCCTGAATTCGGAAGGAGACCGGCCATAAGTCCCGCGGAATGCGGCGCTGAAATGGCTGTGACTGGAAAAGCCCAACTCCTGGCTTAGATCCGTCAGGTCGTCATAGTGGGCGAGAAGATCCAGCGCCCGTGCAAGCCGCAGGCGCAATTGATAGCGGTATAGGGGTAGCCCTTCCACCTGTTGGAATACTTGTGTGAGATAAACCGGAGAGCCGCGCACTTCAGCGGCAATTTCGGCCAACGTCCAGCGCCGCGCCAGATCGCTCGCCAACACAATTTTCACTCGGTCCACCAACCGCTGCCGTCCGAGAGTGGCTCCCGCAACGTGAGTGGTGCGCGGACCCAGGGCCCTTCGTACGAGGGTCAAGGATAAGGTCTCGGCTTCCAGGGGTTCCGCGATTTTCTGGCGCAGACTGTGCCGTAATAACGCGACCAGTGCTTGGGTCCGTGCGTCAATCCGCAGGCGCGGCGGGCGAAACAAAAGGTTCGCGCCGTCGCGCAGAAAGGAAGTCGGCGCTAACTCACGCAGCATTGCTTCGCTGATAACCAAGGTCAGACTGGCGTCACCACCCGGAACAGGGTGACTGATCCGGTACCCTTCAAAGGCATTGAAAAACAGGACCTGGTTCGCTTCGGCTACTGCCTGGTCATGTCCAACGTGCCGCACGTATACGCCGCGGTAGGGAAAGACCAGTTGCGTGGTAGTCGTGCACTCTTCGGTGCTTTGATGACGGCAGGTACCCAGGCAGTACGTGTCCCGAATAATAACGGCTGGAGATTTGAGCAAGGAATCAACAACAAATTCGGGGACTGGTTTGGTGTCGTTTATTACCGCCATACTCTCGACCAAAACGGATGGGCAATTTTCCTTGCGTGACAGCAGCTAAGAACAAAATTTAAGAGTATCACGCCGCTTTGAACGTACCTTGTGTGTTTTGGCGTGCCGCATCACGGATCCGAGTAGCTTCATTGAATCTCGATCGAGAGATGCGCTGGACACAGCGACTTCAGGAAGTCTCGCGCCTCAAAAATCTCACCGGCAGCGAATACGCCAGCTGTCTTGCCTGGCATACTGACGACGCGTTGAGTGGCTTCCACTACGAGAGGCGCGGTAAACGCGTAGATATCTCGCCCCGTCGCCACTGCGCGACGTTCCTCGCTGCCCAGGCGCGCCATCACCTCAACGAGGAAAGTTTGCGCAGAGCGTCCGGTATTGTCGGTCGCAGGCGGTGGCGATAGGTCGGGATCGTCCAAGTCATTGAGTGGCGCGAGCGTCATGTAGGTGCGAATCTCCGACGTCCTTAAGTGACGCGGAATCGTAACGCTGTCCGCCGTGGTGAATTCTCCAACCACCACCTGCGTTCCTATGGGAGGCGGGAAAGTCCAATTGACGACGGGCGCTTCGTCAGTGCGGAACTGCATCCGATGGTTGGAGAAGACAAGTCGTCGCCCGCTCCTTCGCTGCCGCGAAACCTGGGTCGTGGCCCTCGTTCCAAGAGTCGGCTTCCAGCTACTAAGGGCATAGGCAATGCAAATCTCATCTGCGATTGCCCAATCTCCCATGGCCGCCGTTGCGAGCAGATCACCAAGACCACCGTAAAATGCCATCGCGGGTATAATCACAACGCCTCCCTCGCGCGCTCGATCTGCATATCTATCGAAGGTATCCGCGTTGGCCTCGATCTCGGCCGCTACGTCCAAATAAGGAATCTGTGCACGCAACGCTGCTTCGATCACGGGTGCGGAGGTTCTGGCGAAAGGTCCGGCGCAATTGATAACGGCTGTTGATCCGACGAGTGCGCGATCGAGGGAGGCTGGGTCATCGACGCGCGCGGGTCGTACTTCGAGTCCCGGATGCACGTCTCCAACAGCATTCAGCTTATCGGGATCTCGTCCCGAGAGGACCGGCGTCCATCCACGTTGGCGCAACTCGGAAACGACAAAGCGTCCGGTGTGGCCATAGGCGCCAAAGACGGTGACACTCTTATTGGATGTCACCGGAGAACTCCTTATCGTAGCGAGCGATTTGTCGTTCCACAGCCTAGCCGCCTCTTCCGCAATCAGGTCGGGCATTTCTTCGGGGAAGAAGAGATTTGCGCCTTCCACCTTTCTTATGCCGCGCGAGCCTGGGAAAGTGTGGTCGAGCCACTCGGCCCACTTCACACCGAAGAGCACGTCTTTCAGTCCCCAAACCATGCGGGCTGGCCCTTTCCATTGATGGAGGTTCTCGCGTATTGCTACGAGGGAGTTTGTTCCCATGGAAACGGCGTACTCGTTTACTTGCGATTTCTTGAGTGGCGTTTCGACGAGCGGGCGGAAATAAGTCTCGATCGTCTCGTCTACAAGATTTTCGGGGTGCGTGAAGGCGAGGCCGCCCATTCCTTGGGGCGAGCGGGCGAGTTGCTTGTCTTTCAATTGGGGAAGGATGAATTCGTCCACGAAGGTGCCTTTCTTCGCCTGTTCGATGAACGGGAGGAACTGTGGCGGAGGGCTGTTTTCGTCCACGTCGCAATTGGTCAGGAGCAATGTTCTGACGCGACCGGGATACTTTGCCAGGAACAACTGGGCGACCAGCCCGCCGCTGTCATTGGCAACCAGATCCACAGTGTCGACGTGAAGCGAGTCCAACAACATGGCCAACATGGTCGCTTGGGTTCCAGGAGAGATGTTTTGGCCCTTTGGGGTTTGCGTATATCCCATGCCCATGACATCGGGCGCGATACAGCGGCGGTATGCTTGAAGCCTCTCGAGCGCTCCGCGCCACTGGAAGCCGTTGAGGGGATATCCGTGGATGAATAGCGCCGCTGGCCCATAACCGCGTTCCACATAGGCCACACGGCTGAGAGGCAGATCGGCGAATCGGCGCGACGTGTGAAAAGCTTTGGCGTCGATGGTTGTTGAATTTGCCGGTTTTGCAAAGGGCGCGGCTCGCGATAAGAGCACCCCGCCCGCTGCCGCAAGAGAAGCATACAGAAAGTCTCGGCGTTTCATTGACTCTGTCTCCGATCTCGAATCACGGGACCGCGGACTCCGTCCGCGGTCCTTGCGGCCTGTGCAGTCGAGGTTTACAGAGGAAACTAAGGGGCGGTCGCCAGTTCTCTTTTCGACGCTTGCTCTTCCGCTAGCAACCAGTGTGCACGCAGCTCCTTGTCGAATTCTTCCCAGCGTTCTTCAGGGAAAAAGATTTTGGCATCCTTGAATTCGACCCGACGCCGGGTGCCCGGGATGTTCTGCGCCAGCCAATGCGACCACTTCACTGGGAAGTACACGTCATCCGTGCCCCAGACGACCAAGGTTGGTGCGTTCAAGGTTTTTAGCTGAGGCTCAATAGCAAGGGTGTGCTTATTGTCAAAAGCTGCGAGGAAGCGTTCCAGGTCGTGCGTTCGCTGGGGATTCTTAACGAATGAACGCAAGTAGGTTTCGATGCTGTCGTCGCTTAGCTCTTCCGGATGTTCGTAGGCTGGTCCCAAGGCCTGGGGCGATCGGTAGATACTCTTGTCCGCCAACATTGCATCGAGCGTTCCCCGTAAGCCTCCACCGGCGGCCATCGCGAGAAATGGCTTGAAGGCCTCGGGCGGCCAGTTATCGTGGGTGTCACAGTCGGTAAGTGTGAGGCTCCGCACCCGTTCCGGATACAGCGCTGCGAAGATCTGTGAAATGCCTCCACCGCTGTCATTGCCTACGAGATCCACCTGATCGATGTCCAAAGCATCGAGAAATTCCTTGAGCATCTTCGCATTGGCGGTGACCGACACGTCCTGATTCGGCGCGATTTCGGTGTCGCCGTGCGCCAGCAAGTCCACCGCGATGGAGCGCCTGATATCCGACAAATCCGCTAACTGGTGACGCCACAAATGGCTGTTCAGCAAAACTCCGTGAACGAATAATGCAACCGGTCCAGAGCCTTGCTCGACATAGCTGATGCGGCCTGACGCGGTCTGCACACTGCGCCGGACAGGCAAAGATTTGTTTTCGGATGCCGCCGTCGCACTCAATCCTGGTTTCGAAGTCATTATGTTTTCCTTTCCGTACGCATGTCCCAACACCGCCACGCTCAGGCACAAGCCCGCGATTAGAGTGTTTGTCCTTTGAACTGCGACTGGCCGGACTAGCCAACGCCGCAGGCGATGAACGCTCGTACTTAGTAGATTCACGCGCATCGCTAGCCTCTCCTTGACGAAGAACTGGCTTCCTTCAGCTTCTGTGCGCACTCGTCGCAGCACACTTCTACCGTTTGACCGCCGATTTTGACCTTGATGGAACTCTCATCCAACTTGGAGTCGCACGCTGCACAAGTTTTCTCGACCATGATTTTGTCTCCCGCTATGATTCCCGAAGATCGGGTGAACCCAGTAGGCCACTGAGGACGAGAGCGCCGCTATCAGAATCTTTAGCGATTTGGTGGAGATCCGCATTACTTAACGCCAGCCCCGAGTGGCGAAGGACTTTTGCATCTCGGCAGCTGTTGCGGGGTCTCTAGCGACACGAGCGGCATGAGACACTCGCGACGAGAATTCACCGGAATCGAGCATCCTGGAGTGTCCCCTCTAGCAATCCCGGATCGTCGCAACAGAAAGTAATCAATCAAGCCACGACCTCCAGGGGGCAGCAGATCAACTACACGGGCCAGAAGCGCTCTTCTGGGAGATCTCCCCCAAGCTGGCTTCTGGCCAGGAATAACTTCCGGATAGCTCGTCTCGCCCAGGGGTGCATCCGTACCGATCTTCCGTTGGATCTCTCGGTGAGCGACTCCGCGATTTTGCCCCAACTGAGAGTGCCTCCGGGAGATCTGCCGGAGATCTGCCGGATATCCAGCCGGATATCAGCCTATTCGGCTCTCAATGCTTGCATCGGATCGAGGCGGGATGCACGCCACGCGGGAACAATACATGCGAACACAGCCACCGCGAGCAGCGTTGCGGCAACTGCCGCATAAACCGCCGGATCGAGCGGCTTGATCTCATAGAGCAAGTCGCGCATCAACTGGCTGGCTTCCAGGCTTGCCGCGAGTCCTACGAAAAGACCGAAGACCGCGGGCCGCATTCCATCCAGCAACATCTTTCGCATCAACTGTTCGCGCTTTGCGCCCAGCGCGACGCGGATGCCGATTTCGGTCGTCCGCTGCGCGGCCATGTAAGACATCACGCCGAACAGGCCCACCGCGGCAAGACCCAGCGACACCGTGGCGAACGCGACGAGCAGCGCGGTGTTGAAGCTCTGGTCCACGGTCGATTTGCTGAGCAACTGGTTCATGGTCAGCACATCGGAGACGGGCAGATCGTGGTCCATCTCTGAGACGATGCGCTGTACCGGAAGCGCGAACTGCTCCAGGTCGTGGCTGGAGCGAATCACAAGCGTGCCGACGTTCTCGATGCCGGCAGCCAGCGGATAATATTGCACCGGCCGCGGTGTTTCGCCGATTGCGTAGCGGGTATCGCCCACAATCCCCACAATGACGACATTTTGCCCACGCTCGCGGAGGTGTCGGCCCAGCGGATCTTCGCCGGGAAAGTACTGGCTGGCGAAGGATTGGCTGATGATGACTTCGTTGGCAGCATCCAAACGCTTCCCGTCGTCAAATGTACGTCCGCGCAAAATGGGAATGCCCATCGCGGCGAAGTACTTCGCATCAGCCCAGCGGCTTAAGGCAACCAGACCACTGCCTTGCGGCAACGGCGAATGCTCCACGACACTGAAGCTCCAGTCCGGCCCAGAGCCCTGCCCAGGGGCGACCGTCGCAAAGCCCGCCGCGTCCACTCCCGGCAGAGCGCGTACACGATCAAGCAGCGCGTCGTAGAAGTTGGCTCGCTGGGCGGATGTCGAATATCGGGCATCAGGAAGACCTAGGTGCATAGTGATCACGTCTTGCGTGATGCAACCCATGTCGGCGGATCGCAGCCGTTCATAGCTCTTGAGTAGCAGTCCGGCGCCAATGAGCAAGATCACAGTCAGTCCGACTTCGAGCGTAAGCAGCACCTTGCGCAGCCTGGCCCGAGCGCCGCTCCCGCTCACCGAGCGCGATGCCTCATGCAGCGCGCCGAGAATGCGCTTGTCGCTGATGCTGAAGGCAGCGATGAGGCCGGAGAACAAGGCGCACAGCAC
>Ga0210405_10004411_pt1 | contig 13224 bp, 11 predicted proteins | sample IncBWH11MmetaG_FD_155492 | JGI IMG/M metagenome (GOLD analysis project Ga0210405, IMG submission 155492) | Forest soil microbial communities from Barre Woods Harvard Forest LTER site, Petersham, Massachusetts, United States - Inc-BW-H-11-M | ecosystem: Environmental > Terrestrial > Soil >... | reverse complement strand
ACGAAGGCGAACGGCGATATTTCGCCGGCATGGCCGCCGGCGCCGGCAGATACCAGGATCAGACCGTCGGCGCCCTTCTCGATCGCCTTGTGGGCGAATTTCTGGTTGATCACGTCGTGAAAGACGATGCCGCCCCAGCGATGCGCGGCCTGATTGAGTTCTTCGCGCGCACCGAGCGAGGTGATGATGATCGGCACCTCGTGCTTTTCGCAAAGCGCCAGATCGTGTTCGAGACGGTTGTTCGAACGATGCACGATCTGATTGACGGCGAACGGCGCCGACGGGGCATCGGGATGAGCCGCGTCGTAGGCGGCGAGCTCTTGCTTGATCCGCACCAGCCACTCATCGAGCAGCTCGGGCGGCCGCGCGTTCAGCGCGGGAAACGATCCAACGATACCTGCCTTGCACTGCGCGATCACGAGATCAGGCACCGAGATGATGAACAGCGGCGCCCCGATCACGGGAATCGACAGACGGCCCTTGAACAAGGCAGGCATGGACATCTTCAAAAATCCTTATGCGCTGTTGAGGGGAGGTCTCATGCGTCAATCATAGAATGCCAGACATCATACCAACAAAGCAAATCACGGGTTCGGTGCGGGCTCCCGGCACTCCTGACACAGCGCACGGGTGACGTACGGGGAAGGCGCAAGGCACTTCGCAGGCCGGTTTCAGATCAATCTGGCCGCGACAATAAAGCCCGCCACCAGCACGCAGGCCCCGAGCGCCACCCACAGGCCCAGGCGTTTCTCGATCTCGGAACGGATTGTATCTCCGTAGCGGTTGAGCAGGATCGCGACGGCAAAAAACCGGCCGCCCCGGGCGATAATCGAGCACAGGATGAAGAGCCCGAGACTGTAGCCGGCAAAGCCCGAGGTGATGGTCACGAGCTTGTAGGGAATGGGCGTCAGGCCTTTGCCGATGATGATCCATGCGCCCCATTCCGCATAGGAAGCGCGGAAGGCTTCGACCTTGCCCCCAAGCCCGTACAGATTGATCAGCCACTGCCCGAGCGAGTCATAGAGCAAGGCGCCGATCGCATACCCGACCACACCCCCAGCGACCGAAGCCACGGTGCACAAGGTCGCAAACAGCCAGGCGCGCTTCGGCCGCGCGAGCGCCATCGGAAGCAGCATGATGTCTGGAGGCACCGGGAAAAAGGAGCTTTCGGCGAAGGAAACCGCCGCGAGCACCCAAAGCGCGTAGGGCTTGTCAGCCGCCGCAACACACCAATCGTAAATCCGTCTCAGCATGCCGCGATGAACCACCATCGGGCGGATTTGTCCATGCCGGGACGCCAGGAATTTGTCCTCAGTGGCGCTTGCGCAAAGTGCGGCTCCCAAGCGCGACAATCGGTCGCCGTGCCATCCGGGTTGGCGTAACCTTCGTCAACTTGACCGGTGACTTCGGCATCTTCTCGGCAATCCCAAGCAGATGCTCGCGCCGCTCCATTTCGCGCCACACGTCTTCGGGCCGCACACCGGCCGACGCCCACAAGACGGTGAGATTGTAAAGCAGGTCGGCACTTTCGCGGACCACCGCGTCTGTCTTGCCACTGACGGCGTCGATCACGACCTCGATGGCTTCTTCGGCCAGTTTCTTCGCCATCTTGGCGGGGCCGCGTTCAAACAACCGTGCCGTTCGCGAAACCGCCGGATCGAGATCCTTGGCCGCGATCACCGCCAGATAGAGCCGCTCGAGCGAATCACTCATATGCTGAAAATAGTCCAAACGCGTGGCCAGCGTGTTAACGGCGCCTGCCGATGTGAAGAAAACTGCCGGCCACAGTGACCAGCAGATTAATCCGGTCGAAGAGACTTGCGGCGATCCGCCGGCAAGCAGTCGGTCCCGGAAAAGGGGCAGGCATGCCCGGTTGTCCAGCCATATCCGCAAGCGGCCGGCGGCGTCACCGCCGTAAAAATACGGGCCTGGCGCCCCATCAGCCGCCTCCATCGCGGTCCGGCCTGACGGGTTCCTGAATCCGGCCGCCCCTGGTGCAAACTGAACGGCCGTCCCGAGCACTCATCAACTGTTCAGATTTCATTCGGCACTATGCACGCACCGGCGTTTCCACGTCGTGATAGAGACATATCCGGCATGGCAATTGACCTCCGGTTCCGGTGTGATGCTGATGCGTGCAAGTCAGACAATTTCCCGCTGCATTCTGACTTTCCTGGTCAGTCTGCTCGGTCTTGTGTGCCTGGGCGCAGCCGAAGGACAGACCGCGGGCGAAAGCCGCCAACCGATCGCGATCCAGTTTTCGCTCGATCGTGCGGTCAACGCCGGCGCCGCCCCTTTCGTGCTGGCGGCGACCGAGGGACTGTTCGCCTCGGAAGGCCTCGCGGTCACAACCGACATCGCCAATGGATCGCTGGACGCGATTGCGCGCGTCGCCGCGGGCGCCAGCGATTTTGCATTGGTCGATATCAACGTCTTGATCCGCTTTCGCGACAGGGAAGGCGTGCCGCCGGTCAAGGCGGTATTCGTATTGTTCAACAAGGCGCCCTACGCCATCGTCGCCCGCAAGAGCCGGGGCATCCACGCGCTCTCCGATATCGAAGGCAAAACGCTCGGCGTCGCGGACGGCGATTTCTCGATCTGGTTTTGGCCGGCGCTGGCGCGCCAGAACGGGATCAAGATCGCCACCGTCAAGCAGAATCGCATGAGCGCCGCCGTGCGCGAGCCGATGCTGTCGGCCGGTCAGGTCGATGCCGTGACCGGCTTCTCGTATCTGTCGGCGGTGAACCTGAAGGACCGCGGGGTTCCGGCCGACGACCTCGCCGTGCTGCGATTCGCCGACTACGGCTGCGAGGCCTACGGGTTTGCGGTGATCGTCAACCCGGCGTTCGCCGCCAGACGACCCGAGGCAGTGAAGGGCTTCCTGCGCGCGGCGATAGCCGGCACGAATCTGGCCATCAGGGAGCCCGGCCATGCGGTGGATGAGGTTCTCGACCGGATGGATGACGGCTCGCAGGAGCTTGAGCTGCAACGTCTGCATACGGTGATTGGGGACAACATCCTCACCGACGAAGTGAAGCGCAACGGCATAGGCGGCATCGATCCCGCCCGGCTGGAGCGGTCGATCGAGCAGCTCGCCGAGGATTTAAAATTCAGGAAACGGCCATCCGCGGCCGATATTTTCGACGATGGCTTCCTGCCTCCGCTCGGTGGCCGCCTGATCAATTGAGTAAAAACCCACTGGACGCTGTATCTCCCCGGCGATCCCTGATTAGAATGCGTCCCATCGACCCCTTTTTGTCCTTGAGTCGCATGTCCCTGCTTCGCCTTTATACGCGCGTCCTTGAATTGCTCGGCAAAGAGGCGCGATTGGGCTGGATCCTTGCCGGCGCCAATCTGCTGTTGGCCGGCGCGCAATTTGCCGAACCGGTGCTGTTCGGCCGGATCGTCGACGTTCTTTCCGGCAAGCCGTCCGGAGGAAGTTTCGGCTCGTCCTCGGCGTGGCCGCTGCTGGCGGCCTGGGCAGCGTTCGGACTGTTCATCATCTTGTGCAGCGCTGCCGTCGCGCTTCACGCCGACCGGCTGGCGCACCGCCAGCGTCAGGCGGTGCTGACGAACTATTTCGAACATATCCTGCAATTGCCGCTGACCTTCCACACCGGCACCCATTCCGGCCGCCTGATGAAGGTGATGTTGAACGGAACCGACTCGCTATGGCGGTTGTGGCTCGGTTTTTTCCGTGAACATTTCGCCGCGATCATGTCGCTTGTAGTGCTGCTTCCGTTGGCGCTTTACATCAACTGGCGGCTGGCGATCCTGCTGTTCGTCCTCTGCGTGGTGTTCACCGTGCTCACCACACTGGTGGTGCGCAAGACCTACGGCATGCAGAACGAGGTCGAGGCCCATTACAGCGATCTTTCGGCCCGCGCCTCGGATGCGCTCGGCAATGTCGCGCTGGTGCAAAGCTTCGTGCGCATCGATGCCGAGGTGCAGGGAGTGCGCTTCGTCGCCGACAAGCTTCTGGCGGCGCAGATGCCGGTTCTGTCGTGGTGGGCGCTGGTGACGGTGATCACCAGGGCCTCGACCACCATCACCGTGCTTTTGATCTTCACGGTCGGCATCGTGCTGCACGAACAGGGCCTCACCTCGGTCGGTGAGATCGTGATGTTCGTCAGTTTCGCCACCATGCTGATCCAGAAGCTCGAACAGGTGGTCAGCTTCATCAACAGCGTGTTCATGGAGGCGCCTCGCCTTCAGGAATTCTTCAATGTGCTCGACGCCGTGCCGGCCGTCCGTGACCGCCCCGACGCGATCGACACCGGACGTCTGTCCGGTCTGGTCGAGTTCAACGACGTCTCGTTCTCCTATGACGGCAAGCGGCCCGCGGTCGAAGACCTTTCGTTCACGGCGCTGCCCGGCCAGACCGTCGCGCTGGTCGGCCCGACCGGCGCCGGAAAATCCACCGCGATTGCCCTTCTGCACCGGGCGTTCGATCCGCAATCGGGATTCATCCGGATCGACGGCATGGACGTCCGCGGCTTGAAGCTGGCGGCGCTGCGGCGGAATATCGGCGTGGTGTTTCAGGAGGCGCTGCTGTTCGATCGTTCGATCGCGGACAATCTGCGGGTCGGCAAGCCGGACGCCACCGACGAGGAGTTGCGGATCGCGGCCGCCCGCGCACAGGCGCTGGAATTCATCGAGCGCAGCGAACGGGGATTCGAGACCAATGCCGGCGAACGCGGGCGGATGCTGTCCGGTGGCGAGCGGCAGCGGCTGTCGATTGCGCGGGCGCTTTTGAAGGATCCGCCGATCCTGATTCTCGATGAAGCGACCAGCGCGCTCGATGCCGTTACCGAGGCCAGGCTCAACGCGGCGCTCGACGAGGTGATGAAGGGACGCACGACCTTTGTGATCGCACATCGGCTTTCGACCATTCGCAACGCCACGCGTATTCTGGTGTTCGACAACGGACAGGTGATCGAAAGCGGAACTTTCGATGAACTGGTGGCGAAAGGCGGCCGTTTTGCGGAACTCGCAAGGGCTCAATTCATGGTGCAGGAGAATTCGCGGGCCAGCATTCAGGTACCCCAAGCAAGCAGCGCCGCGGCCGCCAAGATTTGAGCACCGCCGAAATTCGGCCCCTTTCGTCCGCGATTTAGTGGCCTAGCCTCTGTTCCGGATGGCCAAGCCGGTATAGGTTTGCGACAGCCGGGGAGCGACGGCGCCGGACACGCTTGAAACCCGAACGTCACATGCTAGACCTCCTTCTCGAAGGCGGGTCTCAAAGGACCGGAACCGGATAGTGCATTTTCTTCGCCCATTGCTTTTCAAACCTTCCTTGAACCGGGTTCTCTTTATTGCAGCGCTTGTCGTTGTCACGCCGCGCGTGGCGGATGCCGAAGCGCTGCTGGTCGTTGAGGCCGATACCGGCAAAGTGCTGCAAGCCGAGAACGCGACCTATCCCTGGTATCCCGCATCGGTGACCAAACTGATGACGGCGTATGTGACGCTCAAGGCCGTCAAGGAAGGGCGGATGTCGCTCGATACATTGCTGACGGTATCTCCCCTTGCGGCCTCGCAATCGCCTTCGAAGATGGGGTTCCGGCCGGGCACTCGGGTCACTGTCGACAATACGCTCAAAATGATGCTGGTGAAGTCGGCCAATGACATGGCGGTGGTGCTGGCCGAAGGCGTTGGAGGTTCGATCGACGGTTTTTCGGCGCTGATGAACCAGAACGCGCAGCGGCTCGGCATGACGCAGACGAGTTACGTCAATCCGAACGGCCTGCCCGCCGACGGTCAGATCACTTCGGCGCGCGATCTCGCGATCCTTGCCCGCGCAATTATCCATGATTTGCCGGAGTACGAATATTTCGTTCGCATTCCCTCGATCCGCTACGGCCGCAGGGTGACGCAGAACTTCAACAAGCTGATCGGCCGCTATCCCGGCGCCGATGGCTTCAAGACCGGTTTCATCTGCGCCTCCGGCTACAATCTGGTGGCGTCGGCGACCCGCAACGGCAAACGGTTGATCGCGGTGGTGCTTGGTGCGTCATCCGGCCAGATGCGCGCGGTAAAGGCAGCCCAGCTGCTTGAGCGCGGCTTTGCCAATAACACGCTGTCCTGGTTGCGCCCCTCGCTCGGCACGGTCGATAATCTGGTGCCGATCGATGCCTCGCCGCCGAACCTGCGCGACGAGATGTGTAGCGGCAAGCGCCACAAGCCGGCCAGCGACGAGGATGAGGATACGGTTGCGGGCAACGCCGCCGGGTCCGGCAACTCCGAGCCGGCGCTGGCGTTCTTCACCGCCGGGCTGCAGCCGCCGACGTTGAAGCCGTCCGAATTGCTGGCGGCGGCCCCCACCCCGTCCGAGCCTATCCCTGTTTATACCGGGCCGACCAGGACCGGCGCCGACTTGATTGCGGCTGTCGCCGCAGACGCCAACGAACAGGCGGCGCGGCATCGCGGGAAGAAATCACGGGTCGCGGCCAAAAAGCCGAATACGGCAGCTGAGCCCAAAAATGAGGCCGAGGCCAAGTCCGAGACCAAGGATACCGGCGCCGCTGCCAAACCGGCCCGCATCAAGCACGCGAGCGCCAAGCCGGATGGTTCCCCGAAGGCCACGGACAAAGCGGACGCGAAGCCGGCAAAACCCAAGGCTGCCGCAAAGCCTGCGGCCAAACCCAAGAGCACCGAGGCTAAACCGGCGGATCAAAAGTCCGCTGCTGCCCCGCACACATAGAGCGTTTTCGAGCGAAAGCCCGCCCCGCACTTGATGCGGGGTGGGTACCGGTTGGCGTGAAGAAAACGCGTCAAAACCAGGGATTGGGACATCGGTTCTGATTCAATCAGAACCGATACTCCAGCCGGTTCTGGCCGGTCGGACCGGCACTTTTCCGTGACCCACGCGCCCAGAGCGCGCCGCCGCTTGCCATCGGCCGCCGCAATGCTCAATACTGCCCCAAATAACCCGTCCCGCGCCAACAAGCGGGCAAGACCAAGGGAAACGAACCAGGAGGGGAAATAGCATGGAGCGCATCTGGCTCAAGCAATATCCGGCCGGCGTGCCCGCCGATATCGATGTGACCCAATACTCGTCTCTGGTCGAACTGCTGGAAGAAAGCTTCGCGAAATTTTCAGGCCGCAAGGCTTTCATCTGCATGGACAAGTCCATCAGCTACCGCGACCTCGACGAGATGTCGCTGGCGCTCGCCGCCTTTCTGCAGAGCAAGGGGCTGCAAAAGGGCGCACGCGTCGCGCTGATGATGCCGAACGTATTGCAGTATCCGGTCTCCACCGCCGCCGTGCTGCGCGCGGGCTTCACGGTGGTGAACGTCAATCCGCTCTATACCCCGCGCGAGCTTGAGCATCAGCTCAAGGATTCCGGCGCCGAGGCAATCGTCGTTCTGGAGAACTTCGCCACTACTGTGCAGCAGGTGATTGCAAAGACGGCGGTGAAGCATGTCATCGTCGGCAGCATGGGCGACATGCTCGGCCTGAAGGGCTTGATCGTCAATCTGGTGGTGCGGCGGGTCAAGAAGATGGTGCCGCCCTACTCCATTCCGGGCGCGGTCGCTTTCAACGATGCGATTGCCGCCGGCCGCGGCATGAAGTTCAACAAGCCCAGGATCGGGCTCGAGGATGTCGCCTTCCTGCAATATACCGGCGGCACCACCGGCGTCTCCAAGGGCGCGACGCTGCTTCATCGCAACATTGTTGCCAACGTGCTCCAGAACGACGCCTGGCTGCAGCCGGCGCTGAAGAAGCCGCCGCATCTCGAGGAGTTGTTCATCGTCTGCGCGCTGCCGCTCTATCACATCTTCGCGTTGACGGCGTGCTTCCTGCTGGGGACGCGCGCTGGCGGCGTCAATCTCCTGATTCCGAACCCGCGCGACATGGCTGGCTTCGTCAAGGAGCTGATGAAATATCAGATCAACTTTTTCCCGGCGGTCAACACGCTCTACAACGGACTGTTGCATACGCCCGGTTTCGACAAGGTCGATTTCTCCAGGCTGAAAGTCTGCAACGGCGGCGGCATGGCTACCCAGAAATCGGTTGCGGAAGCCTGGCTCAAGACCACCGGCTGCTCGCTGTCGGAGGGTTATGGCCTGTCGGAAACCTCGCCGACGCTGACCTGCAATCCCGCCGATACCGACAAATTCTCGGGCTCGATCGGGATTCCCGTCCCATCGACTGACCTGTCGATTCGCGACGATGACGGCAACGAGGTGCCGCTCGGTCAGCCCGGCGAAATCTGCGCCAAGGGTCCGCAGGTGATGGCCGGATACTGGAACCGGCCCGAAGAGACCGCCAAGGTGATGACGGCGGATGGTTACTTCCGCACCGGCGATATCGGGGTGATGACGCCGGACGGCTACACCAAGATCGTCGATCGCAAGAAGGACATGATCCTGGTATCGGGCTTCAACGTCTATCCCAACGAGATCGAGGAAGTCATCGCCGGCCATCCCGGCGTGCTGGAATGCGCCGTCATCGGCGTCGACGATCCGCGCTCGGGCGAGGCGGTCAAGGCGTTTATCGTCAAGAAGGATCCGAACGTCACCGCCGAGGACATCATCAAATATTGCGGCACCCAGTTGACCAACTACAAGGTGCCCAAGCAGATCGAGTTCAGGACCAGCCTGCCGAAGACCAATGTCGGCAAAATCCTGCGCCGCGAGTTGCGCGACGAAAAGAAGGCCGCGGCCGCCTGAGAATGGACGGACACGAGCCTGTTCATGACCGACGCGCGCGACGCCACGCCTGAGGATGTCCTTGCGTTCTGGCGCGAGGCCGGCCCCGGCCGCTGGTACAAGCGCGACGCTGGGTTCGACGTCGTCGTGCGCAGCCAATTTCTCGGACTGTGGGAGAAGGCAGTAGCCGGCGAGCTGTCATCCTGGGAGGCATCCGATGACGGCGCGCTGGCGCTGGTCATCGTGCTCGACCAATTTCCACGCAACATGTTTCGCGGCGATGTCCGGACCTATTCAAGCGACGCACTGGCCCGAGAGGTCGCGGGCCGGGCCATCGCGCGTGGAGTGGACATGCGCGTCGAAGGGGCCTTGCTCGAATTTCTCTACATGCCGTTCATGCATTCGGAGCATCTGGCCGACCAACTGCGTTGCGTCGAGCTGTTCCGCAACACCGGCAACGCCGAGAACCTCGGATATGCCGAGAATCATGCCGAGATCATCCGCCGCTTCGGCCGCTTTCCCCATCGCAATCGCATCCTGGGCCGCATCACAACCTCCGAGGAGCGGGCCTTTCTCGATAGCGGCGGATTTTCCGGCTGATGACAGAACGGTGAACACGCCGGATCATTGCCGTTTCCCTGACGGCGAATATTGTGCCCGCAGCCTTCACGGTTTAAGAAACATCCGCACAATTAGGGAGAATTGACGATGACGATCAAAGTTGGCGACAAGCTGCCCGAGGCAAAGTTTCGCGTGATGACGGCGGACGGTCTGCAGGTCAAGACCACCGACGATATCTTCAAGGGCAAGAAGGTCGCGCTGTTCGCTGTGCCCGGCGCCTATACCGGGACCTGCCACAAGATGCACCTGCCGAGCATTTTTCTCAACGCCTACGCCATCAAGGACAAGGGCGTGAACACGATCGCGATCGTCTCGGTGAACGATGCCTTCGTCATGAACGCCTGGAAGCGCGACACCGACCAGCGCGATGAAGCCACCTTCCTTGCCGACGGCAACGCCGAATTCACCAAGGCGATCGGCATGGAGCTGGATGCCTCCGGCAACGGGCTCGGCATTCGCTCGCACCGCTATTCGATGCTGGTGGATGACGGCGTCGTTAAGAAGCTCAATCTGGAGCCGGCACCCGGCAAGGTCGAGGTTTCCGGCGGCGATACGCTGCTGGGGCAGCTCTGAGAGTTTTGCTCCGCAACGCCCAAACTCGTCATCGCCCGGCTTGACCTTCCCCTCTCCCCTTGTGGGAGAGGGCGCCTGAGCGAAGCGAGGGCGGGTGAGGGGTCTCTCTCCGCGGATGCAAACCCCTCATCCGGCGCGGACTTCGCATAGCCGATGCAAAGCATCGGCGTTCTATTAAAAGAACGGCGGCCGAGGGCCGCCTACGGCCACCTTCTCCCACAAGGGGAGAAGGGAATAAGCAGATCGACGCTCCGTCCCCAATCCCCTTCCCTACGTCTTCAATCTCGCCATCGCCACGCCATCGCGCGCCAGTTGATCGGCGCGCTCGTTTTCGTCGTGGCCGGCATGGCCCTTGACCCAGTGCCAGCGCACCTGATGCGGTTTCAGCGCGGCGTCGAGACGCTGCCACAGCTCGGCGTTCTTGACCGGCTTCTTGTCCGCGGTGCGCCAGCCGTTCTTCTTCCAGCCATGGATCCACCCCGTAATGCCCTGACGGACATATTGGCTGTCGGTATAGAGGTCGACCGTACAGGGCTTTTTGAGCGCTTCCAGCGCCGAGATCGCCGCCATCAGTTCCATGCGGTTGTTGGTGGTATGCGCCTCGCCGCCCTTCAATTCCTTTTCGACGTCGCCGAATTTCAGGATCGCGCCCCAGCCGCCCGGTCCCGGATTGCCGGAGCAAGCACCATCGGTGTGGATCGTGACCGGGGGCAGTGCGCTCACGCCATCAGTCCTGAGGCTGCAACGCCGTAATCGCGAATATTGGCCACACCCTGCTGAAACCGCAGCTTGCGGACATATTCCAGCGGATCTTTCGGCCGCACCAGAGCGCCCGCAGGCACGTTGAGAAAATCAACCAGGCGCGTCAGCAGGAAGCGCAGCGCGGCGCCGCGGGCCAGCAGCGGCAGCGCATTCTCTTCCGCGTCGGATAATTTCCGCGTCCGGCCATAGGCGCCGAGAAAGGCGCGGGCCTTGGTGACGTTGAACGAATAATCGCTCTCGAAACACCAGGCGTTGAGGCAGATGGCCACGTCGTAGGCGAGCATATCGGTGCAGGCGAAGGTGAAATCGATGATGCCCGACACCCGTTCGCCCAGGAAAAAAACGTTGTCCGGAAACAGATCGGCGTGAATCACCCCTCCCGGCAAACCCTTCGGCCAGACGTTGCTCTCCAGATGATCGAGCTCGGTCCGAATAAAATCGCGCAGCCCATGTTGCACCTCGTCGGCGCGCGCGGCGGCCTGTTCGAACAACGGCCGCCAGCCCGACACCGACAGCGCATTGGCCCTGGCCATCGGAAAATCGGCCCCGGCAAGATGCATCTGCGCCAGCGCCTGGCCGACGCCGGCGCAATGCGCCGCATTGGGCTTTCGCGGCCAGACGCCTTCCAGAAAATTGATGATCGCCGCCGGACGGCCGCCGAGAGCGCTGAGCGCCTCGCCGCCCTTGTTCTTCAGCGGTTGCGGGCAAGAGATGCCGCGCGAGGCGAGATGGGTCATCAGGCCGAGAAAAAACGGCAGGTCGCTTTTCGCGACCCGCTTCTCGTACAGCGTCAGGATGAAATATCCGGCCGAGGTATGGAGCAGGAAATTGGAATTCTCGACGCCCTCGGCGATGCCTTTGTAGGACAACAGTTCGCCGATCTCGTAATCTCTCAGGAATTCCGCAAGCTCGTCGGCGGCGACGTCGGTGTAAACCGCCATCGCGTTTATTCCGCAGCGTCTGGCCGCAGCGAACGCGGCAACGGAAAGAATTCGTTCTCTTCCGCGGCCGAGACCGTCTCCACATGCAGTTCGTATCGCTCGGCGAACGCACCCATGATCTCTTCGACGATCACTTCCGGCGCCGACGCGCCCGCGGTGATGCCGAGGCTCTTGATGCCGGTGAATTTCGACCAGTCGAGATCGCCGGCGCGTTGTGCCAAAACCGCGATCGGGCAACCCTCGCGCTCGGCAACCTCGCGCAGGCGCTGCGAGTTCGACGAATTCGGCGCGCCGACCACGATCAGGGCATCGACCACGGGCGCGACCTTCTTCACCGCCAGCTGGCGGTTGGTGGTGGCGTAGCAGATGTCTTCCTTGTGCGGGCCGGAGATGTTCGGGAAACGGTCCTTCAGCATCGCGACGATTTCCGCGGTGTCGTCGATCGACAGCGTGGTTTGCGTGACGAAGGCGAGATTGTCGGGATCCTTCGGCGTGAAGGTGGCCGCGTCATGCGCGGTCTCGATCAGCGTCACCGCGCCCGGCGGCAATTGTCCCAGCGTGCCGACCACTTCCGGATGGTGGGAATGGCCGATCAGGAGGATCTCGCGGCCGCGCTTGAAATGGATCGCCGCCTCCCGGTGCACCTTGGTGACCAGCGGGCAGGTGGCGTCGAGCGAGAAGAAGTTGCGGGCCCGGGCATCCGCGGGCACCGATTTGGGAACCCCGTGGGCCGAAAACACCACCGGCGCATCGGTGTTGTCGGGGATCTCGGCCAGTTCCTCGACGAAAATGGCCCCTTTGGTCCGGAGGCTGTCCACGACATAGCGGTTATGGACGATCTCGTGGCGGACATAGACCGGGGCGCCATAGATCGCGAGCGCCCGCTCGACGGTATCGATCGCCCGCACCACGCCGGCACAGAAGCCCCGTGGCGAGCAAAGCACGATATTCAGGGGTGGTTTGGCGGGCATAAAGGGTGTCTCGGACCGGTTAACCCCTTCTGGCGGGTGGGGAACGGTCGATTCATGCAAGGACAACTCGTCAAAGGACTTGGGACGCCTTTTGGGCGCTGTCAAGTCCGGTCAGCAAACCATTGCACAGGTCTGCCCCGACGGCTTATATAGGGCGTAATTCCCGTCATCGCTGATGACCACGGCTTCGCCTCCAAAAGAGGTGGGCGAAGCACAAAGGAGATTTGCCATGAGCAACGCACCGCTGATGCCAAAGGCGACTGCCGTGTGGCTGGTAGACAATACCGCCCTGACCTTCGACCAGGTGGCGGATTTCACCAAAATGCACCCGCTCGAGGTCCGCGCCATCGCCGACGGCGATGCCGCCCAGGGCATCAAGGGCATGGACCCGATTTCGACCGGCCAACTGACCCGCGACGAGATCGAAAAGGGTGAAAAAGACCCGAATTACCGGCTCAAGCTCGGCGAGAGCAAGGTCACCCTGCCGCCTCAAGCCAAGAAAAAGGGCCCGCGCTATACCCCGGTCTCGCGCCGCCATGAGCGGCCGAGCGCGATCCTGTGGCTGGTGCGCAATCACCCCGAATTGAAGGACGCGCAGATCATGCGGCTGGTCGGCACCACCAAGACCACCATCGCCAGCGTGCGCGACCGCACCCACTGGAACGCCTCGACCCTGACCCCGATGGATCCGGTGACGCTCGGCCT
>Ga0210405_10004409_pt1 | contig 13232 bp, 10 predicted proteins | sample IncBWH11MmetaG_FD_155492 | JGI IMG/M metagenome (GOLD analysis project Ga0210405, IMG submission 155492) | Forest soil microbial communities from Barre Woods Harvard Forest LTER site, Petersham, Massachusetts, United States - Inc-BW-H-11-M | ecosystem: Environmental > Terrestrial > Soil >... | reverse complement strand
CGCGAGGGCAGAGACGCGCGCAACTGTTGTTCGTTGCCGAAAATGCGCCGGTAGACAGCGCGCGTGAGCGTCAGCGACGTGCGCGCGCGCGTCATGCCGACATAAACCAGGCGCCGCTCCTCTTCAATTCCTTTTTCTTCGTTCAACGAGCGGCCATGCGGGCAGATGCCCTCTTCCATCCCCGTCAAGAAGACATGATCGAACTCCAGCCCCTTGGTGCTGTGCAGCGTAATGAGTGTCACACCGGGCTTGCCTTCGAAGGAATCCGCGTCGCTCACGAGGGCGGCTGCATCCAAAAAATCCGTAAACGTTTCGCCGGCTTCCATGCTTTCGGCGACTGCTCGCGCTAGCTCTTCTAGATTCTCGAGCCGCGCCACATCCTCGGGCGTGTTGCGGTCTTTAAGCATGTCCATGTAACCGCTCTCTTCCAGGACGGTGCGAAGAAACTCGGCTGGCTCCTTCGTGGACAAAGCTTCTTTCAGCTTGCCGATCAATTCTTGAAACGAGCGCAGAGGCGTCACGGCGCGGCCGGCTGCTGCTCCGGATACAAATTTTTCAATCGCCGTCCAGAGCGGTGATCCGTCCACGCGTGCCGTCTCGCGGAGAGAATCCAAAGTGGTCTTCCCGATGCCGCGCGGAGGCACGTTCAAGACACGCAGCAGCGAAATATCATCTTCTGGATGCATCGCCAGCCGGACGTAAGCTAGTGCGTCTTTGACTTCGGCTCGATTGTAAAAGCTGAATCCGCCGACCAGTTTGTAACGCAGCCCGCGGCGTCGAAACACCTCTTCGAACGCTCGTGACTGGAAATTTGTCCTGTACTCGACGGCGCAGGTCTGTGCGGAGTCGTCATTCAGAATGCGTTCCAGCTCTCCTGCAACAAACTCCGCCTCGGCCTGGGCATCGCGCGCTTCGAAGTAGCGGAGGTTCGCGCCTGTGCCTTTTGTCGCGCTCAGAGACTTACCGAGTCTTTCCGGATTGTTCGCAACCACCGCTCCGGCCGCATCCAAAATGTTCTGTGTGGATCGGTAGTTGCGCTCCAGCTTTACAACTCGCGCGCCAGGGAAATCCCGGGAAAAACTCAGCAAAATTGAGACGTCCGCGCCCCGCCAACGATAGATCGACTGGTCTTCATCGCCGACGACGCACAAGTTATGTTTAGGCCCGGTCAGCAGGCGCAGCAAATCGTACTGCACGCGATTAGTGTCCTGATACTCATCGACGTGGATGTATTGGAAACGAGCTTGCCACTTTTCGCGGACCGCTGGCACTTCTCGAAGCAGACGCACCGAGCGCAGAAGCAAATCGTCAAAATCTAGGGCATTGCTTTGGTGCAAGAGCTTTTCATAGGCCGCAAAAACGTCCGCGGTGCGCCTGCCGTCCTGACCGATGGCCTCGCCGCGCATCATCTCCGGAGTCTTCCCATGGTTCTTCGCGTAACTGATACTACTTAGAATATTTCGTGGCGTAAGGCTGTCGTCATCGATCGCCAGCTTGCTCATGGCCAGCTTGACGGCAGCTAGCTGATCGTCGTCATCGTAGATGGCGAAATCTCGCGGCAAGCCAGCGCTGGGCGCTTCCCGCCGCAAAAGCCGCGCGCAAAGGGAATGAAACGTCGAAAGCCAAGGCTGCGCGGGCCGCACGCCAGAACGAAGCAAAAGATCAGAGACCCGCGTGCGCATCTCCTCCGCGGCCTTGTTCGTGAAGGTGACGGCAAGGATCGATTCCGCGGGCACGCCCTTGGAAATCAAGTTGGCCATGCGAAACGTGATCGCACGTGTCTTGCCGGTTCCTGCTCCGGCAAGAATCAGCACGGGGCCTTCTACTGTTTCTGCCGCCAGGCGCTGTTCCGGATTCAGTTCGTCGAGAAGATTCAACATTTACCTGCTGTGGTCGAATATGCGATGCCTTGTGATGGTAGCCGAGTGAGCGCACGCGCGCAAATTATCGGATTTTTCTGCAGCATTCGCTCAGAAATTGCCCACAGACAATCGCGATTTGAGTTTAGCGCTCGCCTTGCTGGCTCAGGTCAATCTCGAAGTACACAAGCGGGTGATTCTTCTCCAGCGCCCGAACGTCCGGGATATAAAGATGCGCCGTGTGGAGCAGATCGAACTGACCCTGCAAATCGAAGTAGAGCAGCCCTTGCACGGAGCGATGGGGCGCAACGATGCTGCTTCCGATCGCCGCCTCGGCTGCGGCCTTTTGCATTTCCGTCCAGTGTTTATCGCGGCCCATCTTTGGGCCGGTCGGTATCGGAATGGGAGATCTGCGCGTTGCCGACGGATCCCTTTTCTTCGATTCGGTGGCCACGTCGGCCACGTCGTCGGCTGTCAGAGAGCGCAGCGCCTGATGGTTGTCCTCGGACACTGCGACGTTCAACCGGATTTGCTCGAGGTCAACCTTCATGCTGTCGTCCGAATCGTTGCGGATAATCGTGTCTATGGCCACTACGCCTGCGGCAAGCGGCGATTTCTTTGGGAATTTCGCTTTGTAGTTAGCCGCATCCGTCCACGGTTGCGCCGAGATAGTCACACCCTCATGCGATTCGAGCGCTGCTGCCTTCAGCGTGGCCGGCGGTTGCTGGGCTGAGGGCCCGTCAGAAAAAATTGTGGCCGCAAGAAAGGGAACTATAATGGCTAGGTTTCGCATAGGGTTATAATAGTCCTTTCTCATCTCGACGCCTTCGATTCCTGGGGGAAGTGCAAGGTTGCCCGCACCGCGCACCGCCTGCGCGCGGCGGTGCGAACGAGAGACCGGAGTCACGTTTAGTGTATTTTACCTACAGCCTGCTCATGGGCTTTGCGGCCCTCCTGCTCACCCCGTACTGGCTAGTGAAGGGTTTGCGCCACGGCAAATATTTTTCCAATCTTGGCCAGCGACTCGCTTTTTCGTTCCCGACGCTGGGCAAACTTCACGAAAACCGCCCTGGCGCCATCTGGATTCATGCCGTTTCCGTCGGCGAGGCGCTTTCGGGTATCACGCTTGCGAGGCGATTGAAGCAGGCCTATCCGGACCGGCCACTCGTCGTTTCAACGACCACTTTGACGGGCCAAGCGCTTGCTCTTGAACGTATGCCCTTTGCCGATGCGATTTTCTATTTCCCTTTGGATTGGGCGTTTTGCGTTCGCCGGGTATTGCGGACGGTTCGGCCCTCGATCGTCATCGTCCTCGAGACGGAAATCTGGCCTAACTTCCTCCGTGAAGCGCGGCGGCGCAATGTCCCCGTCGTGTTTGTGAGTGGCCGCATTTCGGACCGTTCCTTCGCTCGTTATCAACGATTTCTCGGCGTCTTCGGGTTTTTCCTACGGCCATTTCTCCGGAGCGCTCTTGGGAATGCCTCTGCTTTTCTTATGCAAAGCGAAAACGACGCGGAGCGAATTCGCGCTCTCGGCTCTTCGGCTGACCTCGTGCGGGTCAGCGGTAATCTGAAATATGATTTGGAACTTCCTGCGCCTACGCCGATCTCAAACTGGCTTGCCACAGAAGCCAAGCGTCGTGGACGCTCACCCATCATTGTCGCGGGCAGCGTCGTCGCGACCGAGGAACCCCACGCTTTGATTGCCTTTGGTACTTTGCAAGGGGAATACCGCAAAGCGCTCTTAGTGTTGGCACCGCGCAAACCGGAGTGCTTTGAATCGGCGGCGGAGTTCATCGATGAGTCTCACCGCAAATTCATCCGCCGCTCACAATTACCCGTTCCCGGGCCGTCACAAAATGGCACCGCATCCGGTGAATTTTCTATTCCCGACGATGTGACCGTCATCCTGCTCGATAGCATCGGCGAACTTGCATCGCTTTACCGCGTGGCCGACGGCGCGTTTGTGGGCGGTTCGTTGGTGCCATCCGGCGGACACAATATCCTCGAGCCTGCTGCCTTTGGAAAAGTTCCTGTGTTTGGGCCGTCCATGGAAAACTTCGCGGAAATTGCGCAGCGATTCACGGCGGCCGGAGCGGCAGTCCAGGTGGAGAGCCCCGAAGACGCGGGCGTCGCCTGGATCGAGTTCCTGCGCGATCCCGAGCGCGCCGCGCGCATGGGGGAGACAGCTCGCAACCTTGTCGAAAGCAGTCGCGGCGCCACCGATCGTGCCATCGCGGAGATCGCCCGGCACCTCGACGGCGCCGTACGAGAGCATGGATGAACTTGCCGCCGCTGGCGCGTGCCTTGCTCTGGCCGCTTACTGTTGTGTATGGCGGCTATGTTCGGATGCGCGTCTGGCTCTATGCGCAAGGCTGGCTGACGCAGCGGCGTTTGCGCGGCAAAGTGATTAGTGTAGGCAACTTAACCGTCGGGGGTACCGGCAAGACGCCCATGGTTTTGTGGCTCGCAGAAAAATTTCTCGCGGAAGGGAAGCGCGTCGCCATTCTGAGCCGGGGATATCGCGGATCGAGCGGCACGAGCGATGAAATCGAGCTGATGAAGCATCGCCTGCAAGGACGGGTTACGTTTGGCGTCGGCAAAGATCGTTTTGCCGAGGGCCATCGCATCGAACAGCAAAAGCCCATCGACGTCTTCCTTCTCGACGATGGTTTTCAGCACCTTCCTCTCGCCCGCGATCTGGACATTCTGATGCTGGACGGCTCGCGCAAACTTAAGGAACAATGGCTTCTGCCGTCAGGAACGCTGCGTGAGCCCATTTCCGCCTGCCGCCGGGGCGACATTTTGGTGGTGACGCGCAAGACCGAGCGCCCCGACATCGAAGCCGGCGACGCTCACAAATACTCCATTTTCTACGCGCAGACGCGGCTGCTGGGTTTTCGTCGTCATGGTGAAGGCACCGGCCTCCATTATCTGAGCGAAATCAGCAACGGTCCGTTCTTTGCCTTCTGCGGCATCGGCAATCCTCAAGCATTCTTCAACGATCTGAGCCATTGGCATGTACCCGTGGCCGGGCAGAGTATTTTCCGGGATCATCATCGGTATACGCCAGCCGATCTTCGGCGATTGGAAAGGGCAGCGCAGAGCGCAGGTGCGATCGGATTCGTGACCACGGAAAAGGATGCCGAAAACCTCGATAAAGAAAGCAGCAAGGCGCTCCCCATCTTTGTCGCTGTGATCGATTTCGTCTTCACGGCGGAGAGTGAATTCATCGCTGCTTTAGAAAGAAAACTTCAGTCGCCCCGTGGGGCCTTGGAGTGAAAATCCTCATTCGTGCCACGAACTGGGTTGGCGACGCCATCATGGCGCTGCCTGCGCTGCGTGCTGTGCGCTCGCGTTTTCCGGAAGCAGAGATAACGATTCTTGCGCGGCCCTATGTTGCGGCCATCTACAAAAATCAGCAGGTATGCGACAACATGATGCTTGTGGATGACAAAAGCGACATGGTGGGCCAACTCCGCGGTCAGAAATTCGACACAGCCCTCTTGCTTCAGAATGCCTTCGAAGCCGCTTGGATTGCCTGGCGTGCCGGAATCCCAGAGCGCATCGGATACGCGCGTGACGGCCGCAGCCTTCTCCTCACGAAGGCGTTGCCCATGCCGAAGTCCGGGGAGATTCCCCTTCATGAGCAATATTACTATCTGGAATTGCTTCGCCGTGCAGGCTGGCTGGATGTTTTGCCGCAAGAATCCTTCATCAAGCTCAAAGTTCCTGAAGAGGATCGCCAACGAACCGCAAAGTTTATTCTTTCTGCCGGTGCGAGACCCGATGCCTTGCGAATCGCCATCGGTGCAGGCGCATCCTACGGCTCGGCGAAGTGCTGGCCGCCTGATCGCTTTGCGGACCTGGCGAATCGTCTTCATGCGCAAGCGGATGCAGATGTGATTCTCTTCGGCACGCGCGCTGAAGCGCCAGTCTCGTCTGCAATCGCAGCGGGCATGCACCACCCGCCAGTCGATCTCACCGGAAAAACTTCTGTAGCTGATTTACCTGCGCTTCTTTCTCAGTGTCATCTCTTCATTGGGAATGACTCCGGCGCAATGCACGTCGCCGCGGCTGTCGGTCTACCAGTCGTGGCTGTCTTTGGGCCAACAGATCCCTTCGGCACGGCACCCGTCACGCCGCGCTGCAGCATCGTGCAGGAAAAACCATACTGCAGCCCGTGTTTCCTGCGTCGATGCCCGACGGATCACCGCTGTATGACTCGCGTTGCTGCCGACGCCGTCGAAGCTGCCGCGCGTCACTGGATTTCGTCGATGGAGGCGCGTCCTGCCTGAAACCGGTACTCTCCGGCCCGCGGTTTTTCTCGATCGTGACGGCACTATCGCCGAAGAAGTCGGCTACTTGAATCACGTCAGCCGATTTCGTATCTTGCCACGCGTAGCGGATGCCATACGTCGCTTGAACGAGGCACAGTTGCCCGTGATTGTCGTAACAAACCAGTCCGGCGTTGGCCGCGGCTATTTTCCAGAATCGGTAGTACACACGATCCACGAACTTATGACCCAGCAACTCGAAGCCGCCGGGGCCCATCTCACCGCCGTATACTATTGCCCGCACACCCCGGCCGACGGCTGCGACTGCCGCAAGCCGAAGACAGGAATGCTCGACCGGGCCGCCCGCGAGCACGCCATCGAATTGCGTCGCTCCTTTGTCGTCGGCGATCGCCACGGCGACATCGAACTCGCTCGCCGCGCAGGCGCGTCCAGTGTCCTCGTGCGTACTGGCTACGGCGAAGGCGAATATCTCTGGAATGCCCCAAAGTGGCAGTTTCAGCCTGATTTTGTCGCCGCCGACCTCGCCGATGCGGTGCACTGGATCTTGAGGCCAACGAAATGAAGCGCGTCGCAAAAAAACGCGTCGCAAAGAAACGCGTCGAAGAAAAGCACGCACCGTCTTCGTCGGTCGATCTGCTGGCCCTCGCGGACTATGTCGAGCAATTCTCCTCGAAAACGGTTGTTCTCTTCGGCGATTTTGTCGCGGATGAATTTCAGTTTGGCGAGATTTCCCGTGTCTCCCGCGAAGCCCCTGTCCTGATTCTCCGCCATCGCGAAACGCATCTTGTTCCAGGCGGCGGCGCCAATGCCGCCAACAATTTTGCAGCGCTTGGCACCCACGTCTTTCCCATCAGCGCTGTCGGTGATGATCCAGCCGGAGATGCCCTCATTGCTCATTTCCGCAGGAAGCGCGTCGATATCTCCGGCATCCTCCGCGTCAAAGGCTGGACGACTCCCACCAAGACCCGTTTCCTAGCAGGTTGGGCCCACACCGTTGGCCAACAAGTTCTCCGCGTCGACCGCGAGCCGCATTCTCCAATTCCAGAAGCGGTGCACAAGAAACTTCAGGCAAAGTTGCGAGCGAAGCTTCGTTCCGCGCATGCCCTGGCCGTTTCCGATTACGGGTTTGGCGTCGCCGCGCCCGTACTGGTCCGCCAAGCAATCTCGGAACATAAAAATGCGCCACCTGTCACGCTCGATGCTCGTCATAATCTTCACGCTTACGCCAAAGCTGGAATCACGTCGGCCACCCCCAACGAAGCGGAGCTGGAAGCTCTTCATCATGTCTCCATAGGCCAGAATCTTTCGGAGCTAACGCGCTGCGGCGCCGCCACGCTCGCCGAAATGAGACTCCGCGCCCTCCTCGTGACGCGCGGACGCCATGGCATGGCGCTCTTCGAACCCGGAGACCGCCAGTCGCATATATCTGTTTACGGAAGCGACCAAGCTGTTGACGTGACCGGCGCGGGCGACACGGTCCTTGCTGCCTACACGCTTGCGCTAGCCTGCGGCGCCTCTCCTCTCGAGGCCGCGCATATTGCCAACATCGCTGGCGGCCTCGTCGTCATGAAGCGCGGCACGGCCACCGTCACGCGCGACGAGCTTCTCGCTGCCATTCGCCACCAGGCTGGCGGGGCCGCCTCCTGACTTATGCGCCGCGCCGAATCCAAAATCGTCACGCGCGAATGGCTCCGCGGCAAATTAGCGGAGCACAAACGGCTTGGCCACCGCATCGCTTTTGCTAACGGCTGTTTCGATACACTTCACGTCGGCCACATCCGTTATTTAGAAGGCGCGCGCCACGAAGGCGACATCCTCGTCGTCGGCGTCAATTCGGACTCGAGCGTCTGCACACTGAAAGGCCCCGGCCGTCCGATCCTTGACGAAAACGCTCGCGCCCTCCTCGTTGCGGCTCTCCGCGCCGTCGATTACGTCCTACTCTTCAGCGAACCGAGCGTCGAATCGCTACTCGAAGACCTGCGCCCTGACGTTCATGCCAAAGGCACAGACTACACGGCCGAAACAGTTCCAGAGCGAGTTACGGCCGCACGCCTTGGCATTAAAGTTGCCATCGTCGGCGACCCCAAAGATCATTCCACGCGCGACCTTCTTGAATCCGTTCGCAAGGCTCCGCATGCCTGAGCCTCGCTTTCTGGTCGTGCGCCTTGGCTCTCTTGGCGATATCGTGCACACTTTTCCCGCTGTTTCCGGCTTGCGTGAAACCTTTCCAAATGCGGAAATTGTTTGGCTCACACATCCACGCTGGAAACTGTTGGTCGAGAGTAGCGCCCTAGCCTCGCGCGTCTGGACAACCGATACCCGCTCCTTTCACTCACTGCGCAAGACCATCGATGAACTGCGAAGCGCACACTGGGACGCGGCGATCGACTACCAGGGCCTTTGGAAATCCGCCGCGTTGCCTTTCTTCGGCGGCATCAAGCGCAGAATTGGTTTTTCCTCGGAAACCATTCGCGAGTTTGGCGTTCCTCTCCTCTACACCGATAAAGCTCGCTCCTCCGCGATCCACATCGCCGATCAGAACGGAGAATTGTCTTTACGCGCGGGAGCGCGCAACTCGGTAGCGCCGTTTAGCTTGCAGGTTCCTCACGTAGATGACTGCGGCATCCGCGATTATCTTCAAAAACTTGGCCTGGATCGTTATGTTGTCTTAAGTCCCGGCGGCGGCTGGCGCTCAAAATGCTGGCCCCCCGAACGTTTCGGCCAGCTCAGTCAGTTGATTCGACATTCCCTTGGCCTGCGTTGTCTCGTGAACTACGGACCCGGCGAAGACGACCTCGCCCTAGCCGTCCGCGAATGCAGCGGCGACGCCGACCCCTTGCCTTACAATGGTCCGCTCGGTCCACTCATGGCTCTCTTGCGCAACGCGGCGTGCCTCGTTGGCGGCGACACCGGCCCGCTTCATCTCGCGATCGCACTCGGCGTCCCAGCCGTCGCTCTCTTTGGCCCCACGGATCCCGCGCGCAACGGCCCGTATCGCACAGACGACATTGTCTTGCGCGCGCCCAACGTCGTCACGACGCACACTCGCAGCAATCAAACTCACCCTTCGATGCTGCAAATCCAAGTGCCCGAAGTGTTCGACGCAGTTCGCCGCCGCCTCGGAGTCTCCGCTTGAACTCCGCTGGCGCTTTCTTTGCCCGGTGGCGCGTCCGGCTCAGCTATCCGTGCGCCCTTCTCGTCTTGTGGTTCGCGCGCCCAACTCCTCGCAGCATTCTTTGGGGAGCGCTGATCGGTTTGCTCGGCTTATTCATCCGCGCACGCGCCGCCGGGCATCTTCACAAGCAGGAAGTTCTGACGGTTACCGGGCCTTACGGCTACACCCGCAATCCTCTCTATTTCGGCAGCGCCATTCTCACTCTTGCAGCTGCCATCACCACTTGGTCCTGGATATCGGCGGCAATTCTGTCTATTTATTTTGTGATTTTCTATTCGATTGTCATGCGCCGTGAAGAAGCGGAGCTTCGCCGGCATCACGCCACAACCTTTGATGAATACGCTCACTCCGTCCCATTATTCTTTCCGCGGCTCACACCGGCGACGCTCTCTTTTGCGGGCACTGGGTCGTTTTCTTTCGCGCAATATAAGAAAAACCACGAATACCAGGCGGCTATCGGTTTTGTTCTGCTGCTAGTGGTACTTATGCTGATCTGGTGGTTGCGTCAGCGCTGAGGCGCTTCTCCCCGGTATTTCCGGACATGCCACGAAGCAACTAACCTCCAATTGCTTGCCGTCAGTCAGCACGTGCACCGCCCCATCGCGGTCCGTCCGCAGGATCCGCACGCCAGCAGAGGTAAGTCGTTCCAGCAATTCCGCGTTGGGGTGCCCGTAAGGATTGTCTTCCCCCGCGCTGATCACCGCCACGCGCGGGTGCACCGCTGCCAGAAACCTTGGCATCGTCGAATTCCTGCTGCCATGATGGCCAACTTTCAGCACATCTGCGCGCAGTGTTGCCTCGCAGTTTTCATCCAGCACCGCACTCTCTGCCTGCTTCTCCGCGTCTCCCGGCAGCATTAAAGTACGGTCTCCGTACTTCAGCCGCAGCACCAGCGAATCGTTGTTTTTTGGCGAAGGCCCCACCTCTTCTGGCGGAGTCTCCGGCCAGAGGAATTGTGCCTCCACGCCATCCCATGAAAACGCATTTCCGCGAACCTCGTGAACGATTGGAATTTTCCTTTCACGAGCCACCTTCTCCAGATTCGCCAGCGCGGCCGACTCGACTTCCCGTCCAACCCAAAGGGTTCCGACGCGAAAGTTTTCGAGGATCGCCGTCAATCCTCCGATGTGATCCTGATGCGCATGCGTCAGCGCCACAACATCCAATTTCCGAAATCCCCGCGACCACAAATAAGGCGAAACGGCATCTTCACCCGGATCAATACCGTTATGCTCCTCGCGTCCAGTAAATCCGCCGAACGCTCCTCCTCCATCGATCAACATCGTTCTTCCATGTGGTGAAACGACGAACAGAGAATCGCCTTGTCCCACATCTAAAACTGTCAATTCCAATTTCCCGGCAGACCACCGCGGCGCAAATGGAGATATCGCAATCGTGAGAGCGCTCAAGGCCAGCACCCCAGCCGCACAGGGCGAGGCCCATCCGCTCCGGGGCTTCGCGATGCGCGTGGTCATTGCCAGAGACAACCCAGCCCCAAGAAACATCACGAACAGCCACGCAGGGGGCCCCGGTATGCGGTAACTCCATCCCGAAAAGTGTGCGAACCACTGTACGACGTACACCAGCAGCATCGTCACCCACGTCAGCGGCACCGCCAGCAGCTTTCCCAGTGCAGGTAAAATGAGCCCGCAGCTAAGGGTCAAAAATCCCAGCAGCACGACAATCCCGGTTACCGGAACCGCCGCCAGATTGGCAAGCGGCGCGCTGAGCGTGACGCGATGGAAGTCGCGCGCCATCAATGGCAGCATCCCAATCTGCAACGCCAAGGTAATTACCAGCAATTCCCACACGCGAAGCGAAGCGCCAATCCCGCGCGCCAGAGCTTCTCCCGCAGGTTTCCCCACGCGCCCAGGCACGTGCGCCGAAATCCAACGCGCGGTCGCGCGCAGATCAATGCGGAATTGTGTCGCCCGTGGCTCATGCACCGCATCGCGCGTCACGTCGCGCCACCCGCGTAGCGCCTTCACATACGGCTGGACCGTCTTCTCCAGCCAGGGCGCAGCCAGCCCCGCGATACAACCGATCGCCAAAAATGTCAGTTGAAAGCTCGAATCGCGAACAGCTAACGGCTTTGCGACCAGCAGAATGAGCGCCGCGATTCCCGCCGAATTCAATAAATCCAGCCGCCGAAAAAACAATCCGCCCATCACCACAATCGCCGTCATCAATGCCGCGCGAATCACCGGCGGCCTTTGTTCTACCACGGCCACGTAAGCAAACAGCACGGTGAGAGTGGTCAGACCCGTCCAGAAAGGCGTGAGCCTTAGCGCGCGCCCGATCCAAAACAGAAACGCCGCAATCGCTCCCACGTGCAGCCCCGCCACCACCAGCACGTGAAACACGCCCGTCTTTTGAAAATCAGTGGACTCCGAACGTTCCACAAAGCTCCGGTCGCCCAAGAGCATCGCCCGCAACACTCCTCCAACTTGTGGGTTGGCCGCGAAGAGCGTGTCAATTTCGTCTCGCAATCTGCGGCGCGCCCGCGCCAGAAGTGTTGCTGGCGTTGTTGGAGATGCCGCCGTCAGTTCCATCAGTTTCGGCGCTCGCAACGTCGCGACCAGATCGATGTTCTGCTGCTCAAGATAAGCGCGACGATCGAACGCCCCATCGTCCCTGAATACCTGCGGACGTTTCGCCTCCGTCGCGACGACAACTTCGTCCTCCGCGTGAACATCCGGCGCTGCTTTGTGTTCCGGACTCTCCGAAAAGCTAACGCGCAATCCCCCGCGCGCTGGCAACAACGAACCCTCGTATTCCACTCCGTTCAATTCGATCTCGTAACCATAGCCCCACGGCAATCGGGCCGGTTCGTCCCGCAAACGGCCGTGCCACCGCAAAGGCGTCTTCAAATCCAAGCGCCCTGCTTCAACGAGAGACAGAACGTAATCGGCCGGCCGCGGCTGACTGGCGATGCTCGCGCCCACGACGCCCAAAATAAGCCAACTCAAAGCAGAAGCAGCGGCAGCAGGGAAGAGACGCCCGAATCCGGCCAAAAAGATTCCGACGCAAATGAGGACTCCGACCGCAGTAAGACCGGCCGCCAGGTAAATGTGCGAGGAAGCTCGTTGTGAAAACCACTGCGCTTGGCCGAGCACAGCGCCGCAAGCAAATACCGCGGCGATGGCGACGGCCGGCAATCTCATGGCACTCTTCGCAACCTCACCAGCGTTTCGATGTGATACGTCTGCGGAAACAAATCAAACAAATGCATCTCGCCCAACTCATACCGGACGGTTGGCTCAGCAATTTCTTTCGGTTTCCGCGGTGAGTTGGTCAGGACGGCCAAATCCCTAGCCAAAGTGGATGGATCGCACGACAGATAAACGATCTCCGCGGCTCCAAGCTCAGCAAGTTTGGCCGCCGTCTCCGCTCCCAATCCTGCTCGCGGAGGATCGAGCACGACGAATTCCGGTTTTTCCTGCGTTTTCTTCAGAAAATCTTCCGCGTGTTCGTTGTGCGTGGTCACCGAGACTCTCGCAACCTCCGCGTTTGCATAGAGATCGCGCGTGGCCGCAAGATTTGCATCGACACTGACCACCCTCTCAAATGCCTTCGCCAGCGGCAGCGTAAAAAATCCCACACCCGCATACATATCGAGTGCCAGCTTGCCCTTTGCCCCCGCCGTAACCGTCTTCAGCAAATCCTCAATCAAAAACCGGTTCACCTGGAAAAACGACAGATGGCTCACCCGAAACTTGAAGCCGCCAGCCTCATGAATCAAGTATCCCGGACCGGTCAACTCGAACTTGTCTTTCTTCTGGTCTAGCAGCAGCAAACTATCGATCTGCGGTATCGCTGCTCGCAGCACGGCGGCAAGTTCCGCCGCCGGCTTCGGAAATCGTTCGAACGCCACGTTCAGCGCACTCTTTTCATCCGCCGA
>Ga0210405_10004408_pt1 | contig 13233 bp, 8 predicted proteins | sample IncBWH11MmetaG_FD_155492 | JGI IMG/M metagenome (GOLD analysis project Ga0210405, IMG submission 155492) | Forest soil microbial communities from Barre Woods Harvard Forest LTER site, Petersham, Massachusetts, United States - Inc-BW-H-11-M | ecosystem: Environmental > Terrestrial > Soil >... | reverse complement strand
GGCCATGGTATTTTCTTCCACGGTGATGAACGTGCCGGGCTTGACGGTGTAGGTGGTGCCGTCGGCGAAGGTGATGCGCGCCGCGCCGTCGTCGGACGTCTTGATCTCGTCCCCCTTGTCCAGCGTCGTATGATAATCGGCTTCCACCCAACGCACGGAATTGACTTTTTTCACCTGCACTCTGCCGTCGAGATTTACAAATTTGGCTTGCTTCGGATCGGACCCCGCCGTTTCCCCGTCACTGTTGCTCACCGCGTTGTTCACGGCATTCGTGAATTTCTTGTAGACGAACGAGTACCAATCGGGCTTGGCCAGAAACATTAGCCCGAATATAGCCGCCACGACCAGGAAACCGTAACCCATCACCGTCTTGTAGGTGACCGCCTTCCAATACACTTCAACGTGCGGGGCTTTTTGCTGGCCTTGCGCGTGACGCGGGTCGACTGGTGTTTGCGTGGTCATGGGTGCAAAGCTCTGAAGTCTCCAATTCTTCAATCTAACATAGTGCTTTGCGCGCGCTTAAATTGCGGGGCGGCGCGTAGTCAAATTGCAAATAGCGTGGCTGCACCCTGCCCCAACGGGCTGCGGCTGTCCCTTGGTGCAGGTTTTTCAGCGAACTTGTTGCTGTTCTTTTTTGCGGATGAAAAAGCGCTGTTTGTCCACGCCGGCTGGCACTGCGACGTCGAAAAAGCCCACCATCATTTCGTCGTAGGTCTGTTCGCCCCAGCGCACTTCCGCGTCCGCATCCGGATTGTGCGCGTTGGCCTTCGAATTGTCGTACCACGCCACCGCCTGAAGTTCCGTTCCCGCTTTCAGGAACCGTGGCTCGGCCAGCCGGTAGCTCATTTGCCAGTGGAAGTGATAGTTGACACGCAGCAGCGGCTCGATTTCATAATCCGGCTTGCCGTCGGCGCCGGCATTCTTGCGAATCAGATTGTATTCAAATCGCTTTCCACGCAGGTGCATGTGCGGGAAAAAACTGAGCAGTGTGGCGTCATTGGGAAGTGTGCCGCGCGCCTCCACGCGGTAGTCCGGCGCGCCCGGCGGTATCACGAAATGGTCGTTCGTAAGCTGCAGCGTCAGCACGCGCTGCTCCGGCGCAAGTTTCGAGAAAATCAGTCCGATGCTGGATCGATCGGAGGCCGCGTGGCCATTGGCGGTGTAGTGCATCTGAAAAACAAGGTCAGAACCCGCGGGAATCAATTTCGCCATTGTTGCGGGCCAGGCATCCGGCGAACTCCCTGGCGCATAGACGAGCAACACGTCGCTGTCGGTCCAGTGAGCGCCGCGGCGATCTTCCGGATCTGTCAGTGTCGAAGCGGTGAACGGCGCTCCCACAGGCGCGTGCCGCAGCCAATTCGAATCCGGCGGGCGAACATACACAACCGCATGATGCACGTTCGAACGCAGCGCAGGCAGAACCTCCGCCATTTGCACCCAACGGTCTCCCTTGAAATTCGTGGGGACAATTTCGTAGGTGTACTCGATATCCCCGCTCGCAGGCAGCAGCACGGCCTTCGGCATCTTCAATACCAAGTCCGGCCTTGGGATACTCCAGCTTTCCACCCAGTGCCTTGATGGTGGCGCATCCTTGGTTTCCCCAGCCGGCGATTTCACTTCGGCCCACGCGGCAAGCGTGGCGATCTCTGCCGGCGTTAACGATGGATCGTTGGAAAACTTCCCTACATTCGAGTCTGCAAACCAGGGCGGCATGGACTTTTCCAGCGTCGAGCGGCGGATCGCGCCAGCGAATGGCCGGGTCTCTTCGTACGTTTCGAACGCCATCGGCGCGATGCCCCCGGCGCGGTGGCAATTCTGGCAGTGCTGCTCCAGTATTGGCAGCACGTCACGGTAGAATGTCGGAGTATTTGTTGTAGGCGTATCCTGACCAAGCAATCCGCTCAACCCGAACAGAAACAACCCGAGCCAGCTCCCCGTGAAAAGGAAAACTGGAGCTTTTTGGTTGGCGTGAAACATCATGCGTTTACGATGCGCGGCCACAGGCGGTAGTGGCTCGCCCCTGCCAGTCTACTAGTTCATTGGTTGCATCGTTGGGCCGAGCCCCTGAAAAGGACAATGGCTAATTCTGGCGCAGCCCTTGACCTGACGGGCGCGGACGGTAGTGTGTCAGTTTTCCGGTGAAACCGCGTTAATCGGGAGTTGGTGGTACCCGCGGAGCACTGAGTATTCGCGTTCCGGACATTTGGTCGTCACGTCCCATCACCAATGCCACGATCGCCTTTGCAATTTTCTCGCCCCCAATTGACGAGGGTTCGATGGGGTTCGCATAGTCTGTAGGAGCCGTGCAGATTGAACGCAAGTCGATTACTGGGACGCCTCGCTCGATAGCGACTCGTATGATTACGTCGTTGAAAATCGCCAGAGCCAATGAGGCAATTCGCTGATACGACTTATCGGGAAAGCAACCATCGTAAATCGTGCAGACACCCAGCGGCAGTCCGGGGCGCAGACACACATCCACAGTCGACCGGTATTGAGACTCGAAAGTGTTGGAAATGTCTGCCAAGGAATCGAGTGATTTTGAAGGAGGCTCGGCTGTCATACCAAAGAGGGAAATACCAAGCCGTGATGCTTCTGTCAAGGCGTTGTTACCTCCAACACTGAGTACGACATGGGTGCAGTCTTTTGGCAGGTGCTGCATTTGGTCGGGAATGTTAAGAGTCGTAGACCCATCGACGGCGAGTAGGGATGCACCCCATCCTAACGGTAGTAAGCTGCGAACTTGCGACACAACGTCTGGGCCCCCGCTCGTATATTGAGCGTTGTCGAAGATAGAATCTCCTAATAAGACCAGATGAGGCATACTCGCAATTCTAACGTCATTCCTTTGCCTTGCACGACAAGGTTCTAGTGCCTGGTAAGTCGAAGGATCGAAAACTGACCAACCGCCAAGCGGACGATTGTGTTTGAGACGCGCACCCATATCTCCTATAATCTTAAGTTTGTCTACTGACGTGGGAGACTCATCGGATGGCTGGCGCAAACGATAAAAGCAAAACGGGATATCGCATCCTTCTGGGGGCGTTCGTCCTGGTTCTGGGCGGGAGCATGCTCTTGTACCTTGTTCCTCAGTCGCCCGTCAGCGGCGAGCTCTCCACGGACACCGTGGCCAAGATCGGGGACGAGTCGGTTACCGTGCAGGACGTGCGCCAGCAGTTGAACCAGATCGAGCAGCGCAATCCCAACATGAAGCCGCTCGAATCCCTCTACGCCCAGCAGATCCTCAAGCAGTTGGTGTCTATAAAAGAAATCGAGTACGAGGCCAAACGCCTCGGAATTGCCGTCTCCGATCAGGAGCAGGCCGATCGCATTCGCCAATACGTTCCCACGGCATTCAATAACGGGACGTTTGTGGGCAGGGACCGCTATGCGGCGGAAGTCCAGGCACGCTACCAGATGACCGTGCCGGTGTTCGAGGAGCTGGTCCGTCAGGGCTTGCTCGAGGAAAAATTCCGCAAGCTGGTGACCGACGGGATCAGCGTCGGCCCCGCCGAGCTTCGGGATGAATTCCGCTACAAAAACGAAAAGGTCAAGCTGGACTACGCGCTCATCAAGCCGGAAGACCTGGAAGCCAAGATTTCGCCGGACGAAGCGGAAATCCGCGCGGCCTACGAAAAGAACAAGTCGAAATACCAGGTGCCGGAACGGCGGGTGGTGCGCTATGCGCTCGTGGACGTAAACCAAATCCGTCAAAGCGTGCAAATCTCCGATGACATGCTGAAGCAGCAATACCAGTCCAACATTCAGCAGTATCAAGTGCCGAACCGCGTGCACGTCCAGCACATTCTCTTCATGACCGTCGGAAAGACCGACGCGGAAGTCGACGAAATCAAGAAAAGGGCCGAGGACGTCTTAAAGCAGGTAAAGAAGGGCGGTAAGTTCGAGGACCTGGCGAAAAAGTACTCCGAGGACCCGGGATCGAAGGACAAGGGCGGCGACTTGAGCTGGATCACCCAGGGACAAACCGTCCCGGAGTTCGAAAAGACGGCCTTCAGCCTGGCCCCCGGCCAGGTTTCGGATCTTGTGAAGACGCAATACGGCTTCCACATCATCAAAGTGCTGGAAAAGGAGACCGCCCACACCAAGCCATTCGAGGAAGTGAAGGATTCTCTGCGTGCGCCTTTCTTGCTCTCGCAGGCGGACAAACTGGCTAGCGACACCGCCGACAAGTTGGCTGCGGCCATCCGCCAGTCCAACAAAATTTCCCTGGACGACCTGGCGAATCAGTACCACCTGACGGTGAGTGAAACGCGGCCCGTCAGCGCGACGGACCCCTTGCTGGAACTGGCGAATTCAAAGGAAGCGAAGGCTGCCATTTTCCAGTTGCGGATTGGTGAGCTGAACCTGCCGGTTCGAACGGATCGCGGCTATGTCGTGCTGTCCGTGAAGTCCATTCTGCCGGCGCACCAGGGTTCGCTGGAAGAGGTCCGCGACCGGGTGATCGCCGACCTGAAACGCGAAAAGTCCACGGAGATGGCCAAGAGCCGAGCGGATGAACTCATCAAGCGTGTCAAGGCAGGCGAGAAATTCGATGCTGCCGCCAAAGCTCTCGGCCTCGAACCGAAAACCAGCGATCCTGTCGCGCGCGACGGGTCCATCCCTGGCACGGCCAGCGGCAAGCAGGTCAGCGCGGCCTTCAACCTGAAGACTGGCGACGTGGCTGCCCCCCTAAGCCTCGGGCAAAACTGGCTCGTTTACCGCGTGGCCGAAAAAACAGAAGCCAATCCGGCGGACTTCGACAAGCAAAAAAAGCAGTTAACCGAAGAACTGCTCCAATCGAAGCGAAGCCTGGCTTTTGAGGCCTTTCAAACGGCCTTGGACAACCGCCTGAAACAGGAAGGCAAGCTCAAGCTGATGCCAGAGAAACTGAAGGGCTTTGGCAGCTTTGGCTAGTCCAACTGACACAAAATAAAAGACTTATGGATTATTGCAGGCGTGCTTGTCTTTCCCCGCCCATCTCGCTACCCTATTAGTGTCTTCCTTGAAACCGAATTCGACCCACAGCGCAGTTGTTGGGGAAGCTGGGGTCAGGTCACAGCGCCCAGAATTCGGAGCAGAACCAATCATGGCCGCCCAGCCTCAATCCAAAGATCGGTGATACGAAAATGACAGCCCGCACTACTGCCGTCCGCAATGACTACCGCTGCAGCATTGAACGAAACCAATCAGGCAAATACTGTGTCCGCATCCAGGTGCACTACCCACGGCATGCGTGGACGCTAGGCACCTTCTTCCTGGCCTCTTCCTTCGATCGGGCGATGAAAAAACTCGAAGACGCTCTGGATTACCTCCAGCGCCAAGAAGAGAAGCTGTGGTTTTGGGGGGTGGATCGCGCCGAAGACATGGGGTTCTCGGCGGAGTTTCTGAAAGAAGCGGGGTTGCGGCTGGACCGCCGCACCGAATTTCCGCGCAAGGCCACCAGCGTGTCCCTCGCTCCGGAACGCGACGTGCCCGCTTTCGTCCTCGGCCCGATGCGCCGGGGCTTGGCCGAATCCGTCGAAATGCCGCGCGAATTGTCTCGCAGTGCCGTCTCCGGCCGCTAAACCTAAATCTTTTGTTTTGAACCGCTTCTCTGCCGCAAGCCGATTGCCGCTGGTTCTTAGTCCGCGGCATTGGTGGGTGCCGCTGGCACGGGTTCTCGGATCATCAGGGGAAACCGCGGGAAGGAGAAGCTGCCCGCCACATCGTCAATCACATTCACTTGGCACAGGTATAGCCCTGGCCTTAACGCCAGCAGCGGCAAATCGATCTGGAAAACAACGGCCTTGCGGTCCGGGGCCGTCACTTCGTTCGCCACCACCGGTTTTGATTCGTAAATCTTCGTGGCGCCCTGCAGGAACTCGATGCTGGTGAAAACGCGGATACTGTCTTTCGGCGGCTTGGCCGCCGGCGCGTCTTTTGCTGCCCCGTTCTCGCCCCCGTTAGGGTTTTGGGCTGCCGCGGGCGCTGGATTCTTGCCCTTCGCCGCATCGTACACTTCGTACTGCAAATAAAGATGCTGGTCGGGCGCGAAAACATGCGTAATGTTCGGAACCAGTTCCATTTGGTCTCGCACCAGCGGATTCGGCCCTTTTTTCTTGCCCGTAACGGGCGCGCGCAGGCTGCTCAGCACCACCGAGCTCATTTTCAGGGGCGTCTTGCGCAGGTCAGGGATCTGCACGTCCGTCTCATAGGAACCCATCCTGCCGGTCTGATTCTCGCGGATGACGAACTTCAGGTGGTAGCTCCCCGGAGCCAGTACGAAGCCCGTGTTGTACTGCACGTTCTTGCGGCGCACTTGCCGCGCCGTCTCGACGGCCAGCTTCACCGTGTCGCGCAATTGCCCCACACGGAATTTCCCGCCTCCGAGAGCTTCGCCGATGATGTCGATTGTCGCGTTGTCCTTTTCTTTTTCCGTGACAAACGGTATTTGCGAGCCGGGAATCACCAGCGAAACCGCAAGATAGTAATGGGAATCGTCCTGCCGGAAATACGCCGCGCCTGCGTAAAGGGGCACGTCAACCCTCGGCAGTTGCGCGTCCAGCTCGTCCTCGAGTTGCTGCTCGCGGTCGGCGCGGTTCAAGTGCTCGAAGTCCCGTCCCGCGTAATAACCCGAGCGAAAATCGAGCTTCAGGTCGGCGCGGTTGACCTGCACTTTCAATCGCCGAAATTTCCCGTCCTTCATCGGATTGTTGCTGGTAAAGCCCAGCACGTAATAAGCCGAACTGTCTTTTTGCACTTGCGAAAATACGGCGCCGAAATCATTCGAATCGAAAAACGCTTTCCCACCCGTGTCCGACGAAAGCGTCGCCAGCGTATCCTGCGATGCGGCGTTATTGTTCAAATCGTTCAGCACCGCCGCGCCCGAGTACGCCGATTGCCCGTGCAAGCTCGCCGATTGCGCTTCTCCCCCCGGCGGGAACGCCTGCAAGCCGCGGACATCCAGCGAATAGATCGATACGTTCGCTTTCACCGCCGCCGCGGTGGCGGCGCGGAGCGCCGATTGATTGTCCGCACCCGACTGGGTAATTCCATTGCTGATATAAACGAGGCTCTTTTTCTGCGGGAGTTTGCCCAGCGCCTGCATCAGCGATTGCAGCGCCAGCAGCTTGCGGTCCGCGCTGAACGTGTTGAAATCCGTATCGTCCGCCGAAAACGCCCCGCTCGTTTCCGCCCCGCCCTCCGCGCTTCCCGTGCTGCCGTTTTCGAAGCCCTGCCCTTGCCCGGAACTGTACGCGGTCAGCGCCGCCAGCAATTTGCTTTTGTCGTCGGTGAAGTCCAGATCCACGCGCATGTTCGTGGCCAGCGAAACCAGCGCCATCAAATCGGCAGGCTGCATCTTCGTACCGACGAATTTCTTCGCCGCATCCACGGAGCGGTCAATCTGTTCCGGGTCCATCGCCGAAAAATCGAAAAAGAGCAGAATCAATCGCCGGTCCCGCGCATCCAGCGACGGCGCCGCTTGCTTCCCCGAACGCAAGAGCGTTCCTGCTCCCGCCACACCCGAGACGGTCGTTTCCGCCGCGCCGGCGGTTTGCAGTTCGTCCACGCTCTCGAAATCGAAAGTGGAAATCTCCTGCTTCTTGCCATCCTCAAAAAGCGTGAAGTCCCCTTTTTTCAGGTCGCGCACCAGGTTTCCCTTCTTGTCGTGGGCAACCACGTTCACCAGCACGAGTTCGGTCGTCACCTCGATGCGCGCCTCATTCCCTCCCGCTTGCCCGCTCTGCTGCGCCGTCAACACGGGCGCCGCCTGAAAGAGCAACCCTGCCGCGGTCAGCATCGCAAATGTTTTCCTAGCGAACCTCATACTCATCCCTCTTCAGAACCGGAACCGCGCCGTCACCGTCACCCGCCGCATCCCGCCTGTCCCGGTGACCTCCCCATATGTAGACGAATTCACCACCGTATTGATGGTAGTGAAATGCACAGTATTGAAAACGTTGTTCGCTGTGATGCGTAGATCCAGCGCCCGCGATTCCTTGATGGTGATCGTCTTGTTGAGCGACATGTTCAACGAAACTTGCCCCGGCCCCTCGATGATATTTCGCCCCGCGTCGCCGAAAGTTGTGGGACTCCCAACCGGACAATTAACGTTCGGCGTGCAAAACGCCGCGGTGTTAAACCATCGGGACGAAGTCGGGTCGCTCACGGAAACAGGCTGCCCGGCCACGAGGTCTGCGCGCTGCGATCCGCTTACGCCCCGGCCGATGTCCAGCCCCGCGCCCAGCACCCGCGGCGTGAAGTACAATCCCGATCCCACCGTGAAGTCGCCGCTCCACTGCCATCCCCCCAGAATGTGGCTTCCTGCGCCCTTGGTAACAAACCGCCGGGTATCGCCGAAGGGCAAATCCATGATCCAGTTTCCCGTGAACTTGTGCCGCTGATCGAAACTGGAAAGCCCGCGGTCCAATGAAATGGCAAACGGGTCTTGCGCCACAACGCTACCGCCGCCTCCTATCGAAGACGCGTCATCGATGGACTTCGAAAAAACGTATTGCGCGCTCAACCCCAGCCCCTTCGCCATGCGTTTGCGCACCCGCAACGTGGCCGAGTGCAAGATCGAGTTCCCCTCCGACGATTCGTAAATAAACGGCTGCCCGCCGGAGACCACCAGCGCGCGCTCCGTGTCCAGCCGCGTGCCCTTGGCGCCGTTGTAGCCAGCGTTCATCACCACGCCGCCCGGAAACTCGCGCTGTATATCAAGATTCCAAATCTGCACATACCCGAGCCGATAGTCCGGGTTCACCGCAAAGTTGTTCGTCACCGTGCTTCCAGTAGTTGGGAAACCATTTGTGAGCGTCAGCGGGTTCGCGCTGCTCAGGCCGTTCACGTCCGTTCGATTCGTCGCGGTGTTCGCGAACGGAGGTTGAAACGCAAAATTCTGGATCATCGCGCCATACTGGGCCAGGTTGTAGTTGATTCCGTAGCCCGTCCTCACCACCATTTGCTTTTGCGGTTTCCAGGCGATCCCGACGCGAGGCGCAAAGTCGGTGCGGTCCGGCCGCACCAGCGACGCCGGAAATGTTCCATCGAAAGGCCCCGCTTGCCCGGGGAGCACCGGCGTCGCCGCCGTGAAACCCGGCGCCACGTCCAGATTGCTGATGCGGCCGCTCGCCTCGGTATAAGGCCCGTTGTACTCGTAGCGCAGCCCCAAATTGAACGATAGATTCGGACGGAATCTCCAATCGTCCTGCGCGAAGAAATCAAACGCATTGGCGCGGAAGTCGTACGAAGTCGCGCCCGACTGCAGCGAAGTTTGCTGCGGCAACCCCAGCAGGAAGTCCGCGAAATCGTACCCCGTGTCCGCCACTGGACACGGTTGAATCCCAGGACATGATGCCGTGCCTCCCGCCACATATTGCGACGTCGCGAATCCCGTAAAAACAAAACTCCCCTCCGCGCTTCTAGCCGACCGGAAACTCTGCAAGATGCGTCTGTAGTCTGCGCCGAATCGCCAGTTGTGTTTTCCGCGGTTCCACGAAATGGTATCGGAGAACGAGTAAGTCTGGTCGAGCTCGCGGCGCGCTGTCGGGTCGTTCAGCCCGCCAAACGAAGTGAAACTGATTCCCGGCAGCCCCCAGTCAAACGGATCGTGCGAAATACCATTGATCCCCGCGCCTCTCGGCCCGGAAACATCCGTAATGTTCGAAAAGAGGTTCGTTGTCGAAACATGATTGTGGTTATAGTTCACCCTAAAAATATTTGTGGCGCGGCCCTTTCCATAGGTCCATCCCGCGCTGGCGTTCAGCCCTTGCGTTCCCGTTCCTCCCGCCAGCAAAGGAAAAGGATTCACGATCTGGCTCGAACCGCGCGACCAGTTCAGCCCAAAGTTGATATTGTTCTGCGCCCGCCGTCCGCCGCCGCCGCCACCTCCGCCGCCCCCGATCATCACCGGACCGAATCCCGGGCCGCTGCTCGCGCCGAAGTTGTGGATCAGCCTCAAGATCACCGTATCGGAGCTGCTCTCCGCCGAAGTCACATAGTGAAAATTCTGACCGTTAGCCGTCGCCCCGATGTTTGGCATGGGAATAGAGTTCAGCAGTGCCTTCGCCGCCGATGAGATACAAGTAGACGCGATGGAGTTTGTCGATCCCCCTGGCTGGCAGGCCGTCGGATTAATCGTCGCACTGACATTCGGCACGATAATCTGCACCGGCTTGCCGTCATTGTATTTTGCCCCGGAAAAATCGCCGCCGCGCTCCGGCCCTGTCGGCACCGTCGAAAACGCGTCGTACGGCGAGCTGCCACGCGATCCATTCCATCCCCCGAAAAAAAACCATTTATTTCCCCCATTAAAAATCTTCGGGATATTCAGCGGCCCGCCGACGTTCACGCCAAAACGAGACTGGTTGTAATCCGCCCTGGGCGATTCAACCCCGTTCAGCGAGTACGGCCGCGCATCCAATCCTGCATTATCGTCCGAAAAATAAAGCAACCCATGCGGTTGATTGATGTTGAATCCTTTCGGCATCCTGCCGAGTGCGATCACCGCGCCGCCGGCTCCGCCGAATCCGCCGCCAGCACCGCCGCCCCCAAAACCTCCACCGCCTTCGCGTTGCATGCGATCTCGAAACTCCTGGATCCGATCCTGCAAATCCTGCTCGCTTCCACCTCCGAAGTCCTGCGTCCGTCCTTGCGCGCCGCTGATGCTCACCGACTCCGTCGGCCCCTCCGCACCCGCGCCATTCAGCGGCAGACTTCCTACATCGCCGTTCCCCGCGCCTCCGCCAAGCCCGCCCGCACCGCCGAAGCCGGCATTCCCGCCAGCCAGCGAAGAGAGTGCGCTGTCCATTGCCAGACTTTGAAATCCCCGGCCTGCCGCTGCAATGGCCGCGTTGCTGTTGTTCGACTGCTCCTGCTGGCGCGAGGCCAGAATCAATTCCGCCTCCACTTTCGCGGTTGGATTCTCCGGATTCAGCACCACCTCCTGCGTGAACGCCGCAAATCCCATGAACTCCACCCGCACCACGTATCTCCCGCGGGTCATGCCCGAAAGTCCAAATTTGCCTTCGGAATTCGTGGCCGCCGCATACTTTTTTCCCGTTAGCGTGTTGGCCGCCGTAACCGTCGCTCCCGGCAGCGGCGTCTTGCCGCTTCGCGCCGAACCGTTGATTTCATACGTTGGATCTGGGGCGGGAGTCGTCACGGACTGCGGTGGAGCCGGAGCAGGCGGCGCGGCTTCCTGCGCGCGCGCGGTCCAAGCCAACAGAATCGCAATGCTTTGGAGTAGAAAGATACCGCGAGCCATCGACTTCAAATCATGCTCTCCCTGGACAAATTACGACTGCGGAGGATTGCTCTTCGGCTCGGCTGCAGGTTTGCTCCCGGCTGGCGCATTCCCGGCAGGACCCATTCCGCTCATCTTGCGCATGTCCTCCAACTGCTTCCATTGCTCAGGAGAAAGGACCATCACGTTTTTCGGCACGAACGCATTGTTCTGCACCGCCCCGCGTACCACAACGTGATCGCCGGGCTGGATGTCCGCCATGGTAATGCTCTCGCGCCCTCGCCGCAGCGAAGTCTCTTCGTTCAGTTCCAGCGTCTGTGTGACGTTGTCCGGCCGCAACACTGTGAGTTTCGGCGCGTCCAGGGATTTCACTTCGCCCGTGACGAAATCCTTCCCCATTTCGCCAAATCCTCGGCCGCCGCCTTCCGCCCCGCCACCGGCGGAGCGACCGCCGATCATCAGCGCGGTCAAGCCCTCGCCGGCATTCCCATCCAATCGCACGAACACCATGTCGCCCGCTTTGAAATCCGCGAGCTTGGCCCCTTGCCGGTCCTTGCGGTATTCCGTCTTATCCGTAATTTTCACGGTAACGCTCGTGCCGTCCGGTTTCGTCAACTCGATCGATCCTTTGTTGATCGCCGTAATTCTTCCGAACAATGACTGCCCCTGCCCGTCTCCGAATCTTTGCGTCAGTCTCGCGTTTGGTTCCGGCCCCTGGTCCTGGCCCGCTCCCCCCAAGGCCGGCGCTCGTACCGGACCCAGCGCTGCCGCGCAAAACACTAGCAAACTCAAATACAAGACCTCTTTCCCGCGTATCTTCATGACCATCCTCGTGAAAATCCTTCTAATGACTTAAGTACGTCAGCTCAAGCCCCAAAGTAACCCCGCCGAACGGTCCTGGCCAGCGGTAATTTCTCCACTTTCTGATTTCCCCAAAAGCGCCGCTAAAGTTCCCGGTCGAATTCGCCGTAGAAACACTTGATAGCATAATGTAGATATGCACATCGTCAGTTATTCTTTCTTGACTTTATGCTAATTCTGGAACAACATGCGCCCATTTCACCGAGGAAGACCCCGGCGCGCCGGAAAGCCACCTGCTCCACCGACCACTCTCTTGGGAGTAAGTTTGGCAAGACGGATCAGCCGCCGCAGGCGGAGAGGAAAAATCAATATGACAAAGGGGGACAGCGTATATCTCGCCTTGATCGGAGCCGTCTTGCTGGTCGCCGGTAGCGTCTCGATCTGGGCGCAAACGGCGCAGCAAACTGGCGATCAGAGTCAGACCAGCTCCACCGCCACTAAGAACACGAAGAAGAACAAGGCGGATGCCGGCGCTTCCAGTTCGCAGGCTGCGCCGGATTCGGGCACCGCATCTTCGAAAAAAATCACCACGCCGAAAAAGGCCGATGCCACGGACAAGAGCGCCACTGCGGATGACTCCCCAACTCCCCCGCCCGCGGCTCCTGCCAACGCATCCGCTTCAAAAACGGCAGCCGCCCACCAGGCGCCCCCGGCAAACAGCGCCGGCATGGTCTGGGTGAACACAGACTCCGGCATCTATCACAAGCCTGGCACCCGCTGGTATGGGAAAACCAAGCAAGGGAAGTACATGACGGAAGCCGATGCCATCAAGGCAGGCTACAAAGCTTCGGGAAGAAATTAGCGGTGTTAAGTTTCAGCCTGCATTCGAAAAAGGAGAGAAGAAGCGGCGCCGCAGTCGCCCCGTATTCTCTTTCCGCCGATTTATTTATCCCGCAGAATCACTTCGCCCTGGCCCACCAGTTGATCGTTCAGCCATAAGCGGTACTTGTATGTAGCCGCCTTGCTTCCCGGCCTTGGCGGGCCGCTCAGCAGCCGCATCCCCGCCGGCGCCTGAAAAACGTTCGATGAAAACGGACACCGGTTCACGTCAAATTCCACACGCAGATTGCCCGCGTCGGAGATCCAGGAAACCTGGTCGCCTTCATCGAGCACCACCACTTGTGGGATTAGTCCTACGAGTACAG
>Ga0210405_10004407_pt1 | contig 13237 bp, 7 predicted proteins | sample IncBWH11MmetaG_FD_155492 | JGI IMG/M metagenome (GOLD analysis project Ga0210405, IMG submission 155492) | Forest soil microbial communities from Barre Woods Harvard Forest LTER site, Petersham, Massachusetts, United States - Inc-BW-H-11-M | ecosystem: Environmental > Terrestrial > Soil >... | reverse complement strand
CGCTTGGTTTCGCATACTGTGCTTCCGGCTACCCGATTTCGAAACGGACACCCTGGGCCAGCGGGAGCGCATTGCCGTAGTTGATCGTGTTGGTAGCCCGGCGCATGTAGGCCTTCCAGACGTCGGAACCCGACTCGCGGCCGCCTCCGGTTTCCTTCTCCCCGCCGAATGCGCCTCCGATCTCCGCGCCAGAAGGGCCAATGTTGACGTTGGCGATGCCGCAGTCCGAGCCTTCGGCGGACAGAAATCGCTCAGCCTCCTGCAGATCGCGCGTGAAGATCGAGGACGACAAGCCCTGCGGAACGCCATTGTGCAGGCGCAACGCGTCCTCGAAACTGGAATATTTCAACACATACAGAATCGGTGCAAACGTCTCCCGCTGGACCAGCGTGGTTTGCTGCGGCATCTCCACCAGCGCCGGCCGTACATAAAACGCATTCGGATGCTGAACGACCTTGACGCGCTCGCCGCCGGTGACGAGGCCGCCGCTGGCTTTCGCCTCCGCCAATGCCCGCTGCATCGACTGAAAGGCCCCGGCGCCGATCAGCGGCCCGACCAGCGTTTCTGGCAGGCGCGGATCGCCTACGTTTGCTGACGCGTAGACGGATTTCAATCGCGGCAGCAGTTGTTCGTAGACGTCCTGGTGCACAATCAGGCGGCGCAGCGTGGTGCAGCGCTGCCCGGCGGTGCCCATCGCGGCAAAAGCTATGGCGCGAAGCGCAAGACTGGGATCGGCGGTCGGACACACGATCGCAGCGTTGTTGCCACCAAGTTCCAAGATCGCGCGCGCCAGACGGCCGGCAAGCTTGGCGGCGACCGTGCGGCCCATGGCCGTCGAGCCTGTGGCCGATACCAGGGGCACCCTCGGGTGATCCGCCAGTATCTCCCCCATGCGGGAGTCCCCAAGAAGCAGCGTGGAGAGGCCTTCCGGCACTTCGCCCAAGCGCCGGGCCGCTCGCGCCAGCAGCGATTGGGTGGCTAGAGCCGTAAGTGGAGTTTTCTCCGACGGCTTCCAAACCACCGCATTGCCGCACGCTAGCGCCAGCGCGGCGTTCCACGACCACACCGCTACCGGGAAGTTGAAGGCGGAGATGACGCCTACCACGCCCAGCGGGTGCCAGGTTTCCATCATCCGGTGCTCGGGACGTTCGGAGGCGATGGTCAAGCCATGCAGTTGCCGCGAAAGGCCCGCGGCGTAAGTGCAGATGTCGATCATCTCCTGCACCTCGCCTTTTCCCTCAGTGAGAATCTTACCGGCTTCGAGGGTAACGAGCCGCCCCAGTGCCTCTTGCCCGGCGCGCAGTTCTTCCGCAAAAATGCGCAGCAGTTCGCCGCGCCTCGGCGCGGGTACTTTCCGCCACTGCAAGAAGGCTCCATGCGCCTGGTCGATGGCGGGGGCGGCGGCGCGATCCGCGGTCTGCACACGTCCGATCACTTCGCCGGTGATCGGAGTGCGTACCTCCAAATCTCCCTCCGTGAACCAGGATGACCCGACGCCGAGGCTGTCAAGCAACCCCGCCGCCTCTTCCGCCACGGACGCCATGAGAGTGCTCATTGTCTCCATTGTCTCAGGTGAAGAACCGGACGGTCGCCGCCCTGAATTCCGCCATAGGATTCCGATGGAGGTCAACCTATACCGGCCCCGGCTGCGTGGCGCCTTGCGCTGGGGGGTATAATTGGCGGCGATGGAGTCTCAACTTCGGTATATAATATATGAGATTTCTAGTCAGGAGAATAAAACATGCGCCAAGTTGACTCGCGGTACGCACACAGCATCTGCAGCGGCCGCCGCACCCCGATCGTTGTCCTTGCCCTATGGTCGGCCATCATCCAGCCTGCGGCTTATGCACAGATAAGCACTACCGCAATCATCAATGGCACGGTGGCGGACCCAACCGGATCAGCCATAGCGGGCGCCAAAATCAGCGTCACCAATACCGCAACCGGCGCTGTCTCTGAAACTGTCTCCAACACCATCGGCAGCTTCTCGCAGGTCGGCTTGACCGCCGGGCATTATGAAATCGCAGTCGCCCACCCCGGTTTCAGCACCTTCAAGGAAAACGGCATTTCCCTGGAGTCTTCGGCTGTCTACACCGTCAATGCCATACTGAAACTCGGCGCCGAGAGCGCCGCGGTCACGATATTGGCGAGTGCGGCCGCTGTCCAGACGACCACCGCCGAGATCTCCAGTACCGTCTCGGGCGAAGAGGCGGAAGCGCTTCCTTTGAATGGACGGAACTATCAAGGTCTGGGCTCCCTCATGCCGGGAGTGGTCAACAACTCACCCGTCGCCGGCCTGGGCACCGGAGGCTTCAACACCGCCAACGCCCTCAACGTCAATGGACAGGGCCTGGGTGGGTCTCTATACTTGCTCGATGGTGTCTGGAACACGTCTAGCGAGAATCACAATCAGACCAACATCATGCCCAACCCCGATTCGATCGCTGAGGTAAAGGTGCTGCAAAACAACTACGACGCCAAGTACACGCTGATGGGAGGTGGAGTTATCATGGTGCAGACGAAGAGCGGCGCCGACAATTTCCATGGAAGCCTCTGGGAATTTTTTCGCAACACCGCGCTCGATGACCGCAACTACTTCAGTCCAACCGTCCCGCCAGAGCATCAGAACATCTTCGGATGGCAAGTGGGTGGGCCTATTTTCATCCCTCATCTCTATTCCAAGAACAACCACAAGACCTTCTTTTATTACAACCAGCAGATTATCAAGCTGGAATCGCAGTCGGTCATCACCGGGGCGTCACCCACTGCGGCGATGCGCAACGGAGTTTTCCCGAGCACGATTAAGGACCCCGATGGCGGCGCCTTCCCCGACAACACCATCCCCGTTTCCAGAATCAATCCGAATTCCGTAGCGATACTCAATGCGTTGGACCCATTGCCGAATAATATAGTCAACGGTGTTTTCAACAACTTTGTCAACACCCACCCCGCCGTCACCAACCAGGACGATATTGAGATCAAAGTGGACCACAATGTCAATTCAAAGCTCAGGCTGTCCGGTGAGGTCATCTACGAGAGGCAAATCGCCCACGATCCGAGCGCCAGCCGAATGGGATCGCCCTTCGATCTGAATTGGGATGCTTACGACACGCGTAATCATATGGCGAATCTTCAGTTCACGCAAGTCATCTCCACGTCCATGACCAACCAGATCACTGCCGCAACGAGCAAATTTGACGAGGACCACGATTTCGGCGGCATCCACTTGCTTTCCCAGGCGCCGGGTTACAGTGAGCAGCTTCCCTTCAGCGGCGGATATCTTCAGAACTATGTTCCCCTTATCACCCTTTCAGGAGGGTATTCGGAATTCGGAGCGAGTTCCTGCTGTGTGATCCCGCACGATAAATTCGCAGTAAATTCACTGACCGATGACTGGAACTGGTTGCGGGGGAAACATTTCCTCAGCGCCGGCGCCACCCTTCTGTTGGGGACGGAGCGCGGGAATTTCGGTGGTTCCGGCCTGCTCAACGGGCAGTTCGGCTTCAGCGGCAACTTTACAGGTAACTCGATTGCGGATCTCCTTCTTGGCGACGCTACCTCTTTCAGCCAAAGCAATAATGACTACCGGAAAGTGATGACCTATAAGATCGCCTCGCCGTATTTCGAGGACCACTGGAAGGCCACGCGGCGGCTTACGATCTCAGCGGGGCTGCGCTTCCTCTTTACGCCGTGGTCGAATGTGCAACAGGGCTACACCGCCTCATTCGATCCAGGGCGTTTCAATCCCGCCAACGCTCCCATCGTGGCGGCTAACGGTCAGATCGCGGCGACACCCAATTACAATCCGGCCAATGGCATCGTGCTCAATGGAAAGAACGGCATTCCCCTGAATTTGACTAGCGCGCACCAGACCCATTGGGCGCCAGTTATCGGTTTCGCCCTTGACGTCTTTGGCAATGGACGGTCTGCTCTGCGCGGAGGCTACGGCATCACCTATGCCGAACAACCGGAGGATGGATGCGCCCAGGGTTGTATCAATTATCCCTTGACGACATCCCTCAACCTGGTGAATCCGAAGTTCCCCAACCCCACAGGCGGGGCTGCGGCTCCGGCGACCGCTCCCTCGATCAGCGGCACGGACCTGCATAACGAGCAGTCAGGCAAGGTTCAGTCTTACAGTTTGAGTTGGCAGCAGCAAATCGGATCGCAGTGGTTCGTGTCGATCGCAGGGGCAGGAAATATCGACAGCCACCTGCCGGGAGGGCCCATTGTCGGAAATCTCAACATCAATCAGCCCGGCGCCGTACCAGGATACAACTTCAATCCGCTGATTAATACGGGCAACTATTCCAACTACTACTTCGCGCCTTATCAGGGTTACAGCGCGATCAGTTACTACACTTCCTGGGGTAAGTCGAGTTGGAACGCACTGTTAATGTCGGTGCGTCATCCGATAGGCAATAATCTCTACCTGACGATCGCCTACACTTATTCCCACAATTTGACCAACTTGAACTCCGTTCAGGATGTGTACAATCCCAATTCATCCTATGGCAATTCCACCTTGAACACTCCCCACGTGTTGACGTGGAGTCTGATCTACACAGAGCCATGGCTCAAAAATTCTACGGGGTGGAAGCGGGCAGTGTTGGCTGGATGGAAGTTATCGAACATGACCACGATTCAATCCGGCAGTTCGCTTACTTTAGGGCTAAGCACCTCGCATAATGGACTGGCAACGCGGCCCGACGCGCTTGGTCCGCTCACCTACGACAATCAACTGCTCCAGTGGTTCGGTACGAAATCGTTTGGGCAGCCGGCCCCTGGTTTCTTCGGCAATGCGGGTGTCGGGACGGTTCTTTCTCCCGGGCTGTCGAATTACAATATGGCCATCTACAAGGATTTCCGGATGAGCGAGCGGTTCATTTTGCAATTCCGCAGTGAGTTCTTCAATGCTTTTAATCACCCAAACTTTGGTTCGCCCAACACCAATTTCGGCGCCGGAGGTTTTGGCCAGATCACCAGCATGAAGAACCCGCGCATCGGCGAACTGGTGTTGAAGCTCAGGTTCTAATGGAAGCGCGGCGGCCGGTCAGCATCCCCCTGGGCCGCTATCGATCGGAACGGCCCGCGGCTGTGGTCATCGCGTCCAGCGTCGCGACCTTATAGAGCGCACCGAGCGTTGGAATATTGAAGCAAGCCTCATCGAACACTTCGGCGCCGGAACCTGTCAACAACGCCATCAGTCCCACATGGACGAGTTCGGTCGCCTGTTCTCCAATTGCATGCACGCCGAGCAGCTTCAAGTCGTGGCGCCTGAAGAGAAGTTTCAGAAAACCGTCGGAATCGCCGATGATTCGCCCGCGCGCGCTCGAAAGGTATGGCCCCCGGCCCACAATGTAGTCGATCCCCGCACGCTCAAGCGATTCTTCGGTCTCGCCTACCATACCGACTTCGGGAATCGTGTAGACCCCCGTGGGAAGCATATCCGAAGCACGACCCGTGAGATCCCCTCCAAGGGCGTGCCTCACCGCGCGGCGCGCCTGCTCCATACTCGTTGACGCGAGCGCCGGAAAGCCAATCACATCGCCAGCCGCGCAGATGTGGGACACATTAGTCCGATAATGATCGTCCACGGCGATGAGACCCCGCTCACCCGCGGCTACCCCGGCGGCGCTCAGGTTCAGGGTCGCGATGTCGCTCTTCCGGCCGGCGGCAACTAGAACCGCATCGACGGTGAGCGTTTCGCCCGAAAACAAACTCAGTGGGACTCCGCCCGATACCTCCTGGCCGCAAGTGCGCACTTCCTCTTTCCAATGAAAAACAATCCCGTTCCGCTCCATCGCACTGGCTAACGCACGCGAGACTTCAGCGTCCAGGAAGTGAAGCAGCGCATCATGCCCATCCACAACATGAACCTCAGTGCCGAGCGCCGCGAACGTGCAGGCGTACTCGCTGCCGATCACGCCGGCGCCAATCACCGCCATTTTCCCAGGCAGGCGGTCAAGATCGAGAATCGTATCGGAGTCGTAAATCTTCGGACGGTCGAACGGAAAGGCCTCGGGACGAACCGGAACCGAGCCGATCGCGATCAGGATATGCTCCCCTCGCAATAACAAGTCCTGCGGATTGCCCTCCGCCATTAGCCGCACCCGGACAATATGCGCATCCTCAAACGATGCCGTCCCACAATAGACGGTAGTGTGCGATGCCGCCAGCCTTTGCGACAAAACATGATTCAGACCCGTCTTTACGTGTCGTTCGTGCCGAAGGAAGTCGGCGACGGTAGCTTCCCTGCGTAGAGATAGATCCACTCCGTGAAGATTGCGGGATCTCATTCCCGACAGCGCCAGCGCAGTTTCGCGAAGCGTTTTGCTGGGAACGGTACCTGTGTTGGCGCCGGCGCCTCCCAATTCGTGGTGACTATCAACCACCGCAACAGTCTTCCCGAATGCGGCCGCGGTTGTGGCGCCGACTATTCCCGCGGGGCCGCCGCCAACGACGATGAGATCGAATTCTTGCGGGTTTCCAAGCATCGGCGACTGATTAGGAGAAATCTCGTTCGTATCAGTCTACCTCCGATGTGTGCTCCATGCCGTGCAGCGCCGCCGCGGAATCGATTTTCTTGGTCATAACCCAAACCTGATAAAGTATGTCCGATGCGCTCACTCTGTGTCATGCTTCTCCTGTCCTGCCCTGTCCTCGGTCAGTTCAGTCTCTTCACGTGCGCGTCTATCTCCAAAGCATACGTCGTTGGCGCGAAACTCCCAGCGAGCGGACTCTTCTTCAAATCCACGGCCGGCATGTGGGAACACCTGGGGTTCAATCATCCATTCATCACGGCGCTCGACTACGACCAACGCGGTATTTTCTACCTGGCGGCCGGCAACGGTTTGATTCGCGCTTGGGATGGCGGCCGCACCTGGAAAATTCTCACGGGCAGCGACGTGACCGAACTGCGCGACGTCGCTATCGATCGAAATGCGCCGGGCACGATGTACTTCGCGCATACGGCCGGAATACGGGTCACCCGGGACAACGGTGTGAGTTGGTCGGACGCCGATAGCGGCATCCGGCGGAAGTATACCGAAGCGGTCCGTGTGGACCGCACCCGCGCGGGCCGGCTGGTGGCCGGGGCGCAGGAGGGTCTCTACTTCAGCCCGGATGGCGGACGCTCGTGGCAGCGCGCCGGCGGCTCCGGTTTCCAGGTTATGCATATCGAGCAATCTCCGCACGATCCTTGCTTCTGGCTCGCAGTCACGCAACAGGGTGGAATTTTCGCGTCGCGAGATTGCGGACGTAGCTTCGAAAATTTGGGCAATACCGGAGTCGGCCGCAATCTGTACGACATCTCATTCGACCCGACTCGCGCGGGGCGCATCGCGGTAGCCGGCTGGGGACCGGGCGTCATGGTCAGCGACGATAGCGGCAAGACCTGGGTTGCGCGCAACGCCGGCCTGCCGCGTCCGCAGGTGTGGAGCGTGGCATTTGATCCCGCCAATTCCGGCCGGCTTTATTGCGGCGTCCATGAAGAAGCGCTTTATGTCTCGGGCGACGCCGGCGTGAGTTGGCGGAAGGATGGGCTGGAGGGAAGCATCGTACACCGCATGACGTTCGTGCCCGAGCGGCCCGCCCGATGATCCGCGCGGCGCTCTGCGCACTATGGATGGCTCCGATGCTGAGCGCTCAGGCGCCGCCGTTCGCCGAGCGCTCCCGGCAAATCATCGACCTTTATGCGCACCGGCCGGGCGGCTACGAATCGATCGCGGCCAAGCTCTACCGGCGCCAGGACGCGGCGTGGTGCTCGCAACGGCTGCAGGAATTACTAGCGTCGGATCCCACCGGCGACATGTTCTGGATGTTTCCGGTAACTGCCGTGGCGTATTTGGACCAAGGGCAACTTACGCCCGCGGCTCGCTCGGCCCTGCGGCGCGCCTGGAAGACGTACATGCCCTATCGTGGCGATACCGAAAATCATTGGGTAATGTACTATGCCAGCTTATACCTGATGGCCCAGTTGTGGCGGGACGAGCCGGGCTCAGAATGGTACACCGGCAAATCATCCGCGGAGAACCTGCGGGAAGCCGGGGACTGGATCGAATCGTGGGTGAAGCTGACCACCCGCCGCGGGCAAGGCGAATACGACTCGCCGCACTATATGGCCATGTTTCTGATTCCGGTTTCTTACCTGGCCGCTTGGGCGAAGGATCCGTCGATGAAGAAGCGAGCGGCGATGATGCTGGATTATCTGATCGCCGATTACGCCGCCGAGAACCTGGACGGCATCTACGTGGGCGCGCATTCGCGCGTTTACGAGCGCCAGCTTGTGGAGAAGTGGGCCAACGTATCGAGTGACTTCGGATGGCTGTGGTTCGGTGTGGGGCGTCCGCTGGAGCCTGTTTCCGTTTACGCGCTTTATTACTTACTGGCCAGTGGCTATGAACCACCCGAGGTGTTGCGGCTGATCGCCACCGATCGCTCTCAGCCTTACACCCACTACGAGCGCAAGCGCACACGCAATCGCTGGCGATACTACGATGAGAGGCACGGGCCGGTGTACAAGACCACTTACGTCCGGCGCGAATATGCAGTCGGTTCCGACCAGGGTGGAATGCTGCAGCCAATCCAGCAGCATTCCTGGGACGTGACGTGGTGGGCGCCGGACCTGCGCGGCATCCACAACACGCTTTTCATGATGCACCCGTATTCCTCGATCCGCGAGTTGCAGACCTATTTTACCTTCGGCCCCGATGGCGCGGTCGATGAGGTGGTCAAATCCAAACCAACCTACGATTCACCGGATAAGATCCTGGGCGGATCTCCCTACGAAAAAATCTTCCAGGACCAGGACACCGTGATCGCGCTTTATGATATCCCGCCGGGCGCCCGATTTCCGCACATCAACGGCTTCTTCTCAAAAGACCTGGCGGATGTGCTCGAAGATGCGTCGGGCTGGATCTTCGCGAGAGGCGGCCAGGCGCTGATCGCTTGCCGGCCGCTGCAGCCTTACCTTTGGAGACCAATTGCCGGAGGAGGACGCCGTTTGTTCAGCCCGCACCTCAAGAATGGGGCCATCGTGCAGGTGGCCGCGGCCTCGGAGTACTCCAATATGGAGGCATTCCGTAGGGCGATTCTGGCTCTGCCGCTGGAGACGCATCTCGATCCTGAGCCTTCCATCCGCTTTCACTCGCTGCGCGGGCGCGCGCTCGAATTCACATGGGGGCACACGCCGAAAGTGGACGGCCAGGCACTCGATTATGCGGCCTGGCCGCTGTTTGGCGGGCCATATCTCGAGGCTGCGGTAGATTCCGAGCAACTCGTGATGAAACACGGGGGGCTGCGGCGCACTCTCGACTTCCGCATCCTCTCTATTCGCGACGAAGGCACGCGATAGGCCCGGGTTCCGGGCCGAAGGACCGGCTTAGCGCCACCTCGTTTGGCCCCAACGGCTTCGTAACACGGCGCCGGATCGTGTAAGCGCACCAGGCGGCTGGGGTCAACCGTCTGTAATGGTTAGGAAAAAACCTAGCAGAACTGACGCCTGCGGCGTGCGCAGTTTCTTAAACTCGTAATGGATTTTTCGCGATAAGTTCTTCGAGCGTTTCCTACAATTACGCATGAAACAAATACCGCAATTCATATTTGTCAATATTTGTCTAATCACTTCCCTTGCCGCCCAGAATCCGCAGTCGCGACTAATCGATGACAGATGGGATTCGCTCCAGCATGAGCTGATACTGCGTGCGATGGAGCAAAGGGCATCGCAGGTTGAGAAAGAGATTGCGGAGCGGAGATACGCTCAATATCTCGAACAGCAATTCGTCGCAAAGATGAACAGGTTCGTCCTGCTATGGAAGGCTCTCGCCGAGGATTACAACGCAAAGAGCGCCTTCAACGCAAAACTGCTTAAAGAAGTAGCGAAAGCATTCCATGACCTTGAAAATGGTGAAGGCTGGCCGAAGACGCGAAAGTGAGATTCGCAAGAACGGAAAAGGGGGCCCGGCTTTCCAGAAATCCTTTCCCACGCATCGCTGATCGATATTCATATTGAGCTGCCATGCGCCTCCTTCCGTACCTCATTTTCATTTTTCATCGGGCCCGAAGTGCTCATGCGTGCCGCTCACGTCGAGCGGTATCGGCGTGGAACTACCGGGCGCGGAAGGAGGCGTGGCATTCATTTCTCCAGTGCCTGACTGTGGCGCCGGGGTGCTGGGCAAAGACGCGGGACTGGAAGACGCTGTCAGGTCGGACTGAGAGGAACTACCTCGGGACTGACGCTTCACCATCGCGCGCCGCTTTTCAGCGGCGAGAGAAACCCTCCCGCCTTCTGGTGTGAGACGCCGTTGCTCAGGCTTTTGAGCTTTCACCGCTAGCTTCTTCGCAATTGTGGGGGCTGCCTGCCGATCAATCGTTTTTTTCGCGGGCACGATCCGCTTCTTAGCGGCGAGGGAACGCCTTATCCTGTCTACCGCTGCGAGACGCCGTTGCTCACGCTTTTGAGCCTTCACCATTCGCTTCTTCGCAATCGTGGGGGCTGCCTGCCGATCAATCGATTCTTTCGCGCTGACCACCCGCTTCTTAGCAGCGAGAGAACGCCCCTTCCTGTCTTCTGCTGTGAAACGCCGTCGCTCAGGCTTTTGAACCTTCACCGCTCGCTTCTTCGCAATTGTGGCGGTTGCCTGCCGATCAATCGTTTTTTTGACACGGGCGACCAACGCTTTCGCTGAGTCGAGCAAGTCTCGCACGTGCCGTTCAATCGCAGAATACTGATCGAGAACATTGGACAGCAATGCCTCGACTCTGGTTAACCGCTTGAGAGCTCTCTTCGCTTTCATCGCTGCTCCTGGTTCTCGTTGTACCACTCTGGTGGATCGTTCGGAAGCCCGTTTATATTCTCCGGAGGCGCCTGCGAGGGTGGCGGTCTTCATGGGCTACATGGATCAAACGGATATCCGTAGCGCGATTTTCACAGCCCATTAATCAACCTGTCACGCGAGCATGCTAGTTTTCGAAAATGATGAAAACTTTGCTTTGTCTGCTACTGGGGACCGAGCTGCTCTTCGGGCAGTTCGAATATGGGGAAATTCTAGGAACCGTTCGGGATGCGAGCCAGGGGGTTGTGGCGGGCGCGAAAGTCACCCTTCGCAATCTGGACACCAATCTCGCGCGCGAAACAAGCACGAACGAACAGGGAGATTATTCGTTCCCGGGCCTGCGCGCGGGCCATTATTCCGTGGACTCGGAAAAACAGGGTTTTCGGACCGCAACCAGGGCGAACCTCGAGCTGCGAACCGGCGATCACCTGCGTAACGACGTCACGCTCGAAACAGGCAGCGTCACCGACAAGGTCACCGTCGAGGCGACCGCGCCTCTGCTGGAAGCCGACACCAGCGAGCGCGGAGAAGTCGTACAGGGCGGGCAGGTGCGGGAGTTGCCCTTAAACAAGCGCGACTACACACAACTGGTGTTGCTGACGCCAGGCACCACCTATAATCCCGACCAGCGTCTGGGCGGAGCCATCAGCGTCAACGGAAACCGGACGTTGCAAAACGACTATCTGCTGGACGGGATCGACAACAACTCCCATGCCACCAGCTATCGCGGGGATCGCGTCGACGTGATACTGCCCTCGGTGGATGCGGTGCAGGAGTTTCGCGTGCAGAGCAACGGATACTCGGCCGAGTATGGCCATAGCGCCGGCGCGGTGGTTAACGTCTCCCTCAAGAACGGAACCAACGAGTTTCATGGCGCTGCCTGGGAGTTCTTCCGCAACGACGATTTGGACGCGCATGGCTGGACGCCCACTCTTGGCGGGGTAAAGCCGGAGGTCCGATTCAATCTGTATGGAGCGAACATCGGCGGTCCTATCGTCAAGGACCGGACTTTCTTCTTCGTGAACTATGAGGGCGATCGCGAACATGACGGCGTCGTCTTCCAGGCAACCGTTCCTACCCTGGCGCTGGTGCAGGGTAACTTCGCCAATCCGCCCGCCGGGCTCGGCTCCACCTTGAAAGTGGCCCCGGTGGATCCCACCTCGGGCGCTCCCTTCCCGAACGCCGTGATTCCCATGAGCCGCTGGAGCCCTGTAGCGGCGCGAATCTTGGCCTATCCCCAGTTTCCGATGCCAAACGCCGCCCCGCAGATTACGACCCCGGGCGCTTTCATCAGTACGGTGATTGACACTGTCCGAGCCGATAAGTTCGATATCCGCGTGGATCACAACATATCCAGCCGGTCGCGCTTGTTCGGGCGCTACAGCTTCCTGGATTCGACAACCTTCCGTCCCGCGCCATTCCTGGGCTATGCGGAGGGTTCCAACAACGACCAGTTCGGCAACACGCAGACGCGGGGCCAGAGTGCGGTGGCGGGTAACACCATCACTCTGACTCCCACTACGATTCTGGATTTGCGGCTTGGATACACAAGGCTGGGGGCGAATGTATTCCCACCGAACTACGGATCGCCCAGCTCCACCCAACTGCTGGGAATTCCCAATCTGCCGCAAGGTCCCACGATCAATGCGGGATGGCCGAAGTTCAATATCTCCGGATTGACGGCGTTCGGCAGCACCACATCGCAGCCCCAGTACCAGATTCCCAATACTTATCTGGCGAGCGCCGTGGTTTCCCTGCAGCGAGGCGCGCATAACATCCGGCTGGGGGGCGATGCCACCTACATACAGACAGCCATTCTCGACGTCTCCGCGCTACGCGGTACTTTTAACTTTTCCAATACCTGGACGAGCAATCCATTTGGAGACTTCCTCCTGGGGTTGCCAGCCTCCTACACCCAGACCAGCCCGACTGTCGCCTACAACCGGAATTGGATCTACAACTTCTTTGTCCAGGACGACTATCGCGTACTGCCGAACCTGACATTGAATCTGGGACTGCGTTATGAGTATGGGACGCCCATCTACGAGAAATACAACCACCTCGACAACTACGAAATCGCGACCGGAACGCTGGTTGCGGCGTCCAGCAGCGACAGGTCGCTGGTGAATCCGGATCTGTCGAACTTCGCGCCGCGAATCGGGCTGGCGTGGACGGCGATACCCAAGCTGGTGGTGCGATCGGCCTACGGCATGTTCTATCAACATACCTTCCGCCAGGGGCGCGAGAACCTGCTGGCCGAGAATCCGCCTTTCCTGCATGACCTGACCCGTTCGCAAGGGCCCGGCGCTGCGCCCTTCGTCACCCTCGACGGCGGTCCTCCCCCGAACTTCTTCGCGACCGCCCTGCCGACCGATCAGGCCGTACGTGGAAACGAACCGAAC
>Ga0210405_10004405_pt1 | contig 13243 bp, 8 predicted proteins | sample IncBWH11MmetaG_FD_155492 | JGI IMG/M metagenome (GOLD analysis project Ga0210405, IMG submission 155492) | Forest soil microbial communities from Barre Woods Harvard Forest LTER site, Petersham, Massachusetts, United States - Inc-BW-H-11-M | ecosystem: Environmental > Terrestrial > Soil >... | reverse complement strand
GATGCGGCGGATCCGAGCGGCATACCGAATCGCATCGAATTCCGCGCAAGGTCGTTTCTGCGGCTGACGTTTGAATCTGAACCTGGCTTGGCCGCGCCTCAGGAGGCCCTTCCCTGGTTGATCGGCGATGAGCCCCCCGCCTGAGCTTATTCGGCTTCCATGCGAACCGAGACAGCTTTATGTTCCAGGGCCCAGCCCACAAAGCCCTCCGGCGCGTTTCGAACACCGAAGATGTTCGCCTTATCGACCGCTTGAATCTTCTGCCAGATGACGCCTTTAAGATTCGCGTTGCTCAAGTCGGCATTAGAAAGATTCGCCTCTGTAAGATCTGCACCGCTCAGATCGGCATTCACCAAGTCGGCGTCTTCCAGACTCGCGGCCATTAGGTTTGAACCCTGGAGCGCCGTGTGGCGAAGGTTGGCCGACTGCAGGTTGGCATAAGCCAGATTGCTCGATTGGAGGTTGCTCTCGCGCAGATCGGCTGAATGCAGGTCACAGCGCAGCAGGTTCGCTCTGGGGAGCTGCACGCCCTGCAGAAAGGAGCCGGACGCATCCACGCCAACCAGCGGGATGCGATCCATGTTCAACTCCTGAAGAGCTTCGATCCTGCCTCCGCTGCCTCCTTTGCCTTGCGCGGTATTGATCACCTGCCAGGCCTGATAGTGCTTCTGCTTCCGGCGGTCGCCGGCTTCGGAGAAGTAGAAGACGATCGCGATCAACACGGAGAAAACTCCGAGATACTCGAGCACTTCGAGAAAGGCCCAATGGGCCAGATAGTAGGCCGTCCAGTCGCATGCCCATTCGATCGCATGGAACGGCAGCAGGAAGACCGACCTGCTTGTCCGGTACTCTTTCCAGCCAGCCGGACGTTGCCTCAGCTCGCGGACCAGCATGTCAGGTGGGGCAGGTTGTCAATCTGCGCGCTGGTTGGCAACCGGCGTCCTGTGGAACATGCTTTACTTGTTTGTTAACGAACAAGCTAAAGCATATTCCACAAAGAGCATCGATCGTAGTAAGAAATTGAAACCTACACATACTGATAAGCGGCCAGCGTCAGAAACTCATCGAAGTTCGGACTGATCATCATCGGCTCGAACAGTTGGGCGGCCAATTCGAACTTGCTGTTCTGAAAACGATCCGCGCCCAGCATCTTTTTCAGCTTTTCAAGCTCCTCTTTCATCGTCTGCACCACCAGCTCTTTGGTGATCGCACGGCCGTCGCTGAGCTTGGCCTTGTGCCGAACCCACTGCCAGACCTGCGCCCTGGAAATCTCCGCGGTGGCGGCATCCTCCATCAGGTTGTTGATCGGCACGCAGCCATTCCCGCGCAGCCAGGCTTCCAGATACTGAAGTCCGACGTTGATGTTGAGACGCAACCCGTCCTCGGTGATCTCACCGGCGGGAACTGCCAGCAGGTCCTTGGCGGTGACGTTGACTTCCTCCCTCTTCACATGGATCTGGTTTGGCGTCTTCATATATTCGTCGAAAATCGCCTTGGCGATAGGTACCAGGCCCGGATGCGCCACCCAGGTTCCGTCATGACCCGCTTTCACTTCGCGCAGCTTATCCTGGCGCACTTTGTCCAGCGCCTTTTCATTCGCCACCGGATCATTCTTGATGGGGATCTGCGCCGCCATGCCTCCCATCGCGTGGATACCGCGGCGGTGGCACGTCTTGATCAGCAACTGCACATAAGAACTCAGGAAGTGGCTATCCATAGTGACCTGAGCCCGGTTGGGCACCAGGAAATCGGGGTGCTGGCGGAATTTCTTGATGAAGCTGAAGATGTAATCCCAGCGTCCGCAATTGAGGCCCGAGGAATGGTTGCGCAACTCGTAGAGAATCTCATCCATTTGAAATGCGCCGAGGATTGTCTCAATCAGCACCGTGGCCCGGATGGTCCCCTGCGGCACGCCCACGTAATCCTGCGCGAATACGAACACGTCATTCCAGAGACGCGCCTCAAGATAGCTCTCCATTTTGGGCAGATAAAAATACGGACCGGTACCTTTGGATACCAGGCTCTTGGCATTGTGAAAGAAGAACAGGCCGAAATCGAACAGCGACCCCGAGATCGGCTTGCCGTCCACCAGGCAGCGCTTCTCCACCAGGTGCCAACCCCGTGGCCGGACCAACAGCGTGGCGATCTTGGCAGCCAGTTCGTAGCGCTTGCCTTCCGGACTGGTGAACCCGATCGTCCCGTTGATAGCGTCGCGCAGGTTTATATGCCCTTCGATATTGTTCTGCCAGGTGGGCGAATTGGAGTCCTCAAAATCGGCCATGAAGACGTTCGCGCCGGAGTTCAGCGCGTTGATCACCATCTTGCGATCCACGGGTCCGGTGATCTCCACGCGCCTGTCTTCGAGGTCTTTGGGAATAGGAGCCACGGTCCACTCTTTAGCGCGAATGTCCGCAGTCTCGGCGGGGAAATCGGGCAGCGCCCCCGCATCGAGCTCGGCCTGCCGCGTCACGCGCACGGCCAACCGCTCCTGACGCGTGGCTTCGAAACGCCGCGCCAGATTAGCCAGAAAACGCATTGCCTCGGGAGTGAGGATCTCCGAGTATGCCGGGGTAACTGCGCCGAGTAACTCGACGCCGTCTGCGAACTTCATTGAGGTGGTAGCCATATATGTATTTTATCGAGCTGTCAGTTTGAGCCACTGGATTTCCACGCCTTGCGCTTGAAGTCCTGGCCTGAAATGCTTTTCTCAACTTCTCGTTGTTCCGAATTCGCCGAATTGGAAACCCGAAACGGCGGATCGGTTTTTGGTTTGCCTGCATTCTCGCATCCGTGCCGACGTGCTGTTCGAGTACCGTAAATTCCGCCTGAATGCGGCTCGATTCGCGAATGTACGGATACTTGGCCAGCCCGTCTTCGGTCCCTACGATGTCGGGCCTGAGCCGCAATCCCTTCCAGCCCGCTTCAGTCTGCATCCAATATAACAACAATGATAAGCTGAGCTGCTTGGCGCTCTTGAGATGGCGACGCGCCTCACGAGTGAGCCACGTCGCATCGTAATTCGCGCGCGGCGGGGAGGCTCTTTGAGAGCCGCCACAATCCGGTGGATTCGGCGCAAAAAAAATCTGCGCGAGCTGCTTATCACCTCAGTAACCCTAAAGAGCTAGTCCACATTCCGAAAGCTGTCAGTCTAAAAAAATTTGTTATTGGAAAGCACTGCATCGTCCGATCCATTGTAGTGTATGGTTGCCACGCCGCGGTTGGGTTCGGAATCCAGACCTCACATCCCGTTTCCGGTCAAGCTGCTCGCGATGGCTACGCCCGCCGGCCTAGTGCTGCTGGCTGGCGTGGGCTGGTACATCCTGAGCGCCTCGGAGGCGATCACTTCAGTACGGGAACGCGAATTTCACTCGCTCGAACTGTTGGGCGCCGCCAGGATCGCCCATGGGAATCGGGCCATCGCAGCGCGGCAGGCTGTCGCCGTCGCGGCTCCGCGCTGGCTGGAGCGCCATTACCATGCTGTAGCGCAGTGGCAATCCGATGTGGCCGAATTGCAGCTTCTCGCTCCCGCCGAATTCCGGTCCGGGCCTGGCAAGGGACTCGCTGAACTCGGCGCCCGATTGCTTGCCCTCGACGAACAGGCCTTCTCTCTGGTCAGCCAAGGCAAGACCGATGCCGCGTCTGCGCTGCTGTTTGGGGATCTTTACGAGCGGGAGGAACAGGCTCTTCGAGTAAACGAAAATCGGGGGGCCGAGATATTGAGGCTCAGCCTACAGCACGTATTGGACACCCAGCGCCATCGCGGCAAGCTGGCCATGACTTCGTTCTGCGTGGCCTTTCCGACACTGGTGCTGGTGTGGATTTTCAGTCTGCGCACTACATTACGGCGTCTGGACCAACAACGCCTCGCCGATCAGCGGCTTCAGGAGAGCGAGCAACGCTTGAGCACTTTGTTCGAAGGTATTGACGACACTCTTTTGGTGCATGACCTGGAAGGCCGCATCCTGGACTGCAATGCAGCCGCCTGCCGCCGCCTGGGCTATATGCGCGATGAATTGCTGGCTCTTCGCACTCCCGACATTGACTCGCCCGAATTCGCGGCGGGATTCGCTCAGCGCAGCGCTCGCCAGATGGCGGCCGGAGCCTACGTCTGCGAAGGCGAGCACGTAGCCAAGGACGGCAGGCCCATTCCAGTGGATATCAGCACACGCGTAATCGCCTATCGGGGCCTTCCGGCGATACTCGCCGTCGCTCGCGATATTACCGAGCGAAAGCGCGTGGAAGCAGAGCTCGATCTGATGCGCGAATCCGCCGAAAAAGCCAACGCCGCCAAAAGCGAGTTCCTGGCCAACATGAGCCATGAGATCCGCACGCCTATGAACGGGATCCTCGGCATGACCGAGCTCGCTTTGGGCACTGATCTTTCCGCGGAGCAGACCGAGTATCTGCAAATGGTCAAGAGCTCCGCCGATTCCCTGCTCACGGTGATCAACGATATTCTCGACTTCTCCAAGATCGAAGCCGGCAAGCTGTCGCTCGATCCGATCGAGTTCCAGCTCCGCGACGCTTTGGCGTCCATGATGGGGACGCTGGCCCTCAAGGCGCACGAGAAAAGGCTCGATCTCGCCTACCGGGTCCCACCCGAAATCCCCGACCATCTAATAGGGGACCCCGGGCGGTTGCAGCAGGTGCTCGTGAACCTCACCGGCAATGCGATTAAATTCACGGAGCGCGGCGAGATTCTAATCTCGGTCGCCATGGACTCAAAGAAACCGGGTGAAGCGCTGCTGATATTCACGGTCGCCGATACCGGAGTCGGCATTCCCGAGAATCAGTTGCAGGCTATTTTCGAACCCTTCAAGCAGGGAGACGGTTCCACTACTCGAAAGTATGGCGGCACCGGTTTGGGCCTCACGATCTCGGCTCAGCTCGCGGCGCTGATGGGTGGCAGGATCTGGGCGGAAAGCGAGTCGGGAAAGGGAAGCGCATTCCACTTCACGGCTAGGTTGGGGTTGATCGAAGCGCCGGCCGGAGGGCCGGAACCGGCGCACTCAGGCCGTACGCTCGAAGGTATCTCCGTTCTGGTGGTGGACGGCAGTTTAACAAGCCGCGGCATCCTGCTCGAGATGCTGTCGAGCTGGAGCATGCAGCCGGTTGCGGTGGACGGAGTCGAGACGGCTTTGACTGCGCTCAATGGGGCGATCGCGCAAGGCAATCCATTCGCTATCGTCATTCTGGACCCAAGCGTCTCGGAAATGGAACGCGTGGAGTGCATCCGCCGGCTGAGAGCCGCGGGTGGCCCCGCGGTGATCGTGCTGACATCTACGCCCGGAAGCGGCAACGCCGAGGCGCTGCGCGCGCTGGGAATCGGCGCTTATCTCCATAAGCCTGTCAGGCAATCTGAGCTGCTGAATGCGATGATCGGCGTGATCGCTTCGGAGTCCCTCCAGCGGCTGGGCGCTTTGACCAGCGGGTCTTCCGGTGGCGCGGGAGCTGAAAAGCGGCCTACCGCCCCTATCCCGGCTCTCCGAATTTTAGTGGCCGAAGATAATCCCGTGAACCAGCGTCTGTTGGTTCGAATGCTCGAAAAACGCGGGCACTCCGTCGCTCTGGTCTCCACCGGACGCGAAGCCGTGGATGCCCTGACTTGCCAGAAGTTCGATATTGCGCTGCTCGATATTCAAATGCCTGAGATGGGGGGCATGGAGGCCACCGTAGCCATTCGCGCCGCAGAGCGCGGGAAACGCGAACCTGGCGGAGCGGCGTGCCACATTCCCATTGTCGCGATCACCGCTAATGCCATGAAGGGCGACCGCGAACGATGCTTGGCAGCCGGTATGGACGACTACATTGCCAAGCCCATTCACCAAAAGGAATTGTTCGGAGTAATTGAAAATATGCCTATAATAAAGGAAATTGACACCACGATCTCGTTCGATGGCTCGCTGTTCGACGGGGACCCTGAGTTTCTGGCCGAGATTGTGAACCTTTTCTTGGAGACATACCCTGCGCTTCTCTCCGAGATTGAGAACGCGGTGTTGAACAAGGATGCCGCCGCCCTTGGCCGCGCCGCCCACACCATGAAAGGAGCCGTGGCTAACTTTGGAGCCAGAGCCGTGGTGGATCAGGCAAAAGAGCTGGAAATGATGGGTAAGAGCGGCGACCTGGAGCCGGCAAATGACGCAGCGCAGTCATTGCGCGCCCTCATGCAGAAGCTCCTGCCGGAGTTGGAGTCGGCGCTGGAAAAAGCGACCGAGAAGCAGGCTTTCACGTGAAAATTCTCATCGCCGAAGACGATGCCATTTCGCGGCGCCTCCTGGATACGATCCTGAGGAAGTGGGGCTACGAAGTGGTAACCGCCTATAACGGCGCCCAAGCTTGGAAAGAGTTGCAAAAGGAAGACTCTCCGCGTCTGGCCATTCTGGATTGGATGATGCCGGAGATGGATGGTGTCGAGGTCTGCGGCAAGGTGCGGGAGCGCACCGATACTCCCTACGTCTACATCCTTTTGCTATCGGCCAAGAGCCAGAGAGAGGACCTGGTGAAGGGCATGGAGTCCGGCGCAGACGATTACATCACCAAACCCTTCGACGCCAATGAGCTGAAAGTACGCCTTCGCGCCGGCCGCCGTATTCTGGATCTGCAAAGTCAATTGATGTCCGCCCAGGAAGCTCTGCGCGAACAGGCGGCGCGCGACCCGCTGACTGGCATCTGGAACCGCAACGCCTTTTTCGATATCTTCCGGCGCGAGTTGGCCCGGGCCGATCGGGAAGGGAAACAGCTATCCATTGTGATGCTCGATATCGACCATTTCAAAAACCTGAACGACACTCACGGCCACATGGCGGGAGATGCGGTGTTGCGCGAATTTACGGGACGCATCACGGCGTCGCTGCGGCCCTACGACGCAGTCGGCCGTTACGGTGGCGAGGAGTTTCTAGTAGTGCTGCCCGGATGCCCCGTGGACGCTGGAATGCGGCACGCCGAGAGGCTTCGCAGCTTGATAACGGACCATCCATTCGACACCTCCGAAGGAAGGCACACGGTGACCTGCAGCCTGGGTGTGGCCTCGACCTCGCTAATCGGACCGAACGATCCGGATTCTCTGATTCGCGCAGCCGACGCGGCTCTGTACAGGGCCAAGCGGAATGGCCGCGATCGAGTGGAATCCTAGCTTCTAGCGGTTAGCTTCTAGCGTTGAGCGATTAGCCAAACCGGATCGCTGAAAGCTAACCGCTAAAAGCTAGCAGTGAGCTATCAGCGATGAGCGATTAGCCAAACCGGATCGCTGAAAGCTAACCGCTAAAAGCTAACCGCTAGAAGCTAACCGCTAAAAGCTAGCAGTGAGCTGTTAGCGATGAGCGATTAGCCAAACAGGATCGCTGAAAGCTAACCGCTAAAAGCTAACCGCTAAAAGCTAGCAGTGAGCTATTAGCGATGAGCGATTAGCCAAACAGGATCGCTGAAAGCTAACCGCTAAAAGCTAACCGCTAAAAGCTAACCGCTAAAAGCTAACCGCTAAAAGCTAGCAGCGAGCTGTTAGCGATGAGCGATTAGCCAAACCGGATCGCTGAAAGCTAACCGCTAAAAGCTAACCGCTAGAAGCTAGCAAGGCGTTTGCATCGAAAATAGCCGTTTCCACACGGCCGGCGCGCTTGATCTGAACGATAATCCGATAGGCGCCGGGCTTGGGAAGCGCATAAGGGAACGCGACGACCGGCGGCAGATTCGTGCGCCCCATGTCATGGCCGGCGTGTGGATCGGCTTGGGCGAGCGCAAGCGCCGCCATCGGAACCGTGCCCGACGGATGGATGTGCGCAAAGACAGAGCCATCGGTTTTGATGAATGCCGCGTGACCTTGCATTCCCATGTACAACTCCAGATCGCCCGCTGGTTTGCCGCCGCGATCCTCCACGCGGAATTGAAAGCTCGTCAGACGCCCCGCTATTAGCGCCGCCGGCCGCTCCCAGATCATGCGGTAGCCGCCGGATAGATCGGCTACAGTCCTGTTTGGTGTGACATCTGAAAGCGGGGGCCCCTTGCCCGCGGCATCGTCGGCCATTAGAGGTTTGCCGGGAACGTCGGGCAACTCGATCTGCGTCACCAGCGTCTCCGGCAATCCGCTTCCGTGTACGATGTCGGCGTAGATCCGATAGCGGCCCTGGGGAATATTGGGCAGATCCTGCGTGAAGTTTCCGGCTGCGGCCATCTCCGGATGGAGATGCCAGACTCGTTCCATTTCCGGAAGGCGGATCAGATACAGGTGCATCAGATGAGTATGATCGGGGAGCAGATCGTCGACGCTCTGCAGCCACCCGGAGCTCTCCAGATGCAGCGCCAGGCGGCCGCCGGGTTCGAGCGCCGCCGTCATTTTCAGCGGCTTGTAGATAAATCGCTGGAAGGCGTGGTCGTCGGAATCCCACCACAGCTTGCCCAGATAGATCATGGCGATGACGAGCGCGCCGGACACCAGCATGGCTCGCCGGCCGCGCTGTTTCTGCACTGGCCCCGGCTCCGAGCCTGGCTGTAGCTGCGCTTCCCGCGCATAGACGCCACTAATGCTGACTGCGCCGGCCCCGAGCAGAATCAGGAAGAACAGCAATACGGCGCCCATAGTTTTATCCATGCGCAGCGTGCGCGTGGCGATGCCGGCCACCGGCACGGCCATCTCCGCTTTGCCTTGCGACCCATCGGCGTAAATCCGTACTTGCCAGGAGCAGCAGGCCATCAGCCATACCGAGCCGGTGTAGAACTGCGGATCTTCCTTGGAGGGATGCAGGATATCCGGAGTAGGAGGATACTGCGCCGCCGGTCCGGTGAGCGGCACGGGGGCGATGCGGATTTCCCGCACTTCAGGGGATGCGCTGCGGATCTCCACTTCAGCCACGCCGGGCACCACCTGCGGCGGCCGGATCGTCACCAGCAGCCGGTAAGGACCGGCGGAGCCTTCATAGAATACATCCGGACTGCCGACGTGCGCCTGACACGCCGACACCAGGGCGAACAGAATCAAAATTCGCATGATCGGCTAGCGGCGAACCCTCCGCATGGACTCTCCCCACGCCATTCCCAGCCGTGTCGTCAAAATGGCGAAGAACAGCGCCAGGGTCAGGTTGAACCAGAAGTCGCCCTTGTCCATATCGAAGAACTGAAACCGGGCGAGTGCGCCGGCGGGGCGAGTAGAATAGTCGAAATAGTGCGAGCCGAAGAACCAGTTTCGCGCCGCCGGCGATAGCAGGAAGCTCGAAAACGGCCATTGCACGGCGAGAAGAGAAAGCAGGAATATGGATCCGGCGATGGCCGCTTGCAGCCAGGAGTTACGACCCGCCGGTTTGTCCCGCAGCAGATCCAGGAAGAACGCGGGGACGATCAGTAAAATCGGAAACGGCGCCGGAATGAAGTGCGTGACCTTCTGATACACCGGACCCAGCCTCGGCTCAGCCGGAAACAGGGGCAGGATCCAGATTGCGGCCATGCAGAAGGCCATGTAGATGGCAGCGACCTTCGTAGATGCCCAGGGCTGCTGCGAAGCTTGGCCGATGCCAACCAAGGCGAACGGGAGAGAAGTGCAAGCCACGCGATAAAACATCGCGCTGTGCATCTGATTGGGAAACGAGTAGGATACGATGAAGATCCCGAACCCTAGCACCAGCACGGCCCCACCGTACAGGAACATCCAGCTCAGAGTGCTCCGAAGCGCTCCGGTCGCGCGATTCATTTGCCCCAGAATGAGGATGATGGCGCCTATCTCAATCGCGCCGTTTCCCATGAACAACAGCACATGCGGTGGGCTGATGACTCTCACGTCCAGGCCATAAGCGGCGTGCCACCAATTGTCGAACGGCGCGGAAACCAGCATCGCGATTCCGCCCCAGGCTGCGATGAACGCGCCCAATGGACCGCGGAAACCCCACATTGTCACCGAAGATTCCCGCAGCGGGGAAGTCTTGTTGAAGGTGGACGAGAGGATCAGGAATCCACAGATGACGCCGGCCAGCACGCCGCACAGATAGATCGCCATGTGCGCCGGAGTCCAGAAGCTGTCGCGGCCGATCGAGCGATGCCAGGAGATATCCCAATGAATCCCCACGATCGACGAAGTGACTGCCAACACGCATAGCCAGATGTACCAGGGAGCGCGTCCCTGCGAGGGAAATGGAGCGGCCATGAATTTCTATTATCGTATGATGCGCTGATGCTTCACGCCCGGCGCGGGGCGCCCGTCACCTGCCGATGGGGTCGGACGCCGCATGACCGCCTGTCCTGTTCCCATCGGGTCTCGGAAATCCGAGCAGGACGACCGCGGCGAGCATAGCTCCGGCCAAAGGTAATATCGTGAGTCGTGTCATGTGTAATCGTCCCGATGGCTGATGACTATACACCCAATTACCGGAGGATTCGGCCGGAGGATTCGGCTTGACAGTGAATGGCACGGGGAATACTATGAGCGGAGATCGGTTTCAAAAGCGGGGTAGGAAATGTTGAATCGTGTGATTTCCCGGACAGCAATTGCTCTGGTGGTATCGACAGCCGGCCTTGCCGATCGCACGATCCACGCATGGTTCAATACTGCGGACTTTGTTTCTCCGGGGAACTATATATTCGGGAACTCGGGTCGAAATATTCTGGCAGAAGCCTTGAACGTTTTGAACACACCTCAATTCAATAACCCGAACGCGCAGATCGGAAACTCAGCAGCCGGCACGATTACCAGCGCGGGTGCTCCGCTGCTCTTCCAGCGGACATCGCGTGAGATTCAGCTCGCATTGAAGCTGTATTGGTAGGATCTGTTGGGAAATAACTTGCAGTGGCGTATGCACCGGGGCCGTGCGACGACACGAGTGTCGGCGCGGCACGCACGAGTGCGTACGCCACGTTCATAGGAGCTGTATGGATTCCTTGAAATTCGCCTTCGATACGCTGATCGTCGGAACGCTGGCGCTGCCTTGGCTGGCGATTCTCGTCCGAATGTTCGCTCCGGGTCTTTTCACCGACGAAGCAAGCAAGAATTTTCCATTGTTGACGGCTCTGCCGGAGCATACGCGCGAGGCGGTCGCCAGCGCGCTGATCGTTGCCATGGGTTATCTGCTTGGATCGGCCATCTCGCGCGCATCGAGCGACTTCTTCGACGATGAGTTCTGGATAAACCTGCCAAGAGAAAGCACGATTCGCAGGAGCGTCTATAGAGACGAGTACTGTGGCACGAAGGTCGCGATCGCGGAGATAAGGTTCCCCGTGGAAATGAGACAGAAGCCGGACGTCAAGGCGCTCTGCTGGGAGACGTACGACAAAGACAGGACCGACTTCATCCCCGAATATTTTCGCTTTCAGGAGGGCAAGTTACTGCTGGCGGGGGGAGACAAGAACGCGAGGCTGAAGGAGTTTCACGATCAGATCGTGGTGCTGCGGGGAGCGGCCATGAATGGAATCATTTTGTTGTTCCTGTGTACATTCGGTTTCTGCGCCGAGCTTCGCCGCGGGTTACCCTGGCGCAACCCGTGGAGGGCGCTCTCTTATGCGCCGGCGGCGGAGGCGGTTTTCTATGGTTGTTGGTCGATATGGAAGCACTTCGCTAGAGTCGTCTCTTACAGCGATCCGCCACTGGCGGAGCTTGTATTAGTTCTGGACGGGACGGTCGGCCTCCTCGTCAGTTCCCACGAACAAAACTCCCGCTTCTACCGCAACGCCGTCTGGCTCTCGCTGGTTTTTTCCGTAATCGCTTACGGCGGATGGTGGTGGACCGAGGTGATATACGATCAGCAGGTGATTCACTCGTTCCATTCGCTGCCCTTGGCCGGGGCAGTCCCATGACGGCGGTGAGCGGCAATATCGAAAACATCCTGCTGAAGGTAATTATCCAGCTCATTGTGATCATCGCGGCAGCCCGAATCTCGGGCGCGGCCTTCCGGCGATTGGGGCAGCCAGTGGTCTGCGGCGAGATTGCGGCTGGCTTGATTCTCGGCCCTTCCCTGCTCGGGCGCTTTTTCCCCGGAATATTCCGGACCGTTTTCGATCCATCCGTGGGCCAGATCTTTAGCATATTCAGCCAGGTCGGCCTGGTGTTATTGATGTTCCTGATTGGCCTCGAATTCGATTTCGGCCATTTGTCGGAAAACCGGAGCACGGCGCTCTCCGTATCCTTGGTAGGCATCGTGCTGCCATTCGGGCTCGGATTCGCTCTGGGCAAGGCGATGCACGAACAACTAGGCCTGAGCGGAAGCTGGGTGAATTTTTCGCTATTCATGGCTACCGCCATGTCGATCACGGCGATCCCGATCCTGGGACGCATCATGATCGAGCTGAACCTCAATCGGACACGCATCGGCTCACTGACTATCTCGGCGGCGGCGGTGGATGACGCCTCGGGTTGGATCATCCTCGCCCTGGTGACGGCGATCGTGCGGTCCACGTTCGATCCGATCAAGATGACAATTATGGTAGGCGGCGTCATAGCGTACGGCCTGGCGATGGCGCTGGCGGTCCGGCCGCTGGTATACCGGGCCTTCGAGGCGGTTTTACGGAAAAACGGCGGAAACCTGACGCTCGATTCCCTGGCGGTCCTTCTGATCCTGATGCTCCTCTCGGCGGCCGCGACGAACTTGATCGGGATCTTTTCCATCTTCGGCGGCTTCATGTTCGGCGCGATCCTTTACGACCAACAGGAGCTGCGCGAAGCCGTCAACCGGCGCCTGCAGGATTTCGTCACGGTTTTCTTCCTGCCCATTTTCTTCACCTACACCGGGCTGCGGACCGATATCGGATCCATGGCGGGGGGCGGGCTGTGGATATTTTGCGGGCTGGTGCTGCTGGCGGCAGTAGTGGGCAAGTTCGGCGGCTGCACGCTCGCGGCGCGAGCCAATGGCCTTCCCCTGCGCGAGGCGTCCATTATCGGCGTCATGATGAACACCCGCGCACTGATGGAGCTGATCGTCATCAACATTGGCTATGATCTCGGCATTATTCCGAAGACGGTGTTTTTCATGCTGGTGGTGATGGCCGTCGTGACCACCTACATGACTACGCCGATCCTGCGGAGGCTGATGCGACACAGCGAGGTTTGGGAATCCTACCGCGTGTCGGCATTCGCGGCGCGATTTGAGATGAAAGGTTGATGGACCTATGCCTTTAGCTTTTTGCCCGCTCCGGCAGAAGCTGCGCGAGAGGCGCGTTGTGACCGGCGTGTTCTGCGAGCTGCCTTGCCCGGAATCGGTCGAGATCATCGGACTCGCCGGATGGGACTTCGTGGTGATCGATTGCGAGCACGCGCCCATCACCGCCGCCTTGC